>Ga0197142_1003005_pt1 | contig 14385 bp, 16 predicted proteins | sample GBS60_MetaG_FD_148614 | JGI IMG/M metagenome (GOLD analysis project Ga0197142, IMG submission 148614) | Sediment microbial communities from Great Boiling Springs, Gerlach, Nevada, United States - GBS 60_MetaG | ecosystem: Environmental > Aquatic > Thermal springs > Hot (42-90C) > Sediment... | reverse complement strand
GTATATTGAAAAACTATGCAGAAAGTATCCTGAGTATTTAAGAGATAAGGTTATAAAGGTTGTATATGGTATGCAAGTATTACCAAATGCAGTAGAAGAAGCAAAAAGAAGAGGCATATGGTTAGTCACTGCTAATAAAGAGCTTACGGAATTAACGATATGATAATAGAAAAGAAAGAAATAAGAAGGAGTTTAATTCTTTATAAGAATGCTTCTCTTGCTTTCTTCATCATTTGTCTATGTCTATAGTATTTGTGTTATTATTCTTAACACTATTCTCTATCTCCAACTCTATCATCTTCTCAATATTCTTTATCTGCTTAAGTACTGTATAAGTAAGGTATGGTGTCTTACCTAAGTAAGGTACTATCTCTACATATGCTTTAAATGCTTCCTCTAGTAATTCCCTACGCTTACTACCATTGGTGTTCATAGCTTCCTTGAAGGTTAAGGATGCTTTATTAAGCAACAATGCTATCCTCTCTAACCTCTTTATGTCGTTATTAGCATTATGCTTATTCTTTGATCTTGATTCTATCCTTGCTCTAAGGTATGCTACTGCTATTTCCAGTTTATCGCCCGCTCTCTTTTTTGCTTCTTCGTATGCTATACTCCTAGTCATCATTATATAATGAGGGATATGGAGAGTATCCCTGTAGCAACAGCAGATAGAGCAGTGATAGGTACTATAGAATTAATGGACATTGACTACCCATTCAACTATAACATAGGAGAAGCAAAGATGGTACTGAAGACTACTAACGCTACTACAGAATTGAACAAGGTTAAAGCAGTTATAGAGAATAATAACGGTAAAATAAATCTGGTAAGCATAGTAAGCAAACACTTTGCTGTAATTCCTAACCAGTTAATAATGTAGATGATAGCAGATGTAAGCAATGACCTTAATTTATCAACCTTACAGATGAAGTATACCAGAAATGGATATGCAGTAAGGATAGACCTGCTATCTGATAGGAAGGAAGCTGTAGAAGTGAATGATATAGTACAATATAGAGTATCAATAAGAAACAGCATAGATGGTTCAACAGCATTAGGTGTAGATTCATTTATGTATAGACTAGCATGTAGAAATGGAGCTACTGCTAGAATACCCAACGTTACATTCAATGCAAGGCATGTAGGAGATGCTAACAGACTATTAGAAGCATTCAGGGAAGCATTAAGGACAGCATTGGAGTACTGCCATCAACTTGTAGAACTTTACAGAAGAGCTACTAAAATAAAGGTTGATAAAGAAATAGCAGAGAGGTTAGTAGAACTGAGACTACCATTCATGTACTATAAGTACACACCAATAAGACTGACAGTTGAAGAACATAACGGTGAAAAGACTGTAGAGATAGATGTGATAAGGGAAGATACACTCTGGAATACTTTCAATGGTATAACATACGTGATAACCCATAAGAGCAGAGCAAATCCAATAGCTAGAAGTAGGATGACCCATAGACTGCATAGATTAATGCAAGAGATAGTAGGAGAAGCAACGATATAAATACAATACAAAACTCTCTATTTCTTTATTCATTTATTCAAGTAAATAGATGAAGATTGGTTAATTATTAATTATCGGTTATTGTAACGTTCTTTCAACCTTATTATTATGCTACATACCTCCTGAACCTTTCCCTTAACCTACTGCATCTAGGTTTTGTTCTTAACCTAGAATGACAGCATGGACAGAATATGCTGGTTGAGTGTATGAACCTACTGTATACATTACATCTCTTAATATCATCTTTATAGCAACGTATGGTTGATGCTACCTTATCACATATACCTTTACATACCATCAGTAGATAAAGAATAAGCAAGAATAGCAAGATCTTTCATAACATGAATCTACTATCATTATATACTGATGAATATAACATCATCAACAACTACTACAAGAAGCAAGAACCTTGATGATATGGATGCTAAGGAATTGCTAGAAGAAGCTATAAAGGAATTACAAGAGATTAAGAGGTTGCTAGGGATAAGCAATAATAGTAAAGAAAAGGTTGGTTAGTTAGTTAAGTACTGCTATTGTTACTGTTATTGTTACTGTTATTACTACTACCTATTATGCTATTACCTTACCTTTCTTTCTTCTTCTCCTCTTGCTATTATTGTTATTGTTATCATCATCACTATCGTTATCATAAACATCCAACGAGAACCTACTAGCCAACCTTGCTAGTATTGATTCTAGCCTATTTATCCTATCTACAATCTCATTACTAACATTATCTGTATCATTAATAGCATCCTTCTCACTATATCCACATCTTATACAGAAGTCATGGTTAGGACTAAGCATCTCATTACATCTCTTACAGTACTTAACCTTTAGTACTGAGGTCTCTTCTTTGTTAATCTGTACACCAGCCAACTCTAATAATGCATCATCTGTCCTTACACCAGATAAGTGTATATACTTCTGGACTACTTTAGTACCTAACCGCCATCCAAAGTATGCACACATCTGGGCTTCTGTAAGTTTATTTGCTAGATGTGTTGCCCTAGAATGTCTTAAGATGTATAGTCTAGTCTGCTTCTTTATACCAGCTCTCTTCATTGTCTCTTCAAAGAACTTCTCTACTGACCTAATCCCAATTGGTCTCAATTTATGGTTTGTTGCTTCTGATAACCATAGGTAAGCATTGGGATCATCCCTGAATGGATGTACTGATAGCCATTGCTTCAATAAGGATACATATGCTATAACCCTAGTAACCCTCTCAACTGTCTTACCCCTTAATATTACCTTAGCACCCTTGCTATCAAATAGGATATCCTTAATCCTTATATTCAGTAGTTCCTCTGGTCTTGCCCCTGTTTCATAACCTACTGCTATGAATGCTTTCCTCTGTATAGTATTAGCAGTATCTATAAGTAGTTTAATCTCATCCTCTGTTAGGAATTGATCGTAAGATAGTTGTTCCTCCTTCATACGCTTATCCTTGCTTACTTTATTCTTTATCCATGCTACTGCCTCAGGGTAGTATTCATTATTACCATAAACTACCTTAAAGAACTTCTTTATTATTGACTTATATGTGAGTTGGGAAGCAATCTTATATCCATTATCCTCTAGGTAGTTAATGAAGTGTTGTATCTCTTCTTTAGTACATTCTCTAAATGGTCTCTTTATAACCTTCTTTGCAAGCATTATAGCAGTTATACACCTTATTATGCGTAGAGATGACCTCTCCTCCCTCTGCATAAAGTCTATGAACTTTAAGATATCCCCTCTATCTGCTTCAGATAAAGTATTATCTGTTTTGACCCTATTAACCCAATAAGCTAGTCTGGACTCCCTCTTGTATATACCCCTCATCATATTATAATGGATACGAATTGTAGATTGTATGCCGGGGGCGGGATTCGAGCCCGCGACCTCCAGATTATGAGTCTAGCCCCTTGTAGGAGGTCTGGCGCTCTAACCAGGCTAAGCTATCAGGCTTAATCGTTTAGTACCCCGGCTCCTCCCGGCATTATAGATTGTATACTAATTCATTTATTACTTTTGCTTTACATTTGGTCACATCTTAAACTATATTCAGTATTAATCAGTTAGGTTTGTACTGTTAACCATTGTTACTATAACCTTATGGATATCATTATCTTTTATCTTATAGAGCATTATCCTACCTATTCTAGATGTAGTTATAACTCCTATACTCATCAATCTACCTATATGATATCTTATGGTACTCTTCCCCTTCTTTAATATACTCATTAACATATGTAATGTTACATACCTATGCTCAACCATTATTAGTAGTATATTTTTACACGTGGTACTCCTTAAACAGTCCAGAATCTTTGCTTCTAATTCAGATATATACACTGGGTAGTATCTACTCTTCTTATATGTTCGTATAACCTTTATCTTACCTTCATGCTCAAGTCTTGAGAGATGATAAGTTAGTGTACCGTATGCTAATCCTGTGATCCTCTTCAATTCAATATACCTTATACCAGGCATCTCATTTATTAGTGTAAGTATCATTTTTCTATTCTTTGTCTCTTCTAAATTTAACATAATTAAAATAATATTCTGCGAATATATAAAATATGTACACGATTATCATTATTGATTATCATATATGAGAATTGAGGTGCTATACTGTTAATTATTAATAATACTATCGTTATTCTAGTACAATACTAAAATTATTCCACAAAAGTTATTATAATATTTTTATTACAATCACCTATGAAGTATACAACATATGTTATAGGTATAGCAGTAGCAGCTGTACTTGCTATAGCAGCAACCATACAGGTATCACAGCAGCAACAACAGCATGATAGTCACGATAGCAGTATACCAATGCATCCTATAAGCCATGGTGGACATACAATAGTCATACATATAACAAGCGGGGATCCTAAAGATGCAAGGCATATGCTCAGTGCTGAGATGGGTGTAAGGATGGCTCAGGCCATGCAACAGCATGGCAAGGATGTAATAGTATTCCTTGACTCATATGGTACTATGCTTGCACCTAGGAACCCAACGGATGATAAACTTAAAGCACTTAACTCAGATCTACAGCAGTTTGCTATGCAAGGAGGTAGAGTTATAGTATGCCCTCACTGCTATCAAGTACTAGGTAACAAGGCAGAAGATCTAACACCAGGCTTTGAATGGGCAGGGCCTGGTAAGATGGCAAAGGTATGGAGTGGGCATGTTATAGTTATAGACTACTAAACAAAACTTTTTTTTATATTATATCCAGGTTCAAACCATGAAGCTCTAGCAAGGCTCCTAAGAGCATTAAGGGTAGTATCTACTATTGCTGATTACTATTGTTGCTAAATCCATTCCCATTCTTAGCATACGCTCTTACTACACTCTCCCATTTCATCCTTGCATCCTTAACCCACTGGAATTTCCTCTGTAATGATCGTGTGTATATTTTAGCCCAGTCCAATCCAACATGCTTACACCATGTGTAGAATGTCCTAGGGTCTATGTAGTTACGTAAGGATGTTGCTAGATTGTAGTCTCTACACTCTTGTGCTAGATTTATCTGTAACCTTAACTTCTCTATCCTATCATCTAACTTGCTTAGTTTATTAAGCAACTTCTTCTCCTCTCTCTCCTTCTTCTTACTAGTATCATTACTCTTTTTCCTTCCTTTACCATTGCTTCTTTTCTTATTCTTACTATTGTTAGTGTTAACCTCTCTTATGCTCTTTAACCTCTCTTCTATATCTTCCTTAGCCTTCATCAACTCTTTAAGTCTTAAGACCTTCTTCTCTAGGTTAGACTCAAAGTTCTTTGGTATTACTCTCTTATGGTTACATGTTATAGCTGCCTTTAGATTTGCCATCTTTGCATGGTATAGTTTAACATACTCTGGTTCTTTGCTTATTGTACCATCTATGCTTAAAAGGTATTGGTTAACAACGTTTGTTGCAAGGTATGTTCTAAATGCCTTTGCTGTTAAACCCTCTATTATGCTGCTAAGGAATGCATTAACGTGCCTTGATGTTATACCAGCAAATATCTCATCATCCTTACTCTTACCCTTAATGAACTCTTCCAAGTTCTTATATGCTAAAGCATCCATATCACTCTCTATAACTATGCTCTTCTGCCATCTAACTGAGTCTTTGCCTAAGAAATCAAAGTCTATCCTATTACCATTAAGCATAACATGCTCTACCCTTAGGGTAGTTGCACCTACAGTATCAGCCTCGTCTTTATCCTTCTCATCACCTACCCTCATTGCTAATCTGTATATAAGATAGCATACAGTAGCTATCTTCCTCTTCTTCTCATCCCTTGCCTTTAACCCCTTCTCTATCTTTGCTAAGACCTTATCTATATGCTTTGCAAGCCTTATTGCTGTCTCGTACTTTGCTTTATCATTCTCCTGCCTTATCTTAGATGAGTCAGCAAGCCATACATACTTCTCCTTGCCAGTTAACTTATCATCCCACTTTGCAAGCCATGTACTCTCATGGTCATGTACAACAGCCTTCCAGTTGTTCTCAGGTATTGGAGCATCCTCACCAATGTTAATTATTACATCACTAGCATACACTCTAGGCTTCCATCTACCACGCAATGGATGATCTCCCCTACCCATGAAGAGTCCTGGAGGTTCAACTATCCAGTTTGCTATCTCATACCTTACACCATCAACTATAGCATAACCATACTTATCCTTCAACTCTTCTCTTAGCCTCTTCCTCTCATTAGCAATCCTCTTCCTCTCCTCTTTGCTTAGCGAGTTCTTCAACTCCTTCTCCTTATCTACATATGCAAATACCTCTGAGAAGTCTATATCCTCAAACTTTGCATCCCTATACTCCTCAGGGAAGAGTCTTAAGAAATCCGATAGGAAGTTATTTACAAATACTTTATCCTTTATGTATGGGGTATCCTTCTTCTTAGCAAATGCATACGCCATCTCCTCTTGCTCAGGTGTTAACTTTATAACCTTACCCTTTATCCTTATGCTTAGACCCTTTGGCTCATATGGAGGAGGGAGCAGTACACCATTATGCTCTAGACTTCTCCACCTTATCTTCATTATACATTTTGTAATAAAGTAAGCTTACTATTAAAGATTTGTTAAGGATCTGCCTAAGCAACTCTCAAGTGCCTCCTTTAACATTGGTACAGTATCATATAGTAGGAGATCCTTTGGTTCTATCCATCTATACTCATCATGCTCCCAGTCAAGCCTAATATCTATATTATTACTTATAGTATGTTTGCTTAATAAGAATAGGAATGGATGGACTATCCATATAGTTGAGTTCTCCTCATCAATAACCCTTACACTAGGGCATATAGATGCAAGTATTAGATCCACTCTTGCTATGCCAGTCTCTTCCTCTATCTCCTTGTAAGCCCTCTCTAAGATATCATCACCCTGCTCTATGTACCCACTTACACCAGCCCATTTATGCTTCATAGTTCTAACCTTAGCGCTCCTCTTTAGTATTAAGACTCTACCATTATGCATTATAAAGGATGTTACTACATGAACCTCTTTAAGGTTCATCACTCTCCCCTTCATTATTATTGCTGATACTTGCTAAAACCTTGTACATTAACCTGTATGATCTCTCTATGCTATCACTATTAGCATGATCTCTCTTGATACTATCCTTAAGGTTTAAGTACATACTCTCTAAGCCCTTTACATCCTTGCTATCTATACTAGCAAGTATATCCTCGTTAAGCCTTATGAACCTCTTAATGTAACCCTTAAGGTATCTGTTCAATAGCAGTGAAGAGAATAGGCTAGGATCATCGTTAAGTATACCTTCAGCAATTATAGACTGTAGCCTATAGGTTGTACCCCCAAGGTCTTTGCATAATCTCCTTGTCTTATCATCAACAAGCATACTCCATGTTACGTTCATAACATATACCATACCAAGTATGTATGCCATTGCTCTATCATGAAGTTCTTCATCATCAACAACAACTATCCTTGCTGTATTGCTTAGCAGTTCCCTTGCTATCCTTAACTCCTCATCCCTATCTAGCACGGGTATAAGGGCATATCTATTACTAGCATGTATATCTGCTCCTGGACCAAAGAGAGGGTGTATAGATAATCCTTTAATGCTATACCTTGATGCATAATTCCTTAACCTCTTAACTATCTTATGCTTAAGTGATGCTATCTCAACTAGTGTAGCATTATGATGCATATACCTTGCTATATTTAAGGAGTCAAGCATTGAGTTTATAGGTACACATAATATTACAACATCCGATAACCTTGTTACCTCGTACAATTGGTTACTGCTATTTACAAGTGTTATGTTGTTATTGATATGATAGATTATGCTTTTATTTCTTATACTACCATTGGTTATAGCAATATCATATGCATATATCTCATGCCCATGGCTAGAGAAGTACCTTGTGAACCATGAGCCCATCCTTCCCATAGCACCTATTACTGTTATCTTCATATTGGATACAATTAGTTTAAATATATTGTATTTAAATTCAATTCAATATCCCTAACTATTGTATATACTCATAAGTGTATCTCTAATTATATGCATGCCCTTAGTAAGCACATCCTCCTCCTGTGCTGCGGATATCCTTATGAACATACCATAGTAGCTACTTGAACCAAAGGCATTACCTGGGGTTACTGCTACCCCATTCTCTAGAAGCATATCTATAAATCTGTTCATATTAAAGCTGTTATCCTTTGCAACTCTAACAAATAAATACATAGCACCATCAGGCTCCATAAAGGATAATGCGCCCTTTAATAAATACGAGTACTCTTGCATTGCTCTTAGTTCATCGCATAAAACCTTTATCCTTGATCTTATTACTGCAACATTCCTCTTAATACTCTCTTGATCCTCTATAGCCTTTACTGCAGCATACTGTATAGGCTCTGCTACACATGTTAATAACATCCCTTGCATTCTGCTCATAGCATCTATCATCCTCTTATTGTAAGTTACTGCATACCCTAACCTTAACCCTGTTAACCCTTGCCCCTTTGAGATTGAGTGTATAGCAATACTATTCTCATAACCATACTCAAGTATGCTCTTAAACTTAGCATTGAATGCTAGATCAGAGTATACCTCATCACTTATTATAGTTATACCCTTGCTCTTTGCTATATCAACTATAGCATCCAATGTATCAGCATCTATTATCTTACCAGTTGGGTTGTTAGGATAGTTAAGTACTATAACCCTTGTGTTGCTGTTGATCATCTTACTTAACCTATCAATATCTATACTCCATGAGTCCTCAAGTATTGTTCTTAATACCCTAACCTTTGCACCAATGAATGCAGAGGTATCTTTATATGCAGGCCATGATGGCTCAATAACTATAACCTCATCCCCAGCAGTAAGTGATTCTAACATTGCTAGGTTAACAGCAAACCTACCACCAACTGTAACAATTATATCATTGTTAGGGTCTACACTTACATTGTACTTACTCTTAATAACCCTTGCAATTGTATCCCTTAGTATACTTATGCCCTTGCTCTCAGTGTAATGGTATCTACCCTCATCTATAGCATGTATCAATGCATCTTTAACGCTAGTGCTAATCTTTACATTAGGCTCACCTATCTCTAGATGTATTATACTCTTGCCCTTGCTCTCAAGCATCCTAGCCTTTGAGAATATGCTTGTTGGTGTATTTACACTAGCATTATTATTGGAGGTTATACTTGCATCACTATTCTTAAGGTTACTACTGCTGTATATATCATTAATAACCTGAACCTTAGTAGACTCAAGGAGCAGTATATTGAGTAGTCTCCCAACAAGGTATCTGTCCAAACCTAGTTCTTTACATCTATTAAATATATAGGCTCTTAGCTCATCCTCAGCCCTCTCATCTACTATATTCAAACCATGCCTCCTCTTTACATCTCCTATAGCCTTTGCTATATCTAGCCTTCTCTTAACAAGTAACATGATCTCTTCAGTAACCTCCCTTATGCTAGCCCTTAGACTCTCAAGCTCATTTAATGCGTTAGTAGGATGAGCAACCCCTTCTCCTTCTATTTCATCTTTTGCGCTCTTCCCTTTCTCTCTACCCTTCCCTTCCTCTTCTTGCACTCTATTACCCCCCATGCTCTTGCTACCTATGCTCATACGCATCCCCAAGTATAGGTGGTATAATACCTGCCCTTATAGCATGATCAGCAAGTACTACAGCAACCATAGCCTCTACAACAGGTACTGCCCTAGGTACAACACATGGGTCATGCCTTCCTGGAACTACTATCTCACTATTGCTCATACTCTCAATATCCACAGTTCTCTGAGTCTTTGCTATTGATGATGCTGGTTTAAATGCTACCCTAAGTAGTAGAGGCATACCATTACTTAAACCACCAAGTATACCTCCAGCATTATTGGTTAAGGTTACAACCTTACCATCCTTTATAGCATAAGGATCGTTATGCTCTGATCCTTTAAGCCTTGATGCTCTAAAGCCAGATCCAAACTCAACCCCTTTAACAGCAGGTATTGCAAATAATGCCCTGCTTATATCTGATTCTAAAGCACCAAATATTGGCTCCCCAAGCCCTATAGGCACATTTATGGCTATGCACTCAACTATCCCTCCTAAAGAGTCACCCTCTTGCCTAGCCTTTATTATAGCATCTCTCATAAGCATAGCAGTACTGCTATCTGGGCATCTTACCTCATTTGAATATCTATTCATCTTTATCTCATCAAGATAATCTAAAGCATCCTTGTTCATGCTTATTCCTCCTATCTCCTTAGTATAAGCAAATATCTCTATTCCTAGAGTATATCTTAGCAGTTTCTCTGCTAATGCACCAGCCATAACGAATGCAGCTGTTAACCTACCAGAGAACCTCCCACCACCCCTATAATCATTAAAGCCTTTGTACTTAACATATGCTGGGTAATCTGCATGCCCTGGTCTAGGCTTACTCTTTATCATATCATATGGCTTAGAGTCTACATCCTTATTCCATATTAGCATGCATATAGGCGCACCAGTTGTATAACCATTGAATACACCAGAGAGTATCTCAACCTTGTCCTCTTCCCTCCTTTGAGTAGTTACTATAGACTGCCCAGGTCTCCTTAGATCAAGTTTGCTCTGTATATCACTCTCCTGTAATGGTAACCCTGCTGGACAACCATCTACAATAACACCTATGCATTTACCATGGCTCTCCCCAAATGTTATCATCATGAACCTTTCTCCAAGTACATTACCTAGCATGATGCATTAGAACTTTAACATAAATATATTTTTACCATCAATGATTCTGCATTGTTATACTATCTATGCTAACCTTTGTACCATACTTATTTAGATGTACTAGTTCATTGAGATCTAACCTCTCATACCTTGCTGGCTTCTCTGCTGGATAACCTATGGGTATTATGCCTATTGGCTTAACATGCTTAGGCAGAGCAAGTATCTCTGCAACTCTGCTATCATCAAAGGCTCCTACAAAGCATGCCCCTAAAGATAGATCTCTAGCAGTAAGAAGTATCAAGAGTGATGCAAATGCTGTATCTATTATGCTGTAGAACCCCCTGCCTCTCTCCCCATACCTTGATGCTGATCTATCTGTATTTGCGCATGTTACTATAACCACTGGAGCCTCTGCTATGAACATCTGCTTTACTGCAGCCTCAGCAAGCCTTTGCTTAATGGTATGATCAGTAACGACTATGAACTCCCATGGTTGGAGATGCCCTGCGCTTGGTGCCCTTGCAGCATTACTTAATATCTTAATAAGATGCTCATGTTCTACTGGTTTATCCTTGAACCTTCTAACCATTCCTCTCTTCTTAACAAGCTCAGAGAACTCCATGTTAGATGCTTTATTATGCTAGGCATATAAAGTAAAGATAATTCTTTACGAAAAACGTAAATATTGTTCAAACCATATTATATATTGGTGATCAGTATGGTAAGCATACCATTCAAGATAGGTAGAATAGGTAAGATAGGGCTTGGTATAATAGTTGCAGGCATAGCTGTATTAGTATATTACTACATTAGAGAAGGTTCCAATGCATTAATACAACTTGATATACCAAGTATAGCTGGTATAGCATCTGTATGTGTAGGTATTGCATTAATGGTATTAGATAGAGGAAAGGTTAAGGTAGAACAGACAAAGTAAATTTTAATTACCTTTTATTTATTTTATTATTTATTATTATTTTATTATCAATTCATTTGGTCCATAGTGCTAAAGCCTTACTCCATCCATGAGATACCTCATACCATATTACTTTACATTCATCATCCTCCCTCTCACCAATATCTATATGTATTGAACTTATACCAGCACCATGAGCCAAGCATGAGTAATCATGGTACATCTGCTGATAGTTCAAATATAAACTACTTGGACTCTTTGCATCTATCATGCCTTCCTTCTCTAACCTTGCAAGTTCCTTATACAATGCTAGTAATGGGTTTATATCCTCGCCATCTTTAATTAGCATGTACAATGCAAAATCATCTACAAGCGACTCCTCTCTACTACCTGTGTTGATATCTGCCATCCTTATCATAGCATGACCCAACTCATGGTATACTATGAACCTGATATACAATTTAAGTGCGTAATCCTTGTTGCTTATTATACCTTGATTATATAAGATATTAGTTGACTCATTTATATCCTCTATACTTTCTTTGCATAATACTATCTTTGATACCCTCCTCTCCTTTATGCTATTATCCTCATATGTATAGTTTATAAGGGTATATGCTGCATAATCAGCATTACTGCAAGAGTTAACCTCTACTGGTATGTTGTATGGGAACTTGAACCTATTATTTATTAATGCTATTATAGGTTCTATTAACGTTTTATAGCTCTCATAGCCTTTAGTATAAGAGGTTACCATATCACCTTTATCCTCTCTATACGTGTATCCTTGTAACTGCTCTTCCAATTGCTTTACCCTATTGTTAAGTATATTATACTGTTGCTTAACTTCATTAAGTTCTCTCCTTGTATTGCTAAGTTCATCCTTGGTAATGTTTAGTTCATTCTTTGTACTACTTAACTCATGCTCAGTACTAGTTAACCTTTCCCTAGCTGAGTTTAACTCACTTAATGCTCTGTTTAACTCCTCCTTGGTACTATTTAACTCACTTACTCTCTGCACCAATTCAATCTTTGTAGCATTAAGCTCTTTATCCTTGCTACTTAGTTCATCTTTTATTCTTGTATTATCTTGGACTGCTAAACTTAACTCTTGCTCTAATGAGCTGACCTTTGAGAATGCAAACAATGTAACCACTCCTAGCAAGACTATAGGTATTATTAATACTATGCTATGTTTATTCATTATCATATTTTGGTTAATTTATTATATAAGATTTTGTAATATTAGGAGTTTAATCTAGTCATTAATAATAAAAGATTTGAATAGCTTATTAAATGAATCAACTTGCTTATTATACTCATAAGCACATCTATCTGCTCTATCATGAAGTAACTGCTTATGCATGCTGTATGCATTACTATCCTTCCCATAGGCAAGACATATCATATCATAATATGTTTGTGCAAAGAACATATGCTCATCCCAGTAACCTACTTTACTGTTTGCACTAACATACTTGTCCTCTCTAACTGTATCATAGAACTTTATAACATACTCTATGTAATTATTACTGTTATTAGCATTGCTATCATTAAGCATCATTAGTATAGCAAATGTATCTGCTGCAGACTCCTCTCTGCCTAGTATAGGTAGTTTGTATATATCTATAAGTGCATGGGCTACCTCATGGTAGATTATGAACCTTAGATTAGAATTAACTATATCTAACCTCTCATAGTTATCATCACTTACCCTCTTAGCATAATTAATAAAGTATTCTATAGTTGAGTAGCATAAGGTTATACTCTTACTCCTGTTACTATAGTATGCTGCTATGCTCTTACACTTACTAGAATCATACTCTATGATAACCTTAACATCATAAGGCAAGATAACCCTTTTATTTAGCAGGTTAATCTCATAGGTAAGCATATCTCTTATCTCTCTATTACTAATCCCATCAGCGTAGGTAAGTATAAACTTGCTAGATGAGTTATTGCTAGTTATTGAATATTCAGAGTAGTTGTTGCTATTGGTATTTGTATTAACATTTATCTCTGTACCTCCTGCTTCTTCACCTTTAGACCATTTACCATCTATATCAAAACTATTTGTGCCATAGATACCATTGCTTATATTCTTGTACTGCTCATTTAACTCACTTATCTTAGACTCTAAGGCATTGATCTTACTACTAAGCACTCTGTTCTCATACATAAGCATAGATAATCTATTCATAATGTTATCATTCTCATGTGTAATCATGAGATAAGAGGATGCTATAGATATACATACTGCTAAGATAATACATGCAAGAGGCATCCTATCATACTTCATACTATAAGATTACATTTAGTAGATGAAATCTATTAGTAAGTATCTTTATATACTTACAATTAATTTAAATATGTAATACCAATGGTGTAAAGCATGACTGCAGATAGCATAATAGCAGTATACTGTAATCATATTGATGAGAGATGCAATGATATCCCAAAGCATATAATGAATAGACTTAGCTTAGCAAATAAACTCTACAGAAGGCTTGTAGCATCTTATGCTGATGAATCATTGATAAAAGTTATGCTCTTTGGTAGCAAGAATGCTATAGAGATGTGCAGCAAGGCTACAAGTATGAACGTTAGCATCCATGAATGTGATAGTATAGCAGATATGGCTAGTATAATAATGGATAGTATTAAAGGAGATAAGCATGTAGATGATGATGTTGTAAGGGTATACTTTGTTCTATCAGATTGGCAATGGGTGTATATTGAGCCA
>Ga0197142_1003003_pt1 | contig 14387 bp, 17 predicted proteins | sample GBS60_MetaG_FD_148614 | JGI IMG/M metagenome (GOLD analysis project Ga0197142, IMG submission 148614) | Sediment microbial communities from Great Boiling Springs, Gerlach, Nevada, United States - GBS 60_MetaG | ecosystem: Environmental > Aquatic > Thermal springs > Hot (42-90C) > Sediment... | reverse complement strand
CATCTACTCTAGGTCTACCAACCTTAGCCTTAGGAGGTAGTAAAGGCTCAATGATCTTCCACTCATAATCACTAATCTCACGAAACTCCATAAAGAAAACAATGAAAGAGAGACTCAAATAGTTTTGAGATGAGTTCATATACAAAACACTTAAAGCATCATACAACATCTACCTATGTATGACAAAGAAGAGGAGTAATAGGGGTAGATCAAAGGGAGGTAAGGGACACTCCAGTCTAGTGCAGTGCAGCAACTGTGGGAGATGGGTGCCTAGGGATAAGGTTAAGAAGGTGACCTCTAGACTGAGTCTCGTAGATCCAACTCTAGCCAAGGAGCTGAGGGCATCTGGTGCATACATAGCAAGTCCTACAGTGATAAAGTACTACTGTGTATCATGCGCAGTGTACTATGGAGTAGTCAAGGTCAGGGCTGAGGAGGAGAGGAAGAGTGCCGATCCACTGCGCTGAATATGGATATCAGTCTATGTATGAATGTCACTCCGGCCAAGAGTGCTACTATGATGATTCCATACTGTACAAGTTGGATATCTATTATACCTGCTATTATACTGAATAACGCTAATACAAGTAGCCTCTCTGCCCTCTCTCCTATCCCTATCCCCTGTAGGTTTATACCTATGCTCTCTCCTCTAGCCCTAGTATAACTCACTAGGAATGAGAGTGTTAATGCAGTAACTACTAGCAACGGATGGACTACTCCACTAGCCATTATACCTATGAATAGTACAGCTTCAGATACTCTATCGAAGGTTGAGTCGAGGAATGCACCCATCTTACTGACTCTATTTGTGACCCTAGCAAGGCTACCATCCACTATATCAAAGAAGCCCGAGATGAGGAGTATTATACCTGCATAGAGATAAGAGGAGTTATCTACATACTCGTATAATGCATACATGATCCCTGCTACAGCAGCTGCCAAGAACCCCATGAGTGTTAATGTGTTAGGTGAGAGCCCGCTAGATGCAAACCTTAGTGCTATACCATCTGTTACAGGCTGTATGCTCTTGCGTATCCTATTAAGCAATATATCAACTATAATATATTTATATATATGCTATTCTACTGTAGCATATGGGTAAGGTAGCAAAGGGCGTAACATGTAGCGTTAATGAGTGTAATGAGCAAGCAGTGAGATCGTTGAGTATAGATAAAGTTAGATCGAGTGGGCTCGATGTCAGGGATGATAAGAGGGTATACCTGTGCGATGAGCATTATAAACAATGGAAGAAGATGAATAAACAGGGTAAAGGGGATGACCTTAAGTTAAGGTACGGCTGATACATTACATTGATCATTATTATTACTATTACTATGGAATAGGGCTCTTAGCTTAACCTAACGTTATCTCTAGTATGCTACATACAATATACGCTTCCCTCAAGGTAACAGAGCCTGTAGTAGATAGAATAACTTTTTATCTAACGTACTCGCTCCTAAGGCTATGAGGATGCTAGTACTGCACTCAGACTTCATAGAGTATGAGCCTGTAGAAAAGGAGATAGATCAGGCTGAGGATGCTAGTAGAGAGAGGGTAAGGATAGAGGATGCAGTTGTGGTATTCATAGCAGTTGAGAGGGATGATGATGATACTATAGCAGGAAAGGCTGTAGAGGAGTTACACTCATGGCTCGATAAGGTAAAGTGCAATAGAGTCATACTCTACCCTTATGCACATCTGAGTGATACACTAGCAGATGCAGGAAAGGCTATGACTATAATAGATGGCATGGAGAGTAGGCTCAAGAGTAAGAGTGATGATAATAGCAGGATAGATGTATACAGGGCGCCTTTCGGATGGACCAAGGCATTCATGGTTAGCGTGAAGGGGCATCCTCTGGCAGAGCATTCAATACATATAAGCAAGGAGTCTCTAGAGAGGGATTTATCCCAGGCATTAAAGAAGGAGGAGAGGCTCGTATCTAGATGGTACATACTTGAGCCTGATGGTAATAGAGTAGCTCTACAAGAGTACAAGTTCAATGGTAATGAGAGGCTAAAGATACTAGCAGATTATGAGGTTAAGAAGAGGAGAGAGGTGGACGAGGAGCCTCCGCATGTCAGATTGATGAAGAGGCTTGCCATAGCAGACCATGAACCTGCATCTGATGTAGGTAATCTAAGGTTCTACCCTAAGGGCAGGCTAATAAAATCCCTGATAGAGCAGTATGTTACACGCAAGGTTATAGAGTACGGTGGTATAGAGGTAGAGACCCCTATAATGTATGATAGAGAGCATCCTAGTCTAGCAAGTTACTTCAATAGATTCCCTGCTAGACAATACATGATAGAATCTGAAGGCAAAGAGTTCTTCCTTAGATTTGCTGCATGCTTTGGTCAGTTCTTAATGGCTAAGGACTTTACAATATCTTATAAGCATCTACCATTAAGGATATACGAACTAACAAGATACTCATTTAGGAAGGAGAAGAGTGGAGAGTTGGTAGGCTTAAGGAGGTTAAGGGCATTTACAATGCCAGACTGCCATGCATTATGCAAGGATATTGAACAGGCAAAGCAAGAGATGATAAGAAGGTTAGAGTTATCAAAGGAGGTTATAAATGAACTAGGTATAGGCTTAGATAACGTTGAGATGGCTATAAGGGTTACATCTGACTTTTACAATGAGAATAAAGAGTTCATAGTTGAGTTGGTTAAGAGGTTTGGTAAACCAGCACTTATAGAGGAGTGGAGTGAGAGGTTCTTCTACTTTGTTCTAAAGTGGGAGTTCAACTTCATAGATAACCTAGGCAAGGCATCAGCATTATCAACAGATCAGATAGATGTTGAGAATGGCTCAAGGTATGGTATAGTATTTGTTGATGAGCAAGGTAATAGGAGGAATCCAATAATACTGCATAACTCTCCTAGTGGGGCTGTTGAGAGAGTTATATATGCATTGCTTGAGAAGAATGCTAGGATACAGAAGGAGGGTAAGGTACCAATGTTTCCATTGTGGTTATCAGCAACCCAAGTAAGGCTAATACCAGTTAATGATAGTTATATGCAGTATTGTATAGATCTAATGCAAAGGATAGAAGGTAATCAGATAAGGGTTGATATAGATGATAGGGAAGAGAGTGTAAGCAAGAGGATAAGGGATGCTGAGATGGAATGGGTACCCTACATAATAGTTATTGGGGAGAAGGAGATCCTTGCTAAAGATACCGTTACAGTTAGAGTAAGGGGCGTTGGTGTGAAGAACATGAGTATAGATGAGTTGATAAGGGAGATAAGGGATAAGGTGAAGGATAAGCCATTCATGCCATTGAATATGCCAAAGTACATTAGCATGAGACCAAACATAATGGTATAATAAGTATGAGGATTAAACTTTACCCGATTAATAAATATTAAATAAATGGAGTTTATACTTTACTTATGACTAAGAGCATAAAATTGCATATAAAGGACTTTGGTCCTATACATGAGGCTGATCTAGATATCAAACCATTAACTGTATTCATAGGAAGGAATGATACTGGTAAGTCTTATGCTGCAATGTTATTGTACTCATTGATTAAGGCACATATGATCTCTAAAGATAAGAGGTATAAATATGAATATTATATTGGATTAAGAGATTATCTTAAGAATAGTATAACCAGACAGATAGAGAGGATATTTGATAATTATTTAGAAGAGTTGGTAAGCAAAAACTCAAAGGATACGAATATGCAATTTACCTTTAAGGTAGGTTCTAAAGGATATAATTTCTCAGTAAGTAAAGATCAAACTAATATACAGTTATATGGTGATACTAAATTAGAGGATCTAGTATTCAAAAGGAATATAGTACTATTGCCTTCATCCCGTTCAGGTTTACTACAAACATATTTATTAATAGAAGCTAAGAGATTAGAAGATGAGATTGAATTAGTAGAAACTGATCTAACAAAGGAATACCCATTACCTGGTAACATAGCCGATTTCATTCACCTATTATTAAAATATAGTATAAAGGAGATAGGAGAAGACAAAGAATTAATAAAAAGATTTGAGGAAATGTTAGGTGGTAAGATTATAAGTAAAGGTGGCATACTCAACTTTTATGATAAGCAATATGATCTTGAAATTAGGATAGATAAAGCAAGCTCTGGAATACAAGAACTAACACCGTTATACCTTGTAATAAAGCACTTTGACTTAAAGAACCTAATGTTAATAATAGAAGAACCAGAAGCTCACCTGCATCCAGAATTAATAATTAATATTACTAGAGTTATATCATGGCTTGTTAGAAGAGGTGCATATGTAATTATAACTACTCATAGTGATTATTTGTTTAATATGTTGAATATATTGATTAGATTAAACAAAGTAGATGAAGCTATAAGGAGTAAATGGGGTTTTAGGGAGGATGAATATCTTAAGCCAGATGAGGTTAGTGTTTATCTATTCAAGTATTCTCCAGAACTTAAATCATCAATAGCAGAGAAGTTAACAGTAGAAAAGGAAGGGATTCCAGAGGATGAGTTTACTAATGTAATTGATGAGCTCACTAAAACGCATATAAAGATTGATATATATGAGGGTAGATAAGATCGAAATATTAGAAGATAATAAAGATGAGATAAGGAAGATTGAAGAAGTATGTAATAAATTAGTTGGTAAAGCGAATTATAACAATGATAAAGCTTCTCATTTCAAGGATCAGAAACATTGTGATGCAATAATATATGGAAATATAGATGATGGAAAGATAATTGTGTTACTTGAGGTAACAGGCAGACATATTGAACGTGAGGATTATAAAGATAAGATGGATAATGTAAGGAGCTATATAAAATCAATGGGTGAGCATAAAGGTTCTAAAATAATCTGTACTATACATAGTAATCAAGGATTTGGTAAGGATATTGCAATCTACAATCTTAAGTATCATGTATACCCAATTAGATGTAATGAAAACAAATCACTATGCGAAATAATAAGAGAGGTATATCCTGAAACAAGAAAAGGAACTGATTAGTGATTCAATAGTATAAGCTCTAACATCAACTTTGCTGCTAATACTGCTGTAGAACCATCATCGTATGGAGGGCATAACTCAACTATATCGAAGCCCTTGAGCCTCTTACCACTAAGAGATGATAGGAACCCTAACATATGCATAGGTGTTAATCCGAAAGGTTCTGGAGTACCTACTCCCTTTGCATATGCTGGATCTATACCATCTAGGTCTATACTGATGTAGAAATGCTCGTAGGATGATGTTATATCCTTGAATCTGTACATAGCATTACTATAATCCAGTAGTACATCTTTAGCGTATATGATGTTAACCTTTGTACTCCTTGCATACTCTAACTCATCCTTTGAGTATCCCCTAGCCCCTACATGCAGTACATTGCTACCATCATCACCATTACCCTCTACTATCCTATGCAGATATGTGGCATGGTTTAACTTGCAGTCATTGAATTCATCCCTAAGGTCAAGATGTGCATCGAATACTACCATCATAACATCGCTGCCTCCATGATCTCTATCTGCTTTAATACTATTGTAACTTGCAAGTGTGAGTAGATGCTCCCCTCCTAGTACTCCTATCAATCTACCTCTGCTCACAACTTCACCTATCACCTTACCTAGAGTATCTATCATAACATCCGGGTTAGTTGTACTCTTCATATTTCCTAGATCATTGATCTTAACATCCTCCAGACTCCTCCCATTGAGTATGGAGTTCAACTCTATATTTACTAGGGCCTCTCTTATTGAGTTGGGCCCGAACCTTGTCCCTGGTCTATATGATGTGGTTGAGTCGAATGGTACACCGAGCAAGTATACATCCGCATTTGCACTATCCTCTGAGTGAAAGAATGAGAGTGATAACGGTCTCACTGTGAACAGGTCTATGTAGCTCATAACACTCACCTTAACATCATCACTATTATTATTACTCTACTCCTTGAGTAGATCATACTTGTATATAGACTTTAATCTTTCATAATACTCTTTACGTTTAGTATAGAGCTCTTTGCTCCTTCTAGGCTCGCACTCTGATATAGCATAGAGACAGAGTAACGGGAATGTTATGCTCGCATCACCGTATACTGTAACCAAGTTAGTATGAGAGGTCTTGACCTTGCCCCAGCTCTTCCCCTCCTGCAGTGTTGCTCCAGATAAACCTCCACTATCTGGTCTTGCATCTGTTAACTGTATTATGTAATCTAGACCACCATGGTTTAGATGCAGTATCTGATCCAGTGCTGGTCCAGTCTGTTGTACTGTATTCTTTGGCACGCCTCCACCTATCTCCAGTGCGCCATTACTCTTCGATGCATATACTATGGATGCGTGTTCTATTATCTCCCTTACAGCATCTACTAGGAATAACCTATCCATCAATCTCAATGGTATGAGGTCTAATGCCAGTGAGGAGTCTTTGAATGTGGATATATACACAGGTACATTATGCATATAGGCACTTGCCAGGAATGAGCGTTCTCTATCAGCATTCTTGTATATGTACTTGCCTAGTATATATGTGAACTCTGCAGTGGTAAAGTTATCTGCATCGAATTCATTATGCTCTATGGCCTCATTGATTATATCCATTATTATCTTATCCTGTCTCTGTAATGTATCGTCCTCCTTTACATATACATCGTATATCCTTACTATATTCTTCTTATGCAGTATATCATCGTCAACATCGAAGTGTCCCTGTTTTACTGGGAGATCGAATGCAAAATGTGCATCGTGGTATATATTGGCTCCTGTTGCTATTACCCAATCTACGAATCCATTCTCTATCAGTGATTTAACCAGGCCTCCGTAGCCTATCGGTGTCATAGCACCTGCTAGAGTCAAGCATATAGTTGTATCATCCTCTATCATCTTAACCAGTAACTCTGCTGCTTCGCCTAACCTCCTTGCATTATAACCAGATGATGCAAATAATCTCATGAGATCACTTATATTCATCTTCTTCGATATCTCTGCGTATGGTATATCCTTGCCTATGAAGGAGTACCTATCGAAGTGCATTGCAGATTAATTAAATAGTAACTCTAATCTAATTAATCTTTCTATGATAGATCTCAAGGTGTTAAGCGCTCAGTGTCCCTTGGGTAGAGCACTACCTCTCTAACATTACTTACATTACATATAACACTCATCAATCTATCTAGACCTAGACCCCATCCAGAGTGTGGAGGCATACCGTAATCGAATACCCTCAGATGGTCCTTGAACTCATCTATGCTCAATCCCTGCTCCTGTAGTCTAGATCTTAACCTATCAGCATGATGCAGCCTCTTGCCTCCAGATGCTAACTCTAGTGCTCTATACTGCAGATCGAATGAGTACGATAGTCCATCGCCTTTCTCATGTATATAGAATGGTTTAAGGTTTAGGGGCCAATCCACTATGAAGTAGAATTCTATACCAGATGCAGACATACTATCTGCAAGTAACTTCAGTGCATGGTCACTAAGGTCATCGCCGAAGTTGATCTCCATACCATGATCCTTGCTCAATATATCTATCACATGCTCATAAGTGACTCTAGGGAATGGCCTCTTAGGTATCTGGATATCTGAGCCTATCAGCTCTAACTCCTTACTACAATTGCTCCTTACGTAACTTATAACATCCACTATCAGATCCTCCGCTATATTCATCACATCATCTGCTTCCATGTAGGCTGCCTCTATATCTATACTAACGAACTCGTTAAGGTGCCTTGTTGTATGTGACTTCTCTGCCCTGTAGTAGTGTGCTATCTCGAATACTCTATCCAGTGCTAGTACCAACTGCTCCTTGTACAGCTGTGGGCTCTGAGCAAGATAAGCCCTTCTACTAAAGTAATCCAACTTGAATAGGTTCGCACCACCCTCACTTGCACTCCCTATTATCTTGGGCGTGTTGACCTCCATGAACCCCTTCTCTACTAGATCATATCTTATCCTCTGTAGCACATGGTGCCTTAACTTGAATATAGATGCTATGCTAGGATTCCTAAGATCCAATGCTCTAGAATCCAGTCTGATATCCAGTGCTGCCTTTACTCTGCCTGTAGGGTCCAGTGGCAATGGATGCTTCGCTATAGAATGAACTCTCATACTCTTCGCATTTATCTCTACTGGGTAGTTCTTGGATCTACTCTTCTGCACCATACCTGTTACAGTTACGCTACTCTGTCTTGTTACCTTGCTTCCGTTGTGTATGAGTAACTCTGGTCTTATGATAACTTGTATGCTGGATGTTACATCCCTTATGGTTATGAATGTTAGAGCCCCTAACTCTCTAATATCCTCTATCCATCCTGCTACAGTAACATCTCTGCCTATCAATGATTCATCTATCTCTTCTGTGTAATGCGTCCTCTCCATACAAGATACTTTATAAATCATACTATTAAAGGATTCCCAAAGTACTAACCTAACATTCACATCTTCATTGAATATAAGCAGTAGCTACAGTTTATACTCTATATGTATGCTATCGAGGTATACAATCTAGTTAAAGAGTACGATGGTGCAAGTGCTGTAGATGGTATAACACTCAAGGTTGATGAGGGTAGTATATTCTCATTACTTGAACCAAATGGTGCAGGAAAGACTACCAGAGATACTCATAGGGTTAAGGGACCCTACATACGGGGATATTAAGATACTAGGCCATAGACCTAAATGATAGAGAGGTCAAGTATATGATAGGGTTCATGCCAAGACTTCAGGGTATTCGAGAAGTTAACTGTAAAGGAGAACCCTGAGCTATTCGCTATGATGTATGATAAGCATAGGGATATATATAGATGATCTGATGACTGATCTGAATATGGGAGAGTATGCAGAGTAAGGTTCGAGAGGTTATCTGGGGTCTTAAGCAGAATCCCGGTCTTGCCATGGCTTTGGTTAATGACCCTAAACTCGTATTCTTGAGTCTACTACTGGTCTTGATCCAGCATGACAGAGGCATGTATGGGATATAATAGATAGGTTGAGAGACGAGGGCAAGACCGTACTACTGACATCTCACTACATGGATTAGGCTGAGTATCGGGCAGATAGAATAGCTGTTATAGACAGGAGTAAGATAGTGGACGAAGGCGATACCAGAGATATCTAGATGTGTTCGGTGGTTCTAAGAGGCTTGTAGTAAAGGATGGATACAGGATAGTGGACGAGACGAGATCAAGTCATTCACTGACTCCAGATTGATGGTAGAGACCTTATAGTATACATAGATCAGCATACTGATATCAGATCTATCATGGGTCATCTCTTCAGTGGAGGTTACTGGTTCTACTTCAAGAATCCTTCGCTGGAGGATACATTCCTGAGGCTTGAAGGAGAGATGGATGAGCATGGATCACTGACCAAGAGATAGACGTATAGATGTTCATTAACCTTTAAAGGTGGATATATGCATACAATAGCTGTAATAATGGTTAAGTTAGAGATAAGAGGCTTGAAGGTCTACTATTATACAAGCAAGGGTATAGTGAAGGCTGTAGACGGTACAAACATGAACACATCAGAGTCAGTAGGTATTGTAGGAGAGTCTGGTTCTGGGAAGAGTACGTTAGCGTATGCGATGATGCGTATGCTACAGCATCCAGCCAGGATAGTGGAAGGGAGTATAATACTAGATGGTACAGATATACTTGCAATGAATGAGAGAGAGTTCAACGAGCATGTAAGATGGAAGAAGATAGCGATGGTATTCCAGTATGCTATGAACTCACTAGATCCAGTATACAAGGTTAAGGATCAGATGTACGAGGTATTGAGGCAGCATGGAGTGGATGCTGTAGATGATACCATACTGGTAGATGCACTAAGAGAGACAGGATTGGATGCTAGTGTACTTGAGTATTATCCCCATGAGCTATCTGGAGGGATGAAGCAGAGAGTAGTCATAGCCATGGCTCTACTATTAAAGCCGTCAGTACTCATAGCAGATGAGCCTACCACAGCCCTTGATGTACTTGTACAGGCACAGATAATGAACATGCTGAAGAGGCTTAAGAGTGATGGTCTCATGATCATTCTCATAACCCATGACCTATCTATAGTGGCTGAGGTAGTGGATAGAGTAGCTATAATGTACGCTGGTCAGATAGTGGAGTTCAATACAGCAGATGTGATATTCAAGGAGGCTAAGCATCCATATACTCAAGCACTTATGAGTTCCATACCTAGACTCAAAGGAGAGAAGAGGTTATCATACATAAAGGGAGACCCTCCAAACCCATTCGATTACCCTAAAGGGTGCAGGTTCTATGCTAGATGCCCATATGCTATGGATAAGTGTATGCAGGAGCCCCCATACATCAGCATAGGTGATGGATATGTTAGATGCTGGCTCTACAGATAACCTATTAGAGGTTAAGGGACTCACCAAGTACTTTAAAGTGAAGAGGTCGCTCTATGAGTTACTCAGAGGTAGTGATGATAACAGAGGCATAGTCAAGGCAGTAGATGGTGTGAGCTTCAGTATAGAGAGAGGGAAGACACTGGTACTAGCAGGGGAGTCAGGCTCTGGGAAGAGCACTATAGCTAGACTGATACTCAAGGCTATAGAACCAGATAGGGGTACTATAATATTCGATGGTAAGGATGTAACAAGACTGAGTAGATCAGAGAAGTGGTTCAGGAGGAGTGCGCAGATGATACATCAGGACCCATACTCATCATTGAACCCAAGGATGAAGATACTCTCCATAGTCAGTGAGCCTCTAGAGATACACGGCTTTGCTAAGAAGGAGAGAGAAGAGCTTGCATTTAAAGCACTGCAAGAGGTTAGGCTTGAACCTGTGGAGGATATAGCATACAGGTACCCTCATATGTTATCAGGTGGGCAGAGGCAGAGGGTAGCTATAGCAAGGGCGTTAGTGCTCAAGCCAAAGTTAGTTGTGGCAGATGAGCCTGTATCTATGCTTGATATGTCTGTGAGGGCTGAGATACTTGAGTTGATGAATAGTATAAAGGCGAAGTATAACATAACATATATGTATATAACACATGATCTATCCACATCAAGGTACTTCGGTGATGATATAGCCATATTATACAAGGGTAAGATAATCGAGATGGGGTGCATAGATGATGTATTGAATGATCCACTGCATCCTTATACTCAAGCCCTGATAGATGCTATACCTGAGCCAGAGCCCAGTAACAGGTACAAGGAGAAGGTTGTGAGGATAAAGATGAAGATGGAGATGAAGAACGATGGTATCTCTGAGCAGGGGTGCAGGTTCTATGCTAGATGCCCATATGCTATGGATAAGTGTATGCAGGAGCCTAGCATGAAGAAGACTAAGGGTGACCATTACGTTAGCTGCTTCCTGTACTGAGCACTCCTTATAACTATCGTCTGTATAATAGCATATATCAATGCTATGCCTATTATCTTCAATGTCATGTATGCATAATGATAGAGGTCTACTCTGAATATCATTGCATACCATGATACAAACTCACTCAGAGCTATGATCGAGACCCCTGATGCTATCAATAGTGTTGTCCTAGCCATCTTGGATAATGCTACAACCATACTCTGTGTACCAGCATAGACTATTAGTATGAACGCTATTGCTCTACTGATGTACTCTGTATTAGAGATATTGAAGAATGGGATCAGTGCAAACGTGACTAGGAGGAATAATGGTAGCATGTACTTGAAGTTGCCTTGGACGGTGTATGCATAAGCAAGGAAGAAGTATGCTGCTGCGACTGGTATAGACCCTATACCAAAGAGTATGTCCAGTAGTGATGCTACTGCTAGTGTCATAAAGGCTATGCTCAGTCTTAGCATAGTAGGGCTAGATGTTACTCTATACCCTCTGTATGTATTCGATGCTATCAGTGCAGATAGTATTAGCACTAGAGAATTAAGTACATGCACTGAGATTTCCATATAACTATCACTGTATCATGCACTATAGTCATTGAGTATATCTCTATACCTAGGATCTGTATAGGCTAGCATCCTAACGTACTCACCATAACTTACATCTAACATGCATCTATCACATCTAACTCTCGAGAAGTTATCCTCTAGTATGGCTATGGAGCCACACTTAGGGCATCTTACCTTCATAATCTAACTTGCATCTGGCTGTTAATAACTATTTTGATCGTATGTGCTATAATGCGGTACACTCGCTAACTGACTGTATGATCTATCATGCCTCTACATACATTATTTATGTGTGAACGTATGCTGATTAATTGCATGTAGTATCTACGTAGTTCTGTTCAGGTTTCTCTTCCTATAGTATTCATACACTAATGTAGCTGCTATAAGAGTAACAGCTAACCCAAGTAGTAACGATGATACCAGTGTTAATGGATTCACCTCACCGTCTATCATCTTAACCATCTGCTCTGCGGGCATATAGAATAAAGCCAACACTACAAGTTTCAGCGAATCACTCAATAGTCTAGTATTGCTCTTGAATACATCGCTCAGTAACTGTCCGCCAAATACTACACCTACTCCTATCCACAGCAGTGGTAGCATACTGCCTATGAAAGATGCTATTATACTTCTGTTAACCATCATATCCATGAAGTTATCTATATCATACTGGAGAGTACTAATGTACCCTGCGTTTATACCTGCAAGTATTATCATGATACCTGCTAGTAAAGAGAATATCCTTATGAAACTTGCTGGGCTACTACTCTTGGTTAGGTTTATTATAGATCTATCTATGTCGAAGGCTCTTACTATGAATATACCCCCTAGAAGTATGAAGAGTATAGGCAGTAGATACGCAGATACATTCAGTACTATAGACAAGCCAGAGGCGAGGAGTAATGCGCCGGGTATCCCTAGAAAGAACTTTGAGTATCTTGGATCGTATATCAATGATTTTATATACCTTCCTAACAGTGCATAGGAATACTCTACACTCTTACTATGCTTTATTATGATCCTCTGTACAGATATTATAGGCAGTATGCCTTGTATAACTGGTAGTACAGACTCGTCGTCTATACCATCAGATACCATCACGGCCGCATCTGCCTTGAACATGTTCAGTACATCATGCAACTGATACACTATCTTCTCATCTGCCTCGATGCCCCTACCATATTTGCCTGAGAGCAGTGCTATCTCTGCCTTGTAACCTTTGCTCACCAACTCCTCATAGATCTTGACTGCAGCGAATATAGCGTTGGCGTCGGCATCCTCAGGGTCCTCTATGGCAAGGTTCGTACCTGCATGTATACAGTTATCCCTGCCTATTACGGGTGTGTTTATACGTGCCTTTGTTCCTATATCATCATCCTTATCTATGCATAGTACAAGTATACTCTTGCCATTATATGCCATCGATTAATGATAGTAAAAGAAAAATATAATTATATTGATGTAACGCTATGGGTATAGCAGGCAATGTGATACAGATACTTGCAGGATTACCAGAGTTCCTAAGGAAACCCATGATGAGGAACAGAATAAGCGACTTCTTTGCTCTCCCAGATGAAGATAAGATCGAGATGATAAAAGGGGTAATAGATGCTCTGCCTACCGTAGATGTCAATATCACTGCAAGGCTCTTCAGGACATGGATAGAAGTACTCTACGAATTAGGTAACGAGAAGAGTACAAGTATGTTCAGCATGTACGCTAGTATACTTACAGAGAACCCAAGTATACTAGCCAGTATAGACCTCAGGCCTATAGTCAAGGAATTCAACTCATTGAATAAGGAGATCAGGGATTCTATAGCCTCTAGTATAAGGGATGTACTGAATAGACTTGAGGATGAGAAGAGAGATGCCCTTATTAAGTATATACCTGTTTATGCACTTGATGTTATAGGATACAATAGTTGATATATTATTCTATTTTATGATCGTTACTTTTATTTTATAGTATAAGTTAGAATAACCTAACTATCTCTTGTCTGGAACCCTCTCTTCTTCCCTACTGACATCTCTTAAACCTTCTAACTTCTCTACCCCGAAGAACATCCTTTCATACTTCTTTAGTAACTGCCTATGCTCTGCTACAGACATATCTAATCTGAGATCGTTTATGACCATTATGCTATACTTGACCCATTCATTCCAGCAGGTATTGCATGAGTTATAATGCTTCGCCCTCTCATTCCAATCTATGCTATCTGGTACCTCGTTACCGCATCTTATACACTTAACCATACAACTAATCCATCCTTATCTCTATTATATTTTGCTATGGTTAGTACGGCTCTGTTAACTTAAGGGCTGAATGAAGCATGTAAGGTATGCTAGGTGATAGTGTTAAGTTAACAGAGCCGGGCAGCGTATGCATTGCTTATAGGCTCATTAGTAAACTTAATACTATCATACATCCTTATAAGGAGGCATGGGTTTATGCTACCATTTAGTGTATACAAGGCATCCCTATCCA
>Ga0197142_1003002_pt1 | contig 14392 bp, 17 predicted proteins | sample GBS60_MetaG_FD_148614 | JGI IMG/M metagenome (GOLD analysis project Ga0197142, IMG submission 148614) | Sediment microbial communities from Great Boiling Springs, Gerlach, Nevada, United States - GBS 60_MetaG | ecosystem: Environmental > Aquatic > Thermal springs > Hot (42-90C) > Sediment... | reverse complement strand
GTGATGATCCCGTTCGTACGGGAGGCGTGGTTGACCTTCCGGATGTCGGCGCCGCGCAGCTCGAGGGCCCGCGGCCGTTCCTCCAAGATCGAGACCCGCAGCCCCGAGATGTTGCCGCGGTCGCGCAACAGCCCCCAGGTGATCGAGCCGATCCCGCTCGAGGCGCCCGCCACGTAGCCCCCGATCGTTCCCGTCTCGTGGGTCGAGGGGTGGAGGCGCAGCTCCTGGCGGCTGTGGACGAGCGTCGCGGCGTCGAGCTCGGCCATCTCGAGGCCCGCTTGGACCCGGATCCGGCCGTGCTCGATCCACGCGATCGCCGTGAGCTCGGAAAGATCGAGGACGATACCGCCTTCGAGCGGCATGGCCTGGCCGTAATTGCCCGTGCCGCCGCCTCTCGCCGTCACCGGCACGCCGTGGCGGAAGGCTGCGGCCAGCACCCGTGCACCTCCTCTTCGCTACGCGGCGTCACGACCGCGTCGGCGGTCACATGCTCGAGCCGCCGCTCGAGGATCGGCGAATACCGACAGAAGGCGCGCGAGCGGCGGCGGACCCGCTGCGGCTGGGTGTCGACGGGGAGGTCGGAGAGCTCGGCGAGGCAGGCGTCGATCGACATGGCGTCCCTCGGGCGCGTGCCGGTCAGCTGCCCGGCTCCTCGGCGCGGTTCGCGCAACGGCGCGGCGTTCCCGGCCGAGCTCCTAGCGAAAGCCGTGGCGGCCGTCCAAGGCCCGGGTGAGCGCCGCGCCGGGCTCAGCCGACCGCGACCTCGAGCGGCAGGCGGGACAGGATCTCGGGGGCGCCGTCGCGGACGATCGTGGTCCGGCCCAGGGTCATCGCCCGGCCGGTCTCCGAATCGGCGAGGATCATGTGCAAGAACACGACCATCCCGGGCTCCAGCACGACCGGGTTGCCGGCGTGGACCATGGGCCAGTCCATCCAGGAGGGGGCGTAGACCGCACCGAGCGAATAGCCACAGGCGTTGAGCCGGTGCGGCCGCAGCCCGTAGCGATCGAAGGTGGTCGCGTGCGCCTCGAACACCTCGCCGAAGGTGCGCCCCGGCCGCAGCCGCTCCTCGCAGGCGGCCAGCGCCTCGCGGCACACCTCGAACATCCGCGCCTGCGCGGGATCCACCGCACCGATCAAAAGCGTGCGCATCAGGCAGGCATGGTACTGCCGCCAGACCCCGGCGATCTCGAGCGTGAGCTGGTCGGTCGGGTCGAGCCGGCGGCGGCCCGAATGGTAGCGACAGAGCAGCGCCTCGCGCCCCGAGCCGATGATGAACGGGTTGGCCGGATAGTCGCCGCCCGCTTCGAAGATCGCATCGTGCATGCGGGCGAGGATCACTCCTTCCTCGACCCCGGGTCGGGCGTACGCGATGGCCGCCTCGAGGGCGGCGTCGGCGAGCTCGCCGGCGCGCCGGACGTAGGCGAGCTCGGCCGGTGACTTGACGAGCCGGAGCCGGCTCACGAGCAGCGAGGCGTCGGCCGTGCGGAAGCGTCCCTCGAGAGCCGCCGCGAGCTTCTGGCCACGCGCCGCGGTGAGCCCGTGGGCGTCCCACTCGACCCCGAGCCGGCGACCTTCGAGCCCCTTCTCGACGAGGATCGCCGCGAGCTCACGGGCGGGATCCGCACCCTCGCGATCCACCCAGATGCGGATGTCGGTCAGGATCGAGGTGAGCTGGGCCTGCCGCAGATCCGGGGCACGGGTGAGGAGGACGAAATCGCCCGACCCGGTCACGAGCAGGCACTGGAAGAAACAGAAGCCGAAGCTGTCGTAGCCCGTGAGCCAATACATGCTCTCCTGCTTGAACAGGAGTAGGCCGTCGAACCCGGCTTCGGCCATGGCGGCGAGCGTGCGGGCCTTGCGCGCGGCGAACTCGGCCTCGTCGAAATGCAGCATGGTGGCGGGCCTTAAGCTCTGCGAGAGAACGGCCGGGAGATAGCTCACGCCGACCCGGGCGGCCAACGTGGATCGGAGCACAGGTGGACGAAGGCCGACGCAACATCTTGGCAGCGATCGGGCTCGTCACCACGGGCGGCTTCCTGTTCGCGGTCATGAACGCGATCGTGAAGGCGCTCCTGGCCCGCTACCCCGTGCTCATGCTGCTGTGGGCGCGGACCTTCTTCCACGTCCTCTTCGTCGCGATCGCGATCCCGGCTGCCGTGACCGGCGCCTTGCGCACCCGCGAGCCCAAGATCCAGCTCACCCGCTCGGTCCTTCTCGGCGCGAGCACGCTCCTCAACTTCACCGCGCTCCTTTACCTGCCGCTCGGCGACGTCGCGGCGATCACCTTCCTCTCCCCGATCCTGGTCGCGGCGATCGCCGCCCTCGTCTTGCGCGAGCGGGTGAGCTTGCTGCGTTGGGCGGCGATCGGCACGGGCTTTTCGGGCGCGCTCTTGATCGTCCGGCCGACCGGGTCCGGTATCGGCCCCGGCGCCGTGCTCGCCCTCGGCTGTGCCACGGCCTATGCGATCTACCAGATCAGCACCCGCATGGTACGCGAAGCCGAACCCTTGGTCTCGCTCCTCTTCAGCGGTCTCGCGGGCGCCGTGCTCTTCACCCTGCTCCTGCCCTGGGGCTGGCGCACGCCGACCCTGGTCGACCTCGCGCTCATGGCCGCGACCGGTGTGCTCGGTGCCTTCGGCCATCTCATGATCATCCTCGCCCTGCGGCGGGGCGAGGCTTCGCGGGTGAGCCCCTTCAATTATCTCCAGCTGGTCTGGGCGATGAGCGCGAGCTACGTCGTGTTCGGCGACGTGCCCGCGCCCCGGACCCTGCTCGGTGCCGCGATCATCGTCGCAAGCGGGCTCTGGCTCTACCGTTTGGACGTCGCCGAGCTCGCCCGGCGCGGTGCCGGCAGCCGCTGAACCCGCCGACGGGACGGACCGGGAGAGGATGCCGCTATGGCCTTCTGGTTGCTCAAGACCGAGCCCGCCGACTACAGCTTCGAGCGCCTGTTGGAAGAGGGGGCGACCGAGTGGACCGGCGTTCGCAACCATCAGGCGGCCCGCAACCTGCGCAGCATGCAAGTCGGCGAGCGGGCCTTCTTCTACCGCTCGGTGGTCGACCCGGCGATCGTCGGGATCGTCCGGATCACCCGCGCCTGGCAGCCCGACCCGAGCGACCCGCGCTGGCCGGCCGTGCGGGTCGAGCCGGAGCGCCGCGTTCCGCGTGAGGTGCCGCTGCGCGCCATCAAGGCCGAGCCGCGCCTCGCCGATCTCGCCCTGGTCCGCCAGTCGCGCCTGTCGGTCGTCCCGGTGAGCGAGACGCACTGGCGGATCCTCTGCGCCATGGCCGGGCTCGAAGGCTGAGCGGACGAGACGCGCCGCGCCCCCGCCCGGGGCCGGCCGGCCGCGTCGGCAGCACGAGGGCGTCGCCCGGGACCTCCTTGGGCGGCAGGGCCGGCTGCGGCAGGGGATAGACTTTGGGTTCGCGGTCGTCGAGCGAGGGCTCGAACGGCCGGCGCATCGCGACGGCAGTGCCGCTCTTCGCCGCGGCCCGCGAAGCCTCCTGCAATTGTCGGGCGAGCAGCAGGCTCCAGGGCAAACGGTAGGCGCGCGGCTCGTCGACCCCGGGCAGGCGCAGCCAGAGGTGGATCGCCCGGCCTTCGTCGAGATCGAAGGCGAGCACCGTCGCCTCCGCCGCACGGACGTGCAGCCACTCGTCGCGCACGGGCTTGGGCCGGCCGGGCAGATCGGTGAGGGCTATGTAGCCGAGCGGAAGGAGGAGGAGGGCGAGCACGAGTGCGGCGAGCTTGGTCGCCGGGCGGCGCTGGGCCCAGACGGTGAGCGAGGCGAGCCCGCCCGCGACCAGGACGAGGCCCACGAAAACCGGCACGAGGCTACTCACGACGGCCTCCGCGCGCGCAAGGGGATCTCGAGGTCGTGCACGCTGCCGGCCACGAGCCCGCCGCGCTCGTCGAGGCGGAAGCGGAACACCGTCCGCTCCTCCCCCTCGTGACCGAGCTCGATCGTGCGAGCCAGGATCTGGCGGGCGCTCTCGCCCCTCGAGGGTTTGACACTCGCCACCACGGTCACCGGGATCGGCAAGGCGTTCGAGTTGTCGCGGTAGAGATGGACGTTGACGACGTACTCGCCGGGGACGATGCCGCGCGAGTAGGCGACTTCGTAATTGAGACCCGAGACGTCGCCACGGTGGCCGAGATCGTCGCGCAGCAGGTTGAACAGCCGGCCGCCTTTGTTCGCATAGCCGACCGGCACGTCACCCGGCGCCTGGACCCAGAGGTCGACGTCGGCATCGATCGGATCCGGCCAGCGCAGTTCGACCACGACGTTGCCGGGAGGCTCCTGCCCCTCGGGGCGCGGCACGGCCTTGGCCGGGTTGATGTGCGGCAGGATCAAGATCACGCACACGACGAAACCGGCGAGGGCGAGCGTGATGAGATCGCGGAAGACGATCGCGCCGTCCGGATCCTCGGTCGGTTCAGAGCCGAGCATCGGCTTCGCTCCGCTCGACGAGTTGGGCGTAGAGGTGCGTGGCCCCGCTCTCGATCAGCCGACAGTTCAAGGTGAGCCAGATGTTGAGCAGCGAGCCCGCGAGTGTGGTGTAGAGGGCGACCGCCATGCCTTCGAGCAGCTGCGAGACCATGGGCCCGATCGCCGCCGGATCGCCGACCGTCGCCGGGTCGATCCCGGAAAGCGCGCGGATGAAGCCGACCACGGTGCCGATCAGACCCAAAAGGACGAGCAGGCTCGCGACGTAGCGCGGCGCCGAGAGCCGTTGCTGCAACTTGAGCCGGAGGAGGCCGGCGAGCGCGGCGCGGGTCGCCCCGTCGCGGCCGGCCGTGGCGGCGAGGAACCAATGGGCCTTGCTGCCCGGCCGGGGCACTCCGTCGCGGACCGCGTTGAGCTCGTGGCTCAATCGCCAGGCGCGGGCGGCCGCCATGGCGAGCCCGGCCACGAACACCGCGGCGATGAGCTTCACCAGGTGGTGCCCGTCGGTCTCGACCATCGCCGCGAGCCAGCCCTGGGCCGCGGCGAGCGCGGCGAGCGCCGCCAAGAGCGAGTTCAAGAGGGCGAAGCGGAAAAGGAGGAGCCAGCGTCGCCCGAGCTCGCGCCCGACCCCGACCCAATCGGCGAGGCCGGGCCGAGCCAAGCCCGCCTCGCGCGTTGCCACGGCCTCGACACCTGCCATCGCGGAACTCCCTCGACGAACCGTCGGCCGCGACGCGCCGAGCTCCTGGCCGATCGGTTGCGCGATCTCATCTTGCGATCTCAACCTTAAGGGCGGGTTAACGTCGCCCGACCGCGTGGCAGTTGATATTCCGTTCGGCGGCTCTTGGAAAGACTTTTCGCCTACAAAACGCCTAAAAGCTTATATTTTTCTTTCGATTCCTTCTCTTCGGAGGTCGGTCGGAGCACGGCCCTGCGACCACCTCGTCACGTCGGCGGACGAACGCGTCGCGTCGGCACGGCGAGGTATTTGCAACTGTAAAGCTTCATGATATGCGCCCCCGTTACTTACGGAGCGCAAAGGGAGCTTGCGATGACCCTGGACGAGCTGAGCGCGGCGGTCGCCCAATCCACCGGCATGACCAAGGCCAAGGCGGCAGAAGCGGTGCACGCCGTACTCGGCGGGATTCAAGAGGCGCTCAAGCGTGGCGACCGGGTCGCGATCGCGGGCTTCGGCGTGTTCGAGGTGGCCACCCGAGCCGCCCGCCAGGGCCGCAACCCGCAGACCGGGGAGCCGATCCAGATCAAGGCCAGCCGCTCGGTCCGCTTCAAGCCCGGTAAGAACCTGCGCGAGGCGGTCAACGGGTGAGGGCCCCGCCAGCGGGATCGGGGTCGCGGCCACGGTGGCCGTGGCCCTTTTTCTTTGCCGTTACTGGCCCGCGATTTGCAGGCGAAATTCCCGGGGCCGCCGGCGCTAAATCGTATCCGGGTATGTAGTCCATCCGAGGGGCTCGCCTCGCGCGCCGTCGGCCCCTAGGCTCGCGCCCGCCGTCCGGCCGACCGAAGACCGATCGGCGCGCAAATGGAGCCGGATGCGCGACTTCGCCATCGCCGGGATCGTCGGAACGCTCCTCGCGGCCGCTCTCGCCCGACCGCACATCGGCCTTTTGGCCTACGTGTGGGTGTCGCTCATGGCCCCCACCGGCTCACCTACGGCTTCGCCCGGGAGGCCCCTTGGGCGATGCTCCTCTTCGTTGCGACCCTCGCGCGCTGGCTCGCCTCGACCGAGCGCGAGCTGCCGCTCCGGGGGCCGCTTCCCACCCTGCTCGTGCTGTTCGGCGTGCACGCCGTCCTCTCCACGCGCCAGGCCCTCGCACCCGAGCTCGCGGTCGAGAAGCGCGACGCCCTCCTCAAGATCTTGGCCGCCCTCTTCCTCACGACGGCCCTGATCGACCGGCCCGAGCGGCTCCGCCTCCTCGTCCGGGTCGTGACCCTCTCGATCGCCTTTTAGGCATCAAGGGCGGCCTGTTCGTTATCGCCACCGGTGGCTCCTACCAGGTGCTCGGCCCGAGCCCGAGCCTGATGGCCGACAACGACGGCATCGCCCTCGCACTCGTCGTGGTCATGCCGCTTCTCCAGCATCTTTACGAGACGAGCCGCCCTTTCTGGCTCCGTCTGCTCGTGCTCGGCGCCGGTGGGCTCACCGTCCTCGCCGTGCTCGGCACCTGGTCGCGCGGCGGACTCCTCGCGTTCCTGGCCGTGGCCGCGGTGCTCTGGTGGCGTTCCGAGGCCAAATCCGAGGCCAAACTACCGCTCGCGCTCTTGAGCGCAGCCGCGGCCTCGGCGCTCGCGCTCGTGATGCCCGATGCCTGGTACGCCAAGATGGGCACCATCGACGAGTACGAGGCCGACCCCTCGGCCCAGCTGCGCTTTTCCGTATGGGCTTACGCCATCGAGGTGGCGCTCGCCCATCCCTGGTTCGGTGGTGGCTTCCGGGTCTTCGTGCTCAACCGGATCCGCCACGGCGCCGGCGGCCATTCCGACTATCTCAACGCCCACAGCATCTATTTCGAGGTGTTGGGCGAGCTCGGCTTCCTCGGCCTCGCCCTGTTCCTCGCGATCCTGCTGGGCGCTCCGCTGGCCGCCGGAAGGCTCGTGCGGCTCGAGCGGGACCGGCCGGACCTCCACGACCTCGCCCGGCTCGGGGCGGCCGTGCAGGTGAGCCTCGTCGGCTACGCGGTCGGCGGCGCGCTCCTCAACATGGCGCTGTTCGAGCTCTTCTATCACCTCCTCGCGATCCTGATCGTGGCCGACCGGCTCGCCCGCACGGCACCGGCGCCCGCCGCCGCGGCCCCCGCCGAGGCGGTCCTCGACCGGCGCGAGTTCGCTCGCCGGCTCCTCGCCGGAACTTGGCGTGGGAACGAGGGCGGGGGCAGCCCCGGCCGGGCCTGGACAGGGCCTTGCCGGCGGGCCGCTCCGGCGCGCACATTCCAAGCGAGGTCGACCGATCCCGGGCGTCCGGCGACGGTCGCGGCACGGGACTTGCCGATGCCCGAGGCGTTGCCCGGTCGACCCGGACGGCAAGTGCGGTGGGCGAGCGGTCGACGGGCCCAGGGGTAACCTCGGGGGCCTTCGGGAAGGGGACGGGGATGGACCAGCGTTCGCGGACGAAGAACGGCCGGCCGATGGCCAGGGGGCTGGCGGGAGCCTTGGTCCTGCTGCTTCGTGCCGGGATCGCGCCAGCGGCCGACAAGGTCACGTTCGGGACGAATTGGAAGGCGGAGGCGGAGCACGGCGGCTATTATCAAGCCTTGGCCGACGGGACTTACGCCCGCTACGGGCTCGACGTCACGATCCGCCAGGGCGGCCCGCAGGTCAACCACAGCCAGCTCCTCGCGGCCGGTCGGATCGACTTCAACATGGGCGGCAACTTGTTCAGCCAGTTCAACTTCCTCCAGAACAAGGTTCCGGTGGTCACGGTCGCCGCCATCTTCCAGAAAGATCCACAGGTCCTTTTGGCTCATCCGGGCAGTGGGATCCGTAGCTTCGCCGATCTCAAAGGGAGGACCATTTTTCTTTCGAACGACGGGCGATTGACCTTCTGGATCTGGCTCAAGCAGGTCTACGGCCTCGACGATTCCCAAATCAAGCCCTACACTTTCAACCCGGCGCCGTTCCTGGCCGACAAGAACAGCGTGCAGCAGGGCTACGTCACTTCGGAGCCCTTCGCGATCCGCAAGCAGGGCGGCTTCGATCCGGTCGTGCTCGTGCTGGCCGATGCCGGCTACGACACCTATTCGACGACGATCGAGACCTCGGCCAAGCTCGTCAAAGAGAACCCAGACCTCGTCCAGCGCTTCGTCGACGCCACGATCGAAGGTTGGTACAATTACCTCTACGGCGACAACAGGAAGGCCAACGAACTCATCAAAAAGGACAATCCCGAGATGGACGACGACCAGATCGCCTACTCGATCGAGGCGATGAAGAATTACGGTATCGTCGACTCGGGTGACGCCTTGACGCTCGGGATCGGTGCGATGACCAAGGAGCGGTGGAAAAGCTTCTTCGAGAAGGCTGTCGGCTGGGGCGTCTATCCCCCGAGCCTGCCCTACGAAGAGGGTTACACCTTGCAGTTCGTCAACAAAGGCCACGGCCTCGATCTCAAGAAGAGGCTCACCGGCCAGTGAGCCTCGCCGTCGCGCCGCGCGCCGACACGGCACCCCGCGAACGGGGGGAAGCTTCGGATCCCCTCGTTCGGCTCGAGGCCGTGAGCAAGACCTTCGCCAACGGGACCGTCGCTCTCGCCGGCCTCGACCTGGTGATCGGTCGGCACGAATTCGTGAGCCTCTTGGGCCCCTCGGGCTGCGGCAAGAGCACCGCCCTTCGCCTCATCGCCGGGCTCACCCGGCCGACCAGCGGGCGGATCCGGGGTCCCGAAGGCGCGGCGCGCGGGGCCGTGGGCTTCGTTTTCCAAGAGCCCACGCTCATGCCCTGGGCCACGGTCTTCGACAATGTCTGGCTGCCGCTGCGGCTCCAGGGCATCGGCCGGCGGCAGGCCGAGGGGAGGGTCGCCGAGGCGCTCGCCATGGTCGGCCTCGCCGAGTTCGCCCGCGCTTATCCGCGCGAGCTCTCGGGCGGGATGAAGATGCGCGTCTCGATCGCCCGGGCGCTCGTCACCCGGCCGAGCCTCCTTTTGATGGACGAGCCCTTCGCCGCCCTCGACGAGATCACCCGGCTCAAGCTCAACGACGAGCTCCTCGCCCTCTGGCGGGCGCAGAGCTGGACCGTCGTGTTCGTCACCCACTCGGTCTACGAATCGGTCTACCTCTCGACGCGGATCGTGGTCATGGCGCCGCGGCCCGGGCGGGTGGTGGCCGACCTGCCGATCGAGGCACCCTGGCCGCGCGACGAGGCCTTCCGCACCTCGCCCGCCTACAACGCGCTCTGCCGGCGGGTCTCGGCCGAGCTGCACCGGGCGATGGGGAGCTGAGCCGCATGGCGAGCGCGCTCGAGCCGGCCACGGCGAGCCTGCCCGCTGCCCCTGACCCGACCGAGCGCGCGCCGGGCGACGACCGACTCGCCCGCATCCTCGCGCCGGCGTTCATCGCGGTCCTGGTCGTGGTCGGCTGGGAAGCGATCGTCCGGCTCAACGAAATCCCGCACTACATCCTGCCCGGGCCGAGCCTGGTCGCCCGCGAGCTCGTCGAATCCTGGCCGATCCTCTGGCCGTCGCTCTTGATCACCGTGAAGATCGCGGGCCTCGCGCTCCTCGCCGCAGTCGTGGGCGGTGTCGGGCTCGCGCTCCTCTGCTCGATTTCCAAGTGGATCGAGCTCTCGCTCTTCCCCTACGCGGTCGTCCTCCAGGTCACCCCGGTCGTCTCCATCGCACCCTTGATCTTGATCTACGTCGACGAGCCCCTCACCGCCGTGGTGCTCTGCGCCTGGATCGTCGCCTTCTTCCCGATCCTGTCGAACACCATGCTGGGGCTCGCCTCGGCCGACCACAATCTGCGCGACCTGTTCGAGCTCTACGGCGCCTCCCGCTGGCAGCAGCTCCTGCTGCTGCGCCTGCCGACCGCGCTACCCTATTTCTTGGGCGGGCTCAGGATCGCCGGTGGCCTGGCCTTGATCGGTGCGGTGGTCGCCGAATACGTGGCCGGCACCGCCGGCACCGGCACCGGCCTCGCCTTCCGCGTCCTCGAGGCGCAGTACCGGCTGAACATCCCGCGCATGTTCGCGGGCCTCCTCCTCTTGGCGCTCACCGGCGTCGCGATCTACCTGCTGTTCAGCGCCCTCTCGCACCTCCTGCTGCACCGCTGGCACGAGAGCGCCGTGCGCCGCGAGCGCTGAAGCCTCACCCTTCGCCGAGCGGGCCCGGGCCGAGGCCGTCGAGCGGCAGCGTGACGAGCTCGCGCACGAGCAGGAGGAGCCGATCGGCGACGTGCTCGAGGACCCGCCGGCCGAGCTCGGCCGTGGCGAGCCCGGCATCGCCCGCCGCGCCGGAAGCGTGGAGGTCCTGGGCCATCCAACCGAAGCCCGAAGCACCGAGGCCGGTCAGCACCGGTGCCGTGGCGGCCCGCGCCCGGGTCACGGGATCGAACCGATCGATCCGCTCGCCGCGCACGAGATCGGGCCGGATCGCCTGGACGAGCGCCGTCTCGAGCGCCCCGCCGTGGATGCCGAAGCGCAGCTCCTCTTCGGGCAGAATGCCCGAAGGCAGGCCGAGCTGCGGCCAGAGGCAGGCCACGACGAGCATGCCGTGGCGGATCCGCAGCTCGCGGGCGACGATCTGGGCGGTCGCGACCTGCCCGCCGTGGCCGTTCAAGATGAGGAGTTTGCGGAGCCCGGCGCGGGCCACCGAGGCGCCGATCTCGATCCAGGCCGCCTCGAGCGTCCGAGCCGAGAGCGTGAGCGTGCCGGGAAAGTCGCGATGCTCGTCGGACTTGCCGAACGGGCAAACGGGCAGGACCAAAAGGCCGAGCCCCGGCTCGGCGCGGGCGAGCGCCGCCTCGGCCAAGGTCTCGACCAAGAGCGTGTCGACCGAAAGCGGCAGGTGCGGCCCGTGCTGCTCGACCGCGCCCACGGGCATGAGCACGACCGTCCGCTCGGGGTCGAGCTCGCGGAAATCCGGCCAGGCGAGTTCCGCCCAGCGCGCCGGCAATCTCGTCACGACACCGTCCTTGTCCTGCGGTCCGCGCCTTGCTTAGCAGCCGCGACCGCCGCCGTCGCCGGGAGGAGCGCATGGACCCGATCTTCGCCGAGCTGCCCTTCGAGCGCTGCGTGCTGGGCCGCGCGACCGTCCCGGCCTGCTTGGTCGAGGGCGCCATCGAGGGCGCCGCGGAGCACCGCGACGGGCTTCTCCTCCTCGATCTGGAGCTCCGCGAGGGCCGCGTGGCGCAGATCGCGCCCGCGGGCTCCCTCCAACCCGGCCTCGACCTCGCGCGGCGGATGGTCTGGCCCTGCCCGGTCGACATCCACACCCATCTCGACAAGGGCCACATCTGGCCACGCGCCGCCAACCCGGACGGCACGTTCGGAAGTGCCCTCGAGACCGTGCGCGCCGATCGCGAGCGCCATTGGAGCGCTGCCGACGTCCGCGCGCGGATGGCCTTCGGCCTGCGCTGCGCCTTCGCGCAAGGCACCTGCGCGATCCGTACCCATCTCGACAGCATCCCGCCCCAGGCCGAGATCACTTGGCCGGTGTTCGCCGAGTTGCGCGCCCAATGGGCGGGCCGGATCGCGCTGCAGGCCGTCTCCCTCGCGATGAGCGAACATTACCGCGGGCCCGAGGGCCGCGATCTCGCCGACCTCGTTGCCGCGCACGGCGGCATTCTGGGCCTCGTACCCCTAATGGGGCCCGAGCTCGACGCCGATCTCGACCGGTTCTTCGCCCTCGCGATCGAGCGGGGACTCGAGATCGACTGCCATGTGGACGAGAGCCTCGACCCGGGTGCGCGGACCCTCGACCATCTGGCCCGCGCGGCCCTGCGCAACGGCTGTCGCGGCCGGATCCTCGCGGGCCATTGCTGCTCGCTTTCCACCCGCGAGCCGGCCGAGGTCGCAGCCACGATCGACCTTTTGCTCGAGGCCGGGATCGGCGTGGTCTCGCTGCCGATGTGCAACCTCTACCTGCAGGACCGGGCCATGGGCCGCACCCCGCGCCGGCGCGGCGTGACGCTCCTGCACGAGCTCGCCGCGGCCGGCGTCCCGGTCATGCTCGCCTCCGACAATTGCCGCGACCCGTTCTACGCCTACGGCGACCACGACCTCGTCGAGGTCTTCCGCGAAGGCGTGCGGATCGCCCATCTCGACCACCCGATCGGCCAGTGGCCCCGGGCGGTGAGCCGGACCCCGGCCGACTGGATGGGGCTCGCCTCGTCCGGCCGTCTGGTCGTGGGGGCGCCGGCCGACCTCGTGATCTTCGAGGGCCGGAACTGGAGCGAGGTGCTGAGCCGGCCCGAAAGCGGCCGGACCGTGCTGCGCGCCGGCCGCCCCATCGACCGGCGGCTCCCCTCTTACGCCGAGCTCGATTTTCTGTTCGCCTGAGCGGGGCCGAGGGCTCGGCTCGGACCCCGGAGGCGGCGGGAGGCAACCGTGGACAAAGAGAAGATCAAGGAGTTCGCCGATCGGGTCTATCGCGACATGGCCGGGGCCATGGCGATCGGGATGGGCTATCTCGGCCACAAGACCGGGCTCTTCCGGGCCCTCGCCGATGGCCGGCCGACCACCGCCCGAGCCCTCGCCGAGCGGACCGGCCTCGTGCCGCGCTACGTCGAGGAATGGTGTGCGGGCATGGCGGCCGCCGGCTGGCTCGCGCACGATGCGGAGGCCGGCACCTTCCGCTTGCCCGAGGAGCACGCCTTCCTGCTCGCTTCCGAGGGCACCGACCATTTCATGGGCGGGCTGTTCCTGGCCGGCCCCTCGCTCCTCGCCCTGGCACCCCGCCTCGCCCGGGCCTTCCGCGAGGGTGGCGGCGTCCCGCCCGAGGCGTTCGACGCCGACTGGCTCGAGGCGGTCGATCTCATGAACGGCGGGGCCTACCGCGAGCGACTCGCCTCCTACTGGCTCGCCCAGCTCCCCGAAGTGAAAGCGCGGCTCGAGGCGGGCGGCCGCGCGCTCGATCTCGGCTGCGGGGTCGGCGAGGCGGCGATCGCGCTCGCCCGCGCCTTCCCGGCGAGCCAGGTCCTGGGTGTCGACCCGGACGGCCGGGCGATCGAGCGGGCGCGCCGGGCGGGCGAGGCCGCCGGGCTTTCGAACCTCTCCTTCCTCGAGGGCACCGTCGAGGCGCTCCCGGCCGAGCCCCGCTTCGACCTCGTCCTCCTTTTGGACTGCCTGCACGATCTGGCCGCACCCGAAGAAACGCTCGCCGCGATCCGCGGGCGCCTCGCCCCGGGCGGGACGCTCTTCGTCATGGAGCCCAGGGCCGGTGATCGGATCGCCGACAACGCCAACCCCCTGGGTGTGACCTATTACGGCTTCAGCCTGTTCCACTGCACGACCCAGTCGCTCGCCCGCGGCGGACCGGGGCTCGGCACCTGCGCGGGGCCCGGGCGGATCACCGAACTCCTGACCCGCGCCGGCTTCACCGGGGTGCGGCCGCTCCCGATCAAGAGCTTCACCAACATGTTCTTCGCCGCCTCGGCGTGAGCGCCGGAGGGGGTCCGGGGTCGGTACGCCGCCGCTCGGGGCGGCGAGCCGCGTGAGGCCGGCCGAGCGTCCGCGCCGGCTCCTCCGCTTCCTCCTCCTGCTACCGCTCGGGCTGCTCCTTTTGCCGCTGCCCGTGCTCCTCGCCTATCGCTGGATCGATCCGCCGATCACGCCCTTGATGGTGATCCGCCGCGTGCAGGGTCACGGCCTCGACCACAGCCCGGTGCCGCTCGAGCGGATCGCCCCGGCGCTCCGCCGGGCGGTGATCGCCGCCGAGGACAATCGCTTCTGCGAGCATGCCGGCTTCGACCTTCCGGCCTTGCGCGGCGAACTTTCCCGCTTTTGGGCCGGTGAGCGGCCGCGCGGCGCGAGCACGATCACCCAGCAGACGGCCAAGAACCTCTTCCTGTGGCCGGGCCGCGATCCCGTCCGCAAGCTCTTGGAGTTTTGGCTCACCCCGCAGCTCGAGCTCGTGCTCGGCAAGCGGCGGATCCTCGAGCTCTACTTGAACGTCGCCGAGTTCGGCCCCGGCGTCTACGGCGCCGAGGCGGCGGCCCGGCACTGGTTCCGCAAGCGTGCGGCGGTCCTTTCCGAGCGCGAGGCCACAGCGCTCGCCTCGATCCTGCCGGCCCCGCTCCTGCGCGACCCGACCCGCCGGACCCCCGCCCTCGAGCGGCGCATCCGGACCCTCGAGCGACGCGTCCGCGAGCTCGGCCCCCTGCTCGACTGCGCCCGCTGAGCCGCCCGCTGCGTCACCGCCGCCGTGCCCCGATCCGGCTCGCGAGCAGCGCCTCGACCCGGTCCGCCAGACCGGGCGTGTCGAGGTCGCGGTA
>Ga0197142_1003001_pt1 | contig 14397 bp, 14 predicted proteins | sample GBS60_MetaG_FD_148614 | JGI IMG/M metagenome (GOLD analysis project Ga0197142, IMG submission 148614) | Sediment microbial communities from Great Boiling Springs, Gerlach, Nevada, United States - GBS 60_MetaG | ecosystem: Environmental > Aquatic > Thermal springs > Hot (42-90C) > Sediment... | reverse complement strand
GTTTTATTTTATAGGTAGTGTTTTTTTGTTGTTTTTTCTTATTTTAACTCATACTTTAAGTTTTATAAGTGGTCTAATAGTGGCTTTTGTTTTTTTAATTTATTATTGGCGAGAAAAATTATTTTTAAAAAAGTTTTTATTGGTTTTGTTTTTAGGTATTCTTCTTAGTTCTTTTTGGTTAATCCCTTTTATTCAAAATTTAGATATAACTTCTTCAAGCACTATGGGTATTAGCGTTGTTAATGTTTTTAAAGATCCTCTTATTGCTCTTTTTCCTTTTAATTTGAGATTGCTTTTTAGTTTTGAAACATTTCCTTATTTTAAATTTTGGGCCTTATTTTTATTTGTTTTTACAATAAGTGGTATTTATCTTTTGATAAGGCAGAGAAATTATTTTTTGCCTTTACTTTTTGGTATTTTTTTTATTTTTATAGTCAGAGATTATTTATCTTTAATGTTTCCTCAGCTTTCTCTGCATTATTATCGTTTTGCTAATTTTTTATTTATAGTCTCTCTTGCTTTAGGCACTTACGCTATAGCATATTTTTTTAATTCTTTAGAAAATGAAAATAAAAAAATAATAAAGATATTATTTTATATTCTTTTTCCTTTGTTGTTAATCCAGGCAATTCTTCTTTTTGATATTGGGACTAATGAATTTTCGCCTTATCTTGAAGAACTTTATGATTACAAAGATCCTCTTATTTGGAAAGACGAAGGGTTTAGTTATACAAAGGAAGTAGATTTCCTTATTAATAATGTAGTAAAGAAATTAGATGATGTTTTTCGAATTTTTCCAGAGATACCTTCTGAAGAAGCATTTTTTTTCCTTGGTAGCCCCCACTATTTTACTGCTAAAATACCTCTTGTCGCTGGCAAAAGTGTTATCACCGGTCTTTATGCTGAATCAGCGCCACTTACTCCTTTTATTATGCCTTTAATAGATGTTTTAACTGATGGCAGAAATATAACTTGGGCTGATAATAAATTAAAAGCTCTTAAGTTGTTTTATAAACAAGATTTTGAAAATCATCTTGAGAGATTGAAGAATTTTGGTGTAAATTATGTAATTGCTTATGAACCTTCTTTTGTTAAAAAGCTTAACAGTAGCCCTAGTTCAGAGTTTGTGGGGCGCACAGAGCATTTTTTCTTATTTCGACTTAAAGAAGCAAAACCATTTATCTATTATCCTGCTTATAAACCAGTTCTTTATTTTAATCACGATAACAAGATTTCTTTTAGAGATATTTCTTTGGTTTTTTTCAGTGGCACCAGCACGATGAATGTTTCTCTTGTTGATGGTGGTAGAAAATGGAGCAGTAATCCAGAGTTATTGGAAAAAGAATTTTTAGATAATTTTTCTTTATTGATTGTAAGCGGCTCTAAACTTTCTGATAAAGAATTAAAGGATTTAATAGCTTTTAATAAACCTTTAATTATTTTAAATGCCCCTTTTGCTTTAAAAGAAATTTATGCTTCCTCACCGTTGGTTCATTTTATTGATTATTTTAAGATAATTAAGGAAGGTAAATATCGGCCTTATTATAACTGGCCTTTAGGTTGGCAAGAACTTTTTAGTTTGGTAGAAAAATATACTTTACCCTTGGATAATTCTTCTTTAGACAAAATTATTATTGATAAACAGACCGAAAAAGAAATTAGATTTAAAGCAAAAGGACCTGTGATAATTAATAGTGGTTTTTCTCCTTACTGGCGTAAAGTTGATTGTATAAGCGATAATAGCTGTTTAGTTTATCAAGTAAGCCCTTCTCAGATTTTGGTATTTAGCAGTGGTGAAACTGTTCTTTATTATGAAAGCGATAATGTTAAAAAAATTGCTATTTTTGTTTCATTATTAGTTTTTGTAGGTTTATGTTTTTATCTTATTGCAAGACTATTTTATTTTTATTTTAAGAAAAATGGATAAATTTTTGGCGTTTTGTTATAATAATTAGAGATTAATCAATATGTTAAAACTAATCAATACTAAAATCATTTTTTGTTTTAAAAAGAGGACAGGTTTTACTCTTATTGAAATGTTGGTAGTGGTGGCAGTGATTGGTATTTTATCTTCTATTCTTCTTACAGCCCTTGGTCCAGCGCGAGATAAAGCGAGAGATTCCCGCATTATTCAGGAAGTAAACCAAGTAAGAGCTTTAGCAGAAACTCTTTATAATGGTACTTATGCTGCCCTTGAATCTTTGCCAGCGCCGGTTATTAACAATCCTTCACTTAAAGCTTTAGCTGATGATATTGCTTTGCAGGGTGGTGAACTTAGGATTGTGAAGTCTTCACCACCAACTTCTTTTGCTGCTTATTCAAAATTAAATACTAAAGTTGGCGCTGAACCTAATTTGTTAACAAATTACTATTGTGTTGATTCAAGCGGTCGTTCTGTCTTTACTACAACCGAACCTGATTCTTATAGCGGACGATGTCCTTAGAGCTTATAATAGTTTTTTTTGTTTTGGGTATAGTAGTTGGTAGTTTTTTAAATGTAGTTATTTGTCGCTACCAACCGAATTTTTTTCTTTTAAGCAAAGAAATTATTGGTGGTCGTTCTCATTGTCTTTCTTGTGGTAGTAAACTTTCTTGGTTTGAGCTGATTCCTTTGATTTCTTTTTTAATCCAAGGCGGTAAATGTCGTCATTGTCATAGTCGTCTTCTATGGCAATATCCGTTAGTGGAGTTAATCAGCGGTTTAATTTTTGTTGGAGTTCCTTATTATTTTTTTAGTTTTGTAAGTCCGGCTAAATCAATAACAGAGCTAGATTTTGCTTTAATAATAGGCTGGATTTTAATTTTTTTAATTTGGCTTCTTATTTTTTTTATAGATTTACGTTGGTTGGTTATCCCCAATGAACTGAATCTAGCGATTTTTTTGATTGGTATTTTTATAACCCTTATTCTGAATTTTGGGAATTTTAGTGATAATTCTATATCGCCATTTTTTGGTTCTTTTATTTCGCCTTATGATTTAATTTTTCCGTTTTTTACCGAGAAAGTTATTATTAAACATCTTTATGGTGCTTTTTTTGGTGGTGTAGTTTTTGGACTTATTTTTTTATTAGGTCGTGGACGGGCATTGGGTTTAGGTGATGTAAAATTGGCATTAGTTTCAGGTTTAGTTTTTGGTTGGCCCGATATTTTTTTAGCGGTTATTCTTTCTTTTCTTTTAGGTGGTTTGATTGCTTTTATCCTTTTGATTTTTAGGAAAAAACGGTTTGGTGACAAAATTCCTTTTGGGCCTGTTTTTGTGATTGCTTTGATAATAACAGTATTTTTTGGAGAAAAAATTATAGCTACTTATTTTAAAATTTTTAGTTTACCATTTAATTGAGTTATAATTATTTTAATGAAAGCTTTTAGTTTGGTAGAAGTTGCTATTGTTTTAATGATTACCGCTTTTTTGTCGGCAATGTTTATTGGTTATAATCAAGTGAGTCAACGGCAGATAGCGCTTTCAACTGAACAGGCGCGAGTGGTTGGTTTTTTAACAAGAGCAAAAGCTTTTGCTTTAGAAAGAAATTTTTCAGTAGGAGGTGGCGATGCTTGTGGTTTTGGTGTTCATTTTCCGTCGCAAGATAAAATGGTTATTTTTAAAACTACTCCTATTGATATAAATAGAGGTTGTGAAACTAATAATTTTGGAAGAGTTTATGGAGAAACAATTGAAGAAATGATTCTTGATAAAAGAGTTAGGATTATAGGCAGCCCTCCTGATATTTTTTTTGAACCACCTTATTTAACTACTTTTTTTAAATGGTGTTAAGTTAAATAGTGATTTTATTTTGTCTCTTAGTTTAGTTGATGGTAGCAAAACCGCTTTAATTCAAATTGGGCCCGGTGGAGATATTAGTTCTGGTCCTATTCAGTAAAAAAATAAAATGGTTATTTTTTTCAAAAAAATCAAAAGTAAAAAAGGAAGTTTTTTAATTGAGTCGATTGTTTCTGTTAGTTTAGTAGTAGTTGGTTTGTTGGGAATAATTACCTTTGTTACTAAGTCAATTGTTTTAAACAATGCTGTTCGTGAACGTTTTATCGCGGCCGCTTTAGCAGCTGAAGGAATTGAAATAGTTAAAAATATCATTGATACAAATAACGCTCAGCGATTGCCGTGGGGGACAAATATCAATAGTGGTCTTTATGAGCTTAGTTATGATTGTTATTCTTTGACCTGTATTAATACTGGTTGGGAGCTTCAAGAAGTTAACGAAGTTTTTTTGAACCGCGAGATTCAACCTCTTAAATTTAACAATGGTGTTTATAATTATGCTTCTGGTTTAAAAACAAATTTCAAAAGAGTTATAAGAGTTGAAGAAGTCTCTGAGACGGAAATAAAAGTAAATTCCTATGTTCAATGGCAAACTCGGGGGCAAAAAGCAATTATTGATGTTGAAGATCATTTTTATAAGTGGCGAGAGCAATGATGATTCAAAAAAGATTTAAAAATCAAATATGCAAAAAAGACGGTAAAAAAGAGGGTTTTACTTTAGCTGAGTTAATTGTAGCAATGTCGGTTTTTATTATTTTAACAACAATAGCAGTTGGTGTTTTTATTCAGACTTTACGAAGTCAAAGATTTTTAATTGATTTGATGGCGATTAACAATAACGCTGGTTTAGTTTTAGAACAAATATCTCGAGAGATTAGAACAGGTTATAATTTTTCAACTTCCACAGGTAGTAATGTTGGTTGTTCAGCTAAACTTTGTTTCATTAATTATGAAGGTAATAAAGTTAGTTTTGATTTAGTAAATGATCGTGTTGTCAGAAAAGAGAATGATTTAGTGAGTATACCAATTAGCGCTCCTGATGTTTTAGTTAAAAATCTTTCTTTTTTAGTCAGCCAGGAGAATCAGAGTGGTTTAAAGCCGAAATTTTGCAATCCTTGGCGGGTTACTGTTTTAATGGAAGTAGCTTCAAAAAAAGCTGATGTTGTTCAGACAATTCCTCTTCAGACAACAATAAGTTCAAGGGTTTTGCCAGTAGAGGCGCCGGGTGCTAGCGAAGAAATTATTGAACAATGTGGTGGCAGCTAAAACAAAAATTTAATAAATCTTTAAACGGACAGGCAATGATAATTACCACAATTATGATAGGAGGCTTATTTTTAACAGCAACAGCTATTGCTGGTCTTTTAATGTTTTATCAACTTCAACAGGCAGTTGATTTTGGTAATTCTACCATTGCTATTTTTGCTGCTGATGCTGCTTTAGAAAAAGCCATCTATTCCTATTTTAATGACCCTAGTATCACTTGTCCGGAGTCTAACCCAAATGATTATTGTATTTTTAATTTAAGTGGACCAAATTTTACAAACAAAGCCTCTTCTTCGGTTGTTTTAAGAATAGTTAAAGCAGATAAAACTGTTATTACAGCTACTGGTTTTGATGCTGGTAAAAGAACGGTGCGTCTACTTCAAACCACTTTTGTTATAACCTCTCAGTAAGTTTAGTTATTTTATTATGGATATAGATAAAAAAGAAGCTATTTCTAGAATTAAAAAATTAAGAGAAGAGATCAATCGTTACCGTTACGCCTATCATGTTTTAAATAAAGAATTAATCTCGCCAGAAGCTTTAGATTCTTTGAAGAAGGAGTTGTTTGATTTAGAACAAAAATTTCCAGATTTGATTACGCCTGATTCACCGACCCAAAGAGTTGCCGGTGAACCGTTGAAAAAATTTAAAAAAGTTTATCACGAAAAGCCAATGCTTTCTTTCAATGATGCTTTCTCAGAAGAAGATATTATAGCTTGGCTTGAAAGATTAGAAAATTATCTAGGTTATAAAATCAAACCAGAGTTTTATTGTGAATTAAAAATTGATGGTTTAGCGATTGAATTAGTTTATGAAAAAGGTATTTTGGTTGAAGGTTCAACTAGAGGAGATGGTCTTATTGGTGAAGATATTACTCAGAATTTAAAAACAATAGAAGCAATCCCTTTAAAGTTAAATGAAGTTGAAAATATCGTTATGCCCGATAGATTGGTGGTGCGGGGAGAGGTTTTTATTAACAAGGATGAATTTGAAAGAATTAATAAAGAGCAAAAAGAAAAAGGAGGAAAAGTTTTTGCTAATCCGCGAAATATGGCCGCAGGTTCTGTGAGACAACTTAATCCCAAAATTACTGCTAGTCGCCGGCTTGATTCTTTTCAATATGATATTGTAACTGATATTGGCCAAAAAACTCATGAAGAAGAACATAAAATTTTAAAGTTGTTAGGTTTTAAAACAAATCCTTATAATAAATTAGTTCATTCTTTAAAAGAGGTTTTTGAATTTAGAAATTATTGGGAGAAACATCGCAAGGATTTGCCTTATGAGATTGATGGAATTGTGGTTATTGTTAATAATAATGATATTTTTGAAAAAGCAGGAGTAGTTGGTAAAGCACCAAGAGCCGCGATTGCTTATAAATTTTCGCCGAAGGAAGCAACTACTATAGTTGAAAACATTGTTGTTCAAGTTGGTCGAACTGGTGTTTTAACGCCGGTGGCAAAATTAAAACCAGTGGTGGTAGGCGGAGTAAGGATTAGTAATGCTACTTTACATAATTATGATGAAATCAGGCGTTTGGATTTGAAAATTGGCGATACCGTTGTTGTTAGCCGGGCTGGTGACGTTATTCCTCAGGTAACAAAAGTTTTAAAAAATTTACGAACAGGTAAGGAAAAAGAATTTAAAATGCCTGTTTATTGTCCGGTTGATGGTTCTAAAGTAATAAAAGAAGGAGCGATTTATCGTTGTTCTAATCCTAAATGTGGCGCTCGTCATCGTCAAGGTTTGTATCATTTTGTTTCTCGTAGTGCTTTTGATATTCAGGGTTTGGGTATAAAAATAATTGATCGCTTTCTAGACGAAGGTTTAATTAATGATGCTGCTGATATTTTTACTCTTAAGCAAGGTGATATTGAAGTTTTAGAACGTTTTGGTAGAAAATCTGCTGAAAATATTGTTAATGAGATTCAACAAAAAAAGAAAGTTTCTTTATCAAGATTTTTGTATAGCTTGGGAATTCTTCATGTTGGCGAGGAAACAGCGATATTGCTTGCTTCAAAGATTTCTGAATACGGTTTAAAAATTTTTAAACCAACAGATATTTTGAAGGTATTAAATAAACTTTCTTTGGAAGATTTACAAAAAATAAAAGATATTGGGCCAGTAGTTGCTAAAAGTATTTATGATTGGTTTCGGGAGCCACGTAATATTGAGCTTTTAAAAAAACTTGAAAAAGTTGGTGTCAGAATTGAAAATCAAATTTCAAAACCTCAATTTCAAAAGTTAAAAGGTTTAGTTTTTGTTTTGACTGGCAGTTTAAAATCAATGAGTCGGGAAGAGGCTAAAGAGAGAATTAGATTTTTAGGCGGTGAGGTATCAGAAAGTGTTTCTAAAAAAACAAATTATTTAGTATTAGGAGAAAATCCTGGTTCAAAATATGAGAAAGCAAAAAAATTAGGAATAAAGATTATTGACGAAAAAGAATTTAAGCGTTTAATAATAAGTTAAAGGATTAGAAATAAAGCTATGATTGGAAAAGAAAAATTAGAATATCTAAAAAAGCTGAGTCGTTTAGATATTCCGGATAATGAAGAAGAAAAAATTCTTCGGGATTTGGAGAATATATTAAAACATTTTGAGGAATTAAAAGCGCTTGATACTGACAATGTTGAACCAATGAGCGGCGGTGCTTTTTCTAAAAATATTTTTAGAGAAGATATACCTCGGGATATTTCCCAGTCATCTAAAGATGTTTTGTTGAAACAATTTCCTGATAAGGAGAAAAATTTTTTGAAGATACCACCGGTATTTCAATAGTAAAAATTTTTTGAAAGATATTTATTTATGTCCAATTCTTTACTGAAAAATTTAACTATTAAAAGATTTCATCAAGGGCTTCTGAATAAAGAATTTTCTGTTTTCGAAGTTGCCAAAGAGTTTTTTAGTTATATTAAACAAGAGGATAAAAAGATAAATGCTTATTTAAGTTTGAACGAAGAGAGTTCTTTAAAGCAAGCAAAAAAACTTGATTCAGTTTTGGCTAAGAGTAAAGAATTTCATTTTCTAACCGGTGTGCCTTTAGCAGTAAAAGATAATATCTTAATTGAAGGATTACCGGCTACTGCTGCTTCTAGAATTTTAGAGAATTATATTGCTAGTTATGATGCAACGGTAATTAGAAAATTAAAAGAAGCTGGCGCGATTTTTATTGGTAAAACCAATCTTGATGAATTTGCAATGGGTTCTTCAACTGAAAATTCAGCTTTTAAAAAGACTTATAATCCTTTTGATTTAGAGCGGGTACCGGGTGGTTCTTCGGGTGGTTCAGCAGCAGCGGTAGCTGCTCATTTGGCAGTGGCCGCTTTAGGTTCTGATACCGGCGGTTCAATTCGTCAACCCGCTGCTTTTTGTGGAGCTGTGGGACTTAAGCCAACTTATGGTTCAGTTTCTCGTTATGGTTTGATAGCAATGGCTTCTAGTTTAGATCAGATTGGACCAATTACTAAGACAGTGGAAGACGCGGCAATTTTATTTGAAGCTATTGCCGGTTATGATGAATTTGACGCTACAAGTGTTGATTATAATTTCAAATTTACAGCTTTTAATCTAGCAGAGGTTAGAAATTTAAAAATAGGCATACCTAAAGAATATTTTATTGAAGGTCTTGATAAAAAAGTTGTTCAAGGTATTGAAGAGGTTATTAGTAAATTTAAAAATTTAAAAATTAAGTTTAAAGAAATTAGTTTGCCTTATACTAAGTACGCTTTGTCAGTTTACTATATTATTATGCCGGCAGAAGTGAGTGCTAATTTAGCGCGTTATGATGGTATTCGTTACGGTAGAAAAACAGATAGTCCTTTTAACGATTTAACTGATTTATATATGAAAAATCGCGGAGAAGGATTTGGTTTGGAAACCAAAAGAAGAATTTTGCTTGGCAGTTTTGTTTTGTCTACTGGTTATTATGAAGCCTATTATACAAAAGCTCAAAAAGTTCGTCAGCTTATCAAAAATGATTTTGATGAAGCTTTTAAAGAGGTTGATGTAATTTTGACACCAGTTACTCCTACGGTTGCTTTTAAAATTGGTGAAAAATCTAATGACCCTTTGCAAATGTATCTTTCTGATATTTTTACTATTCCGGCAAATCTTGCAGGTTTACCAGCAATTTCAATACCTGTTCGTCAATATTGTTTAAACAATGATAATAAACAAAAAGAATTGCCCGTTGGTTTCCAACTTATTGGGAAACATTTTCATGAAGTCGATATTTTAAATCTTGGCCAGTTTTATGAAAAAAATTAATTCTTTGATGAATTAATTTTTATTTAAGTTTAATTAATAAAGTTAAATAGATTTTTTTGTTTTTTAAGTTTTGCGCAGCCGACGGGATTTGAACCCGTGATCTCCTCCGTGACAGGGAGGCGTGTTAACCAGGCTACACTACGGCTGCATATTTTATTTATTATATTCTTTTATTTTTAAAATTACAAATTTTCAAAATCTTTTAATGATTACTAACGGCGCTCTCGTTTTTATAAAATCCTCTAAAGAGGATTTTATTACTTTACCGTTTTCAATTATTGGTTTTTCTTTAATTCTTTCAGAAGCCGCGTGAATAACTTCTTGATTACCGACATAGATTCCGACATGACCTATCCCTTGAGGAAAAGTAGGATTGTAATGACCATATTTTCCTCGAACAAAAATAAGATCACCAACCTCTAATTGGCTTAAATCAACTTCCTTGCCACAACTGGCTTGTTCTATCGTGCTTCTTGGTAATTCGATACCGATTTGTTTAAAGACATATTGAGTAAAAGAAGAACAGTCGAAAAAATTTGGCGCTTCTTCTGGTTTAGCTCCGTATTTATAAGGCTTACCTATTAAACTCTGGGCTAATTTTACTAATTTTTCTTTTTGAGCTGGTGTCATTTTTATATTTTAATATAGTTTTTTAGGTGGAAATATAAAAATTATCCTTTTTTTCCAGCCGGCTTTAAATTTTTTAAGATTTATTTTTTGAAAAATATCGTTTCTTTTTTTAGCAGCTGGTTCAAGAATATAGATGTATTTTCTATCATTTTTAAAAGCAACAATTAGATGACTACTTTCACCAACTTTAAAATTTTTATAAATCGAAACTATAACTGGTCCTTTTTTAAGAAATTTTAAAAATTTTTTAAAAGCCTTTGAATTGTTTTCTTTAAACCAATCAAAATTTTTTGCCTTAAGACCAAATTTTTCGGCAATTTTTGCAAGACCTTTATGTTTCCAGCCAATATTTTCTAAATAAGCATTTTCTTTTAATCCTAGTTTTATTAATTTTTCAATTGAGGTATTAAATTTTTCTCCTAACCAATAGCTTAAAACTATTTTTAAAGATATAATCCCGCAGCTTTTGTTTTGCCATTTTTTGTTTTTTACATCAAGAAATTGAGATAAAAACATAAAAAATGTAGCAAAATGTGGCTGGGGTGGGAATCGAACCCACAACCTCGGCTTTATGAGGGCCACGCTCTAACCAATTGAGCTACCCAGCCGTTGCGGACCGAGGAATCGAACCTCGCCCTGGAGGTTATGAGCCTCCCGAGCTCACCAGAGCTCTTGTCCGCGATGTTTTTTAATATTCTAATATCTAAATATAATCTGTCAAATTCAAATTTATTTGCTTCTTTATTTAAATTCCGATTATAATAATATTTATAGAAAAACTTTTAAATTATGCAAGATATAGAAGAACTAAGAAAAAGAATTGAAGTAGAAATTAAAAATTCATCAAGTATTGATTCTTTAAATAGAATTCGGCTTAAGTATCTTTCTCGAAAAGGGGAATTGACTAAAATTCTTCGTTCACTTAAAGATTTACCAATTGAAGAAAGAAGAATTGTTGGCCAACAAGCTAATCTTTTAAAAAATGATTTAGAAAGTTTAATTAAAGAAAAAGAAAAAGAATTTCAATTTAGCGTTAATGAAGACAAAAAACTTTCTAATTTTGACGTCACTAAGCCGGCTAAAAGAATTAGTTATGGCCATTATCACCCTTTAACTAAAATTGATGAGGAAATTAGAAAAATTTTTGTTTCAATGAATTTTTCAGTAGTAGAAGGACCGGAAGTAGAAACTGAGTTTTATAATTTTGATGCTTTAAATATTCCTTCTAATCATCCAGCAAGAGATATGTGGGATACTTTTTGGCTTTATCAGAGAGATTTTGAAAGTCCTCAAAAGTCAAAAATTAGAAATTCAGATAGGCTTCTTTTGCGCACTCACACTAGCCCGGTGCAAGTTCGTTATATGCAGAAACATAACCCTCCTTTTCAAATTATTGTGCCCGGTCGAGTTTTTCGTTATGAAGCAACCGATGTTTCTCATGAAATTAATTTTTATCAGGTTGAAGGTTTAATGGTTGGTCAAAATATTAGTTTAGCTAATTTTAAATTTATAGTAGAAGAATTTTTTAAAAAATTTTTTGGTCAACAGGTTGAATTTCGCTATCGACCAAGTTATTTTCCTTTTGTTGAGCCTGGTTTAGAAGTAGATATTAAATTGAAAACAAAAGATAAAAGAGAAAATAAATGGTTGGAAGTAATGGGCGCTGGGATGGTTCATAGAAAAGTTTTTGAAGTGGTTGGTTATAATCCTGATAAAGTTCAAGGGTTTGCTTTTGGTTTGGGACTTGATAGATTAGCAATGATAAAATATAAAATACCTGACATTAGATTATTTTACAGTGGAGATTTGAGGTTGATTAAACAATTTTAGTTTTAAAAATATGATTGAAAAGAATTTTGATAAAAAAATTTTTGAATTAGAACCAAAACCGAAAAAAATCTTTGTAGAAATTGGAGTAGGAGGGAGCGCTATTCCAGCTTTGGGAGGTAAAAGAAAATTTGAAGGCGATGAATATTATTTTGGCATTGATGTAAGAGAAGAGGATTTAAAAATTTCAAAGGATTTAGCCAGAGATGTTTATAAGTTAGAATTAGGCAAAAATATTCATTTTCTAGAGGCTGATGCTAGAAATTTACCTTTTGAGGATAAAAGCGTTGACGAAATTTTTTTTGGTAATATTTTTGGTTATAGAAGAATTCCTTTGGCAGATAAGAAAAAATTTTTAGAAGAAGCGAGAAGGGTTTTAAAAGACGAAAATGGTATTTTGATTGTCAAAGAAACATTAACGCCAATTGGTTTTAATGATTTAGAAAACTTGTTAAAGGAATATCATTTTCAACTACAAAAAAAGATTGGTTGTAGAGATAAAGAGTGGGAAGAAGAATTGGAAAAATATGAAGCGAAAAAATTTAGTCTTGGTGGAGGAATAACATCTTATATTGCTTATTTTTTAAAAGAGAAAGTTTAATTTAAATTTATGAAATTTTCTTATTTTCTTCTTAAAAAATTAGTCCCGGGTTTAAAAAGCAAAACGCAGTTGATAGATGCTTTAAATTTGCACGCTTTTGAAACTGATGATTGCAAAGGTGATGTTATTGAAATAAGTATTCCGTCAAACCGTTATTCAGACGCCGCTTCTCATTGGGGGATAGCAAAAGAAATAGCAGCTATTTTGAATTTGAACTTTAATAAAGAGCCGCTAATAAAAAAAATAGAAAAGTTAGCGGTTAATTTTAAAAAAACAACAAAAAAACCAAAAAATTTTAGAGTCTTTATTAAAGATAAAAATCTTTGTCCGCGTTATCTGGCTCAATATTTTGAAAATATCTCTGTAAAACCATCGCCGCTTTGGCTTCAAAAAATTCTTAAAGATTGTGGTTTAAAACCTATTAACAACGTTGTTGATGTTATGAATTATGTAATGCTTGAAACAGGCCAGCCTCTTCATGCTTTTGATTTTGATAAATTAGAAAAAAGTTCAATTATTGTTAGAAAAGCTAAAAACAACGAGTCAATAACTTCAATTGATGGAATTAATTATAAACTTAGTTCTGATATGCTGGTTATTGCTGATTTTAAAAAGCCACAGGCAATTGCTGGCATTAAAGGTGGTAAAGAAGCTGAAATAACAAAAGAGACAAAAAGGATTATTGTTGAATCGGCTAATTTTGATAGTTTTTCAATTTATAAAACTTCTAAGAAGTTAAACTTAACAACTGATGCTTCAATTAGATTTTCTCATGGATTAAGTTTAGCCTTGCCAGCTATTGGTCTTTTTCGTGCTAAGGAACTTTTAATTGATTTATGTAAAGCAAAAGCCGGTGAAATTTTTGATTCGTTTTCAAAGCCTTTATCTTGTCGGGTCTTAGAATTTGATTTAGAAAAATTTAATCATTTTATCGGAATGAATTTAACTCTTAAGGAAGCAGAAAATTATCTTAAAAGATTAGGTTTTAAGAAGTTGAATAATAATAAATGGGAAATTCCTCTCCTTCGTAATGATGTTTATAAATTTGAAGATTTAGCTGAAGAAATTATTCGTCTTTATGGTTATAATCGTTTAAAACCTAAAGCACCAGCGATAGTGATAAAACCTTCAGAATCTGATGATTTTATTGTTTTAAAAGATGAAGTTAGAAAAATTTTAGTTAACTTTGGCCTTGCTGAGGTTTATAATTATTCTTTTTCTGAAAAAGGAGAAGTTGAACTTTTGAATCCTGTTTCTGAAAGCAAAAAGTTTTTAAGGGTTAGTTTATTACCCGCTTTATTAAAAAACATTGAAGACAATTTTAGATTTTTCGAAGAAGTAAAAATATTTGAGGTAGGGAAGGTTTTTAGAAAAGTCGCTGATGAAGTAAAGGAAAAATTATTTTTAGGTATTGGTTTGGGTATAAAGAAAAAAGAGACGTTTTTTATAATAAAAGGAATTATAGAAGAGTTTTTGAAAAAAATAGGTTTGGTTAATTTTTCTGTAAAAGAAGCGGTTCTAGAAGATAATTTTTTTGATAATATGCTGCAAGTTGAAATCAATGATGAAATTATTGGTTATTTTGGTCGCTGTCAAAGCGGATTTAGTTTAGCTGAATTTGATTTAGAAAAAATTTTAGCTTTAAGAAAGGTAGATTATTCATTTAAGCCATTTTCTAAATTCCCAGCTGTTTTACGAGATATTTCTGTCCTTGTTAGTTTAGATATTAGAGTAGGAGAAATTATAGAGTCTATTTATCAGCTAGATTCTGGTTTGATTAAAGATATTGATTTAATTGATGAGTATTTTGATAAAAGATGGCAAAATCTTCAAAGTTTAACTTTTAGAATTGTTTTTCAAGCTGAAGACCATACTTTAACCAGCGTTGAAATTGATAATAAAATGAAAGAAATTATTAAGCTTTTAAAGTTTAAATTCAATGCCGAGATTCGTTAAAAATCAATCTTCTTTCACCTTAGTAGAACTTTTAGTTGTTTTAGCAGTTATTGCTGTTTTAGCCACTGTTATTGTT
>Ga0197142_1003000_pt1 | contig 14398 bp, 11 predicted proteins | sample GBS60_MetaG_FD_148614 | JGI IMG/M metagenome (GOLD analysis project Ga0197142, IMG submission 148614) | Sediment microbial communities from Great Boiling Springs, Gerlach, Nevada, United States - GBS 60_MetaG | ecosystem: Environmental > Aquatic > Thermal springs > Hot (42-90C) > Sediment... | reverse complement strand
GTCCAGCAGGCGGTCGAGGCATACGGATACCATGTGCTCGCTCAAGCGGAACCCCCTGATCGCCAGCAGAGTTGACCAACCATCGAGTCCCGATCGGTGTGGGAAATCGACGCCTCCAGCGAGAACCGGCTCGGCAGCGTCTCATGGCGACCACCCTGCCGCCAGGTGAGCCAGAGTGCTGGTCGTCAACGCCCGTGCATTAGGTAGGTAGGCAGCGCCGAGATGCGCACCAACTCGATGTGCCGATCGCTATACTCCGGGTAGAACCGCGTAGTCCGGAGGGCGTATGAGGGAAGCTGGGCTAGCCAAGGTCAGCACCGGTTACCGTGCCGGCAAGCGTGAGGTCGACCTGTACGTCAAGACCTATAACACGCTCTTACGGAGCTCGGGCCCGGTGCCTGTCGAGACGCTAGTGCCCGCCCACCTGAACGTGGAGTCGCTCCTCCACCAAGGTGCTCGAGACCCGGCGCCGGATTTGGATGCGTTCATGTACAGTACCCTGCGGCTTCCCGCGGTAATTGTCGATGCCCAGCGGATTGTGCTGGGCCAGTCGGCTGTCGCATTCGCTCGCCACGGGTATGGTGATGTGACGCGCTGGTTACCGGTGACGGCGCCGGGCCGACGACGTCGCTGGTACTGGGACGGGCACGAGACGTTGGCGGCCTTCGTGGCCTCGGCGTCGGATCTGGACGATGTCATCCCGACTGTGGTCGCCTGGCAGATCGAGTGGAACAAGATGCATGCGCGCTTCGCGCAGGATGACGCGTTGCTGCAGACGGTGTGCGAGGTGCTCCGCTCCGCCTCCCCACCGGCTGCTGCGGTTGACCGCGTTCGTAGTGGCCTCTTGATCTCGGAGGCGGACTGGGCTCGTCTCCAACGCGCGTGGGGAGAGCGCTTTTGGCGGAATCTGGCTGTCGTTGCACGCGACAAGAAGCGGCTCACGATTCAGTTTCTTGCTGGCAGTTACGCCGGGTACGTCCGGTCGGCGCGAACGTGGTGGTCTCCGATCGAACGGTGTCTCAGGGAACGCGACTTGCTCGATCGGCCGTTGTATTTTGTCTCATCGAACATGCACAGCATTGCCAACATTTTCTCGGGAACGGCACGACGGCGACGCGATCGGTTAGTCCGGTTTATCGAGGAGACGCAGCACCCTGAGCTGCTGCCCGAGCTCAAAAAGCTCCAGCGAGGGGAAGTGCGGAGCAGTTGGGAGAACCTGCTCTACTACACAGCCCGACTCTACTTCGCGGCTCATCCGGAGGAGCGGGTTGAGCGCGACGAGGAAGAGCGCGAGCGCGGCATCGTCAGTGTCGAGCCCGATGGTCCGGTCGACGTGGGCGCGCAGGTGATCGAGCTCAACCGTCTCGTGCAGGAAGACTTCGATCCGCGCCTCTTGCAAGGAGGGAGTCTCGCGCTCGCTGGGTCAGATGCGGTCATCCTCAACATTAACTACCCGCTCGGCGTCGCCGCGTACCACCTGCTCTCACTGATTGCGGCCAGCACGTACCGGTTACAGGGCGTCTACATCCTCGGCAAGGCGGCGACACTTAACGCACGGATCGGCGACGTGATGCTCTCGGACGTGGTGCATGATGAGCATAGCGGCAACACCTACTGGTTTCGAAACTGCTTCAGTGCTGAGGACCTGAGACCCTATCTCGTGTACGGTTCGGCGCTTGACCACCAGCGGGCGATTTCCGTCCTCGGCACGTACCTGCAGAACCGGGATTACCTCGATTTCTACTACCGGGAGAACTACACCGTTGTCGAAATGGAGGCTGGGCCGTACCTGAACGCGTTGTACGAAGATACCTTCCTCACCCGGTACGGCCAGGGGGAGCATGTCAACCTTGCCGAGATCCCGGTCGAACTGGGCGTCATCCATTATGCCTCGGATACACCCTACAGTCGCGCCCACACGCTTGGCGCCCGTGGACTGTCCTACTTCGGCATGGACTCGACGTACGCCTCGACCCTCGTGATCCTGCGTCACATCTTCCAGCAGGTGAGTAGCGTCTCCCCCTTCCCACTTCCGAGCGGAGAGCCCTCCAAAACTGGGACAGAGCATGCTGATTCCCGTGGCCTCACTCAGGAACTCAGCCAGCACTAAGGGGCGCTGCGATGGACTGGACGTCAGAGGTTTCACGGATCACCGAAGAGATCCTCTCACGACTCGACCATGTGAACAGCACGCGCGAACATGCTCTGGCTGAGGCGCGTCAGCTAACGAGGCTCTGTGCTAACGCCGTGCAGGCTATCCACCGTAGGGAGTTCGCGCTCGCTGACGACCTGCTCGCTCGGGCTCGGGTGATTAAGGATCAGCTGACGGCTGATCTGGCCAGGTATCCCTCGCTCTACTGGTCAGGCTATGTCCAGGACGCGCACAAGGAGTTCGCTGAGGCGAGCGTGGCTCGTGCGATCATCGGTGGCGGCTCGCTGCCAGGGCCGGACACGCTCGGGGTAGATGACGCCGTTTACTTAAACGCGTTGGGGGAAGCCGCCGGTGAGCTGCGCCGGTACGTCCTCGACACCATCCGGCAGGGAGACCTAATCCAGGCGGAGGCGATGCTACTCGTCATGGACGAGATTTACCGTGTGCTCGTCCTGTTCAACTACCCCGACGCCATCACCTATTCCCTGCGTCGAACGACCGACATGGTGCGCGGGGTCGTCGAGCGTACCCGAGGCGACGTCACGCTTGCGGTCGAGCACCGCAAGCTGAGCGACGCGCTTGCTCGGATGAGGGAGCTGCTGGTGGACAGGCCACGACCGTTCAGTGAAAGATGACAGCTGTAGCCACGTGACGGCGCATCGAGTCGATGACGGTGGCTGGCGGCGTGACCGGGGTTGAGCCGGCCACGCTCAGGATCTGAGAAGCTTCTCGGCTTCCTCCTTGTGACGAGTTTCGTCGGAGAGGAATTGCTGCAGATCGTTTGCCAGTCCAAAATCACCGAACTCCTCGGCCTGCTTCAGTCGCTCGACGTAGGCCGCGATCGTCCGCGTCTCGGCGTCGAGGACGTTGCGGATCATCTCGCGGTTGTTCGCCGCCTTGGGGACCGGCATCGGCTCATCGGTCGGTATTCCGCCGAGTGCGGCGATCTTGTTGGCCAAGAACAAGGCATGACGAAGCTCGTCCTGGATCTCACGCTCGAAGAATTCAGCGAGTTCGAGCCGCTCAATTCCGGTAGCAGTCGCGGCGTAGTGGATGTACATCACAATCGCTTGCAGCTCACCGGCAAGATCGTGGTTGAGCCCTTCAATCAACCGTGCTTTGTCCATGTCGGTGGTCTCCCTTCCCTTCAATCAAACAAGCCTCTCCCCAGCAGTCTGCCACAGAGCACGAACTGTGGTCCATCGTGAGCCAGAAGTCGGGCTGGGGAGCGATCACTCTCGGTCGCACGACGGTCTCTGCGCCCTAAGAGCGAGGACTGCAACGGGCGGGAGCCCCGGAGCCGCGAGCGTGGCATCGTGAGCGCCGTTTAGCCGGCGGCCTCTGATAGTGGGGTGTCGGTCCGAGGTTCCCAACGCAGGTTGAGCTCACGGTTGGCACGCACGTCATCGAGCCTCTTGTAAAAGGTTTGGTGCGGGGCCCGCTGCACGATCTCGGGTTCGCGCTCGGCTTCGTCAGCGATCTGGATCAGTGCGCTGACGAACCTATCGAGCGTCTCGAGGCTCTCAGTCTCGGTCGGTTCGATCATCAGGGCCTCGGGAACGATGAGGGGGAAGTAGACGGTGGGTGGGTGGAAGCCGAAGTCGAGCAATCGCTTCGCGATGTCCATCGCTCGCACACCTCGCTGCTTCTGGCGCGAGGCGGAGAGGACGAACTCGTGCATGCAGGTACGGTCATACGCCACCTCGTACCGGTCGCGCAGACGCGCGAGCAGGTAGTTGGCTGCCAGGACCGCGTCCTCGCTGACCTTTCGCAGGCCCGCGGCGCCGTGCATACGGATGTACGCATAGGCGCGGACGTGCATGCCGAAGTTGCCGTGGAACGAATGGATCTTACCAATGGATTGCTCCGGCCACACCCAGGTGTACTGCACATCGCCCTCCGCGGCGAGGCCAACCACAGGGCCTGGCAAAAACGGTGCGAGGTGCGCTTTCACCCCGACGGGGCCAGAGCCTGGTCCGCCACCACCGTGCGGGGTCGAGAACGTTTTGTGCAGATTGAAGTGCATAATGTCGACGCCGAGGTCGCCCGGGCGAGCGATTCCCAGAATGGCGTTGAAGTTGGCACCGTCGTTGTAGACGAGCCCGCCGACTCCGTGAATGATCTCGATGACCTCGTCGATGTGCTCGTCCCAGAGCCCCAACGTGTTCGGGTTGGTGATCATCAGGGCTGCGGTATCCGGCCCGGCAAGGCGACGCAATTCCTCGATATCGACGTTGCCTCGTCCGTCCGACTTGACTTCGATGACCTTGAAGCCCGCCATCGCCGCTGTTGCAGGGTTGGTGCCGTGAGCTGAATCAGGGATCAACACGGTCGTCCGTCCGTGGTCACCGATGCTGTCGAAGTAGGCTCGGGCGATCAAGATACCAGTGAGTTCTCCATGAGCGCCGGCCGCAGGTTGTAGCGACACGGCATCGAAACCAGCGATCTCAGCGAGATAGCACTGTAGGTGGTACATCAACTCCAGTGCGCCCTGGATCGTCCGTGGCTCCTGCAACGGGTGGATCTGAGCGAATCCCGGGAGTCGCGCCACGACCTCGTTGATCTTCGGGTTGTACTTCATCGTGCACGAACCGAGCGGGTACATGTCGATGTCGACGGCATGATTGAGCTGGGAGAGCCGGGTAAAGTGCCGAACGACGTCGACTTCGCTCACCTCCGGAAGAGGGAGCTCGCCACGCACGAATTCGTCCGGCAGCGCCGACAGGGGGACGTCGAGTTCAGGCATCGCGATGCCCTGTCGGCCAGGCTTGCTTAGCTCGAAGATCAACGGTTCCACACGCATTATGATGATGTCCCTCCGGCCCTGAACGGCACTCACGCTGGAGCCTAGCCTATCACTGCCGTACCTCGTCGGCAACGGTGCGGAGATTGGGGGTCGGTTTGCTAGAATGGCTCTCTAGCGAGGCAGTACGGAGTGCGAGAACGGAGTCGCAGGGGTGGGGCTGGTGACGGGGAAACGGATCTACGGCGGCCAGGCCGTGCTTGAGGGGGTGATGATGCGCGGCCGCTACGATATGGCCGTCGCCGTCCGCGTGCCGAGCGGGGAGATCGTCGTCTGGTACGAGCCCCTGCGTCGCTCCCGCCTTGGGCAGCGGCTCCGCACGGTGCCATGTGTTCGCGGCGTGTTCGCACTGTGGGACACGCTGGTGCTCGGCATGCGCGCCCTCGTCTTTTCCGCCAATGTCGGTCTCGTGCCTGACCCGGATACCACTGGCAGAGCGGATACACCCGGGCGGGCCGGGACACTGCTGTGGTTGACCGTCGCAGTGTCCGTGGCTTTTTCAATCGTCCTCTTTTTCGTCTCGCCTCTCGTGCTGGTGAGCTTGGCAGATCGCTGGATCGCCAGCGACCTGGTTAGCAACCTCTTTGAGGGGGGAGTTCGACTCACAGTGCTGGTCGGGTATCTGGGCTTGATCGGAAGAATGCCGGATATTCGCAGGGTGTTCGCCTATCATGGTGCAGAGCACAAGGTGATCAATGCGTACGAGACAGATCAGCCGTTGACGGTTGATGCGGCACGGGCGCAGAGCCTCTTGCATCCGAGATGTGGCACTGGCTTCATCCTAATTGTCGTGCTGCTGTCCATGCTCATCTTCGCGCTGCTCGGGCGGCCGGCGTTGGAACTGCGCGTCCTGTCGCGTGTCGTTCTGGTGCCGGTGATCGCCGCAGTCGCCTACGAGTTCATTCGATGGACCGCGGCACACTATCGGTCCCGGATCGTTCAACTGCTCACTTTGCCAAGCCTTGCACTCCAGCGGCTCACGACACGAGAGCCGGACGACGACATGCTCGAGGTGGCAATTGTGGCGTTCCGCTGCGTTCTCTTGGCCGAAGGGCGTGAGGCGCTTGAGACCTGGCCACGCTCACCGGTCGTCCTGGTTGATCAGTACGGTCAACGCCTGGCCGGCGTGAGCTGAGACAGCACGAACGGGGGATTTCCGTTCCGGATGGTGGAGGAGCAGGAGGTGAGCGAGTCACTCGATCGACGTGCATCGTCCCCGAAACTGTGGGGAGGCCGATTTCGCAACCCGACTCACCACCTGGTCGATGAGCTCAATGCATCGATCACCTTTGATCAGAGGCTGGCCTACCATGATGTCCTGGGGTCGCTCGCTCACGTCCGCATGCTGGCCCGCCAAGGCATCATCCCAGCAGCTGACGCGGTTGCGATCGTCGAGGGTCTCAGAGCGATCCTGGAGGAGATCCAGCGGGGGGAGTTTAGATTCCGACTCGAGGACGAGGACATCCATCTGAGCGTGGAGCGGAGGCTGCACGAGCTGATCGGCCCGGCGGCCGGTCGGTTGCACACGGCACGAAGCCGAAACGACCAGGTCGCGCTCGACTTCCGTCTCTGGACGCGGGACGCGATCCTCGTCGTCAGCCGCGGGATTTGCGAGGTGATGCGAGCGCTGCTTGACCTCGCGACCCATCATGGTGAGACGGTCCTTCCTGGCTATACCCATCTCCAACGGGCGCAGCCAGTCCTGCTTGCGCATCACCTCCATGCCTACCTCACAATGCTGTTCCGTGATTGCGAGCGCCTGCGCCAGCTCTACGGTCGCGTTAATCGATCCCCCCTGGGTGCTGGTGCCCTCGCAGGGGTGACCTACCCGGTTGATCGCGAATACGTGGCTGATCTGCTCGCTATGGATGGCATCTGCGAGAACAGCTTGGACGCGGTGGCTGACCGTGACTTCGCGGTCGAGTTTCTGGCCGACCTGGGACTGTTAATGACGCACTTGTCGCGCCTCGCTGAAGAGCTCATCCTCTGGTCGACTGCCGAGTTCGGCTTCGTCGAGATCGACGACGCCTTCGCCACCGGTAGCAGCATGATGCCTCAGAAGAAGAATCCGGACGTGGCCGAGCTGATCCGGGCCAAAACCGGGCGCGTTATCGGGCACCTGACGGGCCTGCTGACCGTGCTCAAGGGGCTGCCCCTGGCGTACAATAAAGACCTCCAGGAGGACAAGGAGGGAGTCTTCGACGCATTCGATCAGGTGGCGGCGATCCTGCGGGTGCTTCCGCCGATGTTGCGCACCCTCCGCTTCCGTGCCGAACGGATGGCCGCTGCTGCCTCCCAGAGCTTCAGTGTCGCGACTGACGTGGCGGACCAGCTGGTTCGCCGAGGGATGCCGTTCCGTGAGGCGCACGAACTGGTCGGCCGCGTGGTGGCTTACTGTGAGGCGAAGGGCAAGGACTTCGTCGACTTGACGCTGACAGAATGGGCCAGCTTCCATCCGCTGCTTGCCGAGATGCGTCTGCCCATGACGGTCTGGGACTCGGTGGGCGCACGCGAGGTTGCCGGTGGCACCGGGCCAAGGCAGGTGCGACAAGCCCTCGAGCGTGCCGCAGCACGCCTGGACGAGGCGATGATCTGGGTCGATGTCGAGCGTCAGCGCATTGAGGCTGCTGAGGCGACCCTACTTTCTGGAGCCGCGTTGTGACCACGGCGGATGCGTCTCCGGTTGGCACCTGCGACCCCGTGGTCCAGATACGCCCGGCCTGGACGAGGGACGAGCTCGAAGCGGTCTACGCGATCCGAGAAGAGGTGTTCCACCACGAGCAGCATCTCACGTCATTGGTGAGGGACGACCCGGACGACGCCTACAGCATGAACGTGGTCGCGACTCTTGGCGGACGCGCAGTGGGTACCGGTCGGGTCACGCTGTTTGGGGACGAGGCGCAGATTGCGTGGGTGGCGGTTCTCCCCGCCTTCCGGCGTCGTGGAGTGGGACGTGCCATCATGGAGTACCTGATGAACTGGAGTAAGGCTCATGGCGCGAGATGTATCACGCTTAACGCCCAGACCCATGCGCTCCAGTTCTACCGCCAGCTCGGCTTCGAGCCAATCGGTCGGCGTTTCACGATGGGGCACATCGAGCACCAGCTGATGGTGCTTGAGCTCCGGTAAGGAACCGAAGCCAGGGGAGGGTGGTGTGAGAGGCGGACCGGAACTGCCGTTACACCGTCCAAGATGAGATAGCCAGAGAGGGTACGTACCGATGGCGACCGTAGCACTGATCGAGGAGGAGGACGCTCCGGAGAGCGTGCGGGCTGTGTACGAGCGAATCAAGCAGGGGTTCGGAGCCGGGCATGTTCCGAACGCATACAAAGCCTTCGCTCAACACCCGGAGGTGCTGGCCGCGCTCGTCGACCACCGGGAGAGGATCATGGACCGGGGGGCGCTGGCACCAGAGCTGAAGGAGTGGCTCGCGTGGGCAGCGGTCACGCTGGCAAACAATCAGTTTGGGATCAGAGTGCATACCGCTCGACTCAAGCGGATGGGCGTAACGAACGCTCACCTGATCGAGGCACTCGCGGTGCTGCACTACTTCAGCGGGATCAGCGTCATGATCAACGGTCTTGCGGTCGATGAGGACATCGATCCCCACGTGGAGACGACGCTTCGCGAGCTCAAACACCGCTGATCCCGGGGTGAAGCGGAGCGGGGTCAAGAGCCTTCTCTCGGGTCAGAACGAGCACCGACCGGCAAGGAGTTTGCATGATGGCACCAACGGCGCAGCCGATGCTCTTCCAAAAGAAGCCTGAGTGGTTCAAGGTGCGCCGGGAACACGGCGAAGGGTACCGTGACCTTAAGCGCATCATGCGCAGGCTCGCACTGCACACGGTGTGTGAAGAGGCACGTTGCCCAAACGTCTATGAGTGCTGGAATCAACGGACAGCCACCGTGATGATCCTGGGCGACCTTTGCACGCGAGCCTGCCGGTTCTGCAACGTGCGATGGGGCCGTCCTGGCACTGTCGATCCCGAGGAACCGGCTCGGGTGGCTGAGGCGATCGCTGTGATGGGTCTCGACTTTGCGGTAATCACCTCTGTGAATCGTGATGATCTCCCGGACGGTGGCGCCAGCATCTTCGCAGCGACCATCAGGGCCATTCGGCAGCGGCTGCCCGCGTGTGGGATCGAGGTACTGATCCCTGACTTCCAGGGGGACGCCAATGCATTACGAGTGGTCGTCGATGCCAAGCCTGATGTCATCGCGCACAATGTGGAGACGGTGCCACGCCTCTACCGGCGCATCCAACCGTGGGATCGGTACCAATGGAGCCTAGAACTCTTTGAACGCGTTACAACCTGTGATCCTTGCATCGTCACCAAGTCCGGAATCATTGTCGGGATGGGGGAGACGAAAGAGGAGCTGCTCGAGGTGATGCGTGACTTGCGCGCTCGGGGCGTCGGCATTCTGACGATCGGCCAGTACCTACCCCCTACGCCGCGGCATTACCCGCTTGACCGCTACTACTCGTTGGCCGAGTTCGAGGAGCTGCGCAGGATTGGTCACGAACTCGGATTCGGTCATGTCGAGGCCGGCCCGCTGGTTCGGTCATCCTACCGTGCGGGCGAGCAGTACGCCTCGTACCTGCAGCGCCGCGGTACGGGAAGCGGGGTGGCCGTCAGCAGCTCGCTCTGATACTGTCGCTTGCCGGTCACAGGGACGTCACATGGTTGTCGGTCCAGTTCGAGTTGTCTCTCTGGGAACGCGCGAGTATCTGGCCTGCTGGGAACTGCAACGAGTCCTTGCGTCTGCCCGCCGTGAAGGCAAGGTACCAGATCTCCTCCTTTTGGTTGAGCATCCACCGACGTACACGATCGGCCGCAGTGGCCACCGCTCCAACCTGCTCGTCGATGACTCGATGCTGGCACGACTTGGAGCATCATGTCATAGTGTCGACCGTGGAGGCGATATCACCTTTCACGGACCGGGACAGCTCGTCGTGTACATCATCTCGGAGCTCGGGGTGGCGGAACGGAGTGTCCGGCGGTTCGTCGAGCGTCTGGAACTCACCGTTATCGAGATGCTGAAGCAGTTCGGCGTGTGGGCAGGGATCGATCCTGACCGACCCGGGGTCTGGGTGGGCACTGACAAGATCGCGGCCATCGGCATCGCGGTGCGCCGGGGCATCACCTACCACGGCTTTGCGCTGAACGTCGACGTTGACCTGACGTACTTTGAATACATGATCCCCTGTGGAATCCCGGACCGCGGTGTGACGTCCCTGGCCCGGCTGTTGGGGCGGCCGATAGAGATCAACGAAGTGACCAAGGTGACGGTGGCCAGTTTCGCTCGCGTCTTTGAGCGGCAGGTCACGGTTGCGCGTGACGATGAGGGGTGGCTCGAGGCCGTACTGCGGCACTCGGGCGGAGGCGATAGACCGTTAGTCGGTAGCCAGTACCGGCAGAACGCCGATCAGGAGCGATTGCTCAACGATGTCGCGCCGCACGAGTCTATCGGCTTCCTCTAACGTAGCCCGCAACGGGTGTTCCGGCATCGCATGGTCAAGCATTTCCCGTACCTGGCGCATCAGGTCTAACGACTTGTTAAACGTCATGACGATGTCGCCTTCGTTCAGGCCGATCTGTTCGAGAATTGCGGCCATCGTCTCGCCGCGGCACCATGCCCGCATTGCGCCATAGAACCCCTGGCTGTAGCCAGTCGTCAAGAAGAGACCGTTTCGTCGCTCGACCTCAAAAATCTCTTGTTCGAGGCTATCGATCCGTCGGCGTAGCAAAACGAGCTTGTTCGGCAGCCTGAAGTTGTTGGCAAAGCGCGCGTCTCGATCGAACGCAAACCAGGAGAAGACCTCTGCTGTGTCCACCGGGTCGAGGCTCTTCAAGAGGTCACGATCGATCATCTCACAGATCACCAGGGCGTTCGTATCGAACACCTCGGCGAGGGTGTCGGCCTTGGCAGTCGGATACCCGTGATGGAGATAGCCGAAGTGCTCCAGCACCTGGCGAATGCCGCGGATCAGCTCGCGGACACGTCGTTCCTCACCGGTGATCTCGCGAGCCAGCTCTTGCTCGAGAGCTGCTCGGTGCTGTTCGAGGTTAATGATCGTCGCGAGGTGTCCCTGATGTTCCTTTCGTCGTGGGCACGCATGACAGGGATGGCGATGCCGAGCTCGGGTGAGCGCTTGCAGCTCCTCCTGGAGTCTCCGGAGACGGGTCTCGTGGCGGGCACGTTGGAGCGCGAGACGCTCCTCCAGCGTCGCGCGATGGGCGGCGGCCAGTGCGTCAAGGTCAGGGAGGCCAAGGGTGTCAAAGTTGGCCCACACTGCATCGAGCACGGCTTCGTCGACACGCTGCCGGGCGTCGGCGAGCGGTTGGTCGAGATCGCAGAGGGCGTCTGGGACGCCGACTGGCTCGTAGCCGACCGGGAGGTAGTCCACCTGGCGATACTCGGTCAGAAGTTCAACACTTCTCCTTCGTGTAAGGACGAGGCCGATGCCGGTGCTGGTCCCACGGCCGAGATAGATGACCCAGCCATGCTCGCGCGTGTGGAGCGGGTAGCCAGCAGGCATCGACCTGAAGGCCCGTCGCAGTACTGGTCGAGTTGGCACCGCCCACGGCCGCTCATCCAGCTCGGCTGCCAGTTCGCGAAGCTCTTGGCGGGTGCGGCGCTCCTGGCCCCGAGCAGCATTGAGCGAGGCTACGAGCTGCCGGTATTCATAGAGCAATTCGTCGCCGTCCAGACCGAGCAGGCAGCCACGTGGGATCTGTTCGAGCTGCGTCGCCGCAACCACAATCTCTTCCTCGAGTTGACGCACTCGGCGAGCCGCCTGGTACTGGGCGAGGCTCTCGAGAAGCAGATGCCGAACCCGGTCCCCGCGAGGGGGATCCCAGAGATTCAAGACCGTGTTGTAACGCACTGTGAAGGCGCTGCGCACCGGCTCGAGCTCCCGGGTTGCCACCTCCAGCACCTCGCTGAGCGGCATCCATGGACTGTACGGCACGACCACATTGCCGCGCTCGTCCATGCCGCGACGGCCAGCTCGGCCGGCCATCTGCTGGTACTCGTTCGGGGTGAGGAGCCGGCGCCGACGGCCATCCCATTTCGTCATGCGGCCGATCACCACGGTGCGTGCTGGCATGTTGACCCCGAGCGCCAGGGTGTCGGTCGCGAAGACGACCTTCATCAGTCCTCGGCTGAATAAGACCTCGACCAGTTGTTTAAGCACTGGCAGCAGGCCAGCATGGTGAAAGCCGATCCCCTGTCGTGCCAGGGTGACGATGGTCTGCACCTGCGTCAGATCGCGGTCTTCGGGACGAAGACCGCTAAGGAAGCTTTCGATGACGTGCTCGATCCGCTGCTGTGTTGCGCGCTCTCGGACGAGATGCACGCGCATCAGCGCGAGGCGCTGGGCATAGTCCTCGCAGTCACGCCGGCTAAAGAGAAAGTAAATGGCCGGAAGCATGTCCTCAGCGGCGAGCGCCTGCACGATCTCCCAGGGAGGCGGCTCAGACTCCTCAGCCTGCCGGCGCAACTCGGTGGTCAATCCACCGCGGACGAGCTGCTGGCGGATTTCTCCGCCGATCCGCGGTACATCCGCGGCTTGGACGCCGTGGTGGTCGATCACGAGTCGCAGCTTGTGGTCGTAAAAGTAGTAGAGTGCGAGTGGAACGGCTCGCTCGGTATGGGTGATCAGGCTGATCGGACGGTGCGTACGGCTGATCCAGTCGGCGATCTCCTGGGCATTGGAGACCGTCGCCGAGAGGCAGATGAGCTGGATGTGCTCCGGGCAGAGGATAATCGACTCTTCCCAGGTGGTGCCGCGCTCAGGGTCGGCAAGGTAGTGGATCTCGTCGAAGATGATGCACTCGACCGCGTCAAGCACCCACGGGGTCTGTAAGAGCATGTTGCGGAGCACCTCGGTGGTCATCACCAAAATCATCGCATCGGGGTTAACCGTCACGTCGCCGGTTAACAGGCCCACGTGATCGCCGTAAACGGCGCGCAGATCCCGGAACTTCTGGTTGCTCAGCGCTTTGATTGGGGTCGTGTACATGACTCGGCTGCCGCGACGCAAAGACTCGTAGACCCCGAACTCGGCAACGACCGTCTTGCCGGTGCCGGTCGGCGCGGCGACCATGACCGATTCACCAGCGAGGAATGTCTCGATCGCCTGGATCTGGAAGCGGTCGAGCTCAAAGGGGTAGAGGGCCGCGAATTGAGCGATGGTATCGTTGATGCTCGTTGTTTCAGCCATGAGCCTCGCGGTTGTTTCCCGCGGTATCGTGCACGGCCGGGAGGCGCTTTAACTGGTTGAGTATACCAGCAGGACTGGCACGGAACGGCTAAGTAGAATCGACGCAAGGAGTGAGGGGGTGCGTGTCGGACTGCTTGGGCATCTCCTCTCGTACACGCCGGGCTACCGACGTGCGGGGGTGAGTCGTTACATCGAGGCGCTGGTCGAGCATCTCCCGGTCGCTGGACCCGAGCTGGACCTGGTGGTTTTCACGAACCGATCCGTGTACCGTTCGGCGCCGGAGGGGTTGCGGCGACGGTGCACGTGGCAAGTTAGCCGCTTTCCCACGGAGTATCCGCTCGTTCGGGTTCTCTGGGAGCAGCTCGCTGCTCCGGCCGTTACGCGATCGCAGCGAATTGATCTTGTCCATGGGCCGGTCAACGTGGTTCCCCTGATAGGTCGAGGCTGTCGTGTCGTAACCGTACACGATCTCGCTTTCCTGCGTTATCCCAGTCATTACCCGCTGCTCAAACGACGGTACCTCGCAACGATGACGCGGCGATCGGTCAGGCGGGCCGACTACGTGATCGCGGTCTCTCAGCAGACGCGCGATGACCTGATCAACCTGTGCGGTGCACACCCGGAGACGGTGGTGGTGGTGCCGAACGGTGTCGATAGCACAGTCCGCCGTATCACCGATGCTCCTGCGCTCGAATCGTTCCGTGCCCGGCATCGGTTGCCGGAGTCGTTCCTCCTCTTTCTCGGGACTCTGCAGCCGCGCAAGAACGTGGAGGGTCTCCTGAAAGCGTATGCTCGTGTGAAGGACGAGGTCTCGATTCCTCTGGTGATCGCTGGTGCGCGCGGATGGGGAGATTCGCCGATCTTCCGCCTAGTGCGGGAGCTCGGCCTGGTCGAGTACGTACAGTTCGTCGGGTACGTCAGTCCGCGGGATTTGCCTCTGTGGTACAGTGCGGCGACGATCTTCGTGTATCCCTCCCTGTACGAGGGTTTCGGTCTACCGGTTCTGGAGGCGATGGCGTGCGGAACACCGGTCATCACGTCGTCGGTGTCATCGCTGCCGGAGGTGGCCGGGAACGCGGCTGTGTTGGTGGATCCGCATGATATCGATGCCCTCGCAGGGGCGATTCGCGAACTGTGCGGGTCACCCGAGGCGCGTGCGGCCCTTTCGCGGGCGGGGCAGCAGCGTGCGACGACGTTCACCTGGATGCGAACCGCC
>Ga0197142_1002999_pt1 | contig 14400 bp, 13 predicted proteins | sample GBS60_MetaG_FD_148614 | JGI IMG/M metagenome (GOLD analysis project Ga0197142, IMG submission 148614) | Sediment microbial communities from Great Boiling Springs, Gerlach, Nevada, United States - GBS 60_MetaG | ecosystem: Environmental > Aquatic > Thermal springs > Hot (42-90C) > Sediment... | reverse complement strand
CGAAATACTCTCCCGATTTATAGTCATTTCAAACAAGTTTGCGACATTCGCCTTTACCTGCAAACCCTGTCCTAGCAGGGGATACAGTGATTACCAGGTTCTCAAAGTGTTGCATTTTCTTGTGAAACGACTATAAATCCGATTGAGCATCAATGGCATAGAATCAAGCAAAGAGTTAGAAAAACCAGGACATCTGCAACCCAAAATCTTCATGACCTTATCGATTCAGTCATCTGCTCTATATGCCAACCTTTGCCTGCTTAGCTATATAGTCGTTTCCCAAGAAAATGCAACACTTTGAGGCACTGGTTATCACTGTATCCCCTTCCAGGACAGGGTTTACAGGTAAAGGCGAATGTCGCAAACTTGTTTGAAATGACTATAATGCGCTAAAGTCACGCTCAATATAGCTAAGCATACAAAGATTGACATGATATGGGTCCCTGGGTGTAGCCCCGCATTGGCTTCCCATAGCTTGCGTGGCGTAGCCATGAATCTTAAGGCGACAACCTTAACCTACCTAGCTATAGCATTGAGGTTTGGGGAATAAGTTGGCAAAAACAACATGATATGCCCTGCCCCCTGCACTCAATGCCGGTAATCAATGCACCGCTAACCATCTCTCAAAAGTCACCGCATCTAAACTGCCATTAAATAGCATGGGAGCAATTAAATCCTTGCGATGTTTACGCCGACCTGCTATAAGATTTTCTCGTTGGTACCGCCGTCCCTGACGCTTTTCCCCGTTTCGCCCAACCACAAATCGGATTGACATACCTCTCAAAGCCCGTCTCATCAATAAATGCCAGACTTTCTCTCCTATACTTCTTGATTAATTCTCTCAATGTGCGAAAGTATAACATTCTATCTGAATGATTTCTTTCTCGATACTGAACTTTTTTTTCTCCTGATATTTAGCCGTTGCAATTGATAATATATTGAGCTGGGTACCACCCCAAACTCTTGTGCTCTTTGTTTTAGGGTCTTATCGGGGTACTTCGCCACATCTTGCTCCAGTCTGGCAACATCAATTTTCCTCTTCCTTCTCACGACTCTGATGGGCTCCAGATTGGGTTTATCTAACCACCGGTACACCGTAGTCCGGTTAATGCCGAAGATGCGCGCCGCTTTCGTAATACTATTGCCGTTCTCAATGAACCTTATAGTCGTTTTACAGGAAAATGCAACACTTTGAGGCATTGGTAATCACTGTATCCCCTTCCAGGACAGGGTTTACAGGTAAAGGCAAATGTCGCAAACTTGTTTGAAATAACTATATTTTCCGTAGGACTCCTAATCTATTCCTGCTGACTCTTTTGGCAAAATCAACAATTGGAACCTTAAAATAGAATTTAGAATTTACTTTTTACATGACGAGGCTGCAACCATCCCAACAACGGTTTTCGTTGCGGCGCTCACATTGGGCCTAGCGATGACGCATTGGTATTGGTGGATGTGGAGTGGGTGGCTGGCTGGGGGCATGGCAGGATGGGGTTCTGTGAGTTTGCCATTCCCGGCACATCCCCCCCTGGTGGCGCAGGCAGTTGCGTATCGGGTCGTGCCAGTGGTGCGGGGGTTGGCACATCCGTGGGGGATGGTTTGGTTACCTGATGGAGACATGTGGATTACCGAGCGTCCGGGGCGATTGCGGCGGGTGCGGGCGGGTGTGTTGCAACCGGAACCAGTGGCGGGAGTGCCGACGGTGTTGGCGGCGGGACAAGGGGGGTTGTTGGATATTAGCCTGCATCCTCGGTTTGCCTCGATCCCCTGGGTGTATCTCACCTATGCTGAGGGCACGCCGGCGGCCAATCGCACGGTGGTCGCACGGGCAACTTGGAATGGGCAGCAGTTGACCGACCTACGGGTACTGGTACGGGTTAGCCAGACCAAAAAGGGGACGCAGCATTTTGGCGCCCGGTTGGCCTGGTTGCCGGATGAAACGTTGCTGGTGAGTATTGGCGATGGGGGGAATCCACCGATTGCCCTGGGGGGAGCCTTGATTCGCGAGCAAGCCCAAAATCTCCGCAGTCACCTGGGCAAGGTGTTACGCATTACCGCTGATGGTCGGGTTCCCAAAGATAACCCGTTGCGGGGGCGGGGGTTGCCGGAAATCTGGACCTGGGGACATCGGAATATCCAGGGCTTGGCGGTGGATGCCCAAACGGGAGCCGTGTGGGCCACCGAGCATGGCGCGCGGCAGGGGGATGAGGTGAATCGCCTACGGCCAGGGCAGAACTACGGCTGGCCCAGGGTGACCCACAGTCGGGAGTATTCGGGGGCGGAGATTTCTCCTTATCGTTCCTTGCCGGGGATGGTGGACCCGGTGTGGGTGTGGCCGGAAACGGTGGCGCCTTCCGGGCTGGCCGTCTATCGGGGGAAGCGTTTTCCCCAATGGCAGGGGCAGTTGCTGGCCGGGGGGTTGGTTTCCCGGGCAGTGCATCGGTTGCAGGTGTATGGCTCTGGTCAGGTACGGGAAGTGGGGCGCATCCCGGTTGGGGCGCGGGTACGGGATGTGCGGGTAGGGCCGGATGGGCTGGTTTATGTCCTGACGGATGCCCCGAATGGGCAATTACTGCGCATCGAACCTGTCCCCCGATAGCGTACCCTGAAAAGTTATGGGCTTGATTGTGCAGAAATACGGCGGTACTTCGGTAGCCACAGTAGAACGCATCCAGGCGGTAGCGCGGCGGATTGTGGCGACGGTGGCCGAGGGACATAGCGTGGTGGTGGTGGTGTCGGCCATGGGGCAGACCACCGATGAGTTGCTGGCCCTGGCGCGGGCGGTGACCCCCAACCCCCCGGCGCGGGAATTGGATATGTTGCTGGCGACGGGGGAACAGGTGAGTATTGCCCTGGTGGCGATGGCGTTGGATGCCCTGGGACAACCGGCTATTTCCCTGACCGGCACCCAAGTCGGGATCATGACCGAGGCCGACCACGGACGGGCGCGGATTCTCCACATTCCTACAGACCGGCTGATGCAGGAACTGGAACAGGGCAAAGTGGTGGTGGTGGCGGGGTTCCAAGGAATTTGCAGCACCCGCACCCTGGAAATTACCACCTTGGGGCGGGGCGGGTCGGATACCTCAGCGGTGGCGCTGGCGGCAGCCTTGGGGGCCGACCGCTGCGAAATTTACACCGATGTGCCGGGGATTCTCACCACCGACCCCCGCATTGTCCCGGAGGCGCAGGTGCTGGCGCAGGTGACCTGTGAAGAAATGCTGGAACTGGCCAGCCTGGGGGCGAAGGTGTTGCATCCGCGGGCGGTGGAGATTGCCCGGAATTTCGGCGTGCCGGTGGTGGTGCGTTCTAGCTGGAGTGAGGCGCCAGGGACGCGGCTTTTGACCCCCCAGCGGCGGGTGGTTCCCCACCGGGACCTGGAGGTGTCCCGTCTGGTAGATGGGGTGGAATTGGACGACCATCAGGCGAAGGTGGCCCTGTGCAATGTCCCGGACCGACCGGGGATGGCAGCGCAACTGTTTGGGGCGTTGGCGCAGGCCAATATCAATGTGGACCTGATTATTCAGTCCATTCAGGCGGGGGAGACCAATGACATTGCCTTTACCGTATCCCGCCCGGAATTGCTGAAAACCCAACAGGTGGTGCAGGCGCTCCTGCCCAGTTGGGGGGAGGGGGTAACCTGTGCGGTGTCGGCGGCCATGGCCAAGGTGAGTATTGTCGGGGCGGGCATGGTGGGGCGTCCGGGGGTGGCGGCGGCCATGTTCAGTGCCCTGGGGGAGGCGGGGATCAACATTGACCTGATTTCCACCTCGGAAATTAAGGTGAGTTGTCTGGTGGATTTGGCGCAGGCGACCCAGGCGGTGCAGGTGTTGAGCAGCGGGTTTAAGGTGCCGGTGTTGCCGCCGCCGGAAGCACCTGGGGGGGTTCTGCCGGTGCAGGGGGCAGCCCTCGATGACCAGCAAGCGCGGTTGGCGATTTGCCGGGTGCCGGACCGACCGGGGTCGGCGGCGGGTTTATTTTTGGCTTTGGCGCAAGCCCGCGTGAGTGTGGATATGATTATTCAGTCGGAGCGGGTGACCTGGGTGCAGGGGCAACCGACGCGGGACATTGCCTTTACGGTGCATGAGGAGGATGTGGAACGGGCGTGCGCGGCCCTGGAGACGGTGTTGGCGAAATTGGCCTGTGCACCGCCTACGGTCAACCGGGAGATCGCCAAGGTGAGTGTGGTGGGAAGTGGGATGGTGCGCCAACCGGGGGTGGCTGCCCGTATGTTTGCCAGTTTGGGGGAGGCCGGCATCAATATCCAAATGATTGCCACGTCGGAGATTAAAATTAGCTGTCTGGTGGACCGCGCCGAGGGCCAACGGGCGCTGCGGGCCATTCACCAGGGGTTCGCCCTGGGACAACGGGCAGGCTACAATACACGGTGATAACCGGCACGGATGGGGGAGCGCGCATGACAAACGGGTGGTTGCTGCCGATGGGCGTGATCCTGGGGCTGGGACTGGCAGTGATGTTGGTACTGCCCTGGTGGCGGGGGGTTGCGCCCCGTTACCGGGCCTGGGGATTTACGATTGGACTGGCGGCTTGCTGCCCGGCGGCAGTTTGGTGGGAAACAGGCGGCAATCTACCAGGTGCATTGGCGGGCATGGGGGCGTTTGCCCTGGCGGGGTGGCTGGTTTGGGGTCAATGGCAGCGGGTTTGTGAACGCCAAACCCAGGCCTTTGAACAAACGTTGACCCAACTGCTCACCGGACAAAGGGCGTGGGATGCCCCGACGCTGCGGTATCTGGTGCGGACGGCTGCGCCGGAGGCGTTACCCCGTCTGCGCGCCACGTTGCGCTATATGCACCAGACCCAGCCGGAATTGCGCCCCCTTTTGGCTCCGTTTCTGGAGGAAGCATGAGCCGGGGCAAGGTCTATGTGGTCTGGCAGGGACGGCAACCCGGCGTTTATCCCACCTGGGAGCACTGTCGGGCGCAGGTGGAAGGGTTTCCGGGGGCGCGCTACCGCAGCTATCCCGATAGGGCGACGGCTGAGCAGGCCTTTTTTGGGGGTAGTGCAGCGAGTTTCCCTAGCCCGGTGTACCCCAGCTATGCGGTGGATGGGGCCTGTGCCGGGAATCCGGGGGTCATGGAGTACCGGGGGGTGGATACGGCCAGCGGCGCGGAAATTTTTCACGAGGGTCCCTATCCCCTGGGCACCAACAACCTTGCCGAATTTCTGGCGCTGGTCACGGCCTTGCAATGGTGTGCGGCACGGGGCTGTGACTGGCCGATTTATTCCGATTCCCAAATTGCCCTGGACTGGGTGCGCCGGGGGCGTTGCCGCACGCAATTCCCGGTGGAGAACACCCCTTTGGCGGCCAAACTGCGGGCTGCCGAAGCTTGGCTGGCGACCCACTCCTACCGCAACCCCCTGTACAAGTGGGATACCCGCCGTTGGGGGCCAATCCCGGCGGATTTTGGGCGGAAATAGGCTGTGCATCCTACCGTAGGCGTTTTGGGCGGGGGGCAGTTGGCCTGGCTATTGGCCCAGGCGGCGCAGGATTTGGGCATCCCGTTGTGGGTGCACACTCCCCGTCCCGACGACCCGGCGGTTGTCCTGGCGGGAAACCATTTGGCCGGGACGGTGATTGCTGCCTGGGATGACCCGACGGGCCTGGCGCAATTGCTGACCCACTGCCAGGTCATCACGTTTGAGAATGAGTGGGTTGACCTGGCCTGGCTGGCCCAACAGGCCCCGCCCCAGGTAGCCTTTCGCCCCAGCTTGGCGAGCCTGTCGCCTCTCCTCGACAAGTACCACCAGCGGTGTTACGTCAAGTCCTTGGGGTTACCCGTGCCGGAATTTTGGCTGCTGCGCCCGGAGGATTCGCCCCCCACCTTGCCCTTGGTGGTCAAAGCCCGTCGTCACGGGTATGACGGCTTGGGGACGCGCATTCTCCACAGCGCTGCGGAGTTGGCAGCCCTCTGGCGGGTATGGGCGGTGCCCGATGTGCTGGCAGAGGCGTACGTTCCCTTTGTGCAGGAATTGGCCGTCATTGCCGCCCGTCATCCGCAGGGGGACATCGCCATCTACCCGGTGAGTCGCACCTACCAAGCCCAGCAGGTGTGTCGTTGGGTCTATGCCCCTGCCCCCGTGCCCCCAGCAGTGGTACAAACGCTGCACCAACACATCCGCACCCTGCTGACCGCCTTGGACTACCAGGGGGTTTTGGCCACCGAATGGTTTTACTTGGCCGATGGCACCCTGTTGCTCAACGAAATCGCCCCCCGCACCCACAACTCCGGTCATTACACCCTGGATGCCTGCCAGACATCCCAATTCCACCAACATCTGCGGGCCATTACCGGTCAAGCTTTGGGGAGTACGGCCCTGACGACTACCGGCGCCCTGATGGTGAATCTTTTGGGCTATGAGACGGCGACCGGGGATTACGCCTGGCAGCGGCAACAGCTCAGCGCTTGGGGACGGGTGTACTGGTACGGCAAAAGCCAATCCCGTCCTGGGCGCAAACTCGGTCATGTGACTTTGTTGGATGTGCCACCTCAGGCGATTGAGGATTGGGTGGCGCAGGTAGAATCCCTGTGGTTGAGTGGTGGCAACAAAGCAAATTTGGTAGAGTGAGGAATGAGGCTATTCTGCGGTGTTGGTGACTGCCGATAACGTTTTGTGATCTACAACCCGCGTATGAGGGAACCGAGTGCTCCAATGGCAGTAAACCGGGCGTGGTACCCGGAAACTTTAAATTGGAGAGAGAGGTGCCCACCTGATGTTTTGCGGTCCAAAACTGAGGTAAAACGGCACCGTGGAATCCTCACCTTATCCCAGTGTTGGCGACTGAGACGAAGGGGCGGGTTCCATGGTTGTTTTGCCCCTCCCTGCGGATGTAAGGCGTAGGAAAACGGCCCAAGGGTTAAATCTAGGGTTGGCGCCAGGTATTGATAGCAATTCTAAATTCCGCTACACGTTCCGGGTGACTAATGTTGCCAGGCCCACAACCGTTGAATCCTGCAACAAAACATATTGATTGAACATATTGAGGTGCGGGATGACCCGATTGAGCTAATGGACAAAATTCCACTCCTGCCCCATGACGCCCATAACTCTCAGGTACTCACTCTGTGCCATTTTGTGCCAAAATTTAAGCCAACTTTAAGCCCAATAAATGTCTGATCGGCAACCGGTGTGAGGGATTTTTGCTCAGTTCAAATTTTTTCATTGAGTTTCAGGTGCGTCTTGAGAAACTTCCATGGCTAGGTAGGTTAAGGTTGTCGCCTGAAGATTCATGGCTACGCCATTGTGGGGATACACCCAGCGACCCATAGCATGTCAACCTTTGTATGCTTAGCTATAATACAGGTAATGATAAGAGCGTTATTTTCCTCGATAAATCGGTCAAATAATTTGTGACTGCAAAGCCCTCTCTCCCCGACTGCGACTCCATGTTTCGGCACAATTTTCACAATATCTTTGCAATAGCCTTGGAGCCAGAATCATTGACTCATCAGCGGTATTACGGAGCATAACTAACTGCTTTTCAGGATGGGCTTCCTCAATATAAGGATAACGCAATAATTTATGATAAAGACGCATAAAAATTAATGGGTCTCTTGTCTTGTTCGTCTGAGAAAATGTAGATGAATGATTGAAGCTGTTTTGCATTTTGGTTTATAGAGGTCAGGATTGTCATTCGCTTTAGATTAACTAATATCGCAAGAAGTACTACCAGAGCTTGTATGCAAAAAGTATTTTAACCTGCCCTACGCTTAGGGCATGACCTACACCCCTAGCCTGCGGCTACCCCCTCTGTCCCGTGGGCAATTGCCGACTTAAGCTTTCCGGTTCATACGCTGCCACTGCTGGATGGCGGCCCCAGCAATATTGTACACCGCCCAACTTGCCGCCACAATCACCGGCCCAAGCACCACCACAATCCGCCAGTCAATCTGGGGTAAAAAGTCCATGATTCTCCTCCGCACAGCAGATATTAAAACTTTGTTTATTCCCATTATAAGACGAAATCAACCGGGGACAGCCGCCTAAATTTTACCCCCCACCAGATCGACCACCGTACTGACAATTTGCGGGGGCTGCACCACCGTTAAGCGCTCCAGCGTGCCATTGTAGGGCGTGGGAACGTCCACCGACGACAGCCGCACCACCGGCGCATCCAACTCGTCAAACAGCCGCTCCATGATCCCCGCACTGATTTCTGCCCCAATTCCCCCGGTTTTCATGCATTCTTCCACCACCACCACCCGATGGGTTTTGCGCACCGAGGCGCTGATCGTATCCCAGTCCAAAGGCCGCAGGGAAATCAGGTCAATCACCTCCGGCACAATCCCCCGCTGGTGCAACTCCGGCAGGGCCTGCAACACGTGATGTCGCATCCGCGAATAGGTCAAAATTGTCACATCTTGACCGGTTTGCACCAATTCCGCTTTATCCAGAGGCAAGAGATATTCCGACTCCGGAATGTCTTGCTTGAGGTTATAAAGCAGAACGTGTTCAAAAAACAGCACCGGATTGTTGTCCCGAATCGCCGCCTTGAGCAACCCCTTGGCATTGTAGGGCGTGGAACAGGCGACCATTTTCAACCCCGGCACCGCCTGGAAATAGGCCTCTAACCGCTGGGAATGTTCCGCCCCCAACTGCCGCCCTACACCCCCCGGTCCCCGGATCACTAAGGGAATTTGAAAGTTGCCCCCGGAGGTGTAACGCAACATCCCGGCATTGTTGGCAATTTGGTTGAACGCCAACAGCAAAAAACCCATATTCATCCCTTCGATAATCGGGCGCAACCCCGTCATCGCCGCCCCAATTGCCAACCCCGTAAAACTGTTTTCCGCAATCGGGGTATCCAACACCCGCAGTTCCCCGTACTTTTTGTACAAATTTTTGGTCACCTTGTAGGAACCGCCGTAGTGCCCCACATCCTCCCCCAACACAAACACCCTGGGGTCCCGCGCCATCTCTTCGTCAATCGCCGCCCGCAATGCCTCAAAAAATAACGTTTCTGCCATGACCTTCCCCCCGCTCAATCTTCCGCAAAAACGTACCGCCGCAACTCGCTGGGGTCTGGCTCTGGGCTTTGTTCGGCAAAGGCCACCGCATCCTCGACCACCTGTTTGACCCGCTGGTCAATGGCTTTCAGGTCCTGATGGGTCGCTAAATCCTGCTCGAGTAAATAACTGCCTAAGCGTTTGATCGGGTCGCGGCTCAGCCAAAATTCCTTTTCTTCCTTGCTGCGCAATTCATCCGGGTCCGCCAAAGAATGCCCCCGGAACCGATAGGTTAAGGCTTCGATCAGCGTCGGCCCTTCCCCTGCCCGCGCCCGCGCTACTGCCTCTCGCGCCACCGCCCGCACCGCCAACACATCCATGCCGTCCACCTCGACCCCCACCATGTTGAACACGCTGGCTTTTTTGTAAATATGGGGGTCCGCCGTGGCCCGTTCGTGGGCCATGCCAATTGCCCATTTGTTGTTTTCCACTACGAAAATAATCGGCAATTTCCACAAAGCCGCCATGTTCAAGGTCTCAAAAAATTGGCCGTTGTTGCAGGCGCCATCCCCAAAAAAACACGCCGTCACCTCGTCAGCGGTTTGATCCCCCAACACCTCCCGGCGGTACTTGGTCTGAAAGGCCGCCCCTGCCGCCACCGGAATCCCCTCGGCCACAAACGCATACCCCCCCAACAGCCGATGGGCAGCGGAAAACAGGTGCATCGACCCCCCCCGCCCCTTGCTGCAACCCGTCACTTTCCCGAACAATTCCGCCATCACCTCACGGGCGGGCACCCCCGCACTCAGGGCATGGACGTGATCCCGGTAGGTACTGCACACGTAATCAACCCCTGGGCGCAAGGCCCCGCGAATTACCCCGCTGGCGACCGCCTCCTGCCCATTGTACAAATGCACAAACCCGAACATTTTCCCCCGGTAGTACATCTCCGCACATTTATCCTCGAAGGTGCGCCCTAGCACCATATCTTCGTAGAGCGCTAACCCCTCCTCCCGACTCACCGGTGCGGCAGTAGGCGAAAACACGGGTACGGGACGTTCCTGCACCATGGGCCAATGTGGACGCAAAAGAAAATGTATTTTGTAGGATACGCTTGACGGGTTCACCAGTTCAAGTCGCAAATCCCGCGTGGCGTTCCTAAGCTTCCAGGATAATGACCCCCTGATTGACTCGGTCCATCAGTTGGTTGAGCAAATCCAGTTCCCGGGGCGTCACCCGGCCATCTTCTTGGACCTTGGCGCGAATCTCGGCCCATTCCCGGCGGGAGAGCCGCCCATCCTGGGTCACCCGCTCGATCAACGCCGCCAATTCTGCCAGCGCCGTTGGGTCTTCCGAGACCGGGGGCGTGACATTGCCTGGATCGACGTGCATGGGTAAATCCTGCGGACTACGCTGCTACGTTAACACGAGGCCGCCGGTTTGCCAAACCATGACGATGAGCCGGGGTTAGTGCTTGACCAGGGGCACGATCCAGGCCGCCGCCAGGGTGACCCAAATGGCCAGTTCCAGCACCCGCATTGCCGTGATGGGTTGGCACCAGCGCCGCCACGCCCCCTGCCGCACCTGGGACCACCAGCGGGAGACATGGGTCGGCCAGAGTCTAGGGCTGTCGTGGTCGCGAAACTGCCAGGACAGCATCGAAAGCAGCAAGGGTGCACCCCCCACCTTGGCATTCAGCAGCAGATGGCACAGCACCGTGACGCCCATCACCACCCACGCCAGCAGATGAGCGTAGTACCAACCGTGCTGCAACTCCCCCTTGGGCAGCCAGGTTTCGTCCATCATCTTGCCGGTGAACAAAGCAAACGTTAAGGCCACCAGGGCCAGGGTATTGGTGACCCGACTCAAGGTGTACCACCAAAGCGGTCGCCCCACCTGAGTCAACAAATGCCACGCATCCCCCGGCACAAGCCGCCTTTGCCCCCGATGAAAGGCATAGATCACAAACGCCGGAAAGACCAGCAACGTCCCCAAGCCAAACGTGCCGTGGATGCCCTCAATCTCAGGATAGGCTGGCAAGGGAATCCGTCCCCACCGCCCGTCATAGGTGTTATAGGTCCAATAGGCAGTCAGCATGGCGGCCAACAAAAACAGCCCTGTCAGCCCATGCAAAAGCCGCAAGAGAAACGGTTGATAAGGTTTGTTGGGGGTCATGGTAATTCGCCCAAAGCCTTTTGCGTCTATCCTAGGCCCTCGATAAGGGGCATCGCCTACCTAGCTTCCCAAGCAGCCAGCATCCCAAACCCGAGAAACAAAACCCCCCCCAGGGCGGTCAGCAGCCGCTCGGAAATCCGGCCGGCCAGCAGGTTACCACACACAACAGCCAGCGCCGCACACATGGCATGACCACAAATCGCCCCCAACAGCACGCCCAAGGCATGATGGGCAGAGGCCAAGGTAATGGTCGCCACCTGGGTGCGGTCCCCCCATTCGGCGACAAACGTCAGGGTAAAGGCTTCCATCACCACCGCTCCGGCTGACCAGGTGACCACGCCCTGTTCTTTTTGTTCCACCACGGCGCGCGCCTCCTCCTGTTCTGCCGCCAGGGTCGCTTGCCCCGACATCCGGCTGGCTTCATAAAGCAATTTCAATCCAAAACCCAGCAACAGGGCAACCGCAAGGCCGCGTACGTAACGTGGCGGGAACAAAGCTGCCACTTGCCCCATCCCCACCGAAACCAGCGTCATCGTCGCCAACCCACCAATCACACCCAGAAAGACCCACCAGCGTGGGTGGCGCATCGCTAGAATGGCCCCGATGAAAAAAGTTTTATCCCCCAGTTCCGACAGCCCAATCAACAACCACCCAGAGGTAAATCCTGTCCAGAAATGCATCGCCTACTCCTGTTGCTTGGGGATGGAGCGGGCATGATGGAAAACACGCAAGACCCCCCTACCGTGGACGCAGCGCAAGTCTCACCAGCCAACCAGCAAACTCATTGGCTCCCTGAACCAAGCTCATTGCCAGCATGTTGATTCAGGTAAGGAGCCGTGGCAACCCCAGCTACTCCCCTGCACAGCTCCCCACAATAGCAGAAAGCAAATGACCAAGCTAGAGGGTCAGCCCTGATTCCCTGGCTGCGAGGCGGCACCAGCCCTGCCCCTGGTGCCCCAAAGCCAAGCCCGGTTGCAAAAGTTCCGCCAGAATTTCCAAAGAATCCACCAACCGCGGGCCAGGACGGTTGAAGTAGGCGTTGCCATCGGTCGCGTAAACCCGCCCGGTTTGCACTGCCCGCAACTGCGCCCAGGGGTAGGGCGATTCCTGCCAAGCCACCAGCGTTTGCGCTAGGGAGTAACCGCAGGGCATTACGACGATCACATCCGGGTCCGCGGCCTCCACCTGCGCCCAGCTCACCCAGGGAGAATGGCGGCCCACCTCTGCCAGCACAGGCTGTCCCCCGGCCAAAATAACCAACTCCGGCACCCAATTCCCCGCCGTCATCAATGGGTCTAACCATTCCACACAGAGAACCCGCAGCCTGGGCAACCCCCGCACCGCCTGCTGTACCCGCGCAATGCGCTCTTGCCCACTGCGTAATACGGGTGTCGGATCAGCTCCCAATGCCTGACCGACCTGGGCAATGGCCTGCCACACCTGCGCCAGGGTTTGGGGTTGCAGCGAAATCACCTGCGGTGCGGGGGGCGGCCACCACTGGGACACCGCCTGGGTCACGTCTGCCCAACTGACCGCACAGACCTCGCACTGGGCTTGGGTGAGGATATGGGTGGGGCGCAAGCCCTGCAAATCGGTGAGATTGAGTTCATAAACACTAAGGGCATGCTGCAAAATCTCCATCACCCGCTGATGGATTTGACGGCTATTGCCCTGGGTGTTGAACTTGGGAGCAGTGCAGACCGGCAAATGTTGAATCGTGGGCGGGTAATCGCATTCATGAGAGCGCCCGACCAAGTAAGGCGTCAACCCCAAACAATCCACGATTTCCGTCGCACTCGGCAAGAGCGAAACAAGCCGCACCTGGTCACCCGAACATTGGTGTCATGAGCATTATTTTATACAGTGGGCTATTTGGACAGGAAAACCCTGGCTTTATCTAAGCATTTTAGCCGTGCGCTCGACTTCACCCCCGGTACTAACGGCTATATCGCCCTGTGCTAACAGGATGCTCGTCCCGGTAAAATTTACCAAAAAAACTGGGTTTAAAGCCCCGCCCTTTAGGGCGGCTTTTATCTCTCTAATTTTGTGATAAAATGGAAATATGTTAGTCAGGGAAGCTAAGTTGCTCAACGGGACACCAGAGCAGTACCGAGCTCTGGATGAAGCGATTCGCACCGCCCAATTTGTCCGCAACAAGTGTTTGCGTTATTGGATGGACAATCGGGGGGTAGGCAAAAAACAACTGTATGCGTTGGGCAAAGACCTGGCGAAAGAATTTGCGTTTGCCAACAAGCTCAATTCTGCGGCGAGACAAGCAAGTGCGGAGCGCGCATGGTCTTCCGTCTCCAATTTCTACAAACGGTGCAAGCGGGGGGAAAAGAAGAAAGGCTACCCCAAGTTCAAGAAAAATTGCCGTTCAGTGGAGTACAAGCAGTCAGGCTGGAAGCTCTCAGAAGATGGAATGTCTATCACCTTCACGGATGGGTTTGGAGCAGGGACGTTTGCCTTGTACTGTGATGGTGAGACAAGGGAACTGATTCTTAAGTCCAAAATCAATCGGGTACGGGTGATTCGTGAAGCGGATGGCTACTATGCTCAGTTCTGCTTAGATGTAGAGAGGAAAGAAAAGCAGGAATACACCGGGAATGTGATTGGTATTGATCTGGGGCTAAAGCATTTCTATACCGACCAGAACGGCAATACCGTAGATTGCCCCCAGTTTTTGCGTCGCAGTGAGAAGCGGCTAAAAAAGCATCAACGCAAGTTGAGTGGGAAGTTCGTAAAAGGAGCCAAAACACAGTCTAAGAACTACCACAAACAGAGAAAACGGCTAGGGAAGGTACATCTAAAAGTCCAACGCCAGCGTAGAGACTGGGCAATCAAGTTAGCCCGGTGCGTGGTGATGTCTAACGACATCGTGGTGTACGAGGACTTGCAGGTGAAGAACCTAGTCAAGAACCGTCATCTTGCCAAATCCATCCAGGATGCCAGTTGGTCGCTGTTCACACAATGGCTGGACTACTACGGCAAAATCTGGGATAAGGTCATAGTTGCGGTGCCGCCGCACTACACCACCCAGGATTGTAGTAACTGTGGGCATCGGGTGCAGAAAACCTTGTCCACAAGAACGCATCAATGCCCGGTATGCCTATTCGTTTGCGACCGCGATAGAAATGCTGCGCTCAACATCCTGATTAGAGGTTTGGAGATGTTAGGGATCGTCTGGAACAACGGTACCTTAGGGCATAAGGGAACCGCTTGCCCCCCTTCGGATGGAGGGGGGCAGGGAACGCTTGGG
>Ga0197142_1002997_pt1 | contig 14407 bp, 16 predicted proteins | sample GBS60_MetaG_FD_148614 | JGI IMG/M metagenome (GOLD analysis project Ga0197142, IMG submission 148614) | Sediment microbial communities from Great Boiling Springs, Gerlach, Nevada, United States - GBS 60_MetaG | ecosystem: Environmental > Aquatic > Thermal springs > Hot (42-90C) > Sediment... | reverse complement strand
GCCATCCGGGAGGCTCTGGAGGCAGGGGTGGCGGTGGCGGAGATGGAGGCCTCCTGGCAGGGGGAGCTTCGGGAGTTTCTGGACCGCCGCCGCCCGTATCTCCTCTATCCGGAGTGAGGCGGCCCCGCCCCTTCACTTGCCGATACAGAAGCGGGAGAAAATCTCCTCCAGGACGTCCTCGCCCAGGGTTTCGCCGGTGAGACAGCCCAGTTCGTCCAGGGCGCCCTTGAGGTCTTCGGCCACCAGTTCCCAGGCCGGCCTTCCTTTTAGATGCGTCAGGGTGCGCCTGAGATGCTCGAGGGCGGCCCTCAGGTGCTGATGGTGCCGGGCCTGGGTGATGACCTCCCCTTGGGCGGGCACGCCCCCGGTGAGGACCGCGGCCACAATCCGCTCCTTGAGCTCCGCCACCCCCTCGCCGGTGCGGGCGGAGAGCCTCACCACCGGGAAGGGCGAGATCCGGGCGATTTCGGGGTCGCTGACGGCCGGGGGGAGGTCAATCTTGTTCACCACGGTGAGGCCCGGGCGGCCGGCCAGTTCCTGGAGGCGCTCCTGGTCTTCCGGGGCCAGGGGTTGGCTGATGTCCACCAGGTAGAGGATCAGGTCCGCCATGGCCAGGCGTTCCCGGGTCTTGGCCATGCCCAGCTCCTCCACCAGATCCCCTCCGGAGCGCAGGCCGGCGGTGTCCGTCAGCCGCAGGAGCACCCCCTGCCAGCTCACCATCTCCTCGATGACATCCCGGGTGGTGCCGGGGAGATCCGTGACGATGGCCCGCTCCTCCTCCAGCAGGCGGTTGAGGAGGCTGGATTTCCCCACATTGGGGCGCCCGGCCAGGACCACCCGGATCCCCTCCTTCAGGAGCCGGCCTTGGCGGTAGGTGTCCGCAAGGCCCTGGAGCTCGGCGGCCAGGGGTGCTAAGGCGGCGGCCATCTCCCCGGGGTCCGGCTCCTCCGCCTCCTCGGGGAAATCCAGGGCCGCCTCCACCCAGGCCAGCTGGGGGAGGAGGGCCTCCTTGAGGGCTGCGAGGCGGCGGCCCAGCCCGCCTGCCAGATGGCCCTGGGCCACCCGCAGGGCCTGGGCGCTGTGGGCCTCGATGACCTCCAGGACCGCTTCGGCCTGGGAGAGGCTCAGCCGCCCGGAGAGAAAGGCCCTGAGGGTGAATTCCCCCGGCCGGGCCAGGCGGGCGCCCTCCTCCAGGAGGCCGGAGAGGATCTCCCGGAGGACCTGGGGCCCGGAGTGGCACTGGATCTCCACCACATCCTCCCGGGTATAGGAGTGGGGGGCCCGCATGAGCACCAGGAGCACCTCGTCGATGATCTGGCCCCGGGCGTCCAGGAAGTGGCCGAGATAAAGGCGGTGGGATTCCAGCCGGGTCCGGGGGCGTCGCAGGCGCACCCGGCGCCGGGCGATGGCCTCCGCCTCCGGACCGCTGAGGCGCACCACCCCGATGCCCCCCAGGCCCGGGGGGGTGGAGATGGCGGCGATGGTGTCGGTGAGGCCCTCAAGCGGCAGGGGAATTGTTCCGGGACTCCTTCTTCTTCACCGGATAGACCACCACCTTCTTGTAGAGGCCCTCCCCCCGGCTCATGGTCTTGAGCTCACTGTCACCCTGGAGGGCCAGGTGGATGATGCGGCGGTCGTGGGGATTCATGGGGGTGAGGGTGACAGGTTTGCCGGTGCGCTTCACCTTGTCCCCGGATTTCAAGGCCAGCTGGACCAGGGCCTGTTCGTGCCGGGCCCGGTAGGACTCGATATCGATGAGCACCCGGAGTTTTTTTTTGCTCTGCCTGGCCAGCATCTTGCCCACGAGGTACTGCAGGGCCTCCAGGGTCTGGCCCTGTTTGCCGATGAGGAGGCCGGCGTCGGCGGATTCGATGGTGAGGGAGAGGCGGTCGCCCTCCAGGGTGGCGCTCACCTGGGCGGTTTCCCCCATCAGGGCCAGCAGGCGGGCCAGGAGATCCCGGCCCTGGGCGGCCACGTCCACCTCGGGGGCCGCCTCCTCCGCCGGAGGGAGTTCCCGAAGCGCCGCCCGGATCCTGGCCTTGCGGCTCCCCAGCCCGAAGATCCCCGGGGACCCGACTGAGAGGATCTCGATTTCCAGGTTTTCCGGGGGTTGCTGAAAGTGCTCGCAGGCACGCTGGATGGCCTCCTCGGGATTTTTGCCTTCAAACTCGAGAAATTCCATAGGGGGGTCCCCACGAGGTCAGGCGAGGTACTTGTTGGTGACATACTGCTGAATGATGGCCAGGATGTTGTTCACCAGCCAGTAGATGACCAGACCGGCGGCGAAATTGAGGAAGAGAAAGGTGAAGAGGATGGGGAGAAACATCATCATCTTGGCCTGGGTGGGGTCGCCGGTGCTGGGGGTCATCTTCTGCTGGATCACCATGGAGGCCCCCATGACGATGGGGGTGATGAGGAGCGGATCCTTGGCGGAGAGATCCGCCAGCCAGACGATCTGGGTGAAGGGCAGGGTGGGAATGAAGGCGGCGTGGCGGAGCTCGATGGCATAACTGAGGATGTTATAGAGGGCGATAAAGACCGGCAGCTGCAGGAGCATGGGCAAACACCCTCCCAGGGGGTTGACCTTGAAGGTGCGGTACAGATTCATGAGCTCCCGGTTCATGGCCTCCCGGTCGTCCTTGTACTTCTCCCGGATCTGGGCCACCCGGGGATGCAGCCGCTGCATCTCCTTCATGGATTTGAAGCTTTTGTGGTTGGGCCACAAAAAGACCAGGCGGGTGAGAAGGGTGAGGATGACCAGGGACCAGCCGTAGTTGTGGCAGAAGCGGTCGATGAATTTCAGCAGATACAAAAGGGGCTTGGCCAGGATATCGAACCAGCCGAAGTGCACCAGGCGTTCCAGCCCCAGGCCGGCGGCGCCCAGGGCCTCCATCTCCTTGGGACCGGCATACAGGGTGAAGGCCGCCTGGGTCGCCTGGGAGGGATTTAAGGTCACGGGGATCGCCAGGCTGGCGGCCAAAGAGGTGGGGGTCGGCTGGCTGAGGGTGACCGTGGCCTGGGGCTGCCGGGCCGGGGCCAGGGCCAAAAGAAAGTAGCCCTCATCCACCACGGTCCAGTCCACCTTGCCGGTGAGGGTCAGCGGCTCCTTGAGTCCGGCATGGGTCTCTTCCAGGCGCCGGTTGATGAGGGTGTGGGCCATCAGGTAGCCCTTGCGGTCCTGGGCCTCGGTGGCGGTGAGGGCCAGCTCCAGCTGGGCCTCCCGGGGCTGGGGGCCTCCTCCGGCGGCGCTCACCTCCAGGTCCATCACATAGGAGTGAGCCTGGAAGCGGTAGGTTTTGGTCAGGGTGAGGCCCTCGGGGGTCACCGCGGTGAAGCGCACGCTGGCGGTGTCCTGACCCCGGAGCTCCACCTGGCCGCGGTCCGCCTCAAAGAGGAGATCCGGGGCGGCGGCGAGGTCCGGGCCGGTGAGGGTGAGGCTCAGGGGCAGGTCCTGGCCCTTGGCCAGCCGCACCAGCTCTTTCGGGGGCGCCTGGGAGGTTTCCGGATCCCGCCAGCGCTCCAGCTCCAGGCTGAAAAACCCCAGGGAGAGGCTGTAGACCCGCTCGAAGGGCAGCCGATCCCGGTATTTTTTCAGGCGGAAGCTCTTGAGGGCCGCGCCCCGCTCGGTGAAGACGGCCCGGTAGAGGGGGGTCTCCACCACAATGTCCCGGGCCGGCCGGGTGGGTTTGGCGGCCCCGGGCCCGGGGGCGGGGGCCGGAGCCAGGGCGGTCGGGGGGGCGGAAGGCGCCACCGGTCTGGCCTCGGGGGCCGGCACCGGCCCGGGGGGGAGGGGCTTTTTCATCTTCTCCCCCAAATACATGAAAACCATGAAGATGGCGAAACTAAGTGCCAGGGCAAGCAAGGCCCGTTTTTCCATAGGGAACTCCTCAGGGGACGGGATCCCAGCCTCCGGGGGCGAAGGGGTGGCAGCGGGCCAGCCGCCTCAGGGTGAGGGCCAGACCCCGTCCCACCCCATGCCGGGCCACGGCCTCGGCGGCATACTGGGAGCAGGTGGGGCTGAACCGGCAGCAGGGCGGCAGCCAGGGGGAGACCAGGATCTGATAGGCCCGGATCAGGGCCACAACGAGAGTGGTCATGCACCTTGGGCGCGGGGGGCAAGGAGAATCCGGGCCAACTCCCGCTGGACGTCGTCGTAGCTCAAAGTCTCCGCCCCCTTCTTGGCCATGATGATGATGTCCTGGGGGGGCAGCTCGGCGAAATGTCGGCGGAAAAACTCCCGGAGCAGCCTTTTGACCCGGTTGCGCCGCACCGCCGTGCCCACCCGTTTGCTCACCACCAACCCGAGGCGGGGTCGGGGCGCCCCCCCCGGCGGGGCCAGGATGACGCCGAAATGCGGCGTGTGCAGTCTCTTTCCCGTGGCCTGGGCCGCGAGAAACTCCCGCCGCCGGCGGAGGCGGTCCGCCTTCCGGAAACGGGCCCGGGGCGGGCGGGGAGGGGTGTGGGCCGCCGGGGCCGCTACACCGTCAGACGTTTGCGCCCCTTGGCGCGGCGGCGTTTCAGGACCTGACGGCCGCCCTTGGTGCTCATGCGGCTCAGAAAACCGTGGGTTCGGGCCCGCCGGAGCCGGCTCGGCTGATACGTGCGTTTCATGGGGGCTTTTCCTTACGTGGCCGATTTGATTCACAAACTTCTTATAAATCATTTCCCGGGCCCTTTGTCAAGGCGCCGCCCTTTTTCGGGGCCCACTTCCGCCCCGCCCGGGCAGGGACCGGGGCCCGGGTCCGGCCGCCTCCGCCCCGGGCAAATTTCCCTTGTAATTTTGGGAAAACTTGACAAAATGACCCCGGGACCACTATTCCTCTCCCCGACTAGGCACGCGTCCGCGGGGTTCACCACTCTCCCTGCGGCCCTGTGGGTTTCTTCCGGATATAAGGAGACACTCCATGTTCCTCGATCCCATTCTGGGATGGTTCTCCAATGACCTGGCCATCGACCTGGGGACCGCCAACACCCTGGTGTATGTGAAGGGCAAGGGGATTGTGCTCTCGGAGCCCTCGGTGGTGGCGGTGCGCAAAAACGCCCGGGACCGCAACCGGGTTTTGGCGGTGGGCCGGGAAGCCAAGATGATGCTGGGCCGCACCCCGGGCAACATCGTGGCCATCCGCCCCATGAAGGACGGGGTGATCGCCGATTTTGAAATCACCGAGGCCATGCTGCGCCACTTCATCCGCAAGGTGCACAACCGCCGCTCCCTCATCCGACCCCGCATTATCATCGCGGTGCCTTCGGGCATCACCCCGGTGGAGAAGCGGGCGGTGCGGGATTCGGCGGAGTCCGCCGGCGCCCGGGAGGTCTATCTCATCGAGGAGCCCATGGCCGCGGCCATCGGCGCCGGGCTCCCCATCACCGAGCCCATCTGCAATATGGTGGTGGACATCGGCGGCGGCACCACCGAGGTGGCCGTCATCTCCCTGGCGGGCATCGTCTACTCCAAGAGTGTCCGGGTGGGCGGCGACAAGATGGACGAATCCATCCTGCACTACATCAAGCGGGCCTACAACCTGGCCATCGGCGAGCGCACCGCGGAGATTATCAAGACCACCATCGGCAATGCCTATCCCGGGGAGACCGAGACCATGGATGTCAAGGGCCGGGACCTGGTCACCGGCATCCCCAAGATCATCACGGTGAACTCCGACGAGATCCGCCAGGCCATCCAGGAGCAGATTGACACCATCGTCCAGACGGTGAAGACCGCCCTGGAGCAGACGCCCCCGGAGCTGGCCGCAGACATTGTGGACCGGGGCATCTACCTCACCGGCGGTGGCGCCCTCCTGAAGAACCTGGACACCCTGCTGCACCTGGAGACCGGGGTGCCCATCAAGATGACGGAGGACCCCCTGGCCAGCGTGGTGCTGGGCTCCGGCAAGGCCCTGGACAACCTGGATATCCTGAAAGAAGTGATGCTGGACTGATCCCTCCCGGTGCGATCCCGATCCCGCTTCCACAAGCCCCTCCTGTTGGCCGCGGGGGTGCTCCTGGTCTTCACCCTGTTTTCCCTCAGCCTGAAACGGTCGCCGGTGACCCAGCGGCTGGAGGGGGTCATCATCTCCCTCACCGCGCCCGGCCTCCAGATCCTAAGGTCCGGCGGGGAGGCGGTGAAACGGCTGTGGACCGGCTACTTCTACCTGGTGGGGGTCCAGCGGGAAAACGAGCTCTTGCGCCGGCGCCTGGCCGAGGCGGAGCAGATGGAGGTGCGCTACCAGGAGGCCCTGAAGGCGGTGCAGCGGCTGGAGGCGCTCCTGGACCTGAAGCGCCAGCTGGCCCTGCCGGTCATTGGCGCCCGGGTGGTGGCCTATGACCCCTCCCTCTGGTCCCGGGCGGTGATCATCGATCAGGGGCGCACGGCCGGGGTGGAGGCCGGCCAGGCGGTGGTGGCCCCTGCCGGCATTGTGGGCCGGGTGGCGGAGGTCTATCCCCGGCATGCCAAGGTGATGCTCATCGTGGACCGCTTGAGCGGCGCCGACGCCATGGTGCAGCGGACCCGGGTGCGGGGCATCCTCCAGGGCAAGGGCGCCAACCGCAGCACCCTGGAATATGTCCCCAAAAGCGCCGATGTGCAGGTGGGGGATGTGGTCCTCTCCTCCGGGCTGGGAGGCATCTACCCCGCCGGGCTGGTCTTCGGCCGGGTGAGCGCGGTGAACCGGCGGGGGCCGGGAGTCTTTCAGGAAGTGGAGGTGACCCCGGCGGTGGACCTCTCCACCCTGGAGGAGGTCCTGGTGGTGAAGACGGCCAAACTGGCCCTGACCCCCTGAGCTATGGTGGGATCCTTGCTCCTCGCTCTTCTGGGCCTGGCCCTCTTTTATTTCCAGAATCTGGTGCTCTATCCCTATGTGCACGTGCGCCTCCTGAGCCTGCTGGTCTTTGCCGTGGGCCTGCGCCAGCCCCTGGGGGTGGCGGCGGCGGTGGCGGTGCCGCTGGGCCTTTTGCAGGATGCCTATGCCCTCACGCCCCTGGGCCTGCACCTGAGCGGCGCCCTTATCCTCCTGGCCACGGCCCGGTCTTTTCAGCGGCGCCTGTTGCTGGCCGGTCCCGGGTCCCAGACCCTGGCGGCCGCCGGGGCCCTGGCCCTGGAGGAGGTCTTTTTGCGCCTGACCCTGGCCTTTGTGGGTCTCCCCGCCCTGCCCTGGCGGGCGACGGGGGGGGTGGCCATCCTGGCCACGGCGCTGTTGGCCCCCCTGATCTTTGCCGGACTGAAGCACACCGATCTCTTCCTCAGGCGTCTGGGTTGGCGGTCCCTCCGGGAGCAGGAGTGACCCCCGGGGGAGGGGGGGACGGGAGGGGCCGGCACCGGGTGCGTGGGGCTTGATTTCCAGAGGTATGTTGTTCAGAGACCCATCCCTGCGGCCCCCCGAGTATCTGGAAGCCCCTCTGGTCCGGGCCATGCCCCCGGAGGAGCAGGAGCGCAGCCGCCGCGCCCTGGCGGTCCTCTCCGGGGTGGTCCTGGTCCTCTTCGGGGTTTTGTTTTTGCAGTTGTGGTCCCTGCAGCTGCTTCAGGGGGAACAGCTCAAACTGCGCTCGGAGAGCAACCGCCTGCGCACCCAGGATCTGCCGCCTTGGCGGGGCATGATTCTGGACCGGCACGGCGAGGTCCTGGTCTCCAACCGGCCCAGCTTCGATCTGGTGGTGATTCTGGAGGATGTGCCGGATCCGGGGGTCCTGGCCCGGCGGCTGGCCGCCCTCCTGAAACTGGAGGCCGGCCAGCTCCAGGAGCAGATGGAGGCGGCCCGGCAGGCCAATTTGCACCAGGTGCGCCTCAAGGGCGACCTCACCTGGGAGGAGCTCGCCCTGGTGGAGAGCCACAAACCGGAGCTGCCCGGCGCCGCCATCGTCATCCAGCCCAAACGGGAGTATCGCCACGGCTCCCTGGCCTGTCATGTCCTGGGGTATCTGGGGGAGATCACCGAGGCCCAGCTGAAGAGCGGCCGTTATCCGCAGCACAAGATGGGGGATTACCTGGGGCGCTGCGGCATTGAGGCGGCCTGGGAGGACTACCTCCGGGGGCGGCGGGGGTTCCGGCGCATCGAGGTGGACGCCTACGGCCGGGAACTGGGCCAGCTGGACCAGCAGAATTCCACCCCCGGGGCCAATGTCTATCTCACCCTGGACGCCCGATTGCAGCAGGAGGCGGAGGCCTGCCTGGCGGGCCAGCACGGTGCCATCGTCGCCCTGGAACCCAAGACCGGCAAGATCCGGGCCCTGGCCTCCTCCCCGGGCTTTTCCCCGGAGGCCTTTGAAAAAGGCCTGACCGCCGCGGAATGGCAGCGCCTCCTCCAGGACAGGAACCACCCCCTGGAGAACCGGGCCATCAAGGGGCAGTATCCCCCCGGCTCCACCTTCAAGATTGTCATGGCCCTGGCGGCCCTGGAGGAGAAGGTGGTCACCCCGTCCAGCGTCATCTACTGCAGCGGCAGCATGCCCTTCGGCAACCACGTCTTCCGGTGCTGGAAGAAGGGGGGGCATGGCGGCATGAATCTCCACTCCGCCTTAGTGCATTCCTGCGACGTCTATTTTTATCAGGTGGGGCGCCGCCTGGGCATTGAGCGCATCGCCAAGTGGAGCCACCGCTTCGGCCTGGGTGCGCCCACCGGCCTGAAGCTGGACCGGGAGATGCCGGGCCTGGTGGCCTCCAGCCGCTGGAAGCAGAGCCGCTTCGGGGTCCCCTGGCAGGAGGGGGACACGGTGAGCGTCTCCATCGGCCAGGGCTACAATCTGGCCACGCCCCTGCAGATGGCGGTGGTGGCCGCGGCCGTTGCCAACGGCGGCCTTATTTTGGAGCCCCAGTTGGTGGAGAAGGTGGAAAGCCCCGCCGGAGAGGTCCTCTATCAGGCGGCGCCGGTGGTGCGCTCCCGCCTGGAGGCCAATCCCAGGCACCTGGCCCTCATCCAGAAGGCTCTCACCGACGTGGTGGCCCAGGGCACCGGCAAGGCCGCCCGCCTGCCCTACCTCACCGTGGCCGGCAAGACCGGCACCTCCCAGGTGGTGTCGCTGGAAAAGGAGAAGCGGGCGGGCAAGGGGGCCAAAAAATTCCAGAACCACGCCTGGTTTGTGGCCACCGCCCCGGCGGAGGACCCCCAGCTGGCGGTGGCGGTTTTGGTGGAGCATGGCGGCGGCGGGGGGGCAGTGGCCGCGCCGCTGGCCAAACGCCTCCTGGCCGTCTATTTTCCGGATCCCAGGGTGGCCCAGGTGAAGTGACCCGGGGCGGAAGAAAGGGGGCGGGAGGAAAGGGAGATCCGGGCCCGGACCCGGACGCCCCCGGGGAGTGGGTTCGCGGGAGTTTCTCAGAGGGTTGCCCGGGGGAGCCCGCCGCCCGGCAAACCGCTCCTTTGGGACCTCAGAAATCCTCCTCCTCCTGCCAGCCCTGGGCGCCGATGAGCTTGACGAACCGGCAGCCCCCCAGGTATTCGGTCTTCAGAGACCCCTCCGGGGTGCGGCGCAGGCGGGTCAGGGTCTGGTTGTAGCGGTCGCCCACCGGGATGACCAGGCGGCCGCCCAGGGCCAGCTGCTCCACCAGGGCAGGGGGGATTTTGGGGGCCCCGGCGGTGACGATGATGGCGTCATAAGGGGCGGCGGGGGGCCACCCCAGGGTGCCGTCCCCCACGAGGACGTGCACATTACGGTATCCCAGGCGGTGGAGGAGCTCCTCCGCCGGCCGGGCCAGGGAGGCCAGGCGTTCGATGGTATAGACCTCCTTGGCCAGCTCCGCCAGGATGGCGGCTTGGTAGCCACTGCCGGTGCCCACCTCCAGGACCTTCTCCGCCCCGGTGAGCTCCAGGGCCTCGGTCATCAGGGCCACCATGTAGGGCTGGGAGATGGTCTGGCCGTCCCCGATGGGCAGGGGGTAGTCATTATAGGCCTGATCCCACAGGTGCCGGGGGACAAAAAGGTGTCGGGGGACCCGTTTCATGACCTCCAGCACCCGGGAGTCCCGGATGCCCCGGTGCCGGATCTGGCTTTCCACCATCCACAGGCGCTGCCGCTCCAATTCCTTGTCCCCGGGGTCGGCCATATCCCGTCCTTCTGGTGAAAATGAGGGGAGGCAGCGGGTGATACCCGCCCACCTTCCCGGGCTTTGGGGCGGGCCGGGGCGATCCCATGACGGCCCGGTCCCCGGAACTTCCCCGAGGGGCCGGGAAGTTTTTTATAATGTAATGCATCCGGGAAGTGAGGGAAAGTGGAGATGGGCTGCCGGTTTCATCCGGAGCGGGAGGCCCCGTACCGCAAGATGGAGTATGTCTACTGCCAGGAGTGCCTGGATGACTGCCGGGCCTGCACCGACCCCTGCAATTTCTGCAGGAGCCGGCCCGCCTGCGTCATCTGGGCGCGGTGCGGCAAAGAGGCCAAGCGGCGCTGCCGGGAGGGGGAGAAGGGAGGAGGGTGAGGGAACCCACAGGGGGCGACAATGGCGCCCCTCGCCCACCCGACGCCTGGCCGGAGAAAGGACCCTCGGGCCTTCCGCTCCTCCCGGGCGGCTCCGGGGGCCCTTTCCCCCGCCCCTCAGATCTTCTTTTCCCAGCGCAGCAGGTCCGTCACCTGGGCCAGGGTGCGGCCCTCCTTGATCTCCTCCCGGATGCGGTTTTCCTTTTCCAGGACATCCATGGCCCGGTTGGCGTATTCCACCGCCAGGCGCTGGGGGAGCACGGTGACGCCGTCGTCATCCCCCAGGACATAATCCCCCGTCTCCACCCGGGTGGCGCCGATGCGGATGGGGACGCCGATCTCCCCGAAGCCCCGGGGTTCCCCGGCGTTGGGCATGATGAGGCGGGTGAAGGCGGGGAACTGGAGCCGCATGATGTCCCCGGCGTCCCGGATGGCACCGTCCACCACCACGCCGGCCACCCCCTTCTGCAGGGCCGAGTGGGTGGCCAGCTCACCCCAGATGGCAGGACCCACCCCGCCGGCGTCGATGACCAGGACATCCCCAGGCTGGGCGGCGTCGATGGCCTCCACCGGCTTGGCCCAGTCCCCGGGATAGGTGCGCACCGTCAGGGCCCGGCCTACGAGGCGGATGCCGGGAAAGAGCGGCCGGATGCCCTCCAGGACGCCGGCCCGGTGGAGGGCGTCGGAGAGGTTGGCGGCGGACACCTGGCTTAAGACCTGAAGGATCTCCGCCTTGCCGCCCCGCTTGAAGAGGTCGGTGGGGATCACCACCCCTTCATCCAGGGCCCGGCGCAGATCCCGGGTGGCGGCCTCCGGATCCTTGGCCTTGGTGATGGCCCCCCCCACGATGACATAGGCGGCGCCGTGGGCCACCGCCTGGGCCGCGGTCTCGGAGTTGATGCCGCCGGCCACCCCAACCGGCACGGAGACCGCCTCGCTCACCGCCTTCAGGGTGGCGAAGGGGTCCTTGCCCCGCATCTGCTCGTCGATGGGCACATGCACGGTGATGTAATCCACCCCCAGGGCCTCCACCTGGCGGGCCCGGGCCACGGGGTCGGCCACCGCAATGAGATCCACCACGATCTTGGCGCCATAGTTCTTGCCGGCCTGGACGCACTCCAGGATGGTGGCGTCCGAGGCCGCGGCCAGCACATCGATGAGGTGGGCCCCCGCCTTGGCCGCCGCCTCCACCTCGATGCGGCCCGCGTCCATGACCTTCATGTCCGCCACGATGATCTTGTCCGGGAAGCGGCGCTTCAGCTCCCGCACCGCGTCCAGCCCCTCGCTCTTGATGAGGGGGGTGCCCGCCTCCACCCAGTCCACGCCGGCGGGCACCGCCTTCTCCGCCACCAGCAGGGCCCGGTGCAGGTCCACAAAATCCAATGCCAATTGCAATTTCACCGCCATGGCTGTTCCTTGCACGGGTTAGGGAAAACAGTGCCCCCGGGGAAGGGCCGGGGAAAGCAGCCCCTGCCCTCCCGTGGGGGAGGTGGCTTTCCGCCCGGCTGACGCTTTCCCCCGGGTCGCCTTGGGGAAGCCCCGGCCCTCAGGTCTGCCCTGCCCCTACTCCACATCCGCGTGACGGGAGAGGACGGCAAGGGGGGAGTGCTCCGGGCGTCCCCGGTACAAAATGAGGATCACGCCTTCCAGGAAGAGGAAGGCGGCCTGCTCGAAGAGGCTCCCCGGGCATTGGGCCGACGCCGGTTCGCCGGCCTGGGTGAGTTTGGTGGTGCCGGGGAGGTGGAGGACCACCTGGGCCTCCCGGGCGATGGTGGACTCCGGGGAGGCGGTGAGGGCCAGGGTGCGGGCCCCCACGGCATTGGCCCGGCGCAGCACCTCCCTCGGCTGGGGGGTCTCGCCGGAGCCGGAGATGACGAGGAGCAGGTCTCCAGGGGCCAGCCGGGGGGTGATGGTCTCGCCCACCACATACACGGTCATCCCCAGATGCATGAGGCGCATGAGGAAGCCCCGGAGGATGAAACCGGAGCGGCCGGTGGCGCAGCCGAAGATGCGGGGGGCGGCTTCGAGTTCGCGGATGAGGGTCTCGGCCAGATGCGGGGGGAGGCGGCGGAAGACCCCGCCCAGCTCCGTGAGCATCTGGTCCAGGGCCGACGACAGGGTGGCGTTCTCGGGAGACGGCATGAAAAAAGCCTCCCGGGACGCGTTCGGAAGGCACATGGCTCCCTCCTCTCGGTCCCGGTCCGCAGCGGCCGGCGGATCCAGGCCAATCAAGTGAGGAATTGCTGCTTTCTCTTTAGCATAAATTCCCCCGGGCCGGAAGAATTGTGAATTTTATCACGGCAATTTTTCTGAAATCCGCCGCCGGAGGGTGAAAATTCCCCCAAAACGGTTATCTTTAAAGATACCCGAAGCATCACCACCCATTTTGCAGCGGAGAGGGAGGCGGCATGGGACGCTATCAGGAGAGAAAGTGGAGCGGCGAAAAGGGGAAGAAATTCGGCCATGCCGGCCGCACCGAGGACCCATACATGCCGGCGGAAGGCCAGGAGGCCTCCATCTGCACCTCCTGCCGGGCCCTGTACCAGAGCAAGCGCTGGTTTTTCGATGAGAAGATGGCCGCCCGGCTCTTCGGCACCGATCAGGTCCGGGAAGTGACCTGCCCCACCTGCCGGAAGATCAAGGACCGCTACCCCGAAGGCATCCTCACCCTGAGCGGCGAGTTCTTCAACGAGCGGCGGGAGGAGATTCTCGGCCTCATCGAAAAGGAGGCCGCCAAAGTGGCCGCCCGCTCCGTGGCGGACCGCATCATCCAGATCCTGCCGGAAAAGGACAAGGTGGTGGTGGAAACCACCACGGAGAAGCTGGCCCAGCACCTGGGGCGCACCGTCTACCGGGCCTACAAGGGGGATCTGGACTTCCGCTGGTCAGAGATGAACCGTTTCGTCCGGGTCTATTGGACGCGGTGAGGAGGGAAAAATCGCCTCCCGGGGGAATAAAGTTTGACAACCCCCGGAAATGTTCTATAATTGAATTGTTTAGCATGTCAGACCGCAGGGCGGCAAGGTCCTGGAGAAATCGGAGGGGATGCTAAATTCCCTCCGATTTTTTGTTTGACTGCTGGCGCCCTGCTGATACAGGCGGGTGAAGCTTTTTGAGGAGGTCGTTCCCATCATGAAGGAACGCGGTCGAGTGAAGTGGTTTAATGATTCCAAGGGGTTCGGGTTTATTTCCCGGGAGACCGGTCCCGATGTCTTTGTGCACCACAGCGCCATCCTGGGCGAGGGATTCAAAACCCTGGCGGAAAACCAGGAAGTGGAGTTTGAGGTGGTCCAGGGTCCCAAGGGGGCCCAGGCGCAGAACGTCGTCAAGGTCTGAACCCCCATCCGGGTCGGGGCCGGGTGCGGCCCCGGCCGGGGTCTTGCCGAGGTGGCCCGTGGCACGGAATCGGTACGGTTGGGAAAAACGGGCCAAAGAACTGGCCCGCCGACAAAAAAATGAAGAGAAAATGAAACGCCGGCAGAACAGGAATGCCACGCCGGCTGCGCCTGCGGAGAAGACCTCCGACGCTCCCCAGGACTGAGAGGATCCATCATGCCCATGAAACTGTATGTGGGGAACCTGCCCCACGAAATGACGGAGGAGCAGCTGCGCAGCCTCTTCTCCGAGGCCGGCCATGTGACCTCGGCCAAAATCGTGCTGGACCGGCAGACCGCTCAACCCCGGGGCTTCGCCTTCGTGGAGATGGAGAGCAAGGCTGAAGGCCAGCGGGCCATCAGCATGTTCAACAGCAAGATGGTGGACGGCCGCACCCTGGCGGTCAATGAAGCCCGCCCCAAACCCAAGGGCGCCTTCGGCGGCCGCAGCCGCGGTTACCGGTAAAATTAAAACCGGGGGGCCGGCGGCCCGGTCCCTTCCCCCGGTCCGTATTTCCGGGAAGGCAGGGCCCGGCCCCGCCTTCCCGTTTTTTCGCCCCGCCTCAGGGCTTAACCAGCAGGCGCCGGCGCAGGACCTCAATCTCCGTGAGGAGTTCCTGCTCCCGCCGGGC
>Ga0197142_1002996_pt1 | contig 14414 bp, 9 predicted proteins | sample GBS60_MetaG_FD_148614 | JGI IMG/M metagenome (GOLD analysis project Ga0197142, IMG submission 148614) | Sediment microbial communities from Great Boiling Springs, Gerlach, Nevada, United States - GBS 60_MetaG | ecosystem: Environmental > Aquatic > Thermal springs > Hot (42-90C) > Sediment... | reverse complement strand
CCGCCGCTGCACCTGGCGCACCGCCTGGATCGGGACACCTCCGGAGTCCTGTTGATCTCGAAAACGCCCGATGTCAATGCGGCGCTGCAACGCGTGTTTCGGGATGGAGCGGCGCACAAGACATACCTGGCGCTCTGCGCCGGTTTGCCTTCTTTCGATGAGATCGAGATTGAAACCGGGCATGGACGGGGGCGTGGCGGCATGTTCCGGGTGTTCCCGCCCGAAGCGATCGGGCGCACGCTCCCGCAGGGCGGAACGGTCAAATCAATGCGCACACGCTTTCGTGTTGTTCGACGGTTGGACGATGCCGCGCTGGTACGCGCCTGGCCCCTCACCGGGCGTACACACCAGATCCGGTTGCACCTTGCCTTCCTGGGTCATCCGCTTATCGGCGACAGCAAATATGGCGGTCCGTCCATCTGGCGCGGCACCCCGGCGTTCCACCACCACCTGCACGCCGAACGCCTGGAATTGCCACATCCGCAGAGCGGCGCACCGCTGGTCATTGTGGCGCCAGCGCCGGAATGGGCGCAGTGACTATCATCGCGTTCGGGTTGGAGAAGGTGTTGGCGGCGGCGGGAACATGCGCGATGCGATAGAGTTGGCGATCCCTTCGACGTTGGCGTACTCCATGTTCGCCAGCACAATAATCGTCGCGCGGTCGTCGGGGTAGCGGGCAAAGAACGTTGCGACGCCGGTCATATTACCGGGGTGGCTGATTCGTCGGCGTCCATTGATCACTTCGATCTTCCAGCCGAACCCATAATCGCGCAGTGCCGGGGTAAACATCTGATCCAGTTGATCGCGCGCAAGCGCCTCATTCGTGTAGAGCGCCTGATCCCAGCGGAAAAGGTCGCCAACCGTCGAGTACAGCCCTCCGGCTGCGTAGAGCGTTGAGGCGTCGAGGAAGCCGGATTTCCTGCCTGGAACGACGTATCCCTGCGCGCCGTCAGCAATCGCGCCCCGACTGGTATCGTAACCGGTGGCAGTCATGCCAAGCGGCAGGAAAAAGCGCTGGTGCAGGTAATCGGCATACGCCATGCCCGACGCGCGCTCAATGATCAGTCCCAGCAGCACATAGTTCGAGTTGCAGTAATCGTAGAGCGTTCCGGGCGCAAAGGCGAGCGGAAAGGTGCGAAACCGCTCAACCAGTTCCTGCGGCGTCGCCGGGTGCATCTCGGTCGGCTCGAAACTGGCAAAATCGGTGTAATCGACCAGACCGGACGTATGGGTCAGCAGGTGACGGATCGTCAGCGGTTTCCAGGCATCGGGGCAATTGTCCAGGTAGACGCAGATTGCATCATCCACGGTCAGTTTGCCATCCTGCTGCAACGCCAGAATTGCAGCGGCAGTAAACTGTTTGGTGATCGACGCCAGGCGGAAGCGCGTGTACACGGTGTTCGGAACGTTCTCATCGGCATTGCCATAGCCGCGCGCAATCACCACCTTCCCGTCCTGCGCGACAAGCACCGCCCCCTGAAACTGCCCGCTGGCGGTGAGTCCGGTCAGGTACGCATCGATCTCACGCCCAAGCGGATCGAGCGGTGGTGCGCCAGGCGCAGAACCCGGCATCAACGTTGGCGTAGGAATTGGTGTGGCAATGGGTATTGCTGACGGCAGCGGAGTCGGCGACGGCTGCGGCGCTTTCGTGGCAACCATCCTTGGATCAGAGACGATCGCCGCAGCCGGGAGCGGCGTTGGCGCCGCTTCAGACGCCTGCCGGAGTCTGAGCGGCAGAAGCGGCGCGCTACAGGTCGCAAGCGTCACCAGCAGCGCGCCGGCTATGATCAGCACGACGCGCAGTATCGGCGGCGTGACGCGCCGCGCATGATGCCGCCGTCGGCGGCGATGACGAGGTTGGAGACGAACCGGTTGCACTGGCTTGAAAGATACGCTACCCTGCCCGCGCCTGACGGTCGCGCTGCCGCAACAGGTCGCGGTAGATGCCGAGAATGTCACACGCAATATGCTCCCAACCGAACCGCAGCGCCCGTTCCCGCGCCGCAGCGCCCATCGTTGCGCGCTCGTCGTCATTCAGCAGCAGGCGCTCAAGGTGTCGCGCGAGGGTCGGCGGGTCGGAAGGCGGGGTCAGCAGACCGCTGACGCCATCTTCGACGATAAACGCCGGACCGCCTGCACTCGTTGCTATCACCGGCTTGCCGCATGCCAGCGCTTCGAGCGCCGCCATCCCGAATGACTCGTAATGAGACGGCATGGTAACGACATCGGCAGCCGCGTAGTAGAGCGGCAGGCGTTCCTGCGGCTGCGCGCCGGCGAATCGCACAACATTGGCGATCCCAAGCCGCTGCCGGATGGCGTCCAGGCGCCGCTGCTCGGCGTTCCAGTGCGCCCGTTCCTCCTCGCTGCCCCCACCGACGATCAATGCCGTCAGCGTGTCGCGCCACTCAGGGTGGCGCTGCACCAGCAGGGCGCTGGCTTCGATCAGCGCATCGATGCCTTTGAGCGGCTCAATACGCGCCACCAGCAGGATGATGCGGTGCGGCGCTGGCGGGAGATCGAGCATTGTGCGCGCCATTGCTGCATCGCGCGGCTGAAAGCGGCGCAGATCAACCCCTGCTGGAACAACACGAATCCTGCCCACATCGGCGGCGTAGTGCCAGACCATCTGCGCCCGGTCGAGCGGAGTGGCTGCCACAATCGCGTCGGCTTCGCGCAGGATGCGCTCCTCAACCGCGACCCGCTCGCGGGTTTCACGCTCCTGGTCGCCGCGCGCCACCAGATTTTTCATCGCACCAAGCGTATGGAACATATGAACGACCGGCGCACCCCAACTACGGCGCAGCGCCAGCGCCGCCTCGCCAGAAACCCAGTAGTGGCTGTGAATGATGTCGTAGTGCAGGTCTTCACCGTCGGCGAAGCAGCGCACCCGCCCAATGAACTCCGGCAGATAGTCCAGCAGGCGGTTTTTATCGCAGGGCGCCGGTGGACCGGCGCGCACATGGATCAGGCGCACGCCCCGATCGATCTGAACGACCGTCGGTGCGTCGTGCGCCTGGGCGCGGGTGAATATATCGACGGCTATGCCGCGACGTCCGAACTCGCGGCTCAATTCGCGGACATAGACGTTCATGCCGCCCGCCTCTTTGCCGCCGAGATGCGCGAGGGGGCTGCTATGAACGCTCAACATTGCGATGCGCATGAAATTTCTCCAGAAAAGGTTGCCCTGCAGGACGATTGATTGTGCGTATGGTCATCGAATGTGACATAAGGAAGGGACGCGGCGCCCGCATCCCTTCTTCGCATCAGTGCGAGGTTGTCCCTGGTATTATACGTTCAAATGATCGTCGGTGTATGCACGGCGTTGGTGAAACGCCGCATATTCGATCATCCCACCAGCAACACCTTGCCGGGGCGGGTCTTGCGCTCGGCTTCACGTACCGCTTCCCGCACGTCGGCAAGGTCGTACTCCGCCACGATCGGGGTGCTGAGCGTCCCGTCGCCGATCAGTCGAAACAGGGTATCGAAGAGACTCTGCACCTGCGACGGTGTTGCGCTCTGGAACCAGTGCGTGAGCCACCATCCGCGGATGGTGGCGCTGCGGAAGAGGAGCATGCCCGGATGGATCGTCAGCGATTCGCCTGCAATTGCGCCATAAACCAGCATTGTGCCGCCTGCACCGAGTGACGCCGCCAGGCGCGCCCCGCTTGCGCCGCCAACCGAGTCGAGCGCGTAGCGCACCCCTTTCCCGCCTGTCAGCGCATGCACCCGCGCTACAACATTCTCATCCTGCTCACAGATGACTTCGTCCGCTCCCATGGCGCGCAACTCGTCGATGACCTCGCGTCGCCGCACAACATTGATCGTGCGGAAGTTGAGGCGTTGTCCCAACTGGATAACATGCCGCCCAACCACGGAACTGGCAGCGTTCTGCAACACCCATTCGCCGGGTTCGACGCGCAACGTCTCAGTCAACATCAGCCAGGCGGTCGCCGGGTTGACGAACGCCGTCGCCGCCTGACGGTCGCCGATCGGCTCAGGAACCGGGATCGCCCTGGCTGCCGGGACGACGACATACTCCTGCCACAGACCAGAGGCGCCCATGGGGATGACCAGTTGCCCGATGGTGCGGTCGGTCACTCCTTCGCCCACACCAACAATGACGCCGGCGCCTTCAAAGCCGGGAACGGCGGGCAATCGCGGCAACGCACCGTACAATCCGCGAATAACGAACAGATCGGAGGGGTTGATCGGGCGCACCTGCACCCGTACCAATACCTGCCCCGGACCGGGCTGCGGCGCAGGGATGTTTTCAACAGTCAGAACATCGGCGGGTTCGCCAAAGGAAGCGAAACGAACGGCGCGCATGGCTGTCTTCTCCTGAAATGCTGGCGTGCAAGCGACACTAGTGTACCATAGGGTGGTCGAATGTTCTGTTGTGTTATGTTCTATCGCTGCGCCAGAATATCCTGCGGCGAGCGCGCAATTGTAATGTTGTCCATCCGTATCCCAAGCGTCGTCATCGTCTGCGCCGTTGTGGGAGAAATGCCGGTCAGCGCCACATGGCAACCGATCAGTTCGAGCGCCTGAGCAGCGCGAAGCAGACTCTGCGCGACCTGGGTGTCGAATGCGGGCACGCCTGCGATGTCGATAACCATCAGGCGGGCGCGCTCGGCGCTGGCGACGGTGAGCAGACGATGCACGAGCGCCTCGGCGCGCCGGCTATCCAGCTGTCCGACAATTGGCGCCAGCAGGACGCCGCTGGCAAGCGGGACGGTCGGCGTCTCCAGGGTGGTAATCAGGGTGCGCAGCATGTGTTCGGTTTCCTGAAGACGTACCGTCTGACGCTCCAGTTCGGCGGCGCGTTCCTCCGCGAGTCGCGCATTCGCCTCCGCTCGCGCGGCATCGGCGGTCGCGCTGCTCGCCAGTGTGCTGAGACGATTCAGAAGATACATAAAAGGAACTGCCGCAAGACAGGTCATACATACATAGACTGCAACCGCTCCAGTCCAGAAAGGCAATGTGTTCAATACGGCTATTTGCGCCGGAGCAGTGTTCAGCGTTCCCCCGATGTAGAACCACCCGACAATACTGAAGCCCGCCAGTGACATTGCCAGTGCGACGATACCGCCGCGTACTCCAAACAGTGCCACTGCCAGAACAACGCTCCCCATCCAGGCGATCCGTCCGCTCCCCAACAAACCATCACTGGCGAGGATGAGGGCGCTCATCGCCATGACAAGTCCGAGCAGCGCAATCGCCCGTACTGTGAAGCCGAGTCGTTTTACCAGGGCGATAACCAGGACAATCGCATATGCAGTCGTATAGGCGACAATCAGGGGTATCGCTTCTGCCCCGCGTGCCATATAATCCGACCAACCGCCACCGATGATCGCCAGCAGACCGACGACGATCAGCACGATCAGCAGACCGTCGAGCATACGGGTCTGCCATTGGCGCAGAAGTCCGGCTGCATCGGGGGTTCCGGTCTGCATCTTGTCGTGTGTGCTCAGCATACATGTTCACTTTCTTAGCGTAAGGCGCGTAACGGAAGGGGCGCCGGTTGCGCATCGCTGATCACGCCGTTGCGTATGGAGAATGTTGCAATCGGCGCAACAGGAGCGCGGGAGCGCCCGGCGGATTTCAGGTACACGATGTAGCGTCCGTCCTCCGCTTTCCCACGGTGGGTCAACCACGGTTCTGTCGGGTCAAGCAGGTCCACACTGAACGTAATCTCGCCGTTGCCGGACGTGACCGCTGGCGGTATGCCTCCAAGCAGATGGATGGGCTTATCGTCGCGGGCGGATGCGCCGCGCACATCCAACACCAGCGCGCCCGCGCCGCCGATGCGTGCAGTGACCAGCAATCGCGTGCCGTCAAAACGACAGTTGGCGGTGATCGCCAGCGATCCTTCCGGCGGCGGCGCGGGCGCGCGCGGGGCTGACAGCACCCGCAACCGCTGGATGCTGAGACGATCCGCCTGACCGATGATCGCCGTCTCCTGGTTGATCGGAACCGGAGCGGCAACCGTCACAGCGCCGGGTGGGACAGTGTATGCTTTGTCGTCGATCATCAGCGTTTGCGTCACCAGGCTGGCGATGTCAAGTTCAATAACGGCTGCGGTCAGCGACGTATGCAACGGGAATACTTTATCATGGATGCGTATCCGGTCTGTTTCGACGGTCACGGTCAATGCAGCAGGATACACCGGATGAAACTGTCCCGCAACCGGTTGCGCCAGGTCGATAGCCGTGCGGAGCCGTGGATCGCGGGCGTACAGCGCCAGACCGTTCGAGCGCCAGCGCACCCCTTCGGTATCGAAGCCGTAGATCAGTGGGTCTTCATCGGCAGCCAGCAACCCGTAGTCGAAAACCTGTCCGGGTTGCGGGATATGCAGCGCGGGGTAGTAGCGTGTCCGTTCAAAACCGTACAGGCGGGCGCCTTCCGCTTCCCAGCGTCGGATCAGACCCAGCGCCAGCACTCCCGGCGTCCGTTCGTCCGACGATACAAAGATTGATGCTCCGCTCATCACGGGTGATGGCGGATCAGCCTGTGGATCGATGGCATAGACCAGCGCGTCACCGACTTCAGCGCGACGCTTCAGCAGTGGTGTGGCGTCTGCCCATGCCAGAAGACGCGCCAGTGTTTCGGGATCGTACTCGTCGCGATGGATCACCAGCGTATCGACGCCGATCAGTGCCAGGTAGCGCAGCGTCTCGTCGTCGGGCAGGCGTTGTACGCGCCGCAGCAGGTCGGTTGTGCCAAACGGAATGATGCCGCTATACCCGGCAACGAGTGGCTTCCAGTGGCGTATCTGGTGAAACTGACGCACGGTGATGCGTTCCAGTTCTGCGCCACGCGGGATGGGACCGACCGGCAACTCCAGCAGAGCGCGCATATCGTGCTGCGCTCCGAGCCAGGCATACACCGGCTTTGGTATGGGAATGGTTGCCAGTGGCAGCGGGAAGGAGGCATGCTCAACAAGTGCGACCGTTCCGATCACTGCCGGAATGATCAATGCCAGACGATGGTTGACCATTGAGCGGAGCCATTGCCCGATGTGAACCAGCGTGAAGCTGGCAAGCAACGCCAGTGCCAGGTGGGTCAACATTGCCCAGCGCGCCGGAACCCGCAGTGCGCCAAAACCGGGGATGCGCTCGTAGAGCGTCGCATATGGCATCGGTATCGGCAACATCTCACCGCCGCGCTCCAGGCGGATGCCGACGCCGAGAGATAACACCCATGCGCAGGAAGCCAGCAACGCCAGGAAGATGACATCCGACGCACCAATCAGATCACGGTCTGCTTCCTTCCCGCTGCCACCCCGCTTCCAGACCGCCAGCGCCAGGCTCGCAATGGCAAGCACGGCAGTTACAAAGCCGGGAAACAGGGCAAACTCACCGCCACTGGCGGCAAACCAGGCGCCTCGCCCCCCATACAGCCAGTTTGTCGGGACGACTGCCAGGTACGCCTGGAGCGGCGCTGACCAGTTATCGAGTTCGCGTAGCGAGCGAACGACCCCCAGATACTCGTACACACGGATGTAAGGCAGCGTCACCGGCGCAGCAATGAGCACGGCAAGCGCACCACCCAACGCCAGTCCGCCGATCCGTTGCCAGAAGTCGGGTTGACGCTGATAATTCAGCACGTCCCGCAGCCGGACTATGACGTACAACCCAAGCGCCAGCGCCGCAAAATATGCGTAGTAGAGCGCGGTTGCGCACTGAATACCCGCAAACAGCCCAAACAGCGCTGCGTTGCGCCAGCGCCCGTTCCCGGTTTCGGAGTCGCACAACAACCGCCGCAGAAACAGCAGCGCCAGCGGCAGCCAGGCGGTTTGCAGCAGTTGCAGATGAACAACATGCGTCATCCGATACGTGCCAAACGCAAACAGCGCACCGGCAGCAAAAGCGCCGACGATGCGCATCCGCATATCGTCCGTGCGCGCCAGCATGTCGCGTGCCAGCAGATAGACGGCCCACCCCGTGAGGGCGTAACTGGTCAGCACCAGGAGATTGTACGCCAGCACAGGACCGCCTGTGATGATCAATGGCAGCGTCATCATCGCCAGCAGGAGATGATGATCGCTGTATGCCAGCGTCTCAGGGTAGGGGAAGAAGATCGGCGCGTGCCAGACAGTGCGCGGGTTGGTGATCAGGGCATGCGCGTCCCAGGCAAGCACCCATGTTTGCAACAATGGATCGAGTCCGCCGCCAGTCGCCGTCGTCAGATGGGCGGACAGCGGCCAGGTAAAAACGACCGCAAGCACAAGATATGCCAGCGGAGGACCCAGGGCATGCACCAGTCGGGCAGTGCTCATCAACCGTCCCGCTGCTGATTCGGAAGGCTCACTGACGAGCCAGTCGCTCCATGCGTTCGACAAACAACGCAATGAAACGTTGGGCATCGAATTCGACCACTGTGCGCACATTTGGCGCCGGACGGAACGCGCGCCGCCAGTGCGGGGGCCAGGCAGCAGTGTCGTACCCGGTCAGATCGTGCGCATCCGGTTCGCGCGTCGCCGGACCAATATAACTGATGACACTCTTCCCCGCAGTAAGTTCACTGGTATACTCCACCGCCACGTGCATCGGCTCGGTGCGCGCCAGGTCTGGCATAAACGCCAGCGCCAGCGCCGCCGGATCGTTGATCGAGCATCCCGCGTATCCGAATGCCGCCAGATGGAATTCGATATAGAACCGCGTGGCGTCGGCAATGAACTGCGTGACCGGCGACGGCGTGCGGAGCAACCGATCAACATCCGCCTGGGTCAGAATAATGTCTTTCGTAACGTCCCAGGGCAGAAGCGTGATCGGCATGCCGCTTTCGAGAACAATATGCGCTGCATGCGGATCGACATAAAAGTTGAACTCCGCCAGTGAGGTGGTGTTGCCGTCGGCGCGCAACGCACCTCCCATGATAATAACCTGGCGCACCGCATTGATGATCCGCGGCTCTTTGCGCAGCGCAATTGCGACATTTGTCAGTGGTGCGACGGCGACCAGCGTGACTTCGCCTGGATGCTCCAGGATTTCGCGGATGATCAGATCGACGCCATGTTCTGTGCTGACCGGTGCAGTCGACTCAGGGGGATGGGCGAAACCGATACCGGTTTCGCCGTGGGTTTCAGGTGCAGTGTAGAGCGGGCGGATCAACGGCAATGCAACCCCGCCGCACACCGGAACATCGGGGCGACCGGCGAGCGCCAGCACATTACGCGCATTGCGCACGCCATCAGCCATCGGGCAGTTGCCGCTGGTAACGGTGACGCCTGCAAGTTCGACTTCGGGGGAGGCGGCTGCGAGTAGAATCGCCAGAGAGTCATCGATGCCGGGATCGGTGTCGAGAATGACGCGCGTGGTCATACAATCATCTTTCGTTCGTGCGTGTCTGGAAGCGTCATTATACCACGCATCGGCGTTCTTCTGGCGCTGCGGCGCGTGCTATAATGACGCTGCTGCCAGGTGCAGACGGAGTTTTACCGTTTTCCTGAATACGAGATGATCCAGCGCTGGCGGTGGAGCACAGCAACGCACTGAGCCGCCGGTGCGTCACATCGTGTAACCTCCAGAGAAGGAAGAAGCGCGTGCGCGCCTATCTCGACATCGAAACAACTTTTGAGGGCGCGATCAGCGTGATCGGCATCTACCGTCCAGAGTGCGGCGCTATTCAGTTAGTCGGCGGCGGAGTGCGTGATACGACGTTGTACGATGTGCTCCAGGGTGTGGAAACACTCGTGACATTCAACGGTTCCGGGTTCGATCTGCCGGTCATTCGCAGGCGCCTCCTTGTCGATCTCCGACGTGACTTCGGGCATTGCGATCTCATGTATGTCTGTCGGCGACGTGGCCTGCGCGGCGGTCTCAAGGCTGTCGAGGAACGTCTGGGCATCCAACGTACAACACAGGGGATGAACGGACGCGATGCGCTGTACCTGTGGGATCGCTACGAGAAGCGCGGCGATTATCGGGCGCTGCGCACGTTGCTCGACTACAACCGTGAAGATGTGATCAATCTGGCAATCCTGGAAGAACGTCTTGGTCTTGTCCCACCAGGCGACCTCTGCCTGGCTGTGCGCCACATATACGCCTGATGCTTCTATGCAGAAGAAAATTCTGAACAATCGCTACGAACTTGAGCAAAAGATTGGCGAAGGCGGCATGGCGCGCGTCTATCGCGGTCGTGATCTGCGCCTTAACCGGCGGGTTGCTATCAAGGTGCTGCACGAGCATTATGCCGCTGATGTCAGCTTCCTCCAGCGTTTTCACCACGAAGCGCAGGCGGCGGCCGGTCTGCGCCATCCATGCATCGTTAATGTGTACGATGTCGGGCAGGACGGCGATACGCACTATATCGTGATGGAGTATGTCGAAGGCAGCGATCTGAAGAGTCTGATCCTGCGCAACGGTCCGTTACCGGTCGATCAGGCGGTCGCAATTGCTGAAGATGTCGCCGGGGGATTGGAAGCCGCCCATCGCCTGGGCATGGTGCATCGGGATGTCAAGCCGCAGAACATTCTGGTCAGTCCTTCTGGCGAGGTGAAGATCACCGACTTTGGTATTGCCAAAAGTTCGCTTTCGACGGCGCTGACCGAAACCGGTATGACGTTTGGGACGGCGGATTACCTTTCGCCGGAACAGGCGCGCGGATTTGCAGCCACGCCGCGATCCGACATCTATGCGCTTGGGGTGACGCTGTATGAGATGTTGACCGGTCGCCTGCCGTTTATGGGCGAGAATGCGGTTGCAGTCGCTATGCAGCATGTCAGCGTCGATCCGCCGCCGCCGCGCATGTTCAATCCTCAGATCCCGCCGCATCTCGAAACACTGGTGCTGACTGCGCTCAGCAAGAATCCTGACGAACGCCCGGCGTCGGCGCGCGAATTCGCGCAGATGCTGCACGCATACCGCGCAGTGAGCCAGGAGGCGACCATCGTGCGCCCGGTTGCGCCCCGTCAGGGTCTCCCACGCGCCGTACCCGGTCCTGTTTCGGCTGCTCCGACAGGAAATAGCGGCGGACGGATTGCGCCGTTGCCGCCGCCGCGTTCACCGGTGATCACCCAGGCGCCGCCAGCAAGCGGGGGACGCGATCTCGGCGTCTTTCTGCTCGGCATGATGTTTATCGGTATCGTGCTCGGCGTGGTCTATCTGGCCGCCACCGGTACGTTCGATAATCTGTTCAATCCCGGCAGCGGAACCCGTCCGCCGCCGATAACGCTTCCCGAACCGACTGCGACGCCGGAAGCGACCCCCGCGCCGGAGATGGTCATGGTGCCGAATGTCATCGGTTTGGATGAGCGCGCTGCGATTGCGACCATCGAAGGGGCGAATCTGCTGCCGTATGCCGAATTGCCGCGCGCATCCGATGTCGTTTCGGCAGGACTGGTGTTCGACCAGTTTCCGCCGCCAGCCACGCTTGTGACCGTTTCGACCGTGGTAACCTATGTGGTCAGCACTGGCCCGGAACAGATTCCGCTGCCCCAGGTTGTCACCATGCGCGGCGTCGATGCCGAGTTTCAGTTACGCAGTCTCGGTTTTCAGGTGCAGGTTGTCAGTGCGCCGGATCGTCTCAGCGCAGGTTTCGTCTTTCGCACCGAGCCGGTTGCCGGTACGCCGTTGCGCCGCGGCGACACCGTGACCATCTTCGTCAGCCTGGGCGATAAAGTGCGGATGCCGGATGTCACCGGGCTTCCGGAGGAGGAAGCGATCCGTCGGGTTGTTGCCGCCGGGTTGACCTGGTCGTACTCCGACTATCAGGGATGCGACAAACTCGGCAATCTGTGCGACCGGTATGCTCCTGGGGTTGTCGTCAGTTCGATACCGCGCGGCGGAGATCTGGTTGATCGGGGTTCTCCGGTGACTCTGGGTGTGCGTGCGCCGTAACCACAATAACTTCATCGCAAAAGTGTACCGCCGAGACGCAAAGCACGCAGAGGTTTCCTTCCATTGCTTGCTGTGTCCACTGCGCCGCTGCGGTGAAACAACCTTGTTGCACCAGACTCGCTATTGCGATCAATCTGTCATCATTGCACTGATTGCAGAATGCCCAAACCGCTGCTAAACTCCTCTGTGCGCTGTGTCGAACAGTCGCAGGTGTCAGGAGGAGTCTATGCGGTTTCGATGGCTTTCCCTCGTTCTGATCGTCGTCACACTGGCTGCCTGGTCGATGCCGGCGCCGGCATTGGCGCAGGCCACCCCTGGACAATCCGATTTCGGCGTGAATACCCACCTTGCGTCGCGCTACCCGGTTCAGTCCGGTTTCGATGCGCCGGTCGATCTGGTTGCCGGAACGTCAGCCGGTTGGGTGCGTGAGGACTTCCACTGGTACTGGCTCGAACCGGAGTCGGGGCGCTTCGATTGGGCGATCTACGACCGCGCTATTTCGCGCCTGGCGGGCAGTGGCGTCAACATCATCGGCGTGCTCAACACGGCGCCGGCATGGGCCACGCCATTCGGCGGGGATGTGGCCGGTCGTCCTTCCTACTATGCCCCTGATCCCGCCGCGTTTGCGCGCTTCGCTGCGGCGGTTGTGACGCGCTACCGCGACCGGGTGCGCTTCTGGCAGGTGTGGAATGAGCCGGAGAATGTGCGCTACTGGCAACCGCAACCTGATCCTGCCGCCTATGCCGCCTTGCTGCGCGCCGCCTATCCCGCAATCAAAGCAGCAGATCCGAACGCTGTTGTCTTGAGTGCGGGCATCGTTCCGACCAACATCAACTTCATCCGCGCCATCGCCGCGCAGGGCGCCTGGGGTTCATTCGATATTCTGGCGCTGCATCCCTATGTTGATCCATTCAGCCCGGAGAACGGTCAGATCGGCACGGGCGATGTCAGTGCGGTGAAAACGCTGGTGGAGAGTCTGGGGCGCAAACCGATCTGGGCGACCGAGTTTGGATGGTCGACCGGTCCCGCCGATCGTGATCCGCGCGGCGTTGATGAAGAGACGCAGGCGAACTTTCTTGTGCGCGCGGCTGCGCTGCTGCGCGCAGCGGGTGTGGAGAAGGTCATCTGGTACACGCTGAAAGATACCGAGCCGCGTAACCTGTACGGGTTGCTACGCTCAGCTGGCGGTCCTGCCGATCTGAGTCAGCCCAAGCCATCGCTGGCGGCGTTCCGCACGCTGAATCGCCAGCTCAGCGGCGCGACGCCCACCGGCATGATCGACCTGGGGGCGCGCCAGGTGGTTTTCGATTTCGAGAATTTTGGTACATGGCGGCGCGGCGATCAGCCAAACGGCTCATTCTCCGCCGATGGTTCGCAACGCTTGAGCGGCAATGCCGCCGGACGCCTCGATTACAATTTTCCCGGCGGCGGCAATGATTTTGTCGTCTTCACGCCGCGTCCCGCCATCACCATCCCCGGTGCGCCGGGACAGATCGGGGTCTGGGTCTACGGCGACGGCAGCGGTCACGCGCTGAAGGTCTGGCTGCGCGATGCTGGCGGTGAAACGCTCCAGTTCCGCCTGGGGTTCGTCGGCGCTCCCGGCTGGTCATTCCTCTCCACGCCGATCAACGCTCCGGTCGAGTCGTACAATCGGATCAGCGGCAGCGGCAATCTGCGCCTGGATTTTCCGGCGACACTGGTTGCAATTGTGCTCGATGATGAACCGGACGCCGGCAGCGGCGCTGGCTCGATCTGGCTCGACGATCTGACGGTGCTCAGCGGTCCTGAAGCGTATGGCGTGCGCTTCGCGCGCGGCGGCGATACAATCGATGTGCTCTGGTCGCCGGGTGGCGCATTCGTCAACCTGCCAACTGCGGCGCCGGTAGGGACAATCGTTGATCGCTGGGGCGGGGCATCGCAGATCGAAGCGGTCAACGGCGCATACGGGTTGAACCTGGGTCCATCGCCGATCTTCGTGACCCATCGCGCGGTTGCTGCGCCTGCCCCGCAACCGGCGCCGCCACCTGCACCCGCGCCGCAACCCTCAACCGGACCGTGCCGGCAGTTTCCTGAGACCGGCTTTACGGTGTGTGGTCGCCTGCTCGAATACTGGGAGCGGAACGGCGGCCTGCCGGTATTTGGGTTTCCCATTGGTCCTGAAGAAGATATGGTGATCGAAGGGCGAACGGTACGGGCGCAATGGTTCGAGCGCAACCGCCTGGAACTGCACCCGCAGAATGCGCCGCCCTACGACGTGCTGCTTGGGCGGTTGGGCGCTGAACGGTTGGAAGCCAGCGGGCGCAACTGGTTCGATTTTCCGAAAGCCGACCCGCGCGCACCGATGTACTTTGCGCAGACCGGACAGGCGATTGCGCCCGAATTCCATCAGTACTGGTCATCGCACGGCCTGAACCTGGATGGTCGTCCAGGGTACACATTCGAGGAAAGCCTGGCACTCTTCGGTCTGCCGCTCACCCCGCCGCTCATGGAAGTCAACCCGACCGACGGCAAAACATACCTGACGCAGCACTTCGAGCGCGCGCGCTTCGAGTATCACCCCGAAAATCGGGGCAC
>Ga0197142_1002995_pt1 | contig 14420 bp, 17 predicted proteins | sample GBS60_MetaG_FD_148614 | JGI IMG/M metagenome (GOLD analysis project Ga0197142, IMG submission 148614) | Sediment microbial communities from Great Boiling Springs, Gerlach, Nevada, United States - GBS 60_MetaG | ecosystem: Environmental > Aquatic > Thermal springs > Hot (42-90C) > Sediment... | reverse complement strand
TTCGTCCCAGGCATGTAGTGTGTTACAGGTTTTTTCTCTATCGGGTCGACGTGCCCAGTGATTACGCGCCCATAGACAAGGAGCCGCAGTTCACCCCCAAAAACACCCCTAACCCCACAGAGGCCAATTTGCCCATCGCGGAGCCTGCAGTATCTTGCGCAGGCGGTGCAGACTACCCTCTCCCCCTCATGTCTATGGAGTGTTGCAGGTGCTCCGAGTAGCTGTGGCTCCACCAACTATAAATTAGGCCCTAGGTGTTAATAAGGTATTTTCATTTTCCCAGAGGTATTAATGGCTTGGAGCCCAAGAGGCGGTTATGCTCCTTCATCATGCACCTGTTCCAGACGACGGTGATACCGGCCTTCGACAGCAGCTCTGCAGCCTCTCTGTTGTAAATCCCCTCTTGCATCCAAAAAACCTTCGGGCCGACTTTAAGAGCCGCCTGAGCAACCTCTAGAACGGCCTCGCTTGGGCGGAAAACGTCCACAATCTCGACCGGCGGGGGCACCTCTTCAAGCGACTTGTAGGCCTTTACACCCAGAACCTCTTCTGCGAAGGGGTTTACCGGTATTACCTCGTAGCCCTGTCTCTGGAGGAAGCGTGGAACATAGTTAGCTGGCTTGGAGGGCTCGCGGGAAGCTCCTACAACAACAACCCTCCTGTATCTCGTCAACACATCCTTGATTAATTCATCTGGAAGACCGTCACTCTCCATACCGTTGATGTAATCCGGGCGAGATATAAATGGTTGTATCTGATATCTTCGCGGAGAAATCATGAGCGGACGCAAATTGGGTGAGCGTGCCGTAAGGGTTGCCCAGATCTCTGACACACACATAACCAAGTATGGTATGCATATCCCGGAATTCCTCGACTCTTGCATAAGGATAATTAACTCCTTGGACCCTGAGCCCGACATAGTGATCCATACGGGTGATCTGACGGATAACGGTGTTTTGCTTGACTATGAGCTGGCCGTGGAGAAGATGGAGGAGGTTGAACCCGACATCCTCTATCTTCCCGGGAATCATGATGAACGAAACTACGGTGACTCGTTGTTCAGGGAGATGGTGTCTCGGACGGATGTTTTAAACAGCTTTAAGAGGGTGGCCGTCCTTGTTCTTGACAGCGCGATACCCGACACTGACAACGGCCGGCTTGGGCGGTGGAGGCGTGAGCTCTTAAAGTCGAGCTTTCAAGCGTTTTCCGAAAACGTCCTCAAAATCGTTGCCTTCCACCACCATCTAATTCCCGTCCCGTTTGCTGGGAGGGAGAAAGACATACTCGAAGATGCGGGAGACGTCTTGAAAACGGTTATCGACGCAGGTGTCGACATTGTTTTGATGGGGCACCGCCATGTGCGTAACGCTATAACCGTGAAGGACACGTTAATGGTTAACGCGGGAACAGTCTCCTCCGTTAGGACTAGGGGTAGGCTGGGCAACAGCTTCAACCTCCTCGATGTGACGGAGGAAGGTGAAGTAGCTGTTTACGAGGTTCAGATACCTTCAGGAGAAATTCGTGAGCTGGGTCTTTACCGTCTTAGGAGGTATGGTGTTTGAGGGCAGCGGCTCTGTTTCTCGCATTAATGATGGGGCTGGGCGTGTTCATTTTTTCCCTTGCATCTCTCGTGCCGCAAGGCGGCCAGACGATAACCCACTACACAACCGTCGTAAGAGAAGTTACAACGACAACAACTAGAACAACACTTGCAATCAAGACCGCGGGCCCAGGCTACTCATCCCTGCCCGCCAACATGATGCTCCGCCTTGTTAATATGGTGCCCGACTATCAAAACGTCGAGACATACCACATCTGGGTTCCCGATAAGCCCGGAGTCTACTTGTACAAGTTTGCGGTCTTCTGGAAATTTGGGGAAAACCACACGCATATAGTTGTCTTCCACCCGCCGGAGAATCGCCGATTCATTTTCAGGCCAGACAGCCTCATACAGGTGAGGTTCGCGGCAGCCAAAAACATCCCCAACACTCCCTCACCCATCACACCAACCGCCCTCATCGTGGAAAATGTGTTGACTGAGGATGAAACCGTTTACTCAAAATCGTGGGAGATAAACCCGCCCCTCCAAGGCATCCCTAGTCAGCCCCAGCAAGCCTCCGGCGGTCACCAGTTATGGATTGTCCAATACACGCCTCTAGAGCTTAAAAACTACGGGGAAAGTCTAGTGGCCCGCTACTACTTTCTCGAGATGCAGGTCATCTCCTGAGTCTTTTGAGCTTCGTCACGTCGGTGGTCCTGTAGGTTCTGTAGACTTGTACGCTGAGGAGCAGAGCCAAAGCTACCACGGCTGCGCCGACCCCTATTGAAACCAGTATGAAGGCCTGTGCGTAGGGGTCTGAGAGCCCGGGGGCCTGCTTTGTGGCTAATGCGACGAAGCTGAGATGTGCTGCGTTAACCATCACCTCAAGCCCGATTATCTGTTTGATGAGGCTTTTACGTGTTGCGAGGGCGTATACACCGACGATGAACAGAAGCGCCGAGACAAGTATGTAATAGATGACAGGTAGGCCCAACTCATTCACCCCGTCTAAGCAAGGCGGAAATACCTAACACAAGTGTTAAAAGGACTATCCCAAAAGCGATGAACAAAGGGAAAAGAGATCCGAACAAAAGGCTGCTGATGCTGCGCCACAGAGTTAGGAAATCTGATTGGACTAGGCGGGCTGACTCATCCCTCCAATAGCTGTAGGCGGGTGACTGCCCGGCGAGGGCTGACAAAACTATGAATGCAAGTGCAACAGTCGCTACCGCCCCCAAAACCTCCGCAGCCCTCATTCCTCAAAACCTCTCGTCAGAAGTATGACGAATAGGAAGAGCGCGACTATCCCACCGGCGTAGACAAGCAGCTGGAGTATGGCGACCGGGTATGCGCCTAGAATAAAGAATAACACACCAAGCGTTGCTGTGTAACCAAAGAGGCTCATAACACTCCTTATGAGTCTGTTCTGTTCGACCGCCAGCATAGCGAAAAACGCCGCGGCAACCAAAAGAACTATCTCGACGAATTCGAAGTTCACCCCAAACCCCCTTACACCAACCACTATGTAGCTGAATAAATGTGTAATTCGGTAGGAATGGTGGCTAAGTTAATATTGTTGCGGTCTGTGAGTCCTTTTGATCGTCTTGGGCCTGTCGCAGGTGGTGGAGGTAGCCGTTATCGCGCCGAGGCACAGGGCTGAAGAATTGGTCAAGGACCTGCTTAAGTTCGAGGACTTTCACCCCTCCGAGAAGCCGAAGTACAGGGACCCGCAGCTATACGAGATGGAAAGGAGGGCTGAGCTTGGATATGTCTCGACCCAGGCCCTTTTGCAGGAGCTTGGAGTAAAGGATACGGTTGGTCTACTTGATCAGCTTTTTGGCGGAAGCTTGCCAGAGCCTAGGGAGTTTTCATCGGTCAGGCTTAAGGAGCTTCTGGACAGGTTGGAGAGTAGGTCTAAGCCCCTAGTTGAAGAGCTTAACAAACTCATGGAGAAAAAGACTGGACTACTTGAGCGGCTGAACGAAACACAGGCACTTTACACATCCCTCAAGTATTTCGCGAAGATTGAGCTTGACCTAGATGTTTTGAAAAAGTTTAGAAGGTTTCACATATTTGTCGGGATTGCTTCGGGGCAGGATATTGGTGAGATACGGAGGTCTCTTCCCTCGTCCAGCGTTCTCGCCTATCAGTCTGACGGTGTTACGATTATTCTTGTTGTCTCAAAGGCTTCAGAGGCTGAGAATGTTGAGAGGGTTTTGAAGGGGTTGGGTGTAAAGCCTCTTACGATACCTTCGGGCTACCCCCAGAACCCAAAGCACGCGACGGCCCAGGTTTTGGCCGAGACTGAGTCGCTTAAGAAAGATTTGGAACGTGTTGAAGACGAGCTTTCACGGCTGGTGGCGGAGAAGGGGGCCGAGCTTGTTTCGCTTAGGGATGGATACGCGCTGGTTAGGGAGACTTTGACACGTCTAGCTGGGGCCGGCGACCTGCGTTCTTTCGCAATTGCAGAGGGGTATGTGCCGCTGGAAAGGCTGGAGGAGTTCAAAAAAACCGTTGGGAGTAAATACCCTGTCTACACCGAGTCCAGCGAAGGCAAACACCATGAAAAACCATCGCTAATGATCAATAACCCGACCGTCAAACCCTTCGAAAAGATAACACTGATACAGGGCCCGCCCAAATACGGGGAGATAGACCCAACACCCTACGTCTCGGTATTTTTCACAATCTTCTACGGGATTATGTTTGCCGACCTTGGGCAGGGCCTCGTCATACTTGCGTTCGCGCTTTACATGATGAGACGTGTGGCCGGGGACCTGCGGGAATGGGCAAAGTTGCTAGCATTCCTCGGCGCCTCCGCCGCCGTTGCCGGGTTCCTTCTCGGTGAAGCGTTTGGGTTCAAGGTGGGGGGATTGATAGGCTCGCCTGAGCTGCTCCACTTGGTAGAGGAGCATGGTGAGGCAAAACAGTTTAACATCGCTGAGGTCCAGCGCCTACTAATCTTCACGATACTGCTGGGAGTAGTGCACATGATCGTGGGCTACGCTCTGTCCATCGTTAAGTATTTGAGGGAGGGTGAGGCGGGTGAGGCTTTAGCCGTTAAAGCCCCATCGCTGGCGATGTATCTTTTCGGAATACTTTTCGCGCTAGCGTTTTTCGGAGCCGGGGGAGATCTCCAGTCGATATTTACTTCCGCCAACCCTGTACCACTTCTAAACCTTCCAACGAATCTTATCGGTGCCGTCGGTGTTTACGGAGCTGTTGCATGCATTATCACACTACTCTTCGGCAGGTATGTGGTGGGGATAACGGGGTTGGGGCATAGAACGGGTATTGTATCATCCGTCGGCGCAGGTCTTCTCGAGGTACTTGAAAACATTATACACTTCCTCTCCAACACAATCTCCTACAGCCGTCTGACCATCCTTCTGGTAGTTCATGCCGCGCTCATGCTCCTACTCAACACCGCTTGGGAGGCCTTGGGACTCGTCTCCCTGCCACTTCTATTGGTCGGAAACATCGGTATAATGCTGCTGGAGGGGATGCTGGTCTTCATACAGGCCATGAGGCTCCACGTCTACGAATTCTTCAGCAAATTCTACGACGGAACGGGCCAGGCCTTCAGAAAACTTTCCCGCCAGACGCCCTTCGTAAAACTCAGGCTTGAGTAGCCTGCTTCCGCACAACCTTTTTACCGCGAGGGCTGGGAATGACTGCGAGCTCTGCGTTGGGAAATGTTATTTCGAGTTCTAGGCCTTGGTGAAGCCAGTCAAGGAAGACGGCGAGGGCAGCGGCCTCACTGTGGGGCTGGCTTGTTACAGCTACGTTGTAGTCTGAGGTTTTGAAAACCTCGGGATCGACCTTCATCCCGCCCACGACGACAAGCATGCCGTCCCTTAAGGGTCGAAGCTCGTCGATAACCTGTTTCAAAGGAAGGCCGTACATGGTCAAGTGTACCACGGTTCCGTCCCAGTCGCTCAGAAACGTCCGCCACCGGTCCACGTACTCTACCGTGAACCCGCCGCCCCACCTTTTCACAACTCTTTCAACGGTTTTTTCGACTGTTGTGTCTCTATCCCCGCTGTAGAACATTTTATCGGCTCCGAAGGCCCTACCCACTAAAGCGACGTGGGTAGTTAGTCTTTTGTCCCTTTGAACCCTGTGCCCAAGTCTGAAAACAGCCAGCAAGCCTCTTCAGGTTACTTGAGGTTGGCCTCAAGCTCTGCTATCTTTTTTCTTAGTCTCTCGGCGAACTCTGTGCTGTCGAAGAGGTTGAGGGGCTTTCCGCATTTACGGCATTTGAAAAGGGTTTGCATCGCTTCTTCGAAGTTGTATTTTGGGCAGCCTGATGTCCCACACCAATATAGCTGGTTGCTTTCAACGTATTCAAGACGGTCTTTAAGTCTCTCCAAAACCTTTCTCATCAGGGTTTTCGTGTAGCCGACAAGCTGCTCCTGCTGAACCCTCCATTTAAAAATACGGTGCCCGGTAACCTTGTCCCGGTGAACCTCGTATGTGACAGCTCCGACATCACCTAGCCTATGAAGTATCCTCCTAACCTCCTTGACGTCGACGCTTGTTAAGGCTGATATCTCTTCATCGGTTAGGGCGGGCTTATTGAGAAGGGTTTTCACCACGCTAACGGCTTTCTCACCCCCGATCATCTCCACAATTTTTAAACACGACTCCTCATTAACAAGCACCATCAAACATTATCGACCCATACCAAAATATGTTGCTCTAGGCTATAATTCTTTCCGTCCCACGTCTACGCCGGAGATTACGGAAATATTACCTAACTATTTCAGCTTAGGCGGATCGGGAAAGTTTTAAAACCAAGACAACTAAAAACCGGTAGAAACAGTGTTGAACGCAGTAGATACACTGGCAGAGACACTCTACGTCCTGCTGAACATTATTACATCATCTATTCGTTCGCTTATATTGTTTGCCGCCTCAAGCCTGCTGAACCTTGTGCTGGTTGTTGGGGTTGCCGCCGGGGTTGGGCTGGCGCTTTTTTTCATCGCAAGGTCGTTTAAAAAAGGGGAGAAAAAGGTTGAGGCGGTTGAAGAGGTTTCCGGAACTCCATCCGGGCCGGAGGTCTTGGACAGATATGTCATCGACGAAACACTCAGCGTCGAGATAGTCAACGACCATGGGGTTTACAGATACTTGGTCGAAGAGCCAAAGCTGGACGCAGAGCTCGAAGAAATAGTTAAGAAGGTCGAGGAGGCCTATGTCAAAAAAGGCATTGAGCCGCACCAGATTTTGAAGGACCTTAAGCTGGATGAGAAAGGGCTTAAGGCTGTTACTTACCATGTTTTGAAGGATTTAAAGGGGGGTTGGAAGCTCGAGCCACTTCTCAGGGATGACAGGCTGGAGGACATAACGGTGACTAAGCCCGGGCCCGCCTACGTCATACACAGGAGGTACCCAGACCTTGGCTGGATAGAGACCAACATAGTTTTCACGGGTGAGGAGCTTGACAGGCAGGCCAGGCTTTTGGCAGAGAGGAACGGGGCGGAGCTGAGCATAGCCAAGCCGTCGGCGGAGGTTATGACCCATGACGGGGACAGAATTGCCTTAACATATGCGGGCGAGCTAACACCAGGTACGAGCACGATAACAATCCGGAAATTCCCCCGCTCCCCATACACAATACTGGACCTTATCAGGAATGGGACGGTCAGCAAAGTTGCCGCGGCATATCTTTGGACCATGATGGAGGAAAAGAAGTTTGTTATAATAGCGGGGCCGACGGGGAGCGGTAAGACAACACTCCTATCAGCCCTCCTCCAGCTTATGCCCACAAGCTGGAAGATACTGACGCTCGAGGACTACCATCCCGAGATAAACCTCTCATGGCATAAAAACTGGCACAGGTTTGTTACGCGAAGAACTCTCGGGGAGACAGCCTACAGCCTAGCCGACATCCTCAGGCTAAGCCTCCGCCACCGGCCCGACTACACGGTGGTTGGGGAGGTGAGGGGTACCGAGGCCCAGGTTATGTTCTCGGCTGCGGCCACGGGGCACGGCATGGCTTCAACAATACACGCCGAAGGGCTGGAGGATGTATATCAAAGGCTCACATCTGTCAGTATGGGCGTCCAGAAGGACGATCTATCCTACCTTGATGTGGTCGTGCTCATAAGAGGTAGTCCGAAAGGCCGCCGCGTCATCAGCGTCTGGGAGGTTGAGAGGGTGGGGCAGGAGAGCCTCGTCTCATGGTATGACGCAGGGTTGGACAGGTTTTTCCCCGAGACGTGGAGACAGCTCGTCGTCGCCTCCCCCAGCCTCACACGCAACAAAGATTTAAGGGAACGGTTTGAAAAACGGTATGCACTACTAGATATGTTGGTTGAGTCGGGTGAGAGGTGGAGTGCAGAACAGCTTGCAGCAAAGGTTGAGGAATTTAGAAGGTCATGGGAGTTTGTCCTCGCATAGCCTTACGGCCGAGGAGCTTAACCTACTTAACACCATAAAAAATCACGCCGGGGAGAACGGTTACGCTAAGATCTTCGACGTCAACGAAGATGGAAAACTCGTCACGGTCGTGGAGATTGGGGGCGAGATCTCAAATGAAGAGCTTGTAAAGAGGCTTGACCTCCTCGTCGAGAGAGGGCTGCTTAAATCCGCGTTTGACTCAAAAGTCCTTGTTTGCGTTAGATGTGGCAGCAAAAGGCTAAGGCCCAAAACCCTATGCACGGCCTGCGTCTCAGAGGATATTGTAAAGTCGCCCGTATACCTCCACGGATGCGGAGCCTTGATCCCCGAGATTGCTGCTTCGAGGCTCACCAGCTGTCCAAAGTGCGGCGAATCATTATCCCAGCTGAAGGTCCTTGAATACCGGTTTTACTGCAGGGCCTGCGGCGCTATATTCGAGGAGCCGCGGGCCTTTTTGGAGTGTCTCGGCTGCGGTTGGTCTGACCATTTGAAGAACGCTGACCAAATCATTTTAGAAAAGTATACGTTAACGAATGAAGGTCTAAGTACGCTGGTTTCAGCCGACCCCTTAAGTCGGCTTGTTAGGAAGCTTGTGTTTGAGGGATATTCTGTAAGGCCCGGTGTGAAGGTGCGAGGGATTAGTGGGGCGGAGTATGTTCTCGATGTTGTGGCTGTTAAACGCGACGGCTCTGAAACGATAATCTACATGGTTTTCTACAAGGTCAGCCCAGTGGAGCTTGTCAACTCAGCTGTTAAGAGGCTGGATGTCGAGAAAACCGCGGTCGAGGGGGTTGTGGGCAGGGTTAGGTGGGTTGCGGCAGGCCTTGAAATTGACCCCGGGGCTGAGCAAGTCGCGAAAACATTTGGGGTAGACTTAGAGCTGATTAGCTGATGTTGCAGCCGCAGGCTTTTGTATCTTTCATTTTACAATACTGGCCCTACGTCCTGCTTGGGGGGTTTGCGGCGGCAGTCGCAGGTCTCTGGAAGAGGTTAGCGGATTCTGAGAGGAGGGCGGCCGCCGAGAAGGAGCAGACCTTTCTCCTCTCGATACTTTACATAATAGTGAGGAGTGGCAAAACGTTGATGCATGCATTGTCTGAGGCGGCTGCTAGGAGAGATATTGTTGAGAAGCTTTCGCGGGAAGCGGCATATCTGAGGCGTGAGGGGGAGAAGACGACTTTGGCGGAGGCTTTTCGAAAATATCTTCATCCGAGCAGGGAGTTTACGCTTTTGATAGGCTCCATCGGCGAGGATTTGGAGAGCGGGTTTGGCGTTGTGGAAAAGTTGGAGAAGTTGCTTGAGCAGTCCACCGCCCGTGAGAGCGAGAAGTGGTCAAGATATGTGGGTACCGTTGAAACGCTTGGGGAGGCGGTGGTTTCAGTCATCCTTCTCGTCCCGCTTCTCTACGTCGTCGGCACAATATTAGGCGGGTTCCCCGTAGCCTACATCGTAGTCATCATTTTGCTGGCCGCTTCGGTCTTCTACGTCGTCTCGGCTGCCTCCGAGCCCATGCATCTCGTAGACCTTCCACGTCCGATAATCCTAGGCGGTCTGGCCGTCATCGTCGTTTCCGGGGTCATGGTTGGCCTCCTGTTTCTGGGGACTGTCTTCATTCCGCTTGCGTTTGCAGCTGGGCTGCTCCTGCTGGGCTGGGGGCTGTTCACACACTTCGCCTACGTTCGGAGGGCCGTCTCTGAAGGTGAGGCGGCCTTTCTGCTGCTGGACGGTGTTGCGGCAAGGCTTAGGGCTGGCTACCCCGTCGGGAGGAGCTTGGAGGCTGTCGCGGACCCGAGGTATGCGAGATATGCGAAGGCTGTCGCACGGGGTCTTGAGCTGAGGCCCTTGAATAGGTTTATGCGTCTATCGGTGGAGACTGTGAAGCTTGCACGTCTCGGCGGCCTGGGTGCGGAGGCCATCGGCCTCATCGCTCGGCTAGCTATCGCAATATACCTTAGCTTCGTAAACGCACGGGCCCGCATGAAGCTCTACGACGCACTGGCCATCGCTAGCGGCGCCGCGATAATAGCCGTCTCATTCTTCGCCATACAGCCCTTCACAACCCTCCCGCCGGAGGTCTCGGGAGAGGTCCAAAGGCTACTGATAACCCCTTCACTAGACATAGTCCTCCCAAGCGCCGTGCTTGTCGCTTATGCTCTTGGGGTGGTGGTGGGGAGGACAGAGGACCAGACGGTTGCCGCAACATGGAGGGCAGGGGCAGGTGTTATAATCACAATTGCGGCGTACAGCGTGGCGATCTCTCTCTTGTAGACACCTACCCGTGACTGTCAGCAGGTGTTAGGATTATTGATTACGTTGACCGTGAATGTGGTGGTTTTAGGTGGGCCCAATCCGTCGGATGCCTCTACTGTTACTATTCTGGTCCCCCCTCCTGCGGGAAATCTGTTCAGGTAAACTAGGATGTTGCCTGTTAGGTAATGGCTGGTTTCTAAAGGATTGGGCGATAGTGTGAAGCGCAACCGGTTATCGGTCGGGGTTACAGAAAGTATCCTAAAGGAGATTCGGCCGTTGTAATTTGTTGGTATGATGTTTAGAGTTAGTGAGGCGGTACATCCTCCCCTTGCAATCGATACGGATGAGGGAGCGACGTTAACGTTGAAGTCGCCAACGGTTACGCCTATTACCATTTCTCTGGAAACGCCTCCTGTATCTGCTTTGATTACGACAAAATAGGTTCCGGTCGGAGTGGATGCCGGTATGTTGGCCTGTATGTTCACACTAGCCGAACCGCCTGCTGGGACGTTTACGGGGCTGGGGGGGTTAAAGGAGATTGACCAGCCTGCGCAGGAGGCTGGAGCAGGGTATGCCGTTACACATGACATGGTTACAGGTCCGCCGGTAAACCCTGGGCCGGTTGACAAAATTACTTGGCTGAGCGGCCCGTTGACTGCGCTGTTGAAGCCGGGCCTGACAAGCTTTTGGTTGTTCACGAGTGTAAAGTGGTTGAAGGGCTGGCTTGGGGCATCGGTCACCTCAAATGCTGTCCCTCTCTCGGAGACAACTCTGTTTACAGGAAATAGGCTTGAGCGGGGGGCAAAGTTAGGCAGGATCTTCATTGTTCCCGGGGGGACTGTGTATGTTGCAGGTAGAGGGATTACGTTATACGCTCCTGTTGAGGGGTTTGTTGATACCCAGTACAGAAGTGTTACAGGTAAGCTTGTGTGGTTGTTGAAGAGAACGACGTGTGTGTTGTTTATCCAGTATATCTGGAACGGGGCCTCCATAGCCCTCTCGGACTCCCGTCTTATGAGGTTGGATGACTCGTTGCTAAGCTGTACTAGTCCTGTGTAGATTGCTGAGGCCAGTGCTATGAAGACTGTCAGTACGACAACGGCTGCGATAACCGTGCTTACACCGGCCCGGCCCCCATCCATCACCTAAACACCACCCTGAAGGCGACTATCTTGTTGTGTAGTGTGCGGGCCACGACCACGTATTCCCCGGGTGGTATTGGTGTAAAGGCGATGTCGTATAAATTAGCCACACCATATTGCCTAGGGTTGACAAGGGGCATCGTCACAGGGTTGCAGTTCGTCACGCTGTAGCCGTATGTTGTCCCGATAACTCTAACTTCGAGAAAGCATGTGGGGACTAGGCCGTTGTTGTAGACGACGATGTCCCCGGCCCTGCTTATGCCTTCGACGGGGACGAGGCTCTCACCAAGCCTCCTGACATCTAGGGCCTGTAGGTTAGCAAGCACACCAGACTGGAAGCCGAGGACCTGAGTAAAAACAACGACTGCAGCAAGAGTGACAACTAATACCAGTAATACACCAACTATATAGCTTAACCCACTCCTGAAATTCATTAAAACTTTGCAAAGTTTCGGAGACATAAAAAAGATGGTGGTTTAGGCGATTACGGCGGTTGCTTGTGTAGTAAGAATTTGTGTAGAGCCGCCTTGAAAGGTTACAGTTATAATTATCCTGTATGTGGTGCCGAGGTTGCAGCCAGTCGCGGCGCTGGCTGTAGCTGAAGTGGTGCTACCGGGATTTGCCGGAAGAGGGGAGAACGCAGGAAATGTTGGGTTGCATGTAGCTCCTGTGGGCCAAGATACAGCAACCCCAGTTATGGGTACATCTCCTGTGTTCTTAAGTACTACCGCCCAAGTTCCGGCTCCCGCTGGTGTTGCCACAAGCCTTACCTGGTCTATTATTGCTGTTGGTCTTCTGCCTGCTATTCCTGCAAGGTTGAAAAAGACTCCTGAGACCACGACAGCCGCCGCAACCGTAATAGCTATCAGCAGTATCACCGCAACCAAGGGGCTCAAACCGACCGAAACATATCTTGGCCTTGCCATGTTGCGGAAAACTTTTGGCATTATATTAACTTAAGGATTTTTCGGTCATCTAGAAACATGACAGTATTACGGGAAGATGTGCAGCCGCAGCAATCCTACGACTCCACCGAAACAACGCCTTCTTTTTCAGCCTCCTCATAGGCCTCCCCGTAAATTCGGAACTCCACCAAAACCTTCAACCCCGACCCGTAAACCCTCTCGGCGGCCGCCGCGAGACGGGCGAACTCAATAACCTCCCTAGCCCTAACCGACGCCTTCGCCTCAGCGTAAACCATCCCTCTCCTCCCCTCAACATCAACATACTCCCCAACAAGGTTAATCTCCCTACCCTCCACAACAACGGGCCCGAGCCGGCCAAGCCGCAAACCCTGAGAAGCAGCCCACTCCCTCAAAGCCCTCCTAGCACCGCCCTCGGCAATAGCCCCGACAGTACTCGATAAACCCCCCAACTCAGACCGGAGAACAGCAAAGTCCTGCCTAAGCTCCCGAACCTCCAGCCAAAGCCTCTCCGTACTAGCGGAACTCGGCATCCTTCTCGAGGAGCTGTATGAAGCCCTTCCGCAACCTCGCCCCCAACCCCATCCCCCCCGAAACCACCACACATCAACCGCTTTAAAATTTATGGACCGGGAGGGACTTGAACCCTCGACCTCCCGCACGCCAGGCGGGCGATCTTCCAGACTGATCTACCGGCCCCTGTGATGGTTTCACAGTCCCAGCTAATAAAAATTTGTCCACATCTTTGACGGAATGGTTTTTAAGCCATCGTGTCTAGAGGTTGATGTGAGCGTTGTAGAGTTTTTGACGGTCGACGACTTCGACGTCGCCGGCAAGGCTGTTTTTGTGCGGGTTGACATAAACACGCCAGTCGACCCCGAGACCGGGGCCCTACTCGAGAACCACAGGCTACGGGAGGCCAGCTTTACCGTCAAATCACTCTCAAGGGCCCGGGTTGTGCTCGGAAGCCACCAAGGCAGGGTGGGCCGCTACGACTACATCTCCTTACATCAGCACGCCAAAACACTTTCCGAAATCCTCGGGAAGGAGGTTAAGTTCGTCGAGGATGTATTCGGGGAGGCGGCACGCGAGAAGATAAAGTCTCTGAGGGAAGGGGAGGTGCTTCTACTCGACAACCTCAGGTTTGCCGCCGAGGAAAACTTCGAGTTCAGCCCTGAGGATGCCAAGAACACCCACATGGTTAGAAGGCTTGCCCCACTCTTCGACCTCTGCGTACTGGACGCATTCCCCACAGCCCACCGGGCCCACCCAAGCATAGTCGGCTTCCCCGAACTCATCCCAACATGCGCCGGATACCTCGTCGCCAAGGAGCTCAAGTCGCTTAACAGGGTCGTCGTCACATCCAAGGCGCCCTACACGGCCGTTCTAGGAGGTTCAAAGGTCTCCGACAGGCTTGAAGCTATCACGGCACTCATAAACAACGGACGGGCAGACAACGTACTGCTAACAGGGCTAATAGGACTGGTTTTTCTTAGGGCTGCCGGGGTGTTGAAGAAACCGCTGGCCGCGGACCTCGAGAAATATGTCTCTAAGGCTGCCGCAGTTTACGGAGAGCATAGGGAGAAGTTTCTTCTGCCCGAAGACGTTGCGGTGGAGGTTGATGGTGAGCGGGTTGAGGTCCCGGTTGGAGAAATCGATGACGCGGCGGCGGTTCGTGACATAGGTGAGAGGACGATTAAGAGGTATTCGAAGGTCATTAAGAGCTCTGGGACCATCTTCATAAGCGGCCCGCCCGGCATGTTTGAAAAGAAAGGCTTTGAGAGGGGGACTGACGAGCTTCTTTTAGCGGCCGCAAGCTCGCTAGGGACCTCCATCGTCAGCGGTGGACATCTCTCCGCGGCCCTTGAGAGGCTTGGGGTGAAGGACTGGATTGACCATGTGAGCACTGCGGGAGGGGCCCTCGTGCTGTATCTTGCGGGGCAGAGGCTCCCGCTCATAGACGCCTTGGTCAGAAGTATGCGACGCGTTAAGAGGAGTGAGGTGGTTGCTCGTTGAGAGTTGGGGTCAACGGTTATGGGACGATAGGTAGGAGGGTTGCCGATGCTGTGAGACTCCAGCCGGACATGGAGCTCGTCGGGGTAGTTAAGGTGACGCCCGACTACAAGGCCCACCAAGCCATTGCTAGAGGTATTGGCCTCT
>Ga0197142_1002994_pt1 | contig 14424 bp, 7 predicted proteins | sample GBS60_MetaG_FD_148614 | JGI IMG/M metagenome (GOLD analysis project Ga0197142, IMG submission 148614) | Sediment microbial communities from Great Boiling Springs, Gerlach, Nevada, United States - GBS 60_MetaG | ecosystem: Environmental > Aquatic > Thermal springs > Hot (42-90C) > Sediment... | reverse complement strand
TGGTACCCCGGTGTTCCACAGCAACACTCTAGCAGGCACAAAACAGCCTGGATTCCTGCTTACGCAGGAATGACACATAACTCCTCCATTCGGCTAAATTGTTACAAAGCCTTTATCGGTCAACAGGAGGCGGTATCTTCCCTCCCGGTTCCATGCAGAGGGTTATTTTGACTGTATCTACCAGAACTGCCCCCTACCAGTTGTAGGGGCTAAAAATCGGCTCGAACACCACAGATTGTGGTCATTGGGCCCGCTCGATACAGTCAACTTATTCTTCCGCAGGAACAAACATTCGGAAGTCGATCTGCCGGGGCGGTGGAAACTGGCGGCGGACCCGCTGGCGCAGGCTGTCGTCGATCGGAAGACGTTCCGTCGTGGCCAGCCGCTTCTCGTGCCAGGCAAACCAGAGATCCGTCAGCGAGACCTCGCCTTCCCGGATGGTGGCAAACTCGTGCTCGAAAATCTTTTCCACTCCTTCCAGCCGACCCAGTTCGATGGCCGCCCTGGCCCAAAGCAATTGCACGCGTTCATGGCGGCGGATCGGTTCCGGTAAAGTGGCAACGAAATCATACACCTCGGTAAATCGGCGGGCCTGGGTGAGCATTTGGAGATATTCGATGGCAAGGGCCGGAATTTGCGGCCCGGTCTGCCAGGCCTGGAGCAGGAGTTGGCAAGCCTTTTGGCGATCGCCTCGCCGCTCGGCCAATAGGGCCAGGTTTCGCAGCGTCCAGCCCGTTTTCTGACAGCCTAGAGAAACTTGCCAGGCCTTTTCCGCGCCGTCCAGGTCCAGGGCCTCCATGCGCAGATTGCCCAGGTGCCACCAGGTCGCCCAGTGGTTGCCTTCGGGAGTGTGGGCCGATTTTTCCAAAATGGGCCCCCAGTCCGGCTGGGTCATCAAGGGGCCAGGGTCTGTGGCGGCAGGGTCCACCGGCGGCAAAGCCCCTTTTTCCAAAAGAGCCAGCCAGGGGGCCTGCTCCGGGCCGAGGGATTCCGGCGGGAAAGGCAAATGAGCCGGCAGAGGGTCGGGCAGGCCTTGGACCTGGCATCGGCGGCGTTCCAGGGCTGCCCAGCCGGAGGCCATCTGCAGCATTCGTTGCGGCGGCCGGGTGCTGATTTCAGTAAACTTTTGATGCCACCTGTCCATTTGGGACCTTGGCAGGATTTTCTCCAGGGCTTCGTCGGCTGCCTTCCAGGCAGCAGTCCAATCCGGTCCATGAACGATCTTGGGATCGACTTCCAGCAGTCCGAAGGCTTCGGTCCACTGCCAGGCGGTCTTTGGGGGCATGGGGAGACTTTCCATCTGCGTTTGGGCTAGGCCGGCTTGGATTTCCAGATAGGCAAAACCGGGCTGGGCCAGGAACTCCTGCCAGCGCCGTCCACCCTGACTCATCCCCCAGGCGAAGATTTTTCGGCCTCGTAACTGGTCGGTCGAAACTTCAAAGAGCCCCCGGCCCTGGCCGTCCAAGGCAGCAATCCACCGCCGCTGCTCCTGCCCGATCCGGGCAAAAAGATCATAGGCCCGCTGGGATTGGGTCGTATAGGTCATGTCCGGGCCTTCATAATGGGGGAGCTTGGCGATGGTCAGTTCGCCCCGCTCGTAGCTATGGGTAAGCCCGGTTTCGGCAGGCAGCAGCACCCGGACATCGTTCCGCTCGGGTACAGCAATATTTGTCCACCAATACATGGGGATCTCTACGTCGTGGGGATTCAGAATCCGGATGTGGGCAAATAGCACCGGAGAACCGGGCGGCAAATGAAAGTCGATCTGCCACGGAAAACACCGGACCCGGTCCCACTCGTAGAGCCGAAGCACCGGTTCACCCTGGGTGCCCTGCACCTGGGCGGCAAAGACCGGTGAACAGGTCAGGTAGTAATGCCCCCGGAGCGTGGTGTTCCATTCCACGCCGCCGCTAAACCAGGCATTGCGCAGGGCCAGATTGGCCGGCTGAAAGACCGGATTGCGGGCCAGAAGCTCCCGACCGGTCGGCTTATGGACCAGCGAAACCAGTCGACCGCCTAATTGCGGCAAAAAGGTCGCCCGAAGGATTTCGTTTTCCAGCACCAGGGCGTCCAAACAACGATGTTGTTTCTTGCGGTTGTATCCGTCCTGGATTCGATAGGGCAACACACGCCAGGCGACCCGCCAGCCGATATACTTTCGTTCTTCAGCTGGAATGGCCGGATCAAGCCGAGGAGTTTCGTCCTCGTTGGGTCCCCGGAACATGGGTAGGGGATTTTCCGGCCCCAGATCCGCCGCCAGAAGGTAATACCCTTCCCAACGTAGCGTCGTGGGCTGCTCAGCAGCAGCCGAAGTAGCAGAGACCACCAAAACGATCATCAGCACGACCTTGCAGGTTTGCCAAAACCAGGGAGACTTTGCCGCCGGTAAGCGGGGCATTTCCATTATTAGGATTCCTTTAGACAGAGAGCATAGACGGGGCCCGCGCCAACCGTCTGTTTATTCTAACGTCAGCAAAGCAGCGGGGGAATCGGCGGCTAAGGTTCATAGACCCCAGAGGCTTTGAGGAGCCCCGTTTTCCGTTGGGAAGAGAAATCCCTTGAATAGCCGGGCTAACCCTTTATCCGAAGGAAGGGAGGCAATGTGTCATTCCTGCGTAAGCAGGAATCCAGGTTTATTTTCCTCCAGGTGGACCCCCAGGCAATATGGACTTTTCGTAACAATTTAGCCGATTGAAGGAGGCAATGTGTCATTCCTGCGGAAGCAGGAATCCAGGCTTATTTCCGACCAGGTGGACCCCCAGGCAATATGGACTTTTCGTAACAATTTAGCCGATTGAAGGAGGCAATGTGTCATTCCTGCGTAAGCAGGAATCCAGGTTTATTCCCGCGCAAGCGGGAACCCAGGCAATGTCGGGAAGCCAGGCAATATAGAGTTTTACTTTCTGGATTCCCGCTTTCGCGGGAATGACACCCCCACCCGGCCTGGCCTTCGGCCAAGCCGGCCTCTCGACGGCCAGGGGAGAGGCGGATCGTTTCATTCGGCTAAAATGTTACGACTTTTCGTATTTTCTGGATTCCTGCTTGCGCGGGAATGACACTCCTCAGATGGCTTTGCTTTTCTGGAGCCGGTCTCTCCCGCCGGGAGAGGGGCGAGTTGTTTCGTTCGGCTAAATGGTTACCAGCGGGCCAGCCGAACCTCTTGGTGAATTGTCGCTTCGCTGCCGGAGCATATCTGCAAAGGCGAAGCCTTAGGGCTGTCCCGAAAGTGCCAAATCTAGATGTTGGCAACCAACTGAGGTCCCCCATCCAGTTGCTAAAATCTTTCAAAAACAGGGGTTTTCCGAGATCCTCCGGCTTCAAGCTGGAACCACTCGGATAGGGTAAAACGGATTTTCGGGACAGCCTCTGAGCTCGACTTTTGCCAATTTTCGTAACTCTTTGTGTTATCGAACGCTACAAACCACACCACATTTGTTCATGCATTTTCCTAAATCCAAGATTCACAAAGAGTTAGGCCATTGCCCCGATGCCGGGTACCCCAAAATGGCAAAAGTCGAGCTTACAGGGAACCGATTTTTTTGAGCAGGTCCCGGTATTGGGCCTGTTCCAGTTCGGGGATTTGGTCGATGGTGAGGTGATGGGTGTCTTTGGCTATCCGGAGGGCTTTGGCAGCGGCGTCGGGATCGTTGGCAGCCATGTGGGCCAAGGCCAAATGGAAATATCGCAGGCCGGTCGGATCGATGCTGATGGCTTCCCGCAGGAGGGCAACGGCTTGGGCCGGTTGTCCTAAGGCGAGATAGGCCATGGCCTGGGTATCCAATAGATGAGGCAGGGGTCCTAGGATGGCGATGGCCTGTTGGACGTATTCGAGGGCTTCTTTGGGATTTTTGCCGCTGGTGGCCAACACATAGGCCAGATTATTCGCGGCAGCGGCCCGTTCAAATTCGCTAAGATCGCTGCGTTCGATCAGTTGGCGATAGATGCGTATTAGTTCCTCATATTTGCCTTCCAGATCCAGAAGGCGGGCCAGTTGGAACGGCGCCACCCGGGAGGCAGGATTTTCTTCCAGGGTCTGGAGAATCCAACTTTCCACTTTGCGGAAATGTTCTGGCTTGGCCCGTTTCCGTTGGGCGGTCAGGATATTGACAGCTGGAGTAAGGATGGCTTCTATTTTGAGGGTTCCGAGGGCGGCTTCGCACTGGGCCAGGGCTTCCTCCAGCGTGCCGTGGCGTCCCAAAAATTCCGCTAACACGATGCTGCCGCCCGGCGCCGTTTCGGCGAATTCCTGATAAAGTTGGCGGGCGGCTTCATATTGTTTGAGGTCTTCCAGAAGCATGGCGGCATCCCGAAGCCAGGCCACCTGATCGGGAGGCAGAGGACGTGGGATAGATTTTTTCACTAGTTCCACCGCTTCCTCCGTTTGGCGGGTGAGCACCAGATACCTGGCCTTCATCGCCACGGTGCGAGGCGAATTCGGAGCGATCTTCTCCAGCCGATTCAGCCATATTGTGATCTCACTGGCCGTCGCCTCATGCCGAAATAGCATCTCCAAAAAGGCCTCGACAAACCGACTGCCGGTATCCTTCTGGGCCAAGAGGTCCAGCATTTGCTCCCGGCACAAAGCCCATTGGCCGACACTCTCGTACAGTTGGGCTAGCAAGAACTGTTCGTCGGGCGAAAGTCGTTGGCCTTTGGCTTGGAGCCGTTTTTGGATCGCCACGAAAATTTCGATGGCCTGTTGTCGGGCGGCACGTTCGGGCCGTTTGGCCAAAATCAGCGCCTTCAGCCGGAGGTCAATGTCGTTGTCTTTTTCTTGCTGGAGATTTTCGTCCACCAAACGGAGGGCGTGGAGATGTCGGCGGTAGTCGCCCATGGCGGCCAGGGTGCGAGCCAAAGCCCGGCGGGCGCCGAGAATCTGGGCTTGATACTTTTTCGGTTCTTTTTGGGCCAGATCCAGCAGATCATTCAGTGTTTTGGCCGCCTTTTCCAGTTGCCCGGTACGGAAATAAAATGCAGCGGCCCGATCCAACAGCCCGATGTCATTCGGTCGGCTCTGGAGAGCCTGTTCATACTGTTCGGCAGCTCGGGCCGGTTGTCCAATCAGTTCATAGGCATGGGCCAAAAACAGGGTGGTCTGGTCTTGAGGCAATTGGACCTGGGCCTGCCGGAGTAGCTTTTCGGCTTCCGCCGGTTTGTTTTGCGCCATCAGGGCAGCCACACAAGCCAGCCAGGCTTCCGTTAAACCGGGCGCCAGTTGGATGGCCCGGCGGAAAGCCTGCTCCGCTTCGGGGAGCTTGTTGGCCCGAGAAAGCAAATGCCCATACCAAAGGAAATCGGTAGCCTGACTTGAGTTGGCCACGGTTTGGGCGGCCAGTTCCAGGGCTCGCTCCAACTGTCCGGTCCGTTCGTCCAGCTCAATCCGAAGCCGTTCCATCTGTGGCGAAAGCCCCTGTTGGCCCAGTTTATCCAACTGTTGTTTGGCCTCGTCGAATCGCCCCCGGGCATAGAGCAATTGCACCAATTGCTGCAAATGCAGGGGGTCCAACGGCGCCAGGTTGCTCGCCTCTTGATAGAACCGGATGGCATCGTCTGGGCGTTGCTCCATCAGGGCAATTTCGCCTTCCAACAGGAGCAGTTTGTGCCAGGTGGGCCGGGATTGCCGGGCCTCCTGCAAGTGTTGCTTGGCCCGCACCAACGAGCGATCCTCCAACTGCCCATGGCGAACCGCCCAGACCAATCGGGCCGCTTCGGCATAGTTCCATTCGGCACTACGTCGGCCCAGCAGATCGGCCAACTGATCCACCGCCTCCTGCATCCCCTTCGGATCATCCATTTCGCGGGCCACTTCAAAAAGGGCCAAAAACAGCCGGGGTTCCGAGACCCCGGCCGCGGCTGCCCTCTTCCAGGCCCGTTGGGCTTCCAGCCGATCGCCCATCACGTAATAGGCCAGCCCCAGATGTTCCCAAAGCTCTCGAGCTTCCGCCTGGGGGAGTTTTTCTGCCTGTTGAGCCAGGTCGGCTAACAGAGCTTTTCCTTTTTCCCGGCCAAGTCGGGCTGCCAGCGAAACCCGCATCAGGAGGATCAAGCGTTCATCAGCCAATTGGCCTCGAAATTGGTCCACCATCTTCAGGGCGGCTTCCGGTCCCTCCTGCACGGCTGCCAGGGTAATCAACGTACTGATCAGGCCGGGATGGTTGGGATGCTCCTGGTGGAGTTGTTCGAGCAAGGTGCGAGCCTCTTGGAATTTGCCCTGTTTGGCCAGAAAATCGGCCCGCATCAAAGCGACAGGGATTTTCTCCGCTTCCTCCAGTTGGCCGATTTGTTCAAAAAATTCTTCTACCCGGGACCAGTCCCGCTCCGTTTCGGGCCTCTGCAAGGCCTCAGCTACCAGAAGCCGATAGATCACCGGTCGCAGGCCGGGATTCTGATAGGCCTTTTGGAGATCGGCGGGGTTGCGGATTTTGCGGAACTCAGTGACTGCCCGTTCGGTCTGGCCCATGCGTAGCAAGGCCGAGGCCGCTCCAATCCGGGCCGCCGTTAAGTTCGGATCGTACTCCAACACCCGCTGATAAGCGGCCAACTGCTTGTCGGGCCACCCCAACTGTTCATAGCAGGCCCCTAAGAGCATATCCGCCCGCCGTGCCAGATCCCCAAGTCGTTCCAGCTCCGGCCGCATCCGCTCCAATAGATAACAGGCCTTGCGCCATTGCCGCTCTAGAATCAACACCTGCGCCTCGAAAAACTGAATCACCTCTGGCCGAAATTGGTGCTTCTCCATCTTTTTGATTACTTCCCGGGCGCCTTGGGCGTCCCCTTTCTGCAACAGCACGCTCACCAAGGGGATGAGCGCGTGGGGGTCTTTCATCTGCCGAAGCGCCTCGGCCGCACCGGAAAGGTCTTCGGTTACCTGCCCAAGCCGCGCTTGGGCCGCCAAAACCCGCTCGTCTCCAGGAGCAATCGCAGCGGCTTCGCCTACATACGAGCTGGCTTTGGGTTGATCTCCCTCGGCCAAGGCCAATTCTGCCGCCGTCAATAGCACCTCCACACTTTGGGGAGCCAATTCCAATGCCTTTTGAACGTCCTGCTGGGCTTTGGCGAACTGTTTTTGCCTCTGATAAAACCGTGCACGGATCACATACGCCCGGGCCTGGCCCGGATTGGCCAGGATCATCTTCTGCAGCCATCCTTCTGCCCGCTCCGGATCCTGGATCTTTTCCACTAGCAGATAGGCCAATTCCTCATAGGCATCCAGGGCACTTTGGTCCTTTGTGACCATTTGTTCCAGAATACTCATCGCCTCCCGGAAATGCTCGGTACGAATGAGTGTGCGGGCCAACTGGATCGCTACCGAAGAATCGTTCGGCATGATCTCTCGAAGCCGACGATAATACGTGGTTGCCTGGCTGTGCATACCCATCTGGAAATAAAGTTCGGCCAGCTTGCGAAGCAATTCGGGATTTTCCGGATCCCGGCTGGAAGCCATTTCTAGGGCTTCCCGGGCCTGGAGTTTGGCACGCATAGGAGTGCCGGGCTTTTCGGCTTGGGCCGCCAGCAGAAGTGCCAGTCTTGAAAGCGCCCGGCTATCTTTGGGCTGGAGGCCTATATAGCGCTGATACTTTTGAACGGCCTCTTGGAACTTTTTGTCGGCTTGCTCGTGCTGGCCTTGGGACTGAAGCTGGTTTGCTTCGGCTTCGGTAGCCTCGGCCTCCCGCAAAATCGCTTCCGCCGTGCGCTGCACCTGCACCGCATGAAGCACCAGCACCCCGCCGACTACCACTACCCCACCCACCAGCAAACCAATGACTAACTTCCAATTCAGCACCCGATGCGTCCGTCGTACCACCATCGGAAAACCTCTCGCATCTTATCGGAGCATGGAGAGAAGATCGTCCTATAGGTCTCTTGGGGGAAATACCCGGTAATAAGGGGGAATATCCGGTAATAAAAAGGGGGGTTAGCTGACCATTGCCCTCCATTGAGGAACATGATCCCCCGATTCAGAGGGGTCGTGAGAGCGATTTCCTCAACGGATTCTCTTTTAGGGGAAAACAAAATACCCCCCGAAAGGTACCCCCTCTAAATAGAGAAACCCCGGGGAAAATCCCCCTGGTCGTTTTGAGGCCCTCCCCCAGTGGGGGGCCACCCCAGCCCCTCTTTCAATCCTAGTCTTTTCCTCACCACAGTCAACAACCAGCCGGCCCCCAAACAACCATCGGACCACCAAGGTCCACGGACGAAAGGCCTGGTGTATCGAAACGGCTGCCCCAAAACCACGAGCCGGTGCGTTGTCCTATATCTGGGCCGCAATAGGTACTGGGCCGACACAGGTGCATCGCAAGCAGAATAGTTCGGAGGCCACAACGCAACCGGCTCCAAAACCACCGGCCTGCCCCCCTCGGAGCAGTTTTCTCTCCCTCCGGCAGCTAGGAAGGATATTCCCTCCGCCGACACATATTTTTTTTATCCTCCGGCGGGGCGGATCGGCAGAGAGAACACGGTCAACCGGCAAGGCCCCGCTGCTCCAACCATAGTACCCGTCTGCCGGCCCAGAGACGGAAAAGATCCCCCACCGGGCAATCGCCGGTGGCGGCGCCGACGCCTCCCTAGGCAGAACACCGAAGCCAGAACCTTATTCCAGAAACCAAAACGGCCCTTCCCGCCACGGGCGGGTTGGGCCGAAAAATCTATAATTACCCTCTGCCCTTTCCAACCACCTCCCCGGCACATCCAGAGTTCAGGAAAAAGCCTTCTTTGTAACAGTTTAGCCGAATGGGGAGCGAAGTGTCAGTCCTGCGGAAGCAGGAATCCAGGCTACTTTGTGCCTGCTACGGGGCTTCTGTGTTACAAGCGGATGCAGGGCAACTTGGACTACTCTTACCTTTTGGATTCCCGCTTGCGCGGGAATGACTCGCTGGGTTTAGCCCGCCAGGGGAGAGGCGAGTTGCTTCATCCGGATAAAATGTTCACCATGTTACCCCTCTTTTTAATAGTCTGCCTCGCTAAGGCTCCCCTGAATCCCCGCTACTTTACTGTCGGGCGTCATCAGGTGATGATACACCACCGGGCTGATGCTATCCTTCAAGAACTGCTGATGCCCGTCGCAGAAGGAAGCAATTACCCCGCCAGGATGATACGAAGAAGGCCGCGAACAGTTTTCAGCGGGAGGAGAACACCGGAGATTCGGAGTATTAATCCGTAACAAGCCGTCCGTTCGCCAATTGAAGCCCACATGGAACTCGTCAGTATTTTGCCAGGAGGTTCCCAAACCGTTCCACATGGTGGCGTCGATATTTTCCGAGATCAGGAGCGTCGTAGCCGCTCCGTCGCGTTGGCTCAAGTAATCCAGGCTCATCGTAGTCGGCCGGTTCGAACCCGAAACATCATGATTGAAAAATACCCCGTTGGCCTGAGGTGCATTGCCGGGTTCCGCGCCGTTTTGATCCGGTCGGCCGCAGTTGGCCACATAAGACAGAAACGCGCTGTTGGGACTTAGCGCTTCGGGCGGATCGCTCGGACAGACAAGCCCTTTCAAGTAAACCGCAGTGGCCGTGCCGGTTTGCCAATTTTTATAGATGTCATTGCGTTCTAAATAGGGCAGAATCGGCACCACCCAACTGGCGATCAAGGGCTGAGCATTCTGATCCTGCAGGTTCGGGATGCGCACCCGGTAGCCCGGGAATTGGCCTTGATTTTGTTCATACTGAAGCAAGGCCAAGGAAAGTTGCTTTTGGTTGTTTTGGCAACTGGCTCGCCGACCGCTTTCTCGGGCCGATTGCACTGCCGGCAAAAGCAGCGCCATCAACATCCCGATGATGGTAATGACCACCAACAATTCCACCAAGGTGAAACCTTTTTTGGCTCGCCCAATCATGACGGCTCCTCCCGCGGAACGGATTTTGGGAACTCCCAGCGGCCTTGCCCTTATGTATTATCGCAAAAGAGCCTTTCCACTTCCAGAGGGGGGCATACAGAAATTGCATTTTTTCCAATTCTTATTCATGGGGTATATTAGAAGGGAATCGATCTCTATTTCCGATAAGGAAGGTTTTATGAGTGGACCGGGTGCTGAGAGGCCGGGGCAGCCCCACCTTCCAGGGGGGATCGGGGGGAGGGAGGCTTCTGATCCTTCGGGAGCCAAATGCCAGGATTTTCCCCCGCAAAATATGCGATCTATGCCCCCCAGAAGGCGTATCTTTGTCGTCCTGCCTGGCTACAACGAAGAAGAAAACCTAGGGCCTTTGCTGGACGGCATCGCCGAAACCCTGACCGAGGAAGGCTACCCCTACCAAGTCCTCCTGGTCGATGACGGCAGCCAGGATGGCACGGTGGCCCTGGCCATGGCCCGGCAGGATCAAATGCCCATCCGCATCGAGCGGCATCCGGCCAATCAGGGCCTAGGCCGCACTATTGCCGACGGTCTTCGGCTAGCTGCTGCGGAAGCCCACAGCCAGGACATTATTATTACAATGGATGCCGACAATACACATCCGCCCGGCCTAATGGGGGCGATGATCCGGTCGATCCGGGAGGGGCGGGACCTAGTGATCGCTTCCCGTTATCAGCCCGGCGCCAGGGTGTTGGGGGTGCCTCGGATGCGGCGGTTTTTCAGTTGGGCCGCCAGCCGACTGTTTCGCCTGGCCTTTCCTATTCCATGTGTATGGGATTATACCTGTGGGTATCGGGCGTATCGGGCCAGTCTTTTGCAGGAGGCTTTCCGTAAATACGGCGATCAACTGGTCAGCGAGTCCGGCTTCGCCTGCATGGTAGAATTACTTCTGAAACTTCATCACCTGGGCGCCATCTGCGGCGAAGTGCCGTTGGTGCTGCGGTATGACCGCAAAGCGGGCCGAAGCAAAATGCGCGTCGGCCGAACCATCTGCCGGACCCTTCGATTGCTCCTCCGGCATCGGTTCCGCCCACTCAAGCCCTCTTCTATCGTCTCTCCATGAAATTGATTATTCGTTCCTTTTTCCCACCCACCTTAGTTTCTTTCACGACGGAGGGGGAGCTTCCTGGCTGGCCAGCCGTCCGGCCCGCTAAGCTCCGTTTCGGCATAGGCCTTCTGATGGTGGGTCTTCTGTGCGGCGGCATATACTTCTGGCGGTTGGGTGATTGGCCCTGGGATGTGGATGAGCTTTCGTCCCTGGAGGAGATGGGGCTTTTAGATCCGACGATTCGCAGCCCGGTGTTGGATCCGGAGAGCATTGTCGTGCGACTTCCCCGGCTGGCGCCGGTCTGGTACAGCGTCCAAAAGATGGTTCTCCGGTGTTTGCCGGTGGACGAATGGGGAACCCGTTTTTTATCGGCGCTCTCTGCACTCTGGGGGGTGATGGTGCTTTATGGTTGGGGTTGGCGATGGCGGGGGCCGAGATTTGCCGCCGCCTTGGCCCTGCTGGCCGGGGGGAGCTTGCTCATGCTGTGGCTGGTTCTGGTGGGCCGACGCCGGTTCGACGAACTGTCCCATGTGGTGCGGATTTATTGGGTTGGGCCCCGGAACGTGCCGCAGGAGGCCCGATAGGTTTTTTCCTGGAACATTTCCGCCGAATGAAGCGGAGCGAGGTGGCATTCCTGCGTAAGCAGGAATCCAGAAAAAAACAGCGGATTCCCACTTTTGTGAGAATGACAGGGCAAAGCCCCCTCACCCGCCCTAGCCGAAGGCCAGGCCGGCCTCTCCCCCAGTGGAGAGGCGAGTTCCTTCATTCGGTTAAAGTGGGACTTTTCCTTCATCCAGAATCAGGCAAAGCATTCCTCCATGTTACGAGCACTTTTAGTCTTTGGCACCCGGCCGGAAGCGATCAAGATGGCGCCGGTGGTTCATGCCTGTCAGGCCCGGTCGGAGGAGATAGAACCGATTATTTGTCTGAGCGGCCAGCACCGGGAGATGCTCGCGCAGGTCATTGACTATTTCGGCATAAGGCCGCAGATCAACCTGGATCTGATGCAGCCCAATCAGACCCTAGCCGGGTTGACGGCCCGTTGTATCGAGGCGATCGACGAGGTTTTGGTGCGTGTTCGGCCTAATTGTGTAGTGGTGCAGGGGGATACGACGACGGTGATGGCGGCGGCGCTGGCCGCCTTCTACCGACGGACGCCGGTCGTGCATGTGGAGGCCGGGCTGCGAACGGGGAACCTCTTGGCCCCTTGGCCGGAGGAATTGAACCGTCGGGTGGCCGACCTGGTAACGGCTCTTTTTTGTGCGCCGACACGTCGGGCGGCCCAGGCCCTGCTGGCCGAGGGGGCTCCGCCGGAGCGGGTCCATGTAACCGGCAACACGGTGATCGACGCTCTTTTGTACACATTACAGCGGGAACGACTCCGAAGTCCCCATTGGCAGGCCCGATATCCCATGCTCGGCGATCGGCGCCTGGTGCTGATTACGGGCCATCGGCGGGAGAGTTTCGGCCAAGGGTTGGCCAACATCTGCCAGGCCATTGCCCGGTTGGCACAAGAATTCCCTGATCATGTATTTTTATATCCTGTCCATTTGAATCCCAACGTGCAGGAGCCGGTCCATCGGCTTCTGGGCGGCATTCCGAATGTCTATCTTGCAGCGCCGGCGCCGTATCCGGAGTTCGTTTGGCTGATGGATCGGGCGTATTTGATCCTCACTGATTCCGGCGGCGTGCAGGAGGAAGCGCCCAGTTTGCGCAAGCCCGTTTTGGTCATGCGGGAGACGACCGAGCGGCCGGAGGCGGTCGAAGCCGGCGCTGCCCGCCTGGTCGGCACATCGCCAGAAAAGATCGTTGCCCAGACCCGTCGGCTCCTTCTGGACCCCAAAGAATACACGGCCTGCCAAGTAGATCAGAACCCCTACGGCGACGGCCATGCCGCCGAGCGGATCGTGGCCCTTATGCTCCAGCAAGGTTGGTAGGCCGACCTCGTCGAGTTTGCCCAGAGTGACACCTATAGGAGGCAGTCGCTTCTTGGCGCTAGAGATCGGTCGCCCTTCGTATCATTCGTGCGGAAGCAGGAACCCAGCATCCCGGCTCTTTCCTGCTGGAGAGCCAAAGGAAGCAGCCGGGACGGCCCCATACGAGAGAAGGCAGCCGGGATGGCCCCATACGAGAGAAGGCAGCCGGGACGGCTGCGGTACAGGAGACAGGCGGACACCTGTCCTCCTACTCACCGGGCGCAACCGGGTTCGGCTAGCCTATCAACAGGAGTTTGCCAGCAGCAGTTATAGAAACGGCACGAAGTGGGGCCACCCCTGGGTTCGGCTAAATAGGTCCACATAATTGCGAAAGTGTTCAAGGGTGCGAAATACCTTCGGTTTCGGAGGTGCCAGTAGTCCAACCACTTCCGGTTTTTTGTGGACTTATTTAGCCTATCCACAGGAGTTTGCCAGCAGCAGTTATAAAAACGGCACGAAGGGGGGCGCCAGCCATGGGTTCGGTTAGCCTATCAGCAGGAGTTTGCCGGGGTTTTGGAGCCAGTCGATCACTTCGGCCAAGAATCGAGCGGCCGTAGCGCCATCGACCAGGCGGTGGTCGTAGGAGAGGCTCAAGGGGAGCATGAGGCGTTTTTCGATCTGTTCGCCCCGGACCACGGGCATCCAGCGGGAGCGGCCTGCCAGCAGGATGGCCACTTCCGGGAAGTTGATGATTGGCGTGCTATAGGTCCCGCCGACGGCGCCGAGGTTGCTGATGGTAAATGTGCCGCCGCGGGTTTCTTCGATGGTAAACTGGGCGGTGCGGGCACGCTGGGCCACCTCGGCCACGGCCCGGGCAAGGGCCGGGATGGTCATGCGATCCACGTTGCGGACCACCGGCACGACCAGCCCGCGCGGCGTATCCACCGCCACACCGATATTGACATATTCTTTATAGATAATTTGTTCATTATCTGGCTGCATGTCCAGCGAGGCATTGAGGGCCGGGTGCCGACGAAGGGCCAGGGCCACGGCTTTCATCAGGAACGGCATCAGGGTCAGTTTCACGTCCGGGCCGAGGAAGCCGGGCGGGATGCTCTTTCGCAGGGCTTCCAGCTCGGTAATATCGGCGTCGTCGAAATTGGTAACATGCGGGATGGTCGAGGCGGAGCGGACCATTTGGGCGGCGATGGTACGGCGGATGCGGGGCATGGGTTCCCGACGGATGGGCCCCCAGGCGTCGGTTCCCGGCTCACCGGGCGGGACGACCGGCGTCCAGGGTTGAACCGCCTCTGGGCCGGCGGGCGATTTGGCCGGGGCTGCTGAAGGCGGAGCGGCCGGAGGGGCAAACGTGCCGGGAACCGGGGCCGAGAGAACGGCGGCGGAGGGGCCGAGGACCGACGGGGCACCCACAGCTCCGACCGGTTGTCCTCCAGCGGCGGCCATCTGCGCTTGGGCGGCGGCTGCCTGCACGTCTTCCGGACGGATGCGTCCACGGGGGCCGGTCCCTTGGACGGTGCGAAGATCGACGCCCAGTTGTCTGGCCAATCGCCGGGCCGCCGGACCGGCCGGGATCAGCTCCGGCGCAGCAGCCA
>Ga0197142_1002993_pt1 | contig 14424 bp, 10 predicted proteins | sample GBS60_MetaG_FD_148614 | JGI IMG/M metagenome (GOLD analysis project Ga0197142, IMG submission 148614) | Sediment microbial communities from Great Boiling Springs, Gerlach, Nevada, United States - GBS 60_MetaG | ecosystem: Environmental > Aquatic > Thermal springs > Hot (42-90C) > Sediment... | reverse complement strand
GGCAGCCGCTGGGGCTGGACGAAGATGACGTGGCCGACCTGGCAGAGACCGTTGTGAACCGTTCACTGGCGCGTCGGGACGAGGCTGGACGCCTGCGCCTGCACGACCTGCAGCACGACTACCTGCGTGCCTGGGCGGGAGTGAACCTGCCCGCCCTGCACCGTCGCTTCCTGCTCGCCTGCGCCCAGAATCTCCTGGGCGCCTCCGGTGAGACACTGGAGGGGCTGCCCTGGCGATGCCTGCCATCCCAACCCGGCTACCTCTGGGATCACCTGATCTATCATCACGTGCAGGCCGGCGCCTGGGACGCCCTCTTCACCCTGCTGACCGACTTCGACTTCCTGGAAGCGCGTTGCCGGGCGACGACCGTCTTCGACCTGGAGGCCGACTACCGCCAGGCGCTGGCTGCCTGGCCGCCGGAAGATGCCGCACGGCGAGACGTACTTGCCGCGTTTGAAGAGCGTGTACGCCTGGAATCCTCGCGCATTGCCCAGGCTCCTGAATGGCTCTTCCCCGCGCTCTACAACCATCTCCGCTGGCTGGACGCGCCGGATGGCCCCCTGCACCGGTCGTGCGAGGCGGCGGTGGCCCGCCGACAGGGACAGAACGGCGTTCTAACGTCTGGGCAGAGCAGCGCTCTGCCCCTCCTGCTGCGTTCGCGCCTGGACCCACGGCCCGAACCGCCGCTCTGGCTGCGCTCCCTGGAAGGCCATACGGGTTGGGTGTTGGCAGTGGCAGTCAGCACCGACGGGCGCACCATCGTCAGCGGCTCGACTGATGGCACCGTCAAGGTGTGGGACGCCCACAACGGGCGCCTGCTGCGCTCCCTGGCAGGCCATACGGCTGGGGTGAACGCCGTGGCGCTCAGCGCCGACGGGCGCACCATCGTCAGCGGCGCGGATGACCGCACCGTCAAGGTGTGGGACGCGGCGAGCGGGCGCCTGCTCCGCTCCCTCGAAGGCCATACGGATTGGGTGAACGCCGTGGCGCTCAGCGCCGACGGGCGCATCATCGTCAGCGGCTCGGCTGATGGCACCGTCAAGGTGTGGGACGCCCACGACGGGCACCTGCTCCGCTCCCTGGCAGGCCATACGGCTGGGGTGACAGCGGTGGCGCTCAGCGCCGACGGGCGCACCATCGTCAGCGGCGCGGCAGATCGCACCGTCAAAGTGTGGGACGCCCGCGACGGGCGCCTGCTGCGCTCCCTCGCAGACCATACGGCTGGGCTGAGCGCCGTAGCGCTCAGCGCCGACGGGCGCACCATCGTCAGCGGGTCCAAAGACCGCACCGTCAAAGTGTGGGACGCCCGCGACGGGCGCCTGCTGCGCTCCCTCGCAGGCCATGCGGATGAGGTGAACGCCGTGGCGCTCAGCACCGACGGGCGCACCATCGTCAGCGGGTCCAAAGACCGCACCGTCAAGGTGTGGGACAGCGCGAGCGGGCGCCTGCTGCGCTCCCTCGCAGGCCATGCGGATGAGGTGAACGCCGTGGCACTCAGCACCGACGGGCGCACCATCGTCAGCGGCGCGGATGACCGCACCGTCAAGGTGTGGGACGCCAGCGACGGCCGCCTGCTCCACTCCCTCGCAGGCCATACGGATGAGGTGAACGCCGTGGCAGTCAGCGCCGACGGGCGCACCATCGTCAGCGGCGCGGCTGATGGCACCGTCAAGGTGTGGGACGCCAGCGACGGCTGCCTGCTCCACTCCATCGCAGGCCATACGGATGAGGTGAACGCCGTGGCGCTCAGCACCGACGGGCGCACCATCGTCAGCGGCGCGGCTGATGGCACCGTCAAGGTGTGGGACGCCCGCGACGGGCGCCTGCTCCGCTCCCTGGCAGGCCATACGGCTGGGGTGCTTGCCGTGGCGCTCAGCCCCGACGGGCGTACCATCGTCAGCGGCGCGGCTGATGGCACCGTCAAAGTGTGGGACGCCAGCGACAGCCGCCTGCTCCACTCCCTGGCAGGCCATACGGCTGGGGTGCTTGCCGTGGCGCTCAGCGCCGATGGGCGCACCATCGTCAGCGGCGCGGCTGATGGCACCGTCAAAATGTGGGACGCCAGCGCCGTCCGCCTGCTCCGCTCACTGGCAGGCCATACGGCTGGGGTGCTTGCCGTGGCGCTCAGCCCCGACGGGCGCACCATCGTCAGCGGGTCCAAAGACCGCACCGTCAAGGTGTGGGACAGCGCGAGCGGGCGCCTGCTGCGCTCCCTCGTAGGCCATGCGGATGAGGTGACCGCCGTGGCGCTCAGCGCCGACGGGCGCATCATCGTCAGCGGCGCGGCTGATGGCACCGTCAAGGTGTGGAACAGCGCGAGCGGGCGACTGCTGCGCTTCCTGGTAGGCCATACGGGTTGGGTGTTGGCAGTGGCGCTCAGCGCCGACGGGCGCACCATCGTCAGCGGCGCGGCAGATCGCACCGTCAAGGTGTGGGACGCCCGCGACGGCCGCCTGCTGCGCTCCCTGGCAGGCCATACGGCGGGGGTGAGCGCCGTGGCGCTCAGCACCGACGGGCGCACCATCGTCAGCGGCGCGGATGACCGCACTATCAAGGTGTGGGACGCCAGCGACGGCCGCCTGCTGCGCTCCCTGGCAGGCCATACGGCTGAGGTGAACGCCGTAGCGCTCAGCACCGACGGGCGCACCATCGTCAGCGGCGCGGATGACCGCACTATCAAGATGTGGGACGCCAGCGCCGGGCGCCTGCGCCGCTCCCTCGCAGGCCATACGGCTGGAGTGACAGCGGTGGCGCTCAGCGCCGACGGGCGCACCATCGTCAGCGGCGCGGCAGACCGCACCGTCAAAGTGTGGGACAGCGCGAACAGTCGCCTGCGCCGCTCCCTGGCAGGCCATACGGCTGAGGTGAACGCCGTGACGCTCAGCGCCGACGGGCGCACCATCGTCAGCGGCGCGGCTGATGGCACCATCAAGATGTGGGACGCCCGCGCCGGGCGCCTGCTGCGCTCCCTGGCAGACCATACGGATGGGATGAACGCCGTGGCGCTCAGCGCCGATGGGCGCACCATCGTCAGCGGCGCGGCTGATGGCACCGTCAAGGTGTGGGACGCGGCGAGTGGGCGCCTGCTCCGCTCCCTCGCAGGCCATACGGATGAGGTGAACGCCGTGGCGCTCAGCGCCGACGGGCGCACCATCGTCAGCGGCGCCGATGACTGTACCATCCGCGCCTGGAACTGGGAAAGCGGCGAGTCGCGGGTGCTCTTCTCGAGCGACGCTGCCATCCTTAGCCTGGCACTGTCCGGCGATGGGCGTCTGTTGGTCTGCGGTGATGCCGCCGGGCGGGTGTGGATATTCGATGTGGTGTGGTAAGCCCAGCGTATGATGCGGAGTGTAGAAGGAAGAGGCGACACGCCAGGTCGCCTCTTCGACGGCTTCCGCATGTTCTGGCGATCGTGTTATACGTTCTTATCGGCTATCGGCTCAAAACGGGCCTGGAAGAACCGCAGATAACGTGGTTCGTACACCATGCGAAGTCCGCGAGCGTGCATTCGTTGATCGTAAACCGCTTTCACCGATTCGGCTACTACGTCCATATGGGCCTGGGTGTAGACCCGACGTGGAATAGCGAGGCGGGTCAATTCCAGTTTGGGATAGTAGTGCTGACCGGTCTTCGGATCACGCCCGGCGCTGGCAATGCCCCGTTCCATTGCCCGCACCCCTGAATCGAGGTACAACTCGGCGGCCAGCGTCTGCGCTGGGAAGAGGTCTTGCGGCAAATGCGGGTAGAAGCGGCGGGCGTCAAGAAAGATGGCGTGACCGCCGATAGGCACAACGATCGGGATACCCCAGTCGAGCAGCAGCTCTCCTAGATAACGTACCTGACCGATCCGCGCCCGAATATAGTCTTCCTGGAGCGATTCTTCAATTCCAACCGCCAGTGCCTCCATATCACGACCAGCCATTCCACCATATGTATGTAGCCCTTCATACACTACAACCAGATTGCGTGCTTCATCGGCCAGTTGATCATCGTTAACCGCTAACCATCCACCGATGTTGACCAGCGCATCCTTCTTTGCGCTCATCCACGCGCCATCGGTGTAAGAACAAAACTCACGCACGATGGCAGCAATGCTATGTTCGGCATAACCAGGTTCACGCTCTTTGATGAAAAAGGCATTCTCAACCAGGCGGGTCGCATCGAGAAAGATGCGAATACCGTAGCGGTCACACAGTGCACGTAGTGCGCGCACATTTGCCATACTCACCGGCTGACCACCAGCCATGTTGACAGTGCCGGCCAGACTGATGTACGCAATCTGTTCTGGGCCGACCTTATTGATCAGCGTCGCGAGCTTATCGAGATCGACATCGCCTTTGAACGGATACTGACTAAGCGGATCGTGCGCCTCGTCAATGATCACATCAACGAAAATGCCACCGGCCAGCTCCTGGTGCAGGCGCGTCGTCGTGAAATACATATTGCCCGGCACATACTGCCCACGTCGGATTGCAATCTGACTGATCAAATGCTCGGCACCACGACCTTGATGAGTGGGAATAACATGTCGGTAGCCATACGTCTGCTGCACCACTGCCTCTAATCGGTAGAAGCTGCGACTACCGGCATACGCCTCATCACCCATCATCAGCGCAGCCCACTGGCGGTCGCTCATAGCATTGGTGCCGCTATCGGTCAGCAGATCGATATAGACATCTTCCGAACGTAACAAGAAGGTATTGTAGCCCGCTGCCTTCAGCGCCGCTTCGCGTTCAGCCCGACTGATGATCCGTAGTGGCTCGACCATCTTGATTTTCCACGGTTCGGCCCACGAACGACGCCCAAACTGTTGCCCCATTGTCTGGGGATAGTCCTGATCCTGCATACGTGCCTCATCGCAATTGTTGCATACGCCGTCGTTGCCAATCTCTCACCCTAGACAATTCCTGTCGGTATCAGATGCCAATAGGCACGGTTAAGCAACGCCTTTTCGTAGTGATAATAGGCGCTTGGCTTCGGTGGATGGGGTGGATGCGTGTAATCGAAGACCAGTTGGGTTGCCTGACCATAACCGGTTTCGAGAAAACACATGACCTGACCCTGATACCGTTCATCGCTCGGTTTGCCTTTGATTTCACCGGCAATCCGGTGGGCGATCACTTTAGCCTCGAAATGCGCAGCAGCGCCACTCTTACTCACCGGCAGATCGGTCGCATCACCTACGCCGTAAATGTACGGGAACTGTTTGTGTTGCAGCGTTTCCCGATCGGTGGGGAGCCAACCCTGCGCATCACCCAACCCCGACTCACTGATGATCGTTGCCCCCCGATGCGGCGGCACCAACACCAATAGATCGTAGGGGATGGTCGTGCCTTCCAGCGATGAAATAGTGCGGTTCACCGGATCAATCTGCTCGGTGTTGAAGAAGAGTTCGTATTGAATGCCTCGCTCTTCCATCAGTGGCGTCACGAATTGAGATACGCTTTCGATGGTGAAGACGCGGCCAATCGGAGAAAGATACGTTATCTCGGTTTTCTCGCGCAAGCCGCGCTTACGCAGTTCATCCTCGAGCAGAAACGTGAACTCCAGCGGAGCCGGCGGACACTTGTAGGGAATATCCGCCACGCCAATGACGATCCGACCACCGCTAAATTCACGCAACGCTGCGTGCAGCCGCAGCGCAGCTTCCGCGCTGTAGAAATGGTACGCACCCTCGCTGTAACCGGGCACGGCAGACGGCTCAAGCCGCGCACCGGTTGCAATGACGAGATAATCGAATGGTATTTGTGTCCCGTCGGCCATCTCCACATAACGCTCATGTGGATCGATCCGCACTGCATCACCAATGATCAGATCAACCGAACGACGCAACAACGAACGTTCGCTTCGCTCCCAACGTTCGGGTGGCGGGCCACCAAATGGCACGTAGAGCCAGCCGGGTTGGTAGACATGTTTGCCGGTGCGATCAATCAATGTAATTTGGGCCTGTTTGCGCGTCAACTGACCGGCTAGTAAGTTGGCAACCAGTGTACCACCTACACCGCCACCCAAAACCACAATCTGTTTGACTGTCATAGTCTTTACCTTCTGGGTATCGGCTACGAGGCCGACAACCACCTTGCACCACACCTCACCGGTGGGCGCGCACTTGATCTAACCCTGATAAACACTCATCAACGCATTTTGCGAACTACAAAGCGGGTAAATCCTTGCTCGGGGAAGGCACCGATAAACTCGTGTCCTGCCTTTTGCACCCAGATCGGAATGTCTTTCGCCGAGCCGGGATCACTCGACAATACAGCGACAACCGAGCCGACCGGCACACTCTTGATACCTCTAATCAGTTCCATCATCGGCCCAGGGCAATGGCTGCCACGAGCATCAATCTCTTTGTCAATTACTACGTTTGAGCTGGTCATACATACCTCCTCTGGTCAACGCTGACCAAAATATATTCCTTGTGACAACTATAGCATTGTGGGCAGCCCTTAAACAGAAAGAAGTCACAACATATTCGGTACAGGTGGCAACTATTGACTTGGCGACGACATAGACGATTCCCGATAACGAACCACAATTGACCGGAATGCCGCAGTATCATGGAACAACAACACATCGTCACGACCTGTTCGGTGATAACAATGAGTCCACTGCACAGACTAACCACGGAGCACACAGCGTACACAGAGCGTGTAAGATTTATGAATAAAAGGATAATTTTTGGCCATTGGGCGTATGGAAGAACATTTTTTACAACCCTATGTTCAATGAAAGATAACATTATCTTTAGCCTCTGCGATCTCTGTGGTCTCTGTGGTGAAAAGATCACCTTTTTGCAGTGGAGTCAACAATGCAGACCGTCCTGACCGCACACTATCTTGATCCAACCGATCGCAACTGGAACGCAACGATTGATACGCTATGGCAACAGGCAGGTGCTGCGCAGAATTCGGCTCTCCTTCCACCTCATTTTGTCAAGAGCACGTTTCCGCGCATGGGCGGGTTGGTGGTAGCCTTCTACACAGGTGAACGCCTTAGCGGGATTGGTCTTCTCTTTCCGCGGGCGATAATCAACGGCACTCGCCACTACACACTTCGCCTCCACGAGATACACGAGCGGCTCACCGATGCAGATGTTCAAGCGGCACTCGCTAAAATATCGGCCATTATCTACCGCCCAAGCGATGGTACAACCTTTGCTCCTGCTGCGCCGCGGCCGGCCGGTGTCTGGATTGGGCCACCGCAAGCTGGTGATCTGGACGCCATCGCTACCCTCTACCGCAAAATATGGGGTAGTCAACCCTATCCGCCCGACTTGTTCAGCCGCGAATTTGGTCCTGGCACTGCGCTTGTCGCCACTGTTGACGGTCAACTAGCCGGATTCCTGCTCGGCTTCCTGCGTTTCGGCTGCTCACCCATGGATAAGAACGAACTGGCAATTGAGTCGCAAGTGCTAGCCGTTGATCCAGCTTACCGGCAACACGGTCTCGCTACTCGTTTGAAACAGGAACAGGCGCGTCTGGCACTGGCGAGCGGTTTACCCTGCATTCACTGGACAGTCGATCCGCTACAACTGCCGAATGCCATACTCAATTTCAATCATCTGTATGCTGTTGCTGGTCAATTTGTACGCGGCTACTATCCGGTACACAACGAGCAGAACCTGGTCACTGCCTCGCGTTTTGGGATAACCTGGTTACCAGCTACTTTACACGGACGGCAGGGCTTAGCTGACAATCGCCAACGGTTTCAGCTCAATGATCTGCCGAATGTTGCCATCCTGAATGAGGGTCTCCGCTTGCGATCCGTTCCTCCCACCCCACCATTGATCGCCATCGCCATTCCCTCCGATTGGACTGCACTTCAGCATCGTGACCTAAGCCTCGCAATGGCCTGGCGCGACACGACCGATGCGCTGTTTGAGACGTGGATTGGTTGGGACAGATACGTGATCTACGCGGTAGCCAGTGATGCTAGCGGTCACCACTATCTCATTGGCAGGCCGGCCGGTTCGTGGATATGGGAGGAATGAAAGGATAGGCTCTACCTATTGGTTACAAAATCACTACCATCGGTGTGAGAAGTTTGGTGTATAATACCCCTGATGATTGTGCATTTTGGCGCAAATACGGTACATCGTACCGTCATCCTGTGGATACTGGCCTTCCTGATTGGGCCGTGGCCGGCACTCTCGTGCATCATTCACTGCTTCCACCTGCCGCGTGTCTACGCGGCGGAGGCTGAGCATTTTCTGTGCAATGTGCCCCATCCCTCTACCCAGCACGAGACCCACGCTCCACCAGTACGGTACGATTTGCTGCCATCAGTATTGATCACGGCTATCGGTGTTTACATTATCATTCAGCGGATGCAATGGTTGATCACCGTTCCTATTGCATCCTTCATTCCTCCACTCGAACCTCCACCACCTCGCAAGGCATGGTCGCGACCGGCAGTCTAAGGAAGCTGAACGTTATCTGTATACGATAGGGTTATTTGTGGATCATGTACTCTTTTGCGAGGTGATACCATGCAACGCTTTTTCATCCTTGTGGGAACAGCTCTCTTGATGGTGGTATTGATCGGGTGCGGCGCCAACCAGAGTACGGGTCAGAGTGATTCTGCTGGCATTACTGTTCGCGACCCTTGGGTGCGAGCGGCAGTGATGAGTATGGCAGGTGATCAATCTGGGGCTATGGACAACATGCAAGGGAATATGGGGCAAGCCACACCAATGGCCGGTATGGAAAGTGGTCACAGCCACGGCGATGGGTATGGCAATCAAGCCGTAAGCGCCGCATACATGGTGCTAGTCAACAACAGTACTAACGCCGACGCGATTGTCAAGGCCGAGAGTGATGTCGCTAAGACGGTCGAGCTACACAACGTGATTATGGAAAACAACGTGATGCAGATGCGTCAGGTTGAAGCGATTGAAGTGCCGGCAAACGGCCAGGTGGAATTGAAACCCGGCGGCTACCATGTGATGCTGATCGGCCTGACCCGCGATCTCAAGGAAGGTGAAGAGGTGGTGATCAAGCTCACGACCCGCAGCGGCAAGACGATTGAAGTCAAGGCGCCGGTGCGTAAGCCGTAAAATCCTTCCAGAGTCGATCTTGATAAGGAGGGGACAGCCTGAAACCTGTCCCCTCTGCTATCCAGCAACAGCACATACTCAACAGTCAGTGCATTCATCACAGCAGAGCTAATGATACGGTAAGCAGCAAACAGGTTCCGCTTGTTCTGATTGCAGGTACTACTATGAAACGCATCTTCTTATCAATCCTTGCCACACTCAGCGCACTCCTTCTCAGTAGCTGCGGTGCCTATGAATTTCGTGGTACGGTGCTTGAACCACCTAATCCGGCGCCCGAATTACCGCTTACCGACCAATTTGGGAATGAGTTCCGCCTGAGCAATTATCGCGGGAAGATTGTGCTCCTCTTCTTTGGGTTTACACATTGCCCGGATATTTGCCCTACCGCGCTCGGTGATCTGAAACGAGTGATGGAGAAACTTGGCAATAATGCTGAAAAAGTCCAGGTAGTGTTTGTGTCGGTTGACCCCGAACGCGACACACCTGATCTGATGCAGCGATACCTGGCCGCATTTAACCCGACATTTCTGGGATTGAACGGAGATCGAGCTGTGCTCGAAAAAGCCTATAAAGACTACGGGGTCACTGTGATTCGGCGTGATTTACCGAACTCAGGCTTAGGCTACACCATTGATCATTCCGGTTATATTTACGCTATCGATCAGGCTGGGAACTGGCGTCTGCTCTGGGCACATGGCACTCCGGTTGATGATATTGTCAGCGATGTCCAGGCCCTGCTACGCAATCCACCTCGCTCGTAACCAGAGCATGCAACAGGATATGTGCTATGGCGTCGAATACCATCCTTAGTACGCGAGCGCGGGTCATTATCTTACTGGCAACTATCGCCATGATTGGCGTGGGCGGTTTCTTTCTCTGGCAAGCCACAACTGACCGCCAGCGCCAGTTGATCTTTGAGATACCACCTGGTACTGCCGCCCGCATCGCTGCTGGTGAAACGGTGAACATCTTTCCGTCTACGATTGTCATTGATCTGCGTCAGCATGATACGCTGATTATTCAGAACAATGATAGCGAAGAGGTCACTATTGGCCCGTTCAAAATCGTGCCCGGTCAACGTTTCGTACAACGTTACTGGAATCCTGGCACTTACGAGCTGATCTGTTCAGTACATCAAGGTGAGCAGTTGCGCATTGTGGTGCAGTGAACGGTTATCTCACCCATGAAAAACTTGCGCTACAATAGAAGGAAGAAGCAGTGTTCTCCATGGGAATAGTATGTTGCTTTCGTACTGGCATGCAACGCTCAACCAACCACCACCAACTGGGATCGATCTACCGCCAACTGCTGGTGTTGTTGTGGTCGGTGCTGGTATCGTTGGCGCCGCTACTGCACTCTGGCTGGCACGAGCTGGCCTGAAACCGCTGATCATTGATCGTCACGGGCCGGCAGTCGGCGCAAGTGGAAACAATGGCGGTATTCTGGCCGCCGGTCTAGCCGAGAGCTATCTGGTGGCCACGGCCCGCTACGGCGCAGCCACGGCCCGCGAACTCTATGCACTCAGCCTGGCCGGTCAGCGTCTGATGGTTGAACTGATCCAGCAAGAGCAGATCGAATGCGATCTCCGTTTGCACGGTAATCTCAATCTTGCAATCGGTGAAGCGCAATTGACTCTTGCCGGTGCGACTGTCGCTGCACTACAGGCTGACGGATTTCCGGCGCAGTTGCTTGATCGGGATGCTGCGCAAGAGTTGGTTTCTATCCCTCTCGGCGCCGCCGTGAGTGGCGCCCGCTTCAATCCTGCTGCCGGTACGGTACATTCGGGTCGCTTAGTATACGGTTTGATTGCCGCTGCCCAACGCTATGGCGCTCAGTGCAGTTGGGGTGTCACACTTCAACGCATCGTCGTCACCAATAATAGTCTACTCCTGGAAACCGACCGTGGCTCGATTGAGGTGGCTGCCGCTGTCGTTGCCGTCAACGCATGGAGTGGTGACGTATTGCCAGAACTGGCCCAGCAGATTCAGATGGTGCGTGGACAGATGCTCTGCACGGCGCCGGTTGCGCCATTTATTGCGTGTGGCTTCGGCGCCAATCTAACCTCAACTGGTGAATACGGGCAACAAGTACCTGGTGGTCAGGTTCTATTTGGTGGTTGTCGTGCTATTGCGCCGAATAACGATGTTGGTGTTCCAGCCGGTGAAGTTAGCTCTGAAGTACAGGGTGCACTCGAGACGAGTCTTGGTCGCTTATTCCCAACGCTCGCCGGTATTGCCATCGAACGTCGCTGGTCAGGTGCAATGGCCTTTACCTCCGACTATTTGCCAATTGTCTACCATCCTTGTTCTGGTCTGTTCGCAGTCGGTGGTTTTTCTGGTCACGGCATGCCATTCGCTGCTATCGTCGGCCGTTATCTTGCTGAGGCAGTGCAGACCGGTATCTTCCCTAACGCACTGACCCCGCTGCGTATAGATCGCCCGACGTTGCAGACGTAGAGTGTGTCATTGGGTCACCTTAACGCTCGCTAAAACCGTCACGCATGTATACAATATTCCCGCCCAAAATAGTCATCTCAACCTGAATCTGCTTAATTTCCTCGGCGGGACACGTAAAATAGTCGCGATCAAGGACAGCCATGTCAGCGAGAAAACCAGGTGCGAGGGGACCTTTCAGATGTTCTTCACGAGTTAACCAGGCGCCAGCTACTGTATAAGCATAGAGCGCCTCTTCACGACTCACCGCCTGATCAGGGGCAATTAAGGTACCTTTCCAACTTTTCCTCGTCACCAGACTGTACAGACCAATGAAGGGATTGAAATGTACCGTGCTAGGTACATCACTTGTCGCTACTACCCGAATGCCATGATCGAGATAGGTTCGCATCGGTTTGTAACGAGCTGCTAGTTCCGGGCCAACATCACGAAACAGATCATCTCCTTCGTAGTAGATAAAGGTCGGTTGAATGACGACAGCAAGGCCGTGACGCGCCATATGCTGTAAACTCTCTTCAGTCGCAAAATAGCCGTGGATCAAATGATGACGATGCTCACCCGGATGGGCAGAAAGTACTTCGGCAAAAGCACGAGCCGCTTCATGATGTGCTCGATCACCGATTGCATGAATACCAATGTCCCAGCCGAGTTTATGACCACGGGTGAAGAATTCGTGCAGATCCTTCGGATCGAGCCGATTGTAGTTGTAAACTCTATCCTCTCCCAAAAAAGGCTGAAACATCCACGCCGTGTGTGATGTGGTGCCTCCATCAATTGCCATCTTTAAACCACCGATACGTAGCCACTCATCACCTAAACCACTTAAGCCACCGAGTGCAGCCGCACGCTCATCAAGCTCAGCACGTGTTTCACTCTCACGGAAACCATGCCAGGAAACAAGGAGACATGCCCGTACTGGTAAGCGACCGGCCCGCCGGGCCGCCAGATAGGCCTGGATTTCCCATGGCTGTAAGCCTGGATCGAGGATGCTAGTGATACCATAGGAAAGATACGCTTGTCCGGCCACTGCCAGAGCCTCCACACACTCAGCCTGAGTGGGGCGCGGGATCAAGCGTCGGCAGAGTTCTTTTGCCGCAGCACGGAGAATCCCCGTTGGTGAACCATCAGGTTCACGCTCAATCTTCCCACCACTCGGATCAGGCATCGCCGCAGTCACACCTGCTAACGCTAATGCTCGTGAGTTAACAACATCCATGTTGAAAAAGCGCTTCAGCAATACTGGATGTTCAGTTGTCGCCTGATCGAGATCATGGCGGTTAGGTAAACGCCCTTCTTGAAAGAGCGACTCATTCCAACCCTCGCCAACAATCCATTCACCAGCCGGGGTGATTGCTGCTGCCGCCCGTACCCGTTCAATCAGCTCGGCAATCGAAGTACAGTCATCAAGACCAATCCGCTTTAACTTGAGACCCATCTCAAGCATATGGTTATGCGCATCGTTCATGCCGGGAATGACTGAACGTCCTTTCAAATCGATCTGAAGCGTTGTCGATCCGGCCAGTGCCAGTACTGCTTCATCACTGCCTAAAGCGACAACTCGGCCATCTTTGCAAGCTACGGCATGACACCGAGGTAATGGTTGATACAACGTGTAAATCGTGGCGTTATAGAGGATCAGATCAGGTGCAAGATCACGGGCTAGCAGCATACAAACCTCTTTTCCTCGGCCTAGAAATCTATTGGAAACAGAGCATCTCCAGAAGCCGACAATAGACACCATCTACTTTTTTCTACCCTGCCACCCTCATCGCCAGAGCAATCGCCCCCAGAACACCGGCGCGCGACCCTAATGCTGGCGGTACGATCAACTGTTCGGGGTGAACGAGAATGTGGGGATGCTGCAAGTAGCCGTTTAGCCACTGCTGCGTAGCTGCCCGCACACGTGGAAACATGTGCTGCTGGCTCATGACACCACCGCCAACAATGATGCGTTGCGGCGACAGAATGCAGAGCAACGTCGCCATTGCCTGACCGAGATAATCGGCCTCGAGTTCCCAGGCCGGATGATCGGCAGGCAATTGTTCAGCCGGCGCATGCCAACGCGCTTTGATTGCCGGGCCACACGCCAACCCCTCCAGACAATCACCGTGATAGGGGCAAATACCGGTAAACGGATCACGTACCGGATCACGTACCAGACGAATATGACCCATTTCGGGATGGATCAATCCGTGCACCAATCTACCGCCAACTAGCGCCCCACCGCCAATTCCTGTACCAACCGTGATATACACAGCAACGTCGCAGTCACGCGCTGCTCCCCACTGTTGTTCACCGAGCAGGGCCACATTGACATCAGTATCAAAGCCGATGGGTCGCCCTAATGCCCGCTGGAGTGTGCCAACCACATCCGTATTTGCCCATCCCGGCTTCGGTGTGGTGGTGATATACCCATACAATGATGAGAGCGGATTGAGATCAACCGGCCCAAACGATCCTACTCCAATTGCAGCCAATTGTTCAGCATCATGCGCACGGAAAAATTCGACAGCCCGGCTTAGCGTCTCGGCAGGTGTTGTGGTTGGAAAACGAGTTTCAGCGCGAATATCATCCGGCCCTGTGCCAATGGCACACACCCATTTCGTGCCACCAGCTTCAATACCACCGTAGAGGGGAGAATGTGTCATACGAACCTCGCACCCCGATCAGCATGGGTTCAAACAAAAAAGAGTTCACCGCAAAGGGGATATTTCACGACGGAGAGGTCAACCGCTGAAATCCTCTCCTCAGAGTGCTCTGTGTTCAAGCCACCTCCCTTTTCAATGAAAAAAACTCAATGGCAAGAGACACCGGTACCTTATCTCAGAAACACTCTACCCGTCGAGAAACTGATCGCGAGCCAGAACATCTTCCTCACTTTCACGGCGCTGAAGCAGGCGCACCTTTCCATCA
>Ga0197142_1002992_pt1 | contig 14425 bp, 14 predicted proteins | sample GBS60_MetaG_FD_148614 | JGI IMG/M metagenome (GOLD analysis project Ga0197142, IMG submission 148614) | Sediment microbial communities from Great Boiling Springs, Gerlach, Nevada, United States - GBS 60_MetaG | ecosystem: Environmental > Aquatic > Thermal springs > Hot (42-90C) > Sediment... | reverse complement strand
CTGTGACAAGTCTCATCGTCCCAACTTCTCGGATTTCAACGGAAAAGAGTCGGACAGGTTCTTCCAGTGCCACCAAACTCGTCACGGGCGCAGTGACGGTGGCGACAGCAGTGGCAGTTGGCACCGTTGTCTGTTCAGGCGGTTGGGTTTCATAAACGCCGATGTCAGGGCGAATACCCCGTGCCTCGGCGACTTCCACGAATTCGTAAACCACGCGAGGTGATAATCGGGCGACATAACGGGCAGGTAGTTTTCGGTTAAGGTCTGACGAAATCCCTTCTGCCAAACGACTGTGGAAGTCCACCCAAATTTCGGGCGCTTCAAGATAAGGGTCCATGCCGGGAAAGGGCGATGGCATGAAAACCACCTCCGACAGAAATGTTAGCGCAGGGACAACTTGAAAGCAGAAACACGGGGAAATTGGATTAAGGCAGCGAGAACACAAACTCATGGGGAAAGGAACTTGTGCGATTGATTGTTGCCGACAGAGGTTGCATGGGCTGTTAAATGTTCGCTATCCCAAACGATGCTGTGAACAGGGAAAGTCGTCGCTAAAACCCGAATGGGTTTCAGGCTTTGGGCATCCAAAAGCACCACGCCGTGCTTTCCTGCGGCGACGGCAAGGTGACCGTCCCGCAAGATGAGGTCAAAGGCGGGGAAGTCGGTCACATGGGCAACGAGTTCAGCCTTGTCACCATTCAGTTCAAAAACCTTAAGCCCGTCCTGACCGCAGGCGATGAAAATTCGTTTGCCCCACCGAACTGCTCCTGCTATTCCGCTGAACGGGGTTGGCATTAGGTTCTTCATTCCCTGAGTTTCACCTCCGTCGCAAGTAGGCAAATAACATGGACGCAACGGAAGGGCAAAAGTTCAGGGCACAAATTTCGGCGGAACTTTTTCTACCACAAAAGCGAAAGTGTTTGAAAAGCCCACAATTGCCTTTCTGTGTTGCGGGCTTCAGCCCGTAGTTGATGGAAGGGTTCAATGAGCACTGACTTGGAGCGGGACAAGGGACGGAAAGGAAACGGGACGATGGACGCGGGACAAGAAATTTTGGAAAACGGCAGCGAATGGTGAATAGCGAGTGGCGAATAGTTTTTCTGGCAATGCTCATGCATTGTCAACCAAAATTTCGGTCGGCGGGAGCATGACCCTCCAGTCAAAAACTCCCAAAACGCCGAACAAATTCGGCGCTTAAAAATTTCGTCAATCAACCACTGGCTAAAGCCAGTGGCATGGATGGTTTTCGTCCTGCCCAAATCTACCTTCCTGTCGGGATTTGGTTCAATATGCAGCGAACAAGACCACGCTCATCCCGCCATCAACGGGCAGCGTTATCCCGTTGACATAGTTGGTGCAGGTGGCAAGGAATATGGTCGCCTCCCTCAAATCCTCGTAAACTCCCAAACGGTTCGCAGGCGTTGCGTTCAGGAAGCGTTGAAGCCGTTCAGGTTCCCTCTCTAAGATGGCTCGGTTAAGGTCAGTCGGGATTACGCCCGGGGCAATTGCGTTCACGCATAATCCGTGCCTCGCCCACTCGCACGCAAGTTGAGCCGTCAATGCTCTAATCCCGCCTTTGCTTGTCCCATAAGCAGCAACATAAGGCACAGCCCTGAGGCTCGTTTCGCTGGCGATGTTGATTATGTGTCCACGCTTCCGTTGAAGCATCCGCTTGCCGACAATTTGGCAAGCGCGGGCAACGCTGAGGAGGTTGATGTCAAGGATTTCTTCCCAAACTTCCCGAGGTATGTCCTCGGCGTTGTAGCGCCTTAAGATTCCTTGAGCGTTGACGAGGATGTCAATGGGACCGAACTCGCTCTCAATCCAGTCGCAACACGCTTCCAGCGCAACATCGTCGCGGGTGTCAAAGGTCAGTTTGTCTATGTCCACAGGCTTAGGGTAAGGTCTGATTTTCGCCAGAGAGTTCACCGTCGCTTCAACTTTCTCGCGGGTTCTGGAATTAGGGAAAACGATTGCCCCTTCCTCGGCGAGGAAATGAGCCATTGCAGCGCCGATGGAACTGTAGCCATCGCTCGCTGTTCCCCCCAAAACCAAAGCAACTTTTCCGTCTAACTTGCCCATCTTCCGTCCCTCCTTTTCATGCGATTTTATCGGTAGAGCCAAAACTTGAGGCGCTTCCTCAATTCCCTCAGCGTCAACGGTCGTGACAGGTGCAGTGAAATTTGCCTGCTCATGTTAGGCAGCAAATCAAAAGCGTTGTCGCTGAAAACTACATCAGGGTCGCCCTCAACCCAGAACCAAAGCCCCTTGACGAAAACATCGCAACGGGTGCACAAGGTGAAGGCTTCACCGTCACCTTCAAGTTCAACCACCAAATCTGCCTCAGGCAAAAGGATGTGCTTGTATGGTGCGAGGAAGAGGACATCGTAAGTGACAGGCTCTCTTTTGTCGCTTGGAAGGTAAAATTCCGCCGAGATCAGGTGCTTGCACGGGTCAAAGTCTTCGGGCAAATCAACGGTCATGACTTGACGGGAACTGTTGGGCTCAACCGCAAGTGACTCATGACGCTCCCAGAAAATTTTCCCGCAAACATCTTGAACCTTCACGACGATATCGCCTTGGACCGGCGTGAGGTAATCGTTGACAATCCAAACGCTTGGTGGGCTTGTCGGGGCGATTGTTACCAGAAGGGGCGAGAAGGCTCGTTTGGCGAAATAGTAGCCCATTTTGAGGCGACCGAAGTAATCAAGGACGCTCCAACTGACGACTTGCCAGCAATCGTTGAGTTGCCAGAACAAAGCACCCGATGTCTTGAACTTCCGCCTTCTCCAATGAGTGATGCCAGTCTTAAGGGCTTCGCCTTGCAACAGTTGGGCGACAAAAATCCACTCGGAGAAATCGCTTGGGACTTTGAAGTGGTTTGCCATGTAGCGGTAAATCCGCTGGATACCGTCAGCCATTTTGTCGTGATGTTCCATGACCTTGCTGTTCGGGTATCGGTCTTCAGGTGCGGTGAAGGTTTCAATGGTCGCCAAATTGGGCGGGGCTTGAAAGCCGAACTCGCTTATGAACCGACCAGTGTCTCGTAGGTAAGCGGTGTGGTCTTCCCTGAACCAAACATCCCAACTGTGCCTGTCACCTTCAGACATTGAGTTAGGGTCATCGCCGCCGAACGGGCTGCTTTGCCAATATGGGCGCGAGGGGTCAAGGCGTTGACAAACTTCAGGCAAGATTTTCGCGTAAACTGTCTCGCCGTAAAACTTGTCCCTTTGCCCCCAAACCTTCATGTAGTTGAACCAGTCGTTTTCGTTGTTGCCGCACCACAAGACAATGCAGGGGTGATGCCTCAACTGCTTGACAACTGTCTCTGCTTCAAGCCTCACCTGCTCGTGGAACCATTCCTCTTCGGGATACTCGGCACATGCGAACATGAAGTCTTGCCAAACCATTATGCCCAGTTCGTCGCAAGCGTCATAGAAAGCCTCATCCTCATAAATCCCGCCTCCCCAAACCCTGAGCATGTTCATGTTCGCAGATGCTGCCTTCTGAAGCAGATCACGGTAGCGTTCCTTCGTGGCTCGGGGCAAAAAGTTATCGGCAGGAACCCAATTGGCGCCTTTGCAAAATACGGGGGCACCGTTTATGCGGATGATGAAAGTTTTGCCCTCGTCATCGGGTTCTTGAATGAGTTCAACCTTCCTCAGTCCGATGCGAATAACTTTTTCGTCCACCGTCTCTTCTCCAACTTCAATACAGCAACGCAGCGTGTAAAGGGGTTGAGCGCCTAACCCGTTGGGGAACCAAAGATGAGGGTTAGTGACCGTAATGTCGGCGTAGACGATATTCGTGCCTGTTTGCAGGGTCGCAGGGACGCAGGCGATGAACTGTTGTTCACCATGTTGCAGCATGAACCTGACCCGTGCTTCTGCTTCCTTGACGGCATCTATTTCGGCTTCCATCCTAACTTGGGCAGAGGAGTGGTCATCACTCAAATTGACGACATAAGCCCACAAGTTTCGGATACAAGCCACATTGTAGGCACACAGTTCAACCGACCGCCAAATCCCAGTGGTAGGCAATCTCGGTCCCCAGTCCCAACCGAACGAATACTGTGCCTTTCTCAAGTAGGGTCTGGGTCGGTAGAAGGATGAGTGAAGTGGACCGAAACGCTGTTCCCTTTCCTCGGCAACCCTCGTAGGCGAATCAAATTTGACCACGACAGTGTTTCTCCCTTCCCTCAAGACGCCCTTGACATTAAAGCGGTGCGGGATGAACATGTTGTCAGTTTCGCCGATTTTCTCACCATTGAGCCAAATGGTCGCTGCGGTGTCTAAGCCATGAAAGACCAACTCAAGGGCGTCATGATCCAAGAACTCCTTTGCAACCTCAAACTCACGCCGATACCACCATTCGCGTTCTTCAACCCAACGAACGACAAGTTCGTTGAGCCGATAGAATGGGTCTGGCAATTTCCCTGCCCGCATCAAGTCCAGATGGACGACGCCGGGCACTTGGGCTGGGATGGTTCTTTCGGGAGGCAAGGGAAAATTGGGGGCAAACGCTTTTTGCCTTTCACCTTCGCCCAATTCAAACTTCGTCAACCACCAAACCCCGTCCAAACTCAGCCGTTCCATCGGCTTCACCTCTTCTACCCTCATTTCATAGCCGACGACTTTTGCCTTGTGAATTTTAACACTCACTTAAAGCCTCTCGTGCTTACTTGCGACCGTGTCTCGGAAATCACCGATTAATTAAGCCAACTGCGGGTATGGAAAGATGGTTTCAACATTCCTCGAACTATTGACGCTCAAAAAAAAGTGTGCTAAAATTAAGGACGCTGTAAAGACCATGCCCTTTGCAGAAGGGCAGAAGGAGGGGAGTGAAATGCAAGGACGGCGGCAATGCTTGAGGCTTAAAGGGGTAGCAAAAAGAAGTTCTCGTGTCGGTTTCACCTTGATTGAGTTGCTCGTGGTGATTGCCATCATCGCGATTCTGGCTGCGATTTTGTTCCCCGTGTTCAGTCAGGCTCGCGAGAAGGCTCGGCAGTCTCAATGTCTCAGCAACGCTCGTCAAATCGGTATGGGTGTGGCTCAATACATCCAAGATTACGACGAGCGTGTCCCACCTTTCTGCTGGGGGCAGTTAGTGTGTAATCCAGTGTTTTGGGGCTCTTTCTGGTTCCGCTCAACTGAACCTTACTTTAGAAACCGCCAACTCTTTGAATGCCCATCTGCAATGAGGACGGGTTGGGGTGGTCGCGGCTGCAACTTCCCAGCAATCGTCAGGGACAATGACACCCGTTGGATGGGCATCAACATCAGTTATGGCTACAATGAGTTCATGTCCTTCAGTTTCAACAGACTTGCCGAGTTTCGTTATCCTGCTAACACTGTCATCTTTGCAGATTCCCGATGTGTTTACCTCGGTGGATACTGGCAAGTTCAACCTCCCGAACGGTTCTTGCTTCGCCGAATTGTTTACTCTGAGCCTCGCGGAGGAGACCGATGTGGTTGTCCGCCCCAAAACGCCACTAACCCACCACCAGACCCCGGAGAGTTTAGCCGACACATGAAAGGCAACACAATTGGTTTCGTGGATGGGCATGTCAAGTGGTATCAATGGGGTCGGACTTGGACAGTGACAAGCGGTCGCGGAGACCTGAGGTATTTCAACGACACCGGCTTCGGTGTGGATTCTCGTGAGTTCTGATGGCTTTTTGTAAAGCCATCAGTTTGGAAAGGAGGGGGAGATTATGAGGCGCGAAGTCCCTTTGGGTGTGGCAATTGTCGTTATTTTGGCTGTCATCGTTATTGCCGGTGGAATCGTCTGGTGGTTGCTAACACGCCAGTCAACCCCTGAAGGTGCTGCTCCGAAGGAGTTCATACCCAAACCACCTTACGCGAAAGGAGCACCTATGCCAACTCAACCCCAGCAACCTCAATGAGGGTCAAACAAAAATCCAAGCGTGAAAGGGAACTCGCCCCTGCCCTCGTCAAGACAGGCGGGTAGGGGCTTTTTTTAGCCACAAACGCTAACATCCCGACCTTAGCCTTATAAAACGAGGCAATGTGCTAATGGCACTTGACATCGGCTGAAGTTTACTTAAACTTATTTACGCCGAAGGGGCGGAATGGGCTGTTCGGGGCGGTCCGTCAAATCCCTTTTCAGGGAGGTGTTTAGGTTGACGAAAGGATGGACGCCCCGAGTTTTGATTGTGGAAGACGAGGGGATGGTCAACCGCCTTTATGGACATGCTCTTGAGCAGAACGGCTTCGCTGTCGTTCAGGTCGGGACGGGCGAGGCGGCGATTGAGGCTGCATTGGAGCAACCCTTTGACATCGCTGTCATTGATTTGAGGTTACCGGGCAAATTGGACGGTCTGACAACTTATCGGGCTCTAAAGGCTATACACCCAAGCATCAAGGGCATCATCATCACAGGTTATGGCAACCGACAACTCCTGATTGAGGCGCTCCGGTTAGGAGTTGATGGTTGGTTGGAAAAACCTGTGACGGTCACAGACTTGGTTGAAGCCGTAAGGAGAGCGATTTTGTCGGAGACAAGGCAGTTTCAGCAACACGGGTGGCATCCCCCTTCCCCATCCGACAAGAGTGCCCTTTTGAAACTTTTCCTTCAGATGCTGATGGCGACGACCGTTTCCAATGTCGGGATTTTGTGGTTGGTGGACTCTGACGAGCAATACATCCGTCCCCAAATTGTCCTCGGGGAAAAAATCCCCCCTATCCCTCCAGTCCAATACACGCTGTCAAGCGAGTGGCTAATAACGCTGAGAGCCACGATGGACGAGATAACCTCAAGCCCTTGCCTCATTGTCCCGATTCGCTGGCAAGGGGAAACTTTAGGTGCCGTTGGGCTCTGTCGGTATCGGCTCTCTTCTGTCCCCTACAGTCAATCAGACTTGCACTACCTTGAGCGTTTTGCCGAATGGTTAGCACCACTTTTGTTGGCATGGCTTTACCCGATGGAAGTCCTGACCAACTTGACGGTTTTGCTGGAGTCATTGACGGGATTGTTGCACGGGCAAGTTGAACCGACGGAGCAACATCATCCTCAACGGTTGAGGCTCATCGTCCAAAAGTTGGGCAAGGCTTTGGGCTTATCGCCCAGCAAACTGATTCTCTTAGAGTTAGCGGCGACTTTGCACGATTTGGGCAAATTGTTCCTGCCATCTCACATCCTTTCAAAGCCTGGAGAGTTGACGGAAGAAGAGCGTCGCCTTATCCAGCAACATCCTATCTACAGCGAACAGTTCTTGCGTCAGTTAGGCTTGCCTAAGAACATTGCCCTTTGGGTTCGCTGGCATCATGAGCGTTATGACGGTAACGGTTACCCAGACCAAAGACGGGCTGACGAAATCCCTTTGGAAGCCCAAATTATCTCCGTTGCTGAAACTTTAGACACTCTCCTGTCACCTCGCCCTTACAAACCACCGCTTTCCTTTGACGAAGCCCTGAATCGCATTCGGGAAGAGCGTGGCAAACAATTTTCGCCTGTGGTTGTGGACGCTTTGGAGGAAATCGCTGAGGAACTTAAAGAACTCCTGCAGCCGCAAGTTCGCGAACAAGAGAAAATTTTCAGCGCAGGTTCGTGACGCACAAACCTTGTTCATCACGCCACACCACTCCCGTTAAATTGTGGACGCAAGGAACGCTTGAAGTTTGTCCGCAACGGCGTCCATAGGGCAATTGAGTTCCAGCGCAATGTTCTGGCAAAACCTTGCCATTGACATTTTGTGCCACACATCCCGACAACATTGTCGGTATGGCTTTGGCGTGTCCATCGGCGAAACTGACATTGCAACTTCCAAGATGCCTGCCTTCCAATGCGGGTTCAAAAGGCGAAAAGTTACACCGATTGCCTGCAGCGACATTCCCGTCGTAGCCGAGAGCGGTTTGAGAAGCGTAGCGCAACTCCGTCAACCGAACGGGCTTTCGGGCAACGAGGTTTAGGTGTGGAGCGTTTCCGGAAACGAAGACGGCAGAGTTTAGGGCATAACTGCCTCCCCCTCTTTTGCCGCTCCCACACTCTCCTCCCGTCAAGCCCATTGCTTCCGCATAACTGCTTGTGTCGTAAGCATCGGGTTCGGTTGGACAGGCTAATATGCGACGGTCGCCGAGAAAGGGAAGAATTACTGAGCCGACACTAATAAAGCACGGTCTCCCAAAGGCATCTATGGCTTCATAGCCGCTCATGGGTAAGGTATCGTCCCAATCTTGGGCATATTGAAGGGTAGCCATTGCCATTTGCTGGAGGTTGCTTAGGCACGCGGTTTGTCTTGCCTTCTCCCGACTTTGAGCCAGAATGGGTAGCAACAGTCCGACAAGAGCAGCAATGATCGCTATGACGACCAACAACTCAACGAGAGTGAACCCCCTTTTCATTTTCATCACCGCTGAAATTTTGCTGCTGCTTCGGGCGAAGGGACACGCGAGGGCTTGAGTTGAAAGCGATTTAGTGTCACAATTATTGCGTCCTTGGAGCGATGAAGGGGCGCAGGCTTTGTGCTTGGAAAACTTTGCAAGGAGGCGAAGGAGCGTGAGCAATGAGAAGCAGATGAAGATTCAGGACGGCTACCTAAACTTCCTGAGAAGGGAACGCATCCCTGTGGCAGTGCATTTCTTCACGGGAATGCAACTGAGAGGTATCGTGCGGGGGTTTGACACTTACACTTTCGTGCTGGAACTTGAAGGGACAAACAAGCAAGTCCTCATCTTCAAACATGGCGTGCTGTATGTTGACCCGATGAGACCCGTTGGAGATATTGTCGGTCGGCTAATTGCTGAGGCTCAACAAGCAGAACAAGCACGCCAAGCCCAACAACAAAGCAAGCAGCAACAGCAGCATCAACAGCAGCAACAACAAAAGCGTCCCCGCCAGCAAGCACCCGCCGAATCTTAGGCAAATCTTGGAAGCAGTGAGGTGATAAGTGTTGGTCGTGCCGTTACTTTTTGTCAAGATGCATGGACTCGGCAACGATTTCGTCGTAATTGGTGCGTTGGACAACTTGCCGCTATGCGAAGATGAGTTGAGCGAATTTGCCCGCTTCGTTTGTGACCGTCATTTCGGTGTGGGCGCTGATGGCGTCATTTGGATTTTGCCTTCTGAGGAAGCCGACTTTAAAATGCGGATTTTCAACCCCGACGGCAGCGAAGCGGAAATGTGTGGGAACGGAATTCGCTGTGCTGCAAAGTGGTTCTACGACCGAGATTACGCCAAGGGTGAAATGGTCAAAGTTGAAACTCTGGCTGGACTCAAAACCGTTTGGGTTCAAGCAAAGGAAGGGAAAGCGGTTGCTGTTACCGTAGATATGGGCGAGCCAATTTTCAACACAGTGCAAATTCCAACGACTTTGTTAGGGGACGGAAGGGAGGCAATAGAAGTCCCTCTGACCATTGACGGCGTGGAGACTTTTACGGCCAGCGCCGTTTCAATGGGCAATCCCCATTGCGTTATCTTCGTGGACGATGTTAACGGTTTCCCTGTTGAAAGGGTTGGACCGAAAATTGAGCGTCACCCTGCTTTCCCTCAACGGACGAATGTTGAATTCGTGCAAGTTGTGTCAAGTAACGAACTTAAGGTCAGAGTTTGGGAACGAGGTGCTGGATTGACCCTTGCTTGCGGGACAGGTGCTTGCGCCTCTTTGGTCATCGCTGCTAAAACTGGTCGGGCTGAACGGAAAGCAATGGTTCACTTGCCAGGAGGGACATTGAGCATTGAGTGGCGTGATGACAACAGGGTCTACATGACCGGACCCGCCGTTGAAGTTTTTCGTGGGGAACTTGTTTGGGAAAGCAAAGGCGATTGAAAATAACCACTGCGAGAGGAGGTTGGGAAATGCCGAAGCCCTCACAGCGAATGGAGAAACTCGGTCCTTACCTGTTTTCTGCCATTGGAGCGAAAGTTCGTGAGTTGAAAGCGAAGGGCATTCAAGTCATCAGTTTGGGGATTGGAGACCCAGATGTCCCGACCCCAGACCCAATTGTTCTTGAACTTATCCGTTCCGCAACAGATGTCAGCGATCCCGACCGATTCCGCTACGGTAGCGATTGGCCTTTGGATGTTTTCCCAAAAGCAGTTGCCGAGTATTACCGAAAGAGGTTTGGGGTTGAGATTGACCCGCAAAGAGAGGTCGTCCCGTTGATTGGCTCAAAGGAGGGCATCGCTCACATCGCACTTTGTTATCTTGACCCAGGCGATGTCGCCTTAGTCCCTGAGCCCGGCTATCCTGTCTACAAAATCAGTGCTTTGCTGGCGCTGGCGGAAAGTTACCCGATGCCTTTACTTTCCGAGAAGAACTGGACTCCGAATTTTTCCGCCATCCCCTCAGAGGTTTTGAAGCGGGCTAAGTTGCTTTGGCTAAACTATCCCAACAACCCCACTGCTTCTTGTGTGACCCTTGAGTTTTTTGAGGAAGCCGTTGCTTTTGCCAAGGAACACGGCTTGCTTATCTGCCACGATGCGGCATATGTTGACATCACCTACGACGGATATGTCGCCCCAAGCATTCTGCAAGTTCCGGGAGCAAAGGAAGTCGCTATTGAGTTCGGTTCGCTAAGCAAACCTTTCGCCATGACCGGCTGGCGGATAGGTTGGGCAGTTGGCAACCCAGAAGCAGTTCGGCTTTTGGCGACCGTCAAAGACAACATTGACAGTGGCATCTTCCGACCAATTCAAAGGGCTGGTGCCAAAGCCCTTCAACTTTGGTGTCAAGACCCGTCAATCATCCGCCCTGTCGTTGACACTTACCAACGACGACGCGATTTCGTTCTGAGAGCCTTGAGGGAAGCAGGCATTCAAGCCTCAATGCCGAAGGGAAGTCTTTACATTTGGGCTCCCATTCCCAACGGCTTCACCGATTCACAAGAGTTCGCGACCTTCCTTTTGGAGCGAGCCCATGTTGCTGTTACGCCCGGCGGCGGTTACGGCCCTGCAGGTGAAGGTTACTTCCGAATCTCCCTCACTTACCCTGACACTGTGATAGCGGAAGCGATGGAACGAATTGTTGATGCCTTAAAGCGAGGTTGACGAAGACGAGCCAATCGTCTTGAAAGTTCAGGTTTTTGCTGGCTGTAAAGCGCTTTGCCACTGCTCGTTTTCCTCAATAGGTGCTGGGACAAAACGCCCCCATGCGCGGGCGTAAACGATTGCTTGCTCGTCGTGAATTTCGCTGGCGACCTCCCATATCCGCTTTTGTTTTCGGACAAGGTAACCGACAATCTCCACTGTTTGCCCGACCGGCAAAGGTTTCAGGAAGCGGACGGTGATTTCGGCGGAGAGGGCAAACTGTCCGGTAGCAGCATAAATCGCCCAAACCATCGCTTCGTCCAATAAGGCTGTTATGATGCCGCCGTGAACGATCCCCGGGAAGCCGACATGTTTTTCTGTCGGCGTGAAATTAGCCCTCACCGTCCCGTTGACGACCTTAAACCTAACGCCCAACCTACCCAAACGCGTCTCACCGCACACAAAGCACTGCCGGTAGTAAGGGAGCATTTGCTCGTTCTTCTCCATCCCTTCCACCTCCACTCATCAAAGGATAACGCTTCCATCAAAGGCTTGACGCCACGCCCTTTTGTCGCTATAATGCCATGCGCCGCTGCAAACAGGATAGCAGAAAAAGCCTGTGAGTGTAAGGAGGAGTGAGTAGTCATGGCGAAGGCAAAATTTGAGCGAGTCAAACCCCATGTCAACATCGGCACGATCGGTCATGTTGACCACGGGAAGACGACTTTGACCAGCGCAATCACTTTGGTGCTGTCAAAGCGTATTGACCCAAACACTGGTCGTCCTCTGGCACAATACTTGCGCTATGAGGACATTGACAAGGCGCCGGAGGAAAAGGCTCGCGGTTTGACCATCAACATCGCCCATGTGGAGTTTGAATCCTTCAAGCGCCATTACGCCCACATTGACTGCCCAGGTCACGCTGACTACATCAAGAACATGATCACGGGTGCGGCGCAAATGGATGGCGCCATCTTAGTTGTCAGCGCACCCGACGGTCCAATGCCTCAAACCCGTGAGCATGTCTTGCTCGCCCGTCAAGTCAATGTGCCTTACATTGTCGTTTTCATCAACAAGACCGACATGATGGATGACCCCGAGTTGATTGACTTGGTTGAACTTGAGGTCAGGGAACTTCTGAACAAGTATGGTTTCCCCGGCGACGAAGTTCCAGTCATTCGTGGCAGCGCTCTGAAGATCCTTGAATGCGGTTGCGGTAAGGAAGATTGCCAATGGTGCGGAGCCGTTTGGCAGTTGATTAATGCAGTGGACGAATATATCCCGCTCCCTCAACGCCCTGCCGACTTGCCGTTCCTCATGCCCGTTGAAGATGTCTTCAGCATTGCCGGTCGCGGAACCGTTGTGACGGGGCGTGTAGAGCGTGGGACATTAAGACCCGGCGAGGAAGTGGAGATCGTTGGGTTCTCCATGGAACCTCGCAAAACAGTGGTCACTTCCATTGAGATGTTCCGCAAAATTTTGGACGAAGCACAACCTGGCGACAATGTCGGTCTGCTCCTTCGCGGCGTTGACAAAAAGGAAGTTAGGCGAGGTCATGTTGTCGCAAAACCCGGCTCTATCAAGCCTCATACCAAGTTCCGAGCACAAGTTTATGTCCTGAGCAAAGAAGAGGGCGGACGACACACTCCGTTCACTTCTGGCTATCGCCCTCAATTCTACTTCCGAACAACCGATGTCACCGGAGTCATCGCCTTGCCACCTGATATCCAGATGGTGATGCCGGGCGACAATGTGGAGTTTGATGTTGAACTGATTTACCCGGTCGCCCTTGAAGAAGGTCTGAGGTTCGCTATTCGCGAAGGTGGACGAACCGTCGGCGCTGGAATCGTCACTAAAGTCTACGATTGAACTTCCACTGAAAACAAGGGCAAGGACCTTCCTCTGCCAAGACGGTGGAGCGAGGTCCTTGCCCTTTTCTTCTTTGTCGCCCCCGCTAAGCATTCACTCAATCACCACAACCTCGTTGGTCGGGAAGAAGAAGTGGATGAGCAGCAATGTGAACAGGATGAAGGTGTTGCCGATGATCATGCCCATCATGAACGGTCTGAAGAAGTGCCACAACCTGATCCCACCAAACCACATGACCATCGCTTTTGCCAACCAACCAAGCAGCATGCTGAAACCGTAACGGTCACCGAACCAAGGGACGGCATTTGCCGCTGCAAACCCCAGCGGATGGAACGGCCACCAGAAAAATTGCCAACGCATCCATGCAAGGAAGACAGTCACGATTGCGCCACCAAGCAAAGAGAAGTAATGCCATGTCGGCATTCGCAAGTCCTGAGCCAAACGAGTCAGGAAGTCGTTGGCGAGCCATTGAGGATAACCCCTTGTCCACCAACCCATCTTTGGCACGGTCGTGGTGTAAAGGATTCGCAAACTTGTTGGATGACAAACCATCATGGACACCACAGTTGACGCCAGCATCAACTTGAAAATTTGCTGCTGGTTCAACCCTTCTGAGTGAGCGATTTTGAAGGCTTGAAGGGCTTGAGGCATCAAGCAAGTAGCGGAGTCACTGAACTTTGAATGCACCATCGTCAACCCAGAAATGCTCGGCGCTCCAATTAAATCGCGCCCGAAAAATCGCAAAAGGAAGTTGACGGGTGAAGGTGTCCAAAAGACGAACAAACCTGCCTCTGCCACCATCCGAGCCGTCATAATGCGCCAGATGTAGTGAATCGCAAACAAAGCAATTGCCCAATGTATCGCAGTGCTGAAACCTACAGTCCACACAACGAGAAAGACTACGCAAATTCCCAACATGATGAGCAAGTGCCTGTAGGGAAGTGGTGCAGCGTTTGGGTCAGGGCAAATTCCGCGCCAAGCCTGAACGAAGACATCGCGCAGGTATTGACGAGCGACCCACATCTGCAAGGCGAACAAAGCAAATAAGCCACCAATGGTTTGCATCTCCAAAGGTTGCTGGTGGTCGGTCAAACCCATCGCCGAACGAACGACCATTTGCAATCGCCTCACAACGAAAGCGAAGAACCAGAAACTGAAGCCGACATCGGAAGGGATTAGGTAAGTTACGCCAATCATGTCAAAGTAGATGTTGAAAGGCGTGTAGTTGAGGACATCAAAAGGTCGCCCCTGAAAAATTGCACCCCAGTTCGGGTAGATGTTGATGTTGGGGAAGTAGGGGAAGTAGATGTGAAGCGCTCGGAAGGTGAAAACGAAAACGGGGATGATGAAGCCAAACCAAAAAAGCAAGTTGCGCCCCATCGCAGTAAGTCGGCGCTCATCTGCTACCTCTACGGGAACTTGAGCCAAAGGGAAGGAAAGTTTCTCGTGCTCAACCCACTGCTTGCGAAGCAAGGCTGCGATGAGGATGTGCGAAACGAAAAGGGCAAGGTAAAAAAGTGTCCAAAGAGCCAACGGCAGAACCCAAGGTTGCCAAGGAATCCTTGCGCCT
>Ga0197142_1002991_pt1 | contig 14430 bp, 18 predicted proteins | sample GBS60_MetaG_FD_148614 | JGI IMG/M metagenome (GOLD analysis project Ga0197142, IMG submission 148614) | Sediment microbial communities from Great Boiling Springs, Gerlach, Nevada, United States - GBS 60_MetaG | ecosystem: Environmental > Aquatic > Thermal springs > Hot (42-90C) > Sediment... | reverse complement strand
TTCGGATGGCTTAAATCATTCAGGAGAATAACAATAAGGTATGAGAGGCTAGCATCAACATACAAAGCCCTAGTAACAATAGCATCAATAATCATACATCTAAGATACGGAATTTTGAGATGAGTTCAATAATAATTTGATATCGATAATAATCATCATTTATTTAGAACCCTTGTAAGAATGGGTTCGTCGGTTTTATTATCTCCCTGAGCAATATAGTAGCATATGAGCCCTTATGTAGACCAAACCTAAGGGTTATACTATTATCATTAATCACATCATGCTCTATACCAGATAGCAGTAGCAATGGTGCTGGTCTAAAGCCTCCTTCAAGGCTCACCTCCTGCATCTCCTTTATGTAGAAGTCTTTAGCATCTATACACTCTTCCTTGAGTACATCATGTAGTAGTAAACCAAACCTACCCTTGGGTCTGAATGCGTAACCTACCAAAGGTACTGCTACTATAGCATCTTCATCTGAATCTGAGGACTCTGCTACCTTGATCCCCCTTAACCTTCCATCATAATGGAAGCATACATCATCCTTGAATACCCTTGATATATCGTAACCTTCATTCAACGCCTTGCTTAGAGTTCTGTTGAATATGTAAGCCTGGTAAGCCTCTACGAATAGCCTTCTAACCTCTATGGGCAATGATCTTAAAGCCTTTATGTAATCTCTGTGCTTAAGCAATGCTCTAGCCACGATCCTTTCAACATCCATACTAGATGGTATGGAGTATATACTCTCCTTACTCAGGTTCAGATCCTTGAGCATATTCCTAATACTAATATGCTCTTCACTCTCATATTCGGTTGTATAGGTTAAGAGCGTATCTACAGCATTATGGAACTCCTTCCTGATGATAGCCTTGCCTATGAGGTGTGTAACAGCTCTACCACTACCGAACCTTTGGTACCCATAGAAATTTGCCACCATCCTTCTCTCTATGTACTCCATTACCATACTAGCACTCTTGATAACCTCTTGTATGCGGTTAGTCCTAATACCTATACGGAACGTATTTCCTATTAGATCCCTCTTGCTAAGCATTCTGTCAATATACCCTATAAACTCTAATCTGCAGTGCTCAGTAGTGAATACTCCTTCCCAACCATTTCTTTCTTTCAAGTATCTCTTATTAACCTCTATGACTGCATACTGCTTCGTTACTGCATGCGCATCCTTGAGTCCTAGGACCCTTAACCTTATCTTATACTTCTTCCTTAACTCCTCTAATGCATGTATAGTATCTATACCCTCTTTCATTAATCTGAATAATGCATATTTACCATAACTAGATACACTTAACGAATCGGTATCTATAACCTCCTCTACGATGAATGAATCTGTATTCCCCCTTATCTTGATATCAAGACTAGGCATAGGTGTAGAGTAAGCCTCTATACCTATACTCCTATCTATATCTGGTATATTCATACATGATTATGAGGCGTAATCACTCTACTACAAGTCTAACTATCTTCGAGTAAGTAAGATCACTGCTCCTTGCACCTATGGTTAGAGTATACTCCCCTTGCTGTATATCCTCTGCCCTAAGCGTAAGATTGATTATCTTGGTAGCATTACCTGTTAGTTTGAATACACGCTCAGAGAACCCTGCTCTTAAACCTTTTATCTTACCATCAGGAGTCTCACTGCTTGCTATAACCATCTCTACATCATGAGCAGTATCTGATGTAGATGTTATAGTAAGCGGTATAGTTATACTACCGCCCTTACTTACCTTATATTCATCATCAGTACTCAATAAGTAAGGTAACTCCTTACTTGCATCTAACCTTGCTATCTTGTTCTCCGAGAACTCTGTGAACCATACAGTATGATCATCTACTACTGCAAACCTCAACGGATTTGCTATTCCACAAGGCTCATTATACCCTTCACAGTCACCCCATACTCTATTCTGAGTCGGTATATGATACTCCACAAGTGTATGCTCATTAGGATCGAATACAGCCATAGCATTACCCTGGTGTTCATTGAACCATATCCTGCCTTTGGAGTCTATAGTATTCCAGTAAGGTAATGATATGGAATAGCCACCACATGTTAGAGGAGAACCCCCTTCCTTTATACACTTCTCATAAGCTCCTATGTTTGTACTCCTCTTAGGTAATGGTGTTACATACTTTACAAATTCATTACTGTTAGGATCGAACATTATGAACATACTACTACCATGGTCGTTTATCCATATATTACCATCAGGGTCTATGCTTATACCCACTGGATTTGTTATAGGCAGTTCATACTCATCCATCTCATTAGTGAGAGGATCTAGCCTGTACAGATATCCCTTGAATCCTAGTGTCAGGGCTGTGAACCATACACCCCCTTCATCATCCAATGCTAATGTACCTAATGCCTGCAAGTTAACATCTATAGGTATCTCCCTAAGCTCCAATGTATCTAGGTCTATCACACCTAGGCTCTTGCTGTATACACCTATGAACCATAACTTATTACCATGTATCTTCATATCCACTGGCATAGACGTACCGAACTCACTGACTGTGCGTATCTTGAACTCCCTGAACTCATTACTGGATGGGTTGAATGACCATATGCTGTTATTCTCGGCATCAGTGAACCATATCCTACCTTTATGGTCAGAGAGTATAGCCCATATAGGTAATGGTATACTCAACGCTCCTTCTTGTACAACTCTACCTGTAGGTATAGAGTACTCCTCGAATTTATCGAGTCTAGTATCGTACCTTATAACCTTGTTGTTGGTTACAGAGGCTACATACACATAACCATTATCAACTGTTATACCTACTGGCATGGAGCACTCAGATGGGAGTAGATACTCTTGTATGTAACTATTACTCCTTGCTATACCATCCCCACACCTAGCAAGCCTAGCATCACTCTCTGCCTTCCTCTGTGCCTCCTCCGTCCTATCCTCAGCGAACCGGGTTGAGTACACTAATGCGAATGTAGATGCAACTAATACACCTATCAGAGTGAATATCACTATCCTCTTTGTATTACTGATCCTCCTAGAACCTACTCTGCTCATATGCTAGGTATGATACATACTAAATATTTAGGTTAGGTTTACATGCAGATTCTTATTATATACGGTCTAATATTATCTTATATATCATATTACAGTTGACTTATTATTATGAATTCATACTTAATATTCTATACTATATATTATAGAGGGAAGATTAATAAATAACCACTTATATAATATACATAGTGAGTAATAATATGCAAAACCTCAATAATATAAACAAGGGTAATAATATGGAGATGGACCCGCTGGAGATAGCACTGAGTCTGAAGCGTAGACCTGCATATGTACAGTGTTACTGTATACTAAAGTGTGTATCTATGAATTCAAAGTTAAGATTGTACCAGATCGCAAGGTTACTAGGCTTGGATTATTATCAGGTTATGAAGCGGGTGAGTGAACTATCAAGCAAGGGGTTCCTACAGATAAGGAATGGCGTAGTTAATATAACTGATGATGGTGTGAAGCTCAGGGACTCTCTCGAGAACCTTATAGCATTACTACATACAGCAGATGCTAAGCACAGCGAGAAGAGGATAAACCTATACGATATACTAGCATAACATACATCTATTTTTATTCTTATTATTTTCATCAATTATTATCTATCGATATGCTGATACCATTCATCTCCTCCCTAGGGTGCTTTATGATATCTACATTCAATACTCCATCATTACTACTAGCATAGAGTATAACGCTACTCCTATTAAGCAGATATCTATCAGCGTTTATGTGTATCCGTAAACCTCTCCTCCTTATACTAGTTATGAGTAATGGGCATCCATGTCTACTGCTCATATCCAGCAGTAGGGATATGTAGAAGGTTAAGAGTTGGTTTAGTCTACGTATCATTACTCTATTACCAAAATGGTCGTAAAGATGGTAGAATCCATGTATAGAATCGAATACTACAAGTCTTGGAGAGTCTAAAGAGCATACATATGCTAACATACTCTCTAACCTTCCCTTGCTCACAAAGTATATATCCAGTTTAGTATTGATGTTATCCAGATCTATAAGGTTACTCCTTACATATGCAGTAAATACAGTATCTAGATCTATGTATACTACATTCCCATGGGTGTTAGATATCATTCCTACTAGTGCGCGTATCCTGCTGTAAGTATCTTCAGCTATCAATATATTTATTCCAGTAGAAAGCAGAGTGAACATACAGAGATTATATCAACGGTGATATAAATAATAATACCTAGTAATGATTAAAGATAAGGTGCAATACTCTAAGAATATGTTCCCACGACTCAAGTGCATATACCTTAACAGTGCATCTAACGCTCCCACGCCACTGGAGTCTATAAGAGCTATAACGGACTTTTTACTTGCTGTGAGTGAGTACGGACCAGACTCAAACAAGTCCCAGGATATGATAGAGGACATAACGCATAATACGAGGAAGGAGTTAGCAGCACTGATAAGATGTAGGGTAGATGAGATAGTATTTACAGAGAGTACTACGGATGGTATAAACATAGTTGCTAATGGATTGATGCTCAAGGAGGGGAGTAGTATAATCATAAGGGATGGAGAGCATGAACATCCATCTAATCATTATGCATGGTTAAGACTAAGGAGTAGAGGGGTAGAGGTTAAGAGTATAAACTTAAAGGATGAGTATGGTAGCATAGATGTAGATGAGTTGATAAGTAGTATACAAGATGATACAAGGCTTATAGTATTGAGCCATGCATTATTCAACACAGGGTTAGTCCTTCCAGTGGAGGAGATAGGTAAGCGTACCAAGGTCCCCCTCTTCCTAGACTCTGCTCAGAGCGTTGGATGCATGAATGTGGATGTTAATACACTAGGCTGTTCATTCATGGTATTCCCTGCATCGAAGTGGTTGTGCGGTCCATCAGGTATAGGTATACTCTACTGTAATAGTAGAGCAGCAGAGTACATAGAACCCCCAAGCATAGGAGGCGAGTCAGCATTCATACATAATGGCTCACTGGTGTATAGGGAGATGCCGTATAGGTTACAGACAGGGTTCAGGAGTTATGCTCTGTTAGCAGGGTTACTGGAGTCGTTACGTTACATAAGGAGCATAGGAATAGAGAAGATAAGGCAGTGGAACATTTACCTTGCTGATACCATAATCGATGAACTATCATCCATAAATAATGTAAAGTTGTACACACCAAAGGATTGCAGGAGGACGAGTATAGTATCGTTCATGGTAGATGGCATTAATAGTAGTACTCTGGTCAGGGAGTTAGATAGATACGGTGTAGTAGTAGCTGAGAGGAGCATCCTAGATAAGAAAGTAGTGAGGGTTTCTACACATATGTTTAACACCGAAGATGATGTCTCAAGGTTTATAAACATACTAAAGAAGATCATCATTCAAGAAAAATAATTCATACTAAACCAATAACAATCACTCTTTACTTTATTACTTACTTGAATACTATATCACTTCTTGCCTTGACCCTCTATAACTATCATGGTTAGTGTAGATCTTACCTTGTCTATTCTCCTTATCTTCCATGTTATTATCTCTCTTAACTTATCCATGGAGTCTGACTCTATCTTTGCTATTATATCGTACACGCCATATACACCAGCAACCTCCTTTGCCTCTGGTATCTTTTTTATCTCCCTTATTATCTCATCTTCTGACCCTAGATCACAGTTTATCAATACATACGCTAATGGCATAATCTAGCATAGAGATACTATTATATTAATTTTTGGTGATTCTGTTTGATTCAGTGTTAATGAATCAAACAGAATTTCCCTATCGATTGTTAAGCATCTAGAGCAGTATATAACGGATATATACACATCATCATTTGCATCTGATAGTGATCTATGGTTACTCAAGTAACCTTATATTCTATAAGTAGTATTTATTTATGGTCATATTCATATGTATCGTATCCAATTTAGTTGCATTATACACATGCATTATTAACTCATTTATTTATATCCTTAATATAAGATATGGTAGGTATTAACGGTTCCTGCTCTTCCGGATAGACTTGAACCTAAAGGAGAGTCCTATTATAAGTACGCCAGTTATTATAAGCATCATACCCCTTATGAACGCAAGATCATCTGTAGAGATCACGATCGCTAGTACTCCTATTATTATTATAGATATACCAGCACCAATGCCTATAACGCCTAGATTCATGCCATAGCCTACTTCTACCCATTATAAAAGATTATCATATCTTGCGATAACTCCATAAACTACATAAATAATAGTTATTATACTGCAGTATAAACCATTATTATGAGTAGCTTAGAAGATCTGATACGCAACAATAAGAAGTATGCAGAGTCGTTCACTTATGGCAGTTTAAGCGCCCCGCCGAGTAGAAGACTCGCTGTAGTCACATGTATGGACGCTAGGATAGATGTACACAGGATACTAGGGCTCTCGCCAGGGGAGGCACATGTAATAAGGAATGCTGGAGGAGTAGTAACAGATGACGTAGTGCGTTCCCTTATGATATCACAGGTAATTCTAGGTACAAAGAGTATAATGATAATACAGCATACTAACTGTGGCATGATGTCCAGTGAGGATGATATTAAGAACAGGATAGAGAGTGCTATAGGGGTAAGACCTGCATTTGCTTTACACACATTCAAGGACCTTGAGGAAGAGGTCAGGAATAATGTAGCGAGGATAAAGGCTAGTCCTTTCATACCAAATAAGGATGTAAGAGCGTTCATATACGATGTAAAGAGCGGGTTACTACATGAGGTCCATTAAGTGACGGGTATACTGATGGGCCCGGTGGGCTTCGATCCCACGACCTGCTGGTCACTCCTTACCATCTATTTATGCTGATCCGAAGCCAGCCGCCCTCTCCTTGCTGGGCTACGGGCCCACTGCTGCTATCTGCCTCACCGTTAATGATTCTATCTTATGTTATAATCTACTGATAACTAAAATATGAACCCTATCTCTCTGCAATAAATCCATTCTCTATTAGACTATCAGAATAACCATCACCAGTCTATTACAGGATGAGTAAGGCATAATATAGAGTATAACTTTTTACGTATTAACCATTGAATGTATTCATAATGATAATAATACTCTGTCCCATTCTATAGATTCTTGCTACATAGTTCTATAAAATCACTCTCTAAGGAATGGGAGATTAAGCGTAATGCAGCCGTAAATCAACAGCCATATGATTCAGCATACATGGAATAGAAAGAATTTATCAGAGTGTATATTATTGGATTCTATGCCATTGAGTATATCAAGGTACGTTGGGAGCGTAGAGTATGCTATCAGGGATATCATAAAACATGCCAGAGAGTATGAGAGTAAAGGTAATAGAGTAATCTACCTTAATATAGGTGATCCTGTATTCTATGGCTTTAATACACCAAAGCATATCAAGGATGCTCTGATAGATGCGGTACTGAAGGATAAGAACTACTATGCAGACTCTGAAGGTGTCAAGGAGTTAAGGGAGGCTATAGCCGAGAAGGAGTCTAGCAAAGGTATACAGCTAATGCCAGATGATGTTATAGTAACCAATGGTGTATCCGAGGCATTGGATATGCTTATATCAAGTATAGCGGAGCCTGGAGATGAGGTACTTGTACCAGGGCCGTGCTATCCTCCATATCTATCATATGCAAGGGTTAGGGGAGTTAAGCCCGTAGAGTATGCAAGTAGCGAAGATAAGCAATGGCATATAGATATCGATGATCTTAAGGACAAGATAAACGAGAGGACCAGAGCTATATTCGTTATAAATCCTAACAACCCTACAGGTTATGTATTTGATAGCAGTGAGCTCAGGGAACTCGTTGATATATCGATAAAGAATAGGATATACTTGGCATGTGATGAGATATATGATAGGATCGTATTCGATGGCGAGTTTACAAGTATATGCAAGTATGCAGACTCTTCTACTCCATTGATACTGCTCAACGGATTCTCCAAGGTATATCTTATGACCGGTTGGAGACTAGGATACATCTGCTTCAATTCATCATGTAAGGAACTGAGTGTATTGAAGAGTAATGTAAGCAAGTTAGCAAGGTTAAGGTTATCAGCTAATACACCAGCACAAATAGCTGCAGTAGAAGCTCTCAGAGGTTCACAGAGTCATGTATATGATATGGTTAAGGAGTTAAGGCTAAGGAGGGATTATGTTATGAAGCGTCTGGATAAGATGCAGGGCTTAAGTTACGTTAAGCCATATGGTGCATTCTACATATTCCCAAAGATAGATGAGGAGTTGATGGTAGATAGCGATGTTGAGTTTGTACTCGATCTATTAAGGAGCAAAGGAGTATTAGTTGTACAAGGCTCTGGATTTGGTAGGTTAGGGTCTGACCACTTCAGGCTTGTCTTCTTGCCTAGTATAGATATACTCGAAACTGCTATGGATAGGATAGAGGAGTTTATAGATGAGCGTATTAAGAGGTAATCATCTGAATAACTAGAACTGTTCTATAAACTCTGCTGATGCATTACCAAATTATTGATACCTCAATGAACACATGATTTAGGAGATGAATAACCAAAAATTAATATCTATAGTATTTATTGATAATATATGGTTAGATGTGATATCTGCGGGAAACAACTGAGCGAGGTAGATTATCAGTGGGCAAAGCGTTGCGCAAATCCCTATGGGAGAGCACACCTTATATGCTTCAACTGTTACAGCGGTTCTAGTTGTCCTATATGCAACTCGCTTTTGGAGTATACTTAATTATCTCAATATAGTTTCTTTCTTATTGATTCACTCATTGCTAACTCTCTTACTGAATATAAATAATATTATGGATATACCATACATAGCAAGCACGAACTTCTCATTTGTTAATTCACTGTTTATCATAAAATATATAACAAAGTCCATGCCCCAAAGGGCTATATTCCTTAATAATATTATAGTGGCAGCCACAGCAAATAGTACTGCCATAGCACTCATCCAGTTCTTCCTTATCATAACAACTATAAGGTATCTTATAATTTAACCATTCCATATACTGCTAAAGTATCCTTATACCAGGGTTCTTTAGACCATTATGCTTAGCTACATTAAGAATCAATGGTGTTAGACTCTCAACCTGATAAGATAGCGAGAGAGTCCCAACGTACAATGGTCTTAGATTCTTTATCTCCTTGATAAGCGGGATTATCTCCTCTACAGTGCTCTTGTCATCAGAGCATATGAGTACATCGCTCTCTATAACAGCATCCAACCTTCTCAGCTTAACATCTGATATATTATGGAAAGCAGCAACTACTCTGGTATCAGGCAGCATACTTCTTACTTGCTCTGCAGCAGAGTATCTATGCTCATGCATAGGCGAGTATATAAACCCATTACTATTCTTGCTCATGGGTACTATAGGGCATATAACTATACTATCTTTCTTTACACTATCTGCTAGACTCTCCAGAGTGTTTATACTCTCATATGGCATACATAGTACTATGGCATCACAGTATGTAACCAGTCTTATATTCTCATCTCCTCTGATACTGCCATTTATGTTCCTGTAGTAGGATATAGCCTTATCATAGTACTCCTTTGCTACACTCTCAGCCTTGCCTGCATCCCTTGAGCCTATAACTATATCATGGTTTGGAGCCCAACGTAAGGCCAATCCCTGTCCCATATCTCCAGTGCCTCCTATGATACCTATCTTCATACTGCTAGCAGAGCAAGCAATTTATATTAACTTTGTTATTATTACATATGAGCCTTGTAGTACTCATGAGACATGGCGAGGCATTGAACAACGTGAAGCATATACTAACCGGGCGTACACTAGTATACCATCTTACCGAGAGAGGTAGACTGCATGTAAACGAGGCAGTAGAGATGCTCAAGCCTCTATGCATAAGGTATGTATACACAAGCCCTATAACCAGGACAGTGGAAACTGCAGAGATAGTAAGTAGTAGGCTTGATATACCATTCAGTATAGATGAAAGGCTTACAGAGACTGATATGGGTAGACTTACAGGCATGAGTTACTTTGATGTCTTGGATAAGTACAGAGATCTCCTGAAGCGGTTCTACCATGGAGAAGATGTCAGTGATTATGGTCTGGAGAACTTCAACTCGATAAAGGCTAGAATTCTATCCATGCTAGATTATGTTACTAATAAGCATAGAGGTGAGAACACACTACTTATAACGCACTTGGATGTGATAAAGGCTGTCATAGCAGAATTACTCAAGGTGAATGCTGATATATTACTAGATCTTAAGATAAATACAGCATCTCTAACTATACTCAAGCATTCAAGTAGTTACCAGTTGTTGGCTTATAATGTATCGAATACAAGTAGATACAAGCCAGACGATTAGTTCTATGCAGTATTATATACAGTTAGGTTTATATTTTAATCGAACTGTGATAAGCCCAATGACAAAAGTAGCTGCTATACTCGCTATAAGTACGGTAATGATGATGATCACTGCTGTAGGTAATGTTTATGCAGAGGAAGAGGTTATAAATAGGCATGAACTAGCATGGGGCTTATTCTACAAGATGATGACTGCAGCATTCATAGTAGGTGCTGTAGTACAAGGCACCCTAGTCTACATAATATTCAGGTTCAGGGAGAGGAAGGTGAAGGGTAAGAGTATAGAGAGGTGATATAGATGGGGCATGTAATATACGAATGGATATACGTTGCTGTTGTAGTATCCCTACTCATATGGGTCGGCGCAGAGGCATGGTATGGCGAGAAGTTACTTCATGAAGTACCAAAGGATCATATAACGATAAAGGTCACTGGACAGCAGTGGCTCTGGACATTCGAGCATCCTGACGGGAAGAGAGAGGTAGGACAACTTACAGTCCAACCAGGGAAGGTATACAAGTTCGAGATCACTTCCAAGGATGTAGTACACGCATTCAATATACCAGACCTTGCTGTAATGATCGATGCAGTACCAGGCAGAATAAATACCATATGGGTTAAGATACCAGAGAACGCATCTGGAGAATATCTTATACAGTGCAGAGAGTACTGTGGACTGCTGCACTATAACATGAGAGCCAAGCTATTAGTAGAGGCATAGGGGTGATATGAATGGTAATAGAGATAGCAAAACCTAGACCCCTCTGGCAGATACTATTCTCTACACACCATACAGATGTAGCATTACTCTACCTTATAACCTCTATAGTGTTCTTCATGCTTGGGGGTGCTATGGCACTAACTATAAGGACCGAGCTCCTCACTCCTGAGACTACATTAATAAGCGACCCAGATCTCTTCAATAGGATATTCACAGTACATGGTACAACGATGCTATTCCTCTGGATACTCCCATTCATATCTGGTGTAGGTAACTACCTTATACCTATACTAGTTAAGTACAAGGACATGGCTTACCCAAGGTTGAATGCTGTAGCGTACTGGATGGCTGTGCCTGGGGCAGCACTGATATGGCTAGGTTGGAGCGATACCACTTGGATGGCCTATCCTCCTTACTCTACGATGAGGGCTGCAGGACCAGCAGCTGATATGTGGATATTTGGATTAAAGATACTCGGGCTATCATCCATACTAGGGGCGATTAACTTCATAGTGACCATACTCAAATGCAAGCATCCAGACTTGCCTATGATGAAGACCTCACTACTCGTATGGTCTATACTTATATCCTCCTTGATGACCCTTGCAGCATTACCTACATTCACAGCAGCACTCATAATGCTGTATACTGATAGGCTTGGTGTATCAGGGTTCTTCGATCCTGCGAGAGGAGGCGATCCAATAGCATATCAGCATCTATTCTGGTTCACGTTCCACCCAGAGGTGTACATATTCCTGATACCTGCTGTAGGTATGGCATATGAGTTGATACCAAAGTTCTCGAGGAAGCCTATATTCAGCTACGGTTCTGGAGTTATAGCCTTCACAGTACTCTCGATAATAGCATTCGCATCGTGGGCTCATCATATGCTTGCCACTGGACTATCATTCACAGAGAAGACCGTATTCATGGTAGGTACTCTAGCGGCTGTACCTATGAGTGCAATGCATGTATTCAACTGGATGGCTACGATGTGGGGTGGTAGGATAAAGTTCGCGGCACCCATGAAGTTCGTAATAGGAGGCATAATGCTCTTCTTCACATCAGGTGCAGGAGGAGTAGTCAATACAACATTACCGTTGGACTTTATAACTCATGATACATACTGGGTCGTTGGGCACTTCCATATGATGCTAATGGGTACTGTATCATTCATATTCATGGGCTTTCTGTACTACATGTTCCCATTGATAACTGGCAGGATGTACAGCGAGAGGCTTGCTAATGCTCACTTCTGGTTGGCGTTCATAGGCACAGCAGTAGTATTCACTGCAATGCATATAGTCGGTCTGTATGGAATGCCAAGGAGGGTATGGGACTATGTACCAGACCCAACTATAATAATACTCAACCAGATAGCAAGTGTAGGTGCATACTTGATAGGAGCAGGTATGATAATCTTCCTTATAGTACTAATAAGGGACTCGATAAAGGGCAAGCCAGCGGATATGAAGGACCCGTTTGCTATAGGTGAGATATACTATGACTACAGGAGAAGAGAGCCACATCATTAGGACTACAGGTAATAGGTTAGGCAAGGGCATAGCACTGATACTCATAATCATGGCTGTTAGTGCAGGACTACACTATGGCTTGGGCGATCTATGGCACAAGTACCCTCCGATGAATCAGGTAGCACCTGCTGGTGAGACTAGAGAGCAGACACCTACACCAACCGCACCAGTAGGCGAATCAAGGACATTCACATTCGCTTTCCGTGAACGTACACCAACAGATCTATACTTTACTGTAGATGGTGAGGAGAACCCAGACATCGTAGTCAATGCAGGTGATAGGATAACCATAAACATAAGGAACGAGGGTAAGATGCCACACTCATTCGGTATAGTAAGGGACCCTTCTGACTTGAGCAGTATAGCATTCCCTAACGCAAATATAGGCTCAACTACACAGTTCATACTACCTAATCAAGATGGTACCACAACATTCATAGCAGATAAACCTGGAGAGTACTACTACATATGCCTTGTTGCTGGTCATCCAGACCTAGGCATGAAGGGTAAGTTCATAGTAGAGGAGACGTAGGGTAGAGGCAGATGATCATACTGCGTTATGTATCCTTTTTTTCATTATTCTCTGTATATGGAGTTATGGTTCTAGGCAGTTATGTAAGTGCAGCAGGGTTAGGGCTATCGTGTATGGATTGGCCAACATGCAGGGGTAATCTACTACCTAATGAGGAGATAATGGCGGAGTGGATACACAGACTATTCGCTCTAATGGCAGGTGTATCTGTAATAACAACATGTGTACTTGTATGGAGGAGTGATACCAAGGGGAGTACGATAAGGTTAACATCAACACTAGCATCTGTATTTGTTGTAACACAGATAATACTGGGTATAATAGTGATAAACTCATTCCTATATCCAGTGTTGGTAGCAACACATCTAGGCATAGGTGTACTGTTATTCGCTAATGTACTCTTGACTGCAATCTATGCGAACAGGATATACAAGCAAGAGAGATCCAAGACCGTTTAAGTAGCCCCTATTTACTTATAATCACTGTTTAATTTAATTTTAGTTTTAATTTTAATAATCTCGACTCAATCCACTCTTTGTCTTCTTTCTATACATCACTATCCCTATCCCTATTGCAGCAGGCATAGCTACTCCTAGTATAACCATGGAGATGAATATATACGCAAACTCCTTCACTATGCCTAGATTGAACTTTGCAGTTACTACATCTCCATCATGCTCATGTACATTAACCTCTGTCACATAAACACCCGGCTCCCTGAATACATACTTTATCTCAAGGTGTCCATCCTTGAGTAATGTTATGGGATGTGAGTAGTATATCTGGTCATTCTTGTATAGGCGTAGACCGACGTTAACGTCCCTCATATCATTTCCATCACTATCTGCTACTCTAACCAGTATCGTTGCTGTAGAATCTATAGCAGGCATCTCAGGCTGAGTAGCTACCTGTATGAGATAACCAGCTATTCTATACTCACCAGAGTTGAATAGCTGATGTGCATAAGCATATGTATCGATGAGTAGTATGTACGATGATACAACTATAGTAAGTAGGGTTAAGATTATGTTACCCATCATGGTAATTAGTGCACTTCTATATTATAAATTAAGCTGTAGATACCATAGATAGTATAGCATTGAACTCATCTTCACTCAGAGGTTTAACCTCTGCTACCTTTAGATTCTCCTCTACATGCTCTGGTCTCTTCTGCCCTACTAGTGGTATAGCCGGAGATGATCTAGCGAACTGTAAGCATCTACATGCATGTGAGCTCAGATCATTCATTATCCTAC
>Ga0197142_1002989_pt1 | contig 14433 bp, 17 predicted proteins | sample GBS60_MetaG_FD_148614 | JGI IMG/M metagenome (GOLD analysis project Ga0197142, IMG submission 148614) | Sediment microbial communities from Great Boiling Springs, Gerlach, Nevada, United States - GBS 60_MetaG | ecosystem: Environmental > Aquatic > Thermal springs > Hot (42-90C) > Sediment... | reverse complement strand
ACCCCTGGCCGCCCAAGTTGTGCCTCCCCCCTGAGCAAGCCGCTAAGGCGATGGTGGGGAAAGGCTATCAGCTTTCTGACAACGATAGGGAGCGCAAGGGATCCGGGATCGACTCGCTGGGGGCTACAAAGCTGCCCTTTTCCACAAAAGTGAGGCGCAGCGCCAGCCAACGGATGAAATCCTCATTGGTCGAGACCACTGCCCCCAGCGGCTCCTTCAACTTCTGGCGCAGCGGCTTGAACTCAGGAGCTTCCATGAAAGCCGGCTGGGGCACCCAAAAGAAATCGATGGGGCGATGGTGCTCCTCGTAGTGTCGGCGACGCTCTTCCAGCACCTCCTCTAGAGGTTCAGACCGCAAAAAATCCAAACTGGCAACAATGAAGTGGTAGGTAGTGGGCTCAGTGGCAGACATGCGCAATCAGGTGGCGGACTTAAGCAAATGGGGGGCCGGGTCGCGAGAGCTCCAGCAGGGCTGGCAGGCTTCCAACTGCTGGAGGGCAGGCAGCCGCGCCATTACCTCCTCAGGGGGCATAGGATGTTCTGCCGCCTGCTTGAGGGTAGCTAGAGCTTGGGCTGCCCACTCCCGTGCCCAGAGGGGAGTTGAAGGGGTTTCCCCCTGCTCCAACAGTTCCTGGCAGAGGGCAGTCGAGCGCTCCAGGTCGCCACTGCCCTGATAGGCCATAATCAGAGCCACTCGCGCCAGAGCACATTCCTCGGAGTTTAGCCTGGAGTCTCTACGCTCCTTCCGGCGGGGTGAGCTCCCTTGAATCGAACAGCAGTAGCAAAAAGACTCAAGAAGGTTGATCGCTTCTAGGTAGCGCTCCTGCTTGAGCGCAGTGATGCCAGCACGGAGGGAGCCATACGGAGGAGACATGAGCCTAAAAGGGGATTTTAACCGCCTTGCAGCCAGAGGTATGGGTGGCCTAGCTTTTTATCCCAGGTTTCGTGTCTGCTACTACTATACTCCAGACAGACAACTGCGACTTCCTCGCTTTTGGCAAGGGCGCTCAACTCTTACGGGCTAGGATATAAGTGCTGACGTAGTGGGTTTCCCGGCGCAGCACCTCACAGCCTGCCTGCTGCAGACGCGCCCCCAGGTCGTCGCGGATGTAGTCCCGGTAGTAGGGTTCGTGGAAGGTTTGCACAAAAGCTTCCATCGTCTCCTCCAGCTCCGGCGAATCCAAGAGTTGCACCGAGTCGCAGATAACAATGACGCCCCCCGGCTTCACCACGCGGCTCATCTCGTTGATGACCTTTTGCCGGGCCGGGCCGGGCAGCTCGTGGAAGAGAAACACACTGACAACCGCATCAAAGGTGGCGTCGGCATAGGGCATAGCCTCAGCGTTGGCGCGGATGAGCTGGGGCAGCTCCCCAGGCAACTCCTGCAACAGGCGGTTGGCCTTGCGCAGATAGGCAGGGGAAAGATCCAGACCGTACAGCGCCGCTTTGGGCAGAGCTCCCCGCAAAAGGCGCAGCGTGCGCCCCGTACCACAAGCCACATCGAGAATGTGGGGAGCAGATAGAGCAGGATCGAGGGCATCCTTGAGCAGCCGGATTACCCGTCGCCGCATGGCATCCGCCGTGCCCCCAAACAGCAGCTCCACCTGTAGGTCGTAGAGCTCAGCCGAGCGATCGCTTAGGTAGCCGTTGGTTTGGTAGTGGAAATTCTGCAGGTAGTATTTCGGGTAGCCCTCTGTGGAGATGTCTGGAGAAAACTCCTGGTAGCGCCGGCTGTGGACCCGTCGGGTAATCTGGGGCAGTTCCAACCACACGGCTGGGTAATAGCGAGCAAAGTCCAGCCAGGGGTTGTCAAAGAGAAGCGCGTGAGGGTAGTAGCCTGCCTCGGCATCTTGCCAATCGACCTGGAGCAGCCGTTCGTAACGAGCCCGCAACTCCTGCAAAGTAGCTGCGCTGACCTTTACCCGCTCCCGCGGCGGCAGAGGCTTGCCGGAGACAAAGCTCTGCAACTCCCTGAGGGCAGAGAGCATCAGCTCGGAAGCCTGCGTGGAGAGAGCCTTGTGGACAAAGCCGAAGAGGTTTTTGCTCCACTGAAAGGCACGGTAGGCTGCCTCTCCAACGGGCGATGGGATTGGCAGCGACAGCTCGGAGCTTAACTGTAGGCTCATGACCCTGCAAGGTGCGAATGCTTAATGTTTGTTTACGTTAGATTATAGCAAGGCAGCGGTGCGAGACCGGCAAGTTCTGGGCCTTGGGAGAGCCGGCAATTGCTAGTCACACCCCACTTCTTTAGCTAGGGAGAGTACTCTAGTGATGTCCCAGGAAAGACGTCTCTGGGGGAAGAGGCTGAGCAAGTCGAGCAGATTGGGAAAAGGGAGCGCCCCAGCATGACAGCCAAGACGGTGTTGGTCATTGACGACAGCATCATGATCCGCAAGATGGTGGCTGGGATCTTGGCCGATCAATTCCAGGTGCTGGAGGCTAAAGATGGCCTGACGGGCTTGGAGGTTGCCAAAAAGCACCATCCCGATCTCATCTTGCTGGATTTCGTTATGCCCAACATGGATGGCTACGAGACCTTGCAGGCCATCCGGCGGGAGGAGAGCCTGAAAAACACCCCTGTCATTATGATGTCGGGGATGAAAGAGCAGGTAACAGCCCGCATCCCTGAGCCTTTTGTCGATTTTGACTTCATTGAAAAGCCCTTTGAGGCGGAAGCCCTTCTGGCCCAAATTCAAAAGGCCTTGCGGGTGACCCCTGAGGCGGCACCAGAGCCGGGGTCGGAAACCAACACCCAGTTGCTCTTGAACAAGCTCACCGCCATCGAGACCCTGCTCATCCAAGGCACGGAAAACCTCATCCAGCGGGAGGTGGTGACGCGGCTTGTCAACCTCAGCCAGCGCCTAGACCGTCAGGAAGCCCACAGCGCTAGTCTAGAAGAGCAGATCCGTAAACTCACTAGCGAAGTGGAACGGCACAGTCAGGGCTTGGCCCTGATCGTCAAGGAGTTGCGGCATATTCGTAAACTGCTGGGGGGATCCTGATGTCTGAGCAAGGCTTGGAGCGCGCCTACCGGCACCTGGATGCGGTGACGGCCCTGTTTGTGGCTGTGCTGCTCATTTCCAACATCGCCTCGGCCAAGATCGTGCTTTTGGGGCCGTTTACCTTTGATGGTGGCACTATTCTCTTTCCCCTCAGCTACATTTTCGGCGACATCCTCACGGAGGTCTATGGCTATGCCCGCTCGCGGCGGGTGATCTGGTTGGGGTTTTTCTCGGCGGCCCTGCTGTCGGTAACCTTGATGATCGTGGGATCCCTGCCGGCAGCCCCCGATTGGCCCTACCAGGAAGCCTACAACCAGATTCTCGGCCTTACCCCGCGCATTGTACTGGCCAGCCTCATTGCCTACTGGAGCGGCAGCTTTGCCAATGCCTATGTGCTGGCCCGCCTGAAGGTGTGGACGCGGGGACGCTGGCTGTGGACACGCACCATCAGCTCCACCTTGGTGGGCCAGGCGGTGGATACGGGCCTGTTCATTCTCATCGCCTTCTGGGGGGTGTTTCCCGGTCTGATGAGCCTCATTGTCTCCAACTACGTGTTCAAGTGTGCCGTTGAGGCAGTCTGTACGCCCCTGACCTACGCCATCACCGGCTGGCTAAAGCAACAGGAACAGGAAGACTACTTTGACGTGGCAACCGACTTCAACCCTTTCCGAATGCAGTCTGTATCTAGGTAGTTCATCCATCAGCTGCCCCGGCGGATCTGGCCTTGAGAGGGATCCCAGTTTTGGTATAGTCAGAGCGTTATCCTTTCTCTCCTGCCGCCGGTGCGCAGCCAGCCGGCCCGGCTTGGGCAGCCCGCTGTTGTCGGGAGTCTTTATCTAAGACAAGACTTTTGTGAGGGATCCGTAAAGATGATGCTCATTTTCCAAATTGCTCTGTTGGTGTTGGTGCTCTACAGCTTGCTCCTGGTGGTGGCAGTGCCAGTGCTCCTTAGCTCAGCCAGCGACTGGAGCCGGGCCAAGAATGTCCTTTTGGTGGGATCCCTGCTCTGGGTGCTGATGGTAATTGGGGTGGGAGTACTTAGTTTCTTTAAGTGATCCTCCCAGCAGGATCCTTCGACGCCCATCCCCCAGGCTCCTGGACGTTCCAGAGCATCAGGGTTGCGACTGTGAGGTTCTGGTGGTGGGGAAAAACTGCGCATCTCCGCACCTGAGTGGGCCCTGGGCGCTCCCGGTGGAAGGGATCCCGCCCCTTAGAATGGATAGCAATTCAATCTCATGGCCTTGCTGCTCGCTCGGCCGGCGGCAAGGTGCGTCTGTGCCGAAGTCTTTTGGGAGGTTTGGGTGTTGAGAGCAGTGAAGCGTTCGTGGGGCCTCCGCTTGGCCTGGCTGGGGACGAGGCTGATTTTGGCAGGCTTGTTGGTAGGGGCGCTATCCCCTTTGGCAAAGGCGCAGTCGGGCTTTGTCATCACCGGCAGCGAGGGGGTGCCTGTCCTCAGCTATCGGCTGGATTTTCGTGGCATTCGCGGTCGGCTGGATCGCTATCGCCTGAAGATCCCACCGCAGGACGTGGCGGTAGCGGAGGTGCAGATTAGCGCGGATAGGAACTTTGATGCCGTCATCGATCCCCAGAATGTGCGCCTAGAGGTGGAGGGGAAGCCAGTGGAGCTGGCGGAAGTGTATTGGGACGAGGAGTTTCGCTCCTTGGAGGTGGTGGCCCGTCAGCCCATTGCCGCTGGCCAGGAGATCCGCTTGGTGCTCTCCAATGTGCGCAATCCTTCCGCTGCCGGCATCTACCGGCTAGAAGCGCGGGTACGGGGGACAGAGCCCAATCCGCTCTTCCGCAAGGTGGGCAACTGGCTCATCACCATCGACGATCCGGAGCGGCTCACGTTCTGATGGCCGTTGCCTCTGGCTTCAACAACCCCAAGGGATCCCCATCTCCCCTCTCCCTGAGGGAGAGGGGCTGGGGGTGAGGGGCTCTCCCCTCCAGACAGTAGCCTGGCATACAGGGAGAGGTTGTCTTTGGTGCTAGCCGACACCTGGTATCCCAACTGGTGGCAGGCCCTGCTCTTGGGCATGGTGCAGGGGATCACTGAATTTCTGCCCATCAGCAGCACGGCGCACCTGCGGGTGGTTCCGGCTTTGCTGGGCTGGCCAGATGCAGGCGCTTCCTTTGCGGCGGTAATCCAGTTGGGCAGCTTGGGGGCGGTGTTGATCTACTTTGCCTCTGATCTGCGCCAGGTGCTCCTTGGCTCCTGGAAGGCTTGGCAGGAGCGAGATTTCCAGCAGGAGTCTTGGCGGCTGCTCATAGGGATCCTGGTGGGGACGTTGCCGATTGGGGTTGCCGGATGGGCCGTCAAGGCCATCTGGGGATCCCCACCCCGCCAGTTGGGGGTAATTGCTGCTGCCGCCATTGGCTTGGCGCTGGCTTTGGGCTGGGCGGAACGGGTGGGGAAACGCCGGCGAGATCTGCACAGCCTGGGCATTGGGGATGGGCTCTGGGTGGGGCTGGCCCAGGCTTTGGCGTTGATTCCAGGGGTATCCCGATCCGGTGTGACGCTGACAGCGGCTCTGTTGCTGGATTTGCAGCGCTCGGCTGCCGCCCGCTACTCCTTTTTGCTAGGGATCCCGGCCCTCTTTTTGGCCGGGGTGGAGGAATTTATCGCCGAGTTCAGGGCAGAGGCACTGCTGTCGCAGGGGTTGGGGACGCTCTCGGCCTTTGTTTTCTCCTACTGGTCCATCGATTGGCTCATTCGATTTTTGCAGCGCAGCAGCACCTGGCTGTTTATCGTCTACCGGATTGGGTTTGGCCTGTTCATTTTCTTGGGGCTGGCCCTGGGGTTCCTGCAACCTTAAGCCGACTTAGCGCTTTGGGCAGGTACTCCCCTAGGTGGGCCGGATCCACCCCTGTTAGACCCCGCTCCCCCGCCAGCTGGAGAGCGGCTTGGGCGTGCCACCACACTCCAGCACAGGCACAACTGAGCAGCTCCGCGATCCCCATCGACTGACCCAGTTGGGCCCTTCTGCGCGCCACCAGGCCGCCGATTAAGCCAGTTAGGACATCGCCGCTGCCACCGCGGGCCAAAGCCGGTGTGCTCTCCGGGTTGACCCAGCATTCCCCCGTAGGAGAGGCGATGACCGTCCGTGCTCCCTTTAAAACCACCACCGCTCCACTCTGGGCTGCTGCTCTCTGGGCTGCCTCCATGCGATCCGCAAGCGGGATCCCTGGAAAAAGCCGGCGAAATTCCCCCAGGTGGGGGGTGAGGATGGCTTGGATCCCGTTTTCTTGCAAGCGCTCCACCCCCATCTCCGCCAGGGCATTGAGGCCATCGGCGTCGATAACCCAAGGGATCCCGGCCCAATCCTGCAGCAAGCTCTCCAGCAGTCGCCGGCGGGCTTCTCCTAGGCCGGGCCCCACGGCCACCGCCTGGAAAGGTTTTTCGCCCAGCGGCGGCAGAGCCGGGATCCCTTCCCAGGGGTGAACCAAGACTTCCGGCAAAGTGCTGTGGATGAGCCCCTTCAATTCCGACGGCACCGCCAAGGTTACCATGCCCACGCCACTGGCGCGGGATCCCAGCCCGGCCAACGCCGCCGCCCCGGCATAGGCCGCCGACCCTGCAACCACTAGCAGGGATCCCTGGCGATATTTGTGGGTATCCAAAGGTGGGTCAGGGGGAAAATGGGGCCAAGGGTTCAGCAATAGCTGGGGAACCGCCCCTGCTAGGCAGGCCCAAGGGGGGATGCCAAAATCAAGGCGATGCAGCCGTCCCACCCAGGGCAGAGCCGCCTCCTGCCACAGGCCCCGTTTCCAGAGGCCGAGGGCATAGGTGTGGCTAGCGCGGATGCAGCAGCCCCAGATCTCGCCTGTCTGGTCGTTGAGGCCGGAGGGCAAGTCCAGGCTGAGAATGGGAATGCCGCTGCCGTTGGCCCATTCCACCGCCCCCGCCCAGGGATCCCCCAGGGGCCGGTTGAGGCCAATGCCAAAGAGGGCGTCAATGAGCAGATCGCAGTCGGCCAACGCCTCCACCCGCTCCACAAACTCCGCCCCCAGCGCCCTGAGGTAGCGGGCGTGGTTAGCGGTTAGGGGCTTGAGATCCGGCTTCCCCAACCAAACCTTCACCTCCTTTTGGGCTAGCCGCAGCTCTCGCCCAACCACCAAGCCGTCGCCGCCATTGTGCCCCGTGCCGCAGAGGATGCCAACGCGCTGCACCTGGGGAAAATCCTGCTGCAACTGGGCAAAGGCGGCCAGCCCCACCTTCTCCATCAGGGCGGCCACGGGCATGCCGGCAGCGAAGATCTCCTCCTCAAGACGCCGCATCTGCGCCGAGCTGACCAGGGCGGTGGCCGGGTCAAAGGAGCGGAGGAGGCTGCTTGGCTGGGGCAAAGAGGGCTCTGGCATGGCGGTCATGGCTGGGGGGAACTCAGGGAGCTTAGCTCAATCACATTCCCATCGGGATCCCGGACAAACACAGCCGCCCGCCCGGAAGCGCTGGGCTGCACCTCATAGCCTGCCTGCAGCAGGCGGGCCTTTACCGCCTCCAGATCTTCCACTCCCAGGGCCACATGGGGAAGGCGCCCCCACTTCGCCTTGCTGCCACGACTGGCTTGCTGCCCTTGGTCAAGCGGCTCCTCAGGGACGATCAAATGAATCTGCGAAGACCCCACCTGGTACCAAGCGCCAGGAAAGTTAAAGGGAAACCGCTCTGCCTTCGGGAGCCCGAGCACAGTTCCGTAGAAATGCTCGGCCCTGGCCAGATCGCTAACCCAAAGGGCGGTGTGGAGGTGTTGATAGGTGCTCATGACGTTGCTTTAGCTTAATCAGCGGGAAGCCCCGCACTGTATTTAAATTAAACTCAGTGTCGGGATGAAAGCCGTTCGTCCTACAATTGAGGAGAACAAGTTAAATCTCTGGAGAGTTTCCCTGACTGGTTCCTGCCGTGGGTCGCACGGTGGCAGCAGGCTGAGACCTCTGGACCAACAAGTCTGTGAAGCGGGAAGCCCGTACGCTATCTAAAACGAAGAGGAGTGTCGGGAGTCGTTCACCGCAAGGCCTTGAAGCTGGCGAGAGTAATCTCCAAGGGCCTGTTCCGCCCAGACACGAAGGTGGAGCTAGGGCAGCGGCGACGAGAATATCCTCTATCTTGCTTCTTGCCTAGGGGTTGGTCTATGGGATCCCACACTAAGTTTTTCGGCACCGTCTTGGCCATGCTGGCTGTTAACGGCATCTACTTGCAATTGCAGCAGCTTGCCCTGCGGCTGGAAGAAGAAGTGAACCCAGCTCCCTCAGAGCAGGCTGCTCCAGAGCCGCAGAGCAACGCTCAGCCGCCGGATCCCTGGGGTCATCTGGCCCAAGTTTTCCGGGGATGGCGCTGAGTCGAGGCCAGTCCCCTGCAACCCTAGGCTCTGAGCCAAGAGGCAGTTTGCAAAGGGGATCAAACCCCGTACCATAGAGGAGCGAGCTTCCCTGTTTTGCGGTTTACCCCCTGGATACTCACCATGACTCAGCCGTCAGCGACCTCTGGGCAAAAGCCGATCGTCATCGCCCCCTCGATTCTTTCAGCCGATTTTAGCCGCTTGGGGGAAGAAGTGCGGGCGGTGGACGAGGCGGGGGCCGACTGGATCCATGTGGATGTGATGGATGGCCGCTTTGTGCCCAATATTACCATCGGCCCGCTGGTGGTGGAAGCGCTGCGCCCGGTTACGGCCAAACCTCTGGATGTCCACCTGATGATTGTGGAGCCAGAAAAGTACGTGGCCGACTTTGCCAAGGCGGGGGCCGACATCATCTCCGTTCATGCCGAGTCTAGCTCCACTATCCACCTGCACCGCACCCTCAGCCAAATCAAGGATCTGGGCAAACAGGCAGGTGTGGTGCTCAACCCGGCTAGCCCCCTAGAGCTGATCCAGTACGTGCTGGATCTGGTGGATCTGGTACTGATTATGAGCGTCAACCCCGGCTTTGGCGGCCAGAGCTTCATCCCGGCGGTGGTGCCCAAAATTCGCCAACTGCGGGCCCTGTGCGACGAGCGCGGCTTGGATCCCTGGATCGAGGTGGATGGCGGCATCAAGGCCAGCAATGCCTGGCAGGTGATCGAGGCGGGGGCCAACGCCATCGTGGCTGGCTCAGCCGTGTTCAAGGCCAAAGACTATGCGGAGGCTATTCGCGCTATCCGCAACAGCCGTCGCCCGGAGCTGGTAACGGTTTGATTTGAGCGTATTGATTTGGGAAAACCGTGCTCTTGAGCTCCTCTCAGGCCAAGGCACAAAAGAGAGAGAGGAGCAGGGATGGGAGGACGAGCCCGAAATTCTAGCGCAGAGCGGCGGTCTCCTGCTGGGTAGCCGAAGGCACCGTACCCTCCTCACTGGCGGCTTGGACTAGGCAATGGGGAGGCGTGGAAGGAGGAGTGATTGGCTGGGGCGAAGTAGGGCTGAAAAAAACCTGGCAGAAAGGCAGGCGGCTGTTGCCCTGAATGTCAGCAAGGTAGGGAGGAGGGATAGTACCCCAGTAGGCCTCTAGCACCTGCTGGTCGGGATCCTCCGGCAGCACCTGGTAGTACACCATCAGGCGGTTATCGGGGAACCAAGCGCGGACAAGTCTTTGCAGCTGCCTTGGATTGAAACCCGGTTCCTCTGGGTTATAAATCAGGTGCATCCCCACTAGGCGCCCGCCCATGAAGTAGGCCTCCACATAAAACCCGCGGGCATAGAGGGGGGGCACGGAGGGATCCCGCGACGAAGGGGCAGCCGGCAAGTAGAGAGCCTCACCCCCGGGGCGCAGTTGCCAGCGGCTCCAGCGGGGATCCTCCCGGTCGCTGGAAATAGTCTCCCAGTTGTTGGCGCGGGCGTAGCTTAAGAAGCGCTCCTCCACCATGCCCAAATAGAGCATTTCCATCTGCAAGGGTGGTCGGGCCCGCGTTTGCAACAAGGGCAGCGTGCGCACTTCTCCCTGCTTGAGCACCAAAACTTCTGCCCGCGCTGGGTAACCTTCCCACGTCAGCAGCGCTGCCAAGATACCTGCTCCAACTGCTCTGCCAAGGCTGGCCAGCCCTCGCCGTGCCGCCCGTAGCAACAGCCTGACCAGGGGCAGCTCAAACCAAGGCCATGCCCCGCCCAACGCAGCTAGAGAAGCAGGGACGTAAGATGAGATCACGGGGAGATGAAGAGGCCAGGAAGAGGATAGGGGCCATGAATGCCTTATTCTAGCTTAATCAGCGGGAAGCCCTGCACTGGAGTTCCCTAGGTGGCGTAAGCCATGTAGTGTCGGGACGAAAGCCGTTGTGCTACAACTAGGGGGAACAAGTTCAATCGCTGGAGAATTTCCCTAACTTGTTCGTGCTGGGGGTCGCAGGGTGGCAGCAGGCGGAGGCCTCTGGACCAACCAACGTAAAACGTGAAGCCCGTACGCTAGCTGTTCGCGCAGCGTGGCGTAAGCCAGGGTGTGTTTACTCAACGAAGACGAGGGTCGGGAGTCGTTCACTCACAGTGCTAAGGTTCCTTAGAAATTTTAACCTGCTGCCCTGGGTGAACTTTCTTGCCGACAGCGGATGGATCAAAACCCCTATCCAACTGGGCGCGACTGCCGAGAACCTCCCTCCTCGACCGTAGGGCCGGGGCTCATCGTTATTGCTGGCCCCACCGCCACCGGCAAGTCGCAGCAGGCGTTGTGGCTGGCCCGGCGGCTGGGATCCCCCCTGTTGAACGCCGACTCTCGTCAGGTCTACCGGGAGTTTGACATCGGCACCGCCAAGCCCACCCCTGCTGAGCGGGCCCTTTGGCCCCACGAGCTGATCGACTTTGTGGATCCCCGCCACACCTACACCGTGGCCGAGTTCCAACGAGCGGCCCAAGCCCGCATTGCCGAGGCTCATCGGCAGGGACAGACTCCCATTCTGGTGGGGGGGACGGGGCTTTACATCCAATCCATCACTGCAGGGCTGGGGATCCCGGCAGTTCCCCCGCAGCCCCAGTTGCGCGCTCAATTGGAGACGTGGCCGCCTGAGATCCGCTACGCCTGGCTGCAGCAGTTGGATCCCGTGGCCGCTCGGCAGATTCACCCCCATGACGAGGTGCGCACCCTGCGGGCTTTAGAGATCATCTACACCACCGGGAAGCCGGCTTCCCGCCTGCGGCAGGCCCACCCTCCCAACTACCCCATCTTGATCTTGGGGCTGCACTGCCCGATGCCCCGTCTAGAACAACGCATTGCCCGGCGCACAGCGGCAATGCTGGAGCAGGGGTGGATCGAGGAGGTAAAGACGCTGCGGGAGCGCTATGGGCCGGACTTGCCTCTTCTGCAGACCTTGGGCTATGCGGAGATTAGTGCTTACCTAGAAGGGCGGATCCCAGAGGCGGAGCTGCAGCCTTTGATTGTGCGGCGTACCCGCCAGTTTGCCAAACGGCAGATGACCTGGTTTCGGGCCATGCCAGGGATCCAGTGGCTAGACTGCGAGGCTGAGGATCTGCCGGAGCAGATTTGGAACCGGGTTATGGCGTGGAGGGCGGCTCAGACCAGCGCCGAAACCACTCCTGCCGTCGCTGCGCGTCCGCCCGCCGATTGGTAACGATCTCCCACACTTGCACCCCTTGGGCGGGCAAGGGATCCAGGGCTTGAGCCAGCTCCTCCCACGTCTCCAGCCGCTGGTGGGGAATGCCGTGAGCCTGGCAGAGGCGAGCAAAATCTACCGCCTGGGGAGTGGCAAAGTAGGGCTCAAAGGGAGGATTGAGCCCCTGGCGGCCCACCTCCGCAATGGGCAGTAGCTCGAAAATCCCTCCTCCCTGGTTGTTGATGAGCAAAATGGTTAGAGATCCCTGTAGCTGAGAGCTAAGCCGCAGGCCACCGCAGTCGTGCAGAAAGGCCAGATCCCCAGTCAGCAACACCGTCGGGCGATAGCGGTGGGCCACTCCAAAGGCAGTCGAGAGGATGCCGTCGATGCCGTTGGTGCCGCGGTTAAAGTAAGGCCGGATGCGGCGGTCGTTGGGCGGCCAGAACCACTCCACATCCCGCACCGGCGTGCTGTTGGCAATAAATAGCGGCGTTTCCGGAGGCAGGTGGTGGGCCAGCCACCAGGCAACCTTGCCCTCAAACCACTCCGGCACAGCCGCCAGCAGGCGATCCAGCTCAACCCGAGCTTTTGCTTCCGCCCTCAGCCAGGTTTGCAGAAAAGCGGTTGCTTTGGCCTTGCCTGCCGGGATCCCTGCCGCCACCTCCTCTACTGTGTAGGGCAAGTGGGTTGTGGAGTTGTGGAGGGGATCGGCGTTCTGAGGACGGGGGTCGAGTAGCCAGGTGCGGGGAGCCGCTTGCGCCAGAACTTGCCGCAGCACCTTGCTGGTGGGCAGGGATCCCAGTTGGATGACTTGTTCCGGCCAGAGCAAGGGATCCCCCCGCTGCAAGAGGAAGTCGTAGGTAGTGATGAGGTAAGGGTTAAGGGAAGCGTAGTTGCGCAAGGGGGAGAGTCCCTCCGCCAGCACCGGCCAGCCCAGGGCCAGCGACAAACGGGCCACTGCTGCCACGTACTCTTGGGGATCTGCCGGTTGGGCTGGCCCTGCCAAGATCACCCCCCGCTCGCAGCTGCACCACTCCTGCCAAAAAGAAGCTGTCTCTACCTGAGAAGAGTTCCGCCTTGTCGGCAAGGGAAATCCAGCAGGAGCCACCCCCCGAAAAAAGGTCTTCTCAAACTCAGGATCTTCCTGCAAATGGACTAGAGGCGCAGTGCTGCCATCAGCAACAGGGGCCAAGGGATCCCGCAAGGGCACGTTGAGATGCACGGGGCCGGGAAAGGGGTAGAGGGCGCGTTCCCAGGCGTGGACAATCATTTGGCGCAGGTAGGCCAGAGCTTCCAGGTCGGCGCTGGGCACTGCCAACTCTGCCTGCCAGTTGGGGTAATGGCCGTAGAGCTTTACCTGGTCGATGGTCTGACCGGCGCGGCAGTGGCGCAGCTCCGGCGGCCGATCCGCCGTCAACACCAAAAGGGGCCAGCCACTTTCTGCTGCCTCGATCAGGGCAGGGAAAAAATGGGCACCAGCACTGCCGGAGGTACAAACGAGGGGAACGGGCTGCCGCAGCCGCTGGGCCAAGCCAAGGGCAAAAAAGGCCGCTGACCGCTCATCCAGCACTGGAATGGCTTCGATCTCGGGGTGCCGCGCTAGAGCATAGGTGAGGGGGGCAGAGCGGGATCCCGGACACACCACGGCCACCCGACAGCCCAGTCGGCTCAAGGTCTCGGCCAAAACGGATCCCCAAAGGGCATTGAGGTTGCGCCAGTCCAGCCGTTGAGGGAGAGGGGTGTTGGCCATCCCAGCTACCACAGGAAGTGAGGAAGTAACCCAAAGTGAGCCCATCCTGTTACTCTATGCCCAGCGACCCTCCCAGGGGAACTCTCTAGGGGTCCTCCTCCCGTCCCTCGCTGGCTATGGCCTAGTAAGGGAGGATGTTCTCCCCTGCCTGCAAGAGGAGCCACAGCTTGGTCAGGTCTCCCCGAGGGGGGAATAATGTTATGTTCATGAGAACCTCCCTTATCGACCTTTGCTGCAGCCAAGCAGGAGCACCCATGCCCAGGAAACCCGATGGCTACCTCGTTCACATCATGCTGGAAGGGGGTCAAACCCTGCAGGTACGGGTCAAGGAAGCCAGAGAATACACAGAGCTAATCAACCAGCTGATGGTGGGCGGGGACGAGTTCATCCCCTTGCCCAAGCAAATGGACAATGAGTACATGATCGTGCGTCCCCGGCGGGTGGCTGGTGTATCCGTGGAGGCAATCTACACCTCCAGTGTTGGTATTGAAGGAGTGTAAAAATCCCAAAAGCCAAGAAGCCAGGGAGCCCCCGTTGCAGTCCAAGGCCCCTAGCCTTGGAGCTGGGGGCTCCAGGTGGGCTTTCTGCAGATTTAGGAGGCCAAAAAGGTTATTTCTCTGGTGGCAGGATTACCTTGTCAATGATGTGGATAACGCCGTTGGAGGCCTTGAGATCAGGGGTTACCACCTTGGCGTCGTTGACCTGGATCCCATCCTTGACGGCGATCTCCACAGGGGCTTCGGCAAGGGTAGTCAGCTTACCGGCCTTTAGATCTTGAGAGAGAAGTTCGCCAGACACCACATGATAGCTGAGCACTCGCTTCAATTTCTCCTTGTTTTCTGGCTTGAGCAAGTCGTCTAGAGTGCCTTTCGGCAAGGCCGCAAAGGCCTCATCCGTCGGGGCAAAAACGGTGAAGGGACCTTTGTCAGAGAGGGTCTTCACCAGGTCAGCAGCCTCCAGGGCTTTGATTAGGGTGGTGAAGGAGCCAGCCTCTGCAGCAACATCCACGATGGTTTTTTGGGCAGGAGCCGCAGTCTTCGCGCTTTCAGGCGCTGTGCTGGGGCTACTGGCATGGACTCCAGGGGCTGCAGCCAACGTAGCGGCCGAGGCAACGACCAAAGAGAGCGCGAAGAGATTGCGAATCATGCAATGTAACCCTCCGTAAAGAGTAGGTTTAC
>Ga0197142_1002988_pt1 | contig 14434 bp, 9 predicted proteins | sample GBS60_MetaG_FD_148614 | JGI IMG/M metagenome (GOLD analysis project Ga0197142, IMG submission 148614) | Sediment microbial communities from Great Boiling Springs, Gerlach, Nevada, United States - GBS 60_MetaG | ecosystem: Environmental > Aquatic > Thermal springs > Hot (42-90C) > Sediment... | reverse complement strand
GCCGGCCCCAAGAGTCATCGCACTTTGCAGCAAGGCGGGACCGGTCCGTTTCAGATACCCCACCAGGCGACGGAAAAACGGTGCCGATTCTAAGGCCCGCAATTCGGCCACTTCACGTTCCAAAGCGGCCGAGTCCCAGCGTTTGGTCATCGGCAGACCCCGGTCGGCCTCCGCATGGTCAGTTTCCGGCACCACCTTCGATTGCAATTCCGGCGATTCAGACATGCAAACGGCTCCTTTCATTCAAGGTGGGAGAAGCATTTGGGAAGGTTCATTCGAAACCTCTCAATAATTCAACGTGGAAAATTTGACTGTATCTACTGGAACCGGCCTCTACCAGTTGTAGGGGCTACGAGTCGGCACGAACACCACAGATTGTGGGAATTGGGCCCCGTAGATACCGTCAATATAAAAGGGGTAATACTTTACTCAAACTGTAAATGAAACCGCCTAACCCCGGCAAAAACCAGGAAAAAAACGACCGATTCGGCCCTCTCGAACCGAAGGAATCGATCCGCCGGGAGGACGGCAATTAACTCCTTATTTTGCAATAAGTTATGGCCAAAAACCGGCGTTCCCGTTTACAGTTTGAGTACTTTAGCCGATTGAAGGAGGCGATGTGTCATTCCTGCGTAAGCAGGAATCCAGGCTTGTTCCCGCGAAAGCGGGAATCCAGCCTTCTTCCCGCGAAAGCGGGAACCTAAGCAACGTTGGAGTTCTACATTCTGGATTGCCACTTTCGTGGGAATGACAATCCCAGATCCCCCTCCCCGGCCTGGCCAAAGGCCAGGACGGCCTCTCGACGGCCAGGGGAGAGGCGGGTTAGTTCATTCGGCTAAAATGTTACTAAAAGGGAAGTATCTCAGGAGGTAACTATTTAGCCGTATGAAGTAACCCTGGATTTTTTTGCCATAACTTATGGACTGGTCATGGGTTAGCTCTTTTGCTAGCACTGCTAGCACCCCATGGAGAGCCAAAAACCTAACTTGTTTATTTATAAAGGGTTACGGCAGATTTACTACATTCGGCTAAATAGTTACTCAGGAGATTTTTCCGAAACCCCCATATATCTCGATGCTGTCCCTGCTAGCTAAATAAGTCCACACAATGCCGGAAGTGGTTGGACTACTGGCAAGTGCGAAAACAAAGGGTTTCCCCCACTTGGACCACTTTCGCAATTATGTGTATCTATTTAGCATACCATCCATTGGGGATCGCTTTGGCAACCTCAGAGGCCGACAACATAATCAAAACGCGCCCTGCTTCACGATATTTTCAGGATTTTTCAGAGGTTCCTCTCCCTTCGTTTTCGGAAGACCAAGGGGCAGAAAACCAGCAAGGTTAGGGGCTTTCCAATGGGCGAATGCCCATCATTTTTTCTCGGGCTTCCCATTTTTCTTCGGCATGTGACTTTCGGCTATACAGGGGGAGGAGTTTCCAGAGGTCATCCCGGTAGCCTTGGTGGTAGCGGCGGGCACCCAACCGGGCCACCTGCGCCGCCCGAGGCGCCCAATACTCGGCCGGCGCCAGGCGCAACTGCTCTGGAATCCGGTCTGCATATTTTCGGAGCATTGGGCCGGCAAGCCAAGTCCCCGGCTCTAGACTTTCTAGCCACTCTCGAAACGGTACTACCTGCCAGTCGGCCAAGAGTATCGGCCAACCCGCCGCATCCCGTCCAAACACGGCGGCAGCGGCATCGCCGCGTTGGGCGTCGATGGCCACGGCAACCGGACCCATCTCCACCGGCACGCCCGCAGCAATCGCCTCCAAGGTGTTTACTCCGATCAGTTCCGCCCGCACACAATAAGCAAAGGTTTTGGCTACGGTCAGGCCCACCCGGAGTCCGGTAAACGAACCTGGTCCCATCGAAACGGCTACCACATCAACCTGCCGGGGTTCCCAACCCACCTGGATTAATAACCGGTCGATGCTGGGTACCAAACTGGCAGCGCTGCGCTGACCTTCCGGCAGGTGCAGTTCCGCCAGGAGCCGATCTCCCTCCCAGACGGCCACACTGCCGCGCAATTCCGTGGTTTCTAAAGCTAACAGGCGCATCGGGGATCCCGGAAGGAGTGTGTCGGAAAAGAGTACACTTCCGCCAAATGACGTAGTCTGAATTTACTCTGCGGGGAACTTGTCCGCCAAATGAACTACTTCTGCGACCGGGCGAAACAGCCTACATAGGTCCACATAATTGCCAAGGTGTTCAAGGGGGCGAAATACCTTCGGTTTCGGAGGTGCCAGTAGTCCAACCAGTTCCGGTTTTTTGTGGACTTATTTAGAACAAATAGGCTTGCATCCGCCCCAGCCGTTAAATGGTGGAACTAAATTTACCAGTTCAACTTGTGCCCTACAATTTTGCAGGCCTCCCCTAGCCGTTATGTGTTGGGACCACCCGCCCCGCTGCTGGAAAATAGCCTCGCCTGACGGAAGGGCATCTCTTGATCTTCACAAATCGTATGGTTGGACTGTATCTAGCGGAAACGGCTCCTACCAGTGGCAGGGGTTAAGAATCGGTTCGAGTACCACAGATTGTGGTAATTGGACCTGGACGATACAGTCAACATACACAGCCTACTCCCTTGTTTTCGGCCACTTTGGGTGTCCCTTGGTTTTGCGAACATCAATAAATAGATCCACATCATTACGAAAGTGGTCCAAGTGGACGAATACCTTCATTTTCGCATTTTCCAGTAGTCCAACCAGGTCCGGCATGTTGTGGACTTATTTAGTAGATACAGTCAAATTAGCCGGATGAAGGAACTCTTCTCTCGTAGGTAGCGAAGACGCTGTTGTTGTCATTCCCGCACAAGCGGTACTCCAGAAAATATCCCAGAGTTCCCGATGGCCCACCCGTCGCACAGGAGCTGGCACAAAGCAGCTTGGATTCCTGCTTCCGCGGGCAGGAATCAGACATCGCCCGCTCCCTTCGGCTAAAGTGTTACAAGAGGGCTACAGTCCGGCTCCGGGTTACTGGGCCGGAGGTTTCTCCGAAGGCGGCGATTCGCCAGAGGCCGGCTCCTTCGCCAAAGGCTACTCGGAAGGCTCCCCGGATGGTTTGGCCGAAGGCTTTTGCTCCTCCGTGGTATTTTCCTTTTCGGTGGGTTTTTGTTCGTCGGCTGGTTTTTCCATAGGCTGCTTTTCTGGGTTTTTTTCGGAAGGTTTTTCTTCTGCCGGGACCGCTGGGGTTTCTGGAGCGGGCGGTTTTTCCGACGGCGTCGGTTTTTCTTCTGGGGTTTGGCCCGGAGCGGCCTTTTCCTTTGGCGTTTCTTCCGGGCCGGTAGGTTTTTCCTCGGCCCCGGGTTGCTCTTTAGGTCCAAGCTTGTCTTCCGGCGGTTTGGATTTTTCTTCTAACGTGGGCATCTTTGGTTCTGGGACCCCGGGTTTTTCCGACGGTGTCGGTTTTTCTTCTGGCGGTTGGTCTGGAGGGGCTTTTTCTTTGGGTTTTTCTTCTGGCGGTTTGGGTTTTTCCTTGGCGCTAGGTTCCTCTTTAGGGGCACCCTTTTGTTCTTCAGGAACCAGCTTTTCTACCGGCGGTTTGGGCTTTTCTTCGGGAACCACTTTTGCTTCGGGTGGTTTGGGTTTGTGTTCGGGGATGGGCGGTTTTTCTGCTTCAGGCCGGGCAGGGACAATCCGCCCTTGGATGCCAAACTCATGGACCAATCGCCCGCCCAATTCGCCGGTATTGACCAACACCAGCCCTGCCGGGATCAAAAGGATCAAAAAGACTAGATGCATAAAAAATAGCCAAACCGGATTGTCGAAAGGCCGAACGGCAATGCTCAACAGAAACAAAACCAAATAGATGACAAACAGGCTGCCGTACAGGGGCAGAATCGTGGAGGCCAATTGCTCGTGCTTTTCCAGAACCTGAAGGGCCTCCGGGGAAAGCTGTACGGAGCTTTGGTTCAGATAGTCTCTGGCGGCAAGGCCCGTCGATACCGACAGCGACGCCCCAAAAAGGCCCAACCCCCACAGCACCAGGGCCGATAGACTCAGCCATCGGCCCCAGTGGAAAAGGATCATCGCCAAAAACACAAACACCGGTACGACCAACAACAAGGCTATCGGAAAATGCACCGCCGACGGGTGCAGCCCATCCCAACCCGGTGGCCAAGATGGAAGACGCAACCAACTTCCCGGATCCTGCAAAAGAGGCATCATGCTGAGGCTCCTTGCAAAAAATGGGTCCTACGGAGAGTTTGTCGGCAACCTACTGGCCGACTGGTCCAAACTACTTCGGACGTCCGCCGCTAGCCTCCAATATACCCTTCGGCCGGGAAATGTACCATTCCTGCTTCGGCCAATGGTTTACACCCAGGGTGTCTTTGAGTCCGAGCATGGTATCGCAGCGGCTTGGCAGAAGCCACACAAAGCCACTTCTGCAGAGGGCACCAAGAGAGATACGGCCTGCTACCCCGCCAACCTCTGATGGGCGGACCTTTCGCCAGCCGGGGCAAACCAAAGAATATGAACGGCACGTCCGCACTGGCAGGGGGCCCTCTGACCCGGCTACTATGCCGCTGTCGGACGGGGGCACTTCAGCCGACCTCTCCCTCGGTGGGGAGCGGCGGAGGATGGGGCTTAGTCCCGACAAAGGCGCAAGCCGTAGCGCCGGGCGGCGGCCAGGGCTTGGCGATATTCTTCTGATGTGATCCGGCGGGCAAGCGGAGGATCGTCCCATGCCCGGCCTTCCGGATGATACTGCGCCATGACATTGACGAAGGTATTTGGGGAGATTTCTTCGGCTAGGAAGCGCATGATCTGCTGGGTATCTTCGATTGCGCCGGGCATAACCAGATGCCGAACCAACAGACCCCGGCGGGCAATGCCCTGCGGGTCGAGTTCCAGGTCGCCTACTTGCCGATACATCTCTCGCACCGCCGCCCGAACCACCTCAGGATAATCCGGCGCAGCAGCCCACCGGCGAGCCCGCTCCGGATCGAAAAATTTGATGTCCGGCATATAAATGTCAATCACGCCGTCCAGAAGCCGCAGCGTTTCCACCAGGTCGTATCCGCCCGTATTATACACCAGGGGAAGCCGAAGTCCTCGCTGTGCTGCCAGGACCAGGGCTTCCAAAATCTGCGGGACCACGTGGCTTGGAGAAACGAAGTTGATATTGTGGCAGCCGTTGCTTTGGAGGGCCAGCATCATGCTGGCCAATTGCTCCGCTTTGACCGGTCGGCCTTCCCCCAGCCAACTGATGTCCCAATTCTGGCAGAAAATGCACCGAAGGTTGCAATGGGTAAAGAAGATGGTTCCCGAACCGCCCCAGCCACGCAAACACGGTTCCTCCCCGTGATGCGGAAAGAAACTGGAAACCAGCGCCCATCGGCCGGTTCGGCAGAAGGGGCGGCGTAATGTGGCCGAGGGTGGGTGATTGGGTTGGGTTTGCGGCCAAGTGCCGGGGCCGGAAGTCGTCTGCGGCCGGGAGGGAACCGCTAAATTGTCCGGCTCGGCATGTTCGGTGCCAGCTCTTGGCGATTCTGTGCCCTCGGCTGGCGGCACGGATCGTTCCTCCGGATGGGATAGTTTCTCGGAAATCTCCGGCTTTTTTGCCGTCTGGTCGGGGCCGGAGTGGGCCAGCCGATTGGCATGGCACCGACGGCCGCACAGGGCGCAATCAGCCAATTGGGCTAGAGCTTGTTCGGCCCGGCGCCGAAGCTGGCCGGATTCCAAAAGCTCTAAATAAGCCGGAAAAGTCGCCGACATCCCTTTTCCATCTCCCAGGCAGGAATCTAAAATCAGCCTGAGAGGCTGTCCCGAAATTGGGATCCGGGTGTCGCCCCCAACCGTTTCTAAACCCTTCCGGTGTAGCAAAACGCCCGTTTGATCGGGTTGTTGGCACTATTGGGGGCTGCCGGTTGGTGGTCCATCCGGCTAAAAAAGGAATTTCGGGACAGCCTCTGAGCTCGACTTTTGCCATTTTGGGGTACCCGGCATCGGGGCCATGGCCTAACTCTTTGTGAATCTTGGATTTAGGAAAATGCATGAACAAATGCGGGATGGTTTGTAACTTTCGATAACACAAAGAGTTACGAAAAATGGCAAAAGTCGAGCTGAGAGCTTCTCTCCTTATTATTGTACCGGTAATATTTTAGCCGAATGCAGGTCGATGTTTCGCCTCTCCCCCGGTGGGCGAGGGTTAAGGTGCGGGAAAAATCCTGAACTTCTGGAAGGCCCGATGTTTGGTAGGTTTATTGTGCGGGCCGAAGGCCCGCATTCCCATCGGCCCCCTCACCCGGCCTGCAGCGCAGGCCGGCCTCTCCCACAAGGGGGGAGGCGGCTTACTGCATTCGGCGAAAGTGTTATTACCATTCGGCTAAAGTGTTACTGGTACCGCTTATGGTACCGCATGCGCAGCGGCCATCCAACGGGAAAATCCTAGCGGGGTTCCTGCCGGGCAAGAGCCGGTTGGGCGGAAAGCTATAAAGTGGGGAACTGATGGCGCCGTTTCGATGGGAAAAGTTCGTTTTGTGGCTGCTGTTGGCAGCGGGGCTGGCGGTTGGGGTAGGCCAAGTGGCAGCCTGGGTGGGAGGGTATGTTCGTCCGGTGGGGCTGTTTTCCCTGCTGGTAGGGGGCATACTGGGAGGAATGCTGGTGGGGGTGATTCGGCTGTTGGACCTGGCGCATCGGCCCACTGTGCTGGTGGGCATGGTGCTGGCCGGTCTGCTATGTGCTGCCAGCGAACATTGGGGTTGCTACCTCCATGCCCAACGGGAATATGAGCGTTTGGCGGCCGAATGGGAAGTAAAAATCCAGGGTTTGGCGGCTTTGTCCGGCCAACTGGGCCAGGCGGTTCAGAAGCAGCTTCCCCAGCCGCCCGGCTCGTTGGGCCGGTATCTAGCCGGGCAATTGGAGCAAGGTCGGCAGATCGGTCCATGGTTGCTTCAGGGCCGGTGGGTGTGGATCAGTTGGCTAGCCGAAGCCGGTTTGACCTTGGGGGCAGCGGCTGTTTTGGTCTGGGCCACGCTCCGCTGGCCCTATTGTACCGGGTGCGAAAGTTGGTATCGGACGATCCGCCAAGGCCGACTGCTTCCCACCGATCTGGCCCGGTGGGCAGAAGTTTTCGAGATACCGGTTCGGCTGCCAAATGCAGCCGGTCGATTCCGGGCTCAATGTCGTCTGTTACAGTGCCTGGGCCAGTGTACCCCCGGACGACTGGAGCTTGTCTGGGAAACCGCCGACGGCCACCTGCAAACCTGGCAAAGCCAGTTAGATACGGCCCAACGCCAAAAACTTGACGCCCTCTGGCAGACTGGGTTGGTGGAGGAAGAAGTTTCTGCTACTGCCCCGCCGTCTGCTTCTGCCCAAGATATGCTTCCCGAATGAACCAAATGAACCAGGAGAGCTTATGGCGAAGATCGTCGGCTTAGGAACGGAGATTGCCGAATGTTTACGGATCGCTCGGCTCATCCAGCGGCATGGTGAGGCCTTTTTAGGCCGCGTCTTCAGCCCGGAAGAGATCCGTTATTGTCAGAGACGACGTCAATCCACAGAACATTTCACCGCCTGCTGGGCTGCCAAAAAAGCGGTGCTGAAAGCATTGGGGCTTTCCTGGCAATCGGGGTTTCAGTGGCGGGATATTGAGGTGCTCAGCGATCCGGACGGCCAACCGACGGTGCTTTTGCATGGGCCGATCAAGGATGCCGCCCGGCAGATGGGCATCCGACAACTGGAGGTGGCGTTGGCCTACTGCCGGACCCATGCCACCGCTACGGCCATTGCCTTGCAGTGAAGGCGGTCCTGCTGCTGGCAGAAAAGATTGGCCTCGGATACCTCCGGGAGTGCGGACGTGCCGTCCACATCGCCCAGAATTGCCTCAATCCGGGGGAGTCGGGACGCACCGGGTGCCAATGCTCCTGCGGGCCGAAGGCCCGCTCTCCCAGCACAGGAGTGCGAACTCCCGTCGGCATCCGCTAGAATCACCCCAATCCTGGGAGCGTGGATACCTCGTCTACCTTCTGCAAGGGGGATGCCCCCTCCGGCTTCAGCCGAGTAACCGGTAGAGTAGAATCAGAGTTCCTCCGTTCGACGAACGTGTTCTTAAGAAATCGGTAACACTTTAGCCGAATGAAGCAACTCGCCGCTGCCCTGGCGGGAGAGGCCGGCTGAGAGGTGTCATTCCTGCGTAAGCAGGAATCCAGGATATATCCCTCGCAAACGGGAACCCAGGCAAAAGGGCGTGTTCTTTTCTGGATTCCTACTTTCGTGGGAATGACATGCTGGGTTTAGCCGCCGGGGAGGGGCGAGCGGCTTCATTCGGCTAAAATGTTACCTGGGGGGGTCGGCCGGGCGATTAGCTGCGGAGTTGATCCTGTTGCCAGTCCAAGCGGATGCGTTGGCCCAGCAGGTGGCTGCGGCGGGCTTGGTGCAGAATAAAAATCGCTCGGAATACGTCTTCCAGATCCTGAGTTTGATTGTTCGGATTGAGCAGCAGGCGGTAAAACTGGCATAGGAGCCGTTCGCCTACCGGCCGTTCATCTTCGAGGGATTCCAGATGTCGGCCTGCTTCGTCGAACCAGACCACCGTAGCCGGTAAATCCAAAAACCCTATCCCCTGCTGGCAATGGATTTGCAAGGCGGCCGGGGGCCGGTAGGTCATCGCCTCCTCCCAACCGGCCGGGATCGAGCGGTTATAGCTGATCTGAGCGGCCGGTCCTTGGCCAGGACGATCCGGCGGCGAAAAATCTAAACAAATTGTCACATAATCTTCTTGGCCCCTCTCCAAACCCCCGGCCTGATGATGCAGGCCCATCACATACGTCGGCGCCTGGCCGACGATATAGCAACACCAGTCCACTAGTTCTACCAACTCGGCGTCGGCGCAGCGGCTTCCCAACCCGTTCAGGTCCCCAGGGGCCGGCGGGTTCCAAAAACTCCGAAGATGACAAAATAGCAGCCGGGGCGCACCTAGCCGGGTCGCTATCAACTCCTTGAGCCGAACCGTGGCCGGCGCATGCCGTCGGGCCAGCTCCGCCATGAACACAATGCCCGCCTGGCGAACCCGCTCGGTGATCTTCTGGGCTTGCTCCATATCCAATTCCAATCCGCCGGCACAATAGACAGGCTTGCGCATCTGGCAGGCGGCAAAGATGGGCAACGGCCCATACCACTGCGGCGCCAACATCAAAACCGCTTCCACATCCTCCCGGGCAATCAGATTTCGGAATCCGTCCACCACTTCGGCGCCCAGTTGGGCGGCTGCTTGCTCGGCCCGACATCGCACCTGTTCACAAACCGCCCGCACTTCAAACCGGTCTGCCAACGCCCGCAGCGAAGGCCGATGCCGCTGCTCCCAGGCTGATCCCAACCCCACCAGCCCCACGCGAATCTTCCGCTCTGCGGACCAGTTGGCATTCCGCGGGGTTGCCCGTTTCGGATTTCCTTGTTCCGGTGAGTCCACGTGAACCGCCCTACTTGTGCTGCCTGCCCCCCGATTGCCGCCGACGACCTGCCAGCCAGTTCCGGCTCCCTCCAGTCCGCTTTTGTCGGCAGCTTTTACCGGCCCCGACGACGGCACTACCGACAGGCCATGACCGGAGCTATTATAACGACACCCCCCCGTCCTTTCAACCGCAATTCGGCCCAACAGCCTCGATCTTCCTCATGCCCCACCAGACCGGGATACTCGGCCTGAGCATCCCGGAGGGAGGTTGGAAGCCGCCGGAATCGCACCGCTTCTGCATCAAACAGCCATTTCGGCCAAAGGGACAGATTCCCAGTTGGCGGTAGAGAGGCTCAATGCGGATATTTCGTATCAAACCGCCATTTCGCCCAAAGGGACAGATTCTTCCTGGTATCCGGACGAAAACGGGGAATCCAAGTCCGGAATGTTTTCCGTTGGGGGGGCGAAGATCCACGTCACGGTAACCTTGGCGCCTAGCTTACCGCAGAACGTGCTCTCGAAGCCAGCGAACCTGATAAGGGGCAAGCGAAACCGACGGCCCAGTCAGCACTTCCGCCGACTCCGATAGAATATCCTGCCAAACGGCCCGTCCCAACATATCTGGCAGATGGCAGCAGTGGACCTGGTCGGTCAGATTGCCCAGCACAAGCACCCGTTCGGAACGATCCGGAGCGGTTCGCACCAGGCCGATCAGCCCCGCATGCGCACAGTCGATCGGCTCTTGTCCCCCCTGAGGATGAAACGCTGGGTGTTCTCTGCGAACCCGGAGCATCCGGCGAAAGGCTTCCAGCACCTGGCGGGGCGGACGATCGGGATCGGCCAAGGCCGATTGCAATTCCGCCCAAGTATATTTATGTCGATTGATCGAGCGGGCCTGCCCCGTCTGCCGGACGCCCTCCAGGTCGTTGGGCGTGGCCACCAGACTATGGAAATAGACTGCCGGCAGGCCGGCCAGAGAAAGCATCAAAGCTTGACTGGCCAAGAATCGGCGGACTTGCATGGTCGAATCGGTTATGCCCGGATCGCCCAGGGCGTCAAAATACGTAATATTCAGTTCATAGGGGCGTTCCGAACCGTCGGCCATCCGCCGGAAGCTGACACGACCTTGCCGGGCCTCCACGGCGGCAGTTAGCCGCTCCATCCGCTCCGGCGGCAAAATCCGCTCCAACGCACGTACCCCCACCCCGTCATGAGAGGCCGTAAAGACCAAATACATGCATCCTGGGGGCGGCTTATGCCAATCGGCTAGCCACCGGGCCAGATACGTCCCATCCCCGCTAAGCAAGGCATCGAGCAAAAGCGGCGGTAAACTAAACAAATATATAATATGTGCCTCGTCCCCCTGGCCAAAATAGTTCACGTTCTCTTCGTGCGGTACATTGGTCTCCGTTAGCAGCAGCACCCCCGGACAGGTCGCTTCGACCAAATCCCGTAACAGCTTTACCACCGTATGCGTCTGTGGCAGATGGATGCACGCCGTGCCGGGTTCTTTCCACAAATACGCGATCGCATCCAGTCGGATCACTTCCGCCCTTTGTGCCAGGTAAAACAGGAAAATGTCCAGTATCTCCAGCAGCACGCTCGGTTCGTGATAGTTCCAATCGATCTGATCCGAACTGAAGGTAGTCCAAACCTCTCGCATACCACGGTTGGTCGGCACCGGCGTAAAGAGCGGGCTTGTCCGGGGCCGAACCACCCGGCTGTAATCGGCGCCGAGCTGCTTTTCGAGGAAATAGTGGACAAATGGTTCTTCTCCGGCCAAATAGGCTTGAAAATATCGGCTCCGGCGGGAAACATGATTTAAGACCAGATCAAACACCAGACGGTACCGCTCAGCCAGCCGATGGATATCCGCCCATGTCCCCACCGCCGGATCCACCTGCCGATAGTCGATCACCGAAAAGCCGTCATCGGAGCTATAGGGGAAAAACGGCAAAAGATGAATGCCGGTCAGCACCTCCTGAAGACCCGACTGCCGAAGGAATTCCTCCAAAGCCGCCAACGGCCTCATGCCCGAACAGCGAATCTGATCCGCATAGGTAATGAGCAGCGTATCCCGTTGATCCCACGGCCGACAGGTTCGCTCGACTAACCGGGGCCGATACCGCCGGACCAAGTCTAAAATCGCCTCCAGACACGCAGCAGCCCGCTCTCCGTAGAGAAACTCCAACTTCGGACGAAGCCGATCCGCCAACGCCGACTCGCTCAGCATTTCCGTCTCCTTCGTCGAATCGACCTCCTTGCGCATTGAAAAAGCAGTGGTGTAACATGTTAGCCGAACGAGGTAACTCGCCTCTCCTGCCGCTGGAGAGGATAGGCTCCAGCAAAGCGATGCTGGGAGAAGGGTATCCTTCCCGCGAAAGGGGGAATCCAGAAACTATCCCAGGAACCCCTGAAAAATCCTGAAAACATAGTGAACTATATGAACTTTTGTATATGTCATCGATCTCGGAGGTTAGTCGCTCCAGCTACAACGTATGGATGCTAGCATTGACAGCAGCGCAAAATATGGGGTTTTCGGAAAAATCTCCTGAAATACTTCCCTTTTTGTCCACGTTGAATTATTCAGAGGTTCCTCCCAGTGTTCCCGCTTGCCCAACAGGAACACCGTAGTGGGCACAAAGGAACCTGGATTCCTGCTTGCGCAGGAATGACACCTCGTGTCCCTTCAGTCGGCTAAAGTGTTACCTGCCGGGCTTTAATTGACCGAAGGATCATCGGGCACGTGTCTTGGCCGAACAATATCTAATAACAGCGCCCGGCCAATTTCGCGGGTAACCCGATGCCACAAATCCACATCCTCGTAGAAGATATATTCGAGCTTCGCCGGCACGGTAAACCAGGCGCCTTCCCGGAGTTCATTTTCCAGTTGGCCTCCCGCCCAGCCGGAATGGTTCACAAAGAGCCGAAGCCGTTCCTGCGGTTCCCGTATCAGCGCCTCCAATTTCTCCTTTTCCGCCGAAAAATAGATGCCGGGCATCACTTCTAGATCGGCCAGGTCTTCCCGGGTATGAATGGCCATGAGTGGGCCCGGGACCGGCCCGCCCACGTGAATCGGCCCCTCATTCCGACATGGCGTGTCGCTGACGGCTTCCCACAATTCCCGGATGGATTTATCGGCCGGCCGATTCAACACGACCCCTAACGCTCCGTTTTCATCATGGCGAATCATCAGCACCACCGTCCCAATAAAATTGGGATCGCGCAAATGCGGCGAGGCCACCAAAAAATATCCCTGAAGCGATTCCATGGGCCGATCCTTATCTCTCTCTTACCATCCCGCCCCAAAGCAGCTCCATTACTCCTCTCCCGGAGTACACGATACCCACCTGCTTGGGAAAATAACCGGGGGAATGTTCGAGGTATAATAAACTTTGGCCATTTTGAAAAGCAGATGCTCCTTGGATTCCTATAAGATGGTTCCCCTTCTAATTGGACTGTATCTACCGGAACCGGCCACTACCAGATGTAGTGGCTACGAGTCGGGCCGAACACCACAGATTGTGGTAATTAGGTCCGGTAGATACAGTCAATCAATCTAATAACTTCTCATGAAGGACTTTATTGAGGGTGCCCGGGAATGCCGAGGCGCGCAGACGCCCAATTCCTGCCCGTTCCCCCCTACAACCGGTACCCACCCATCCGAGGCCTAATTTACCCATGTTGGTTTCGATATGTCTGCTTATTTTGCAAGGAGGGAGATAAAGCGAACCTGTACACCCGCACTTAATTTTTAGGTAACTATTTTGACTGTATCTACCCGAACGGGGCCCTACCAGATGGAGGGGCTAAAAATCGGATCGAACACCACAGATTATGGTCATAGTTCCCCGTGGATACAGTCACGCTATTTAGCCGAATGGATGGGCGAAGGGTCTTCCTATGTAAGCAGCAGGCCAGGCTGCTTGGTGCCTGCTACGGGGTTCCTGGGTGGCATACCAGTGCTAGGGAACATGAACTCCTCCTCCATTCTGGATTCCCGCTTGCTAGGGGTGGCACGCTGGCTTTAGCCCGCTCTGGGGCGGCGAGTTATTTCATTCAGCTAAAGTGTTACATTTTTAGAAGGACTTATTTCATTGCGTGTCGGTGCTATCTTATTTTATTTTTATTGATATTTTCCAAATTACTCAAACTGTGTGTATTTCTCAAATTCCAAGCACCTTTATTAGAAGGAACCTCTGAAAAATCCTGAAAATATAGGGAACTATGTGAACTTTCGACGATGCGCTCGGCCTTCGAGGCGGCAGAGGGTAGCTACCACATCTTGTGTGTTAGCAGTGTCCGCAGCCCAATATGTAGGGTTTTCCGAAAAATCTCCGGAAATACTTCTTTTTTTTGTACACGTCGAATTATTCAGAGGTTCCAGAATCTGGTTGACTGTATCTAATGGAACCGCCCCCTACCATTGTAAGGGCTAGGAATCATCTCGAACACCACAGATTGTGTTAATTGGGCCCGGTAGATACAGTCAATTTAGTGACTTTGCTCAAGTGGTAAGAAGATCCCGCATTTATTTCCCCAATCAAGGCGGTTTGAAGCCCCCCTGAAAGCCTATACCAACACTCTATTTATCCGGGATGGATCACCCCCGGGTAACGCCCTAAACCCTCCAAAGACCTCACCAAGGGTCAAAGGTATTTTGATAAGCACACCTCTGGGAGCATTGCGATCTTGGCTTCTAGGAACGGATTTTCGGGACAGCCTGGTGGAGCCTATTCATTTGGCTGGATCCACCCAGCCGGATTCCCACGACTTGGAGAGGCTTAGAAACTATCTCAAAACAGCTATGTGGTGCTCAGGCGGTGGAGGTGGTGGAACCATAGCAGAGCGCAGGTCAGTTGGATCAGCCCAAGGTAATTGAACCACAGCAGAGCACAGGCCAGTTGGATCAGCCCAAGGTAGTTGAACCAGTGTTTGTCGTAGCGAACCAGGATGTCGCGGCATTTGGACAGCCAGGCCAGCGTGCGTTCGACCACCCAGCGACGCGGCTTGTGGGTCTTGTTCCCGCACGGGGCCGCCTTT
>Ga0197142_1002987_pt1 | contig 14436 bp, 13 predicted proteins | sample GBS60_MetaG_FD_148614 | JGI IMG/M metagenome (GOLD analysis project Ga0197142, IMG submission 148614) | Sediment microbial communities from Great Boiling Springs, Gerlach, Nevada, United States - GBS 60_MetaG | ecosystem: Environmental > Aquatic > Thermal springs > Hot (42-90C) > Sediment... | reverse complement strand
TCGCCGCTGGACGGCTCGACCAGATCGCCGATCGTGCGCAGCAGGGTGGATTTGCCACAGCCCGAAGGCCCGATCAGCGAGATGAATTCGCGGGGCTGGATCTCCAGGTTGATGTCTTTTAGGGCGATGGTCGTTGGCCGCTCGGCCGGACCGAAAAACTTATTGACGTTCTTGAGAGAGACGACTGATGCCATGACCTTCAACGCGCCAATACCTGTAATGTAAGGTTAGATATTGCGCTACGCGGCGCGGACGATGTTTCTCAGGGCGACGCGCTCAACGAGCGACACGGCTACGAAGAGCAGGATACCAACCAAGGCAGCCATCAGGATGGCCGCCCACAACCGTTCCGGTCCGGTAATGTAATACTGATTGAAGTTCAGGATCGCGCCACCCAGCCCTTGCTGGATGCCCGCCGGCAGCTCGGCGATGATGGCACCCACGACGCTGGATGTCGCCGCTATTTTAAACGCGGTGAAGATAGCCGGCAAGGCCGCCGGGAAGCGCAGCTTCCACAGCGTCTGCCAGGTCGAGGCTGCATAAGAGCGCATCAGCTCCACTGCCCGCGGATCGGGCGAACGCATCCCGCGCAGCGTGTTAATCGTCACCGGGAAGAAGGTCAGATAGGCTGCGATCACCGGCACGGAGAGCCACGACCCGCGCAGCCAGATCACCACCATCGGCGCGATCGCCAGGATGGGCACGGTCTGCGAAGCAATCACGTAAGGCACCAAGCTGCGCTCCAGCAGCGAAACATGAGCGAACACCGTGCCGAGGATGAATCCGAGCAGGGCGCCAATGGCAAAGCCCAGCAGTGCGCCTCTGAGCGTGTATAGGGCTGCTTCAAACAAAACGCTGAACAGCGGCGGGCCACCGCGCCGAGCCGGCTGCGAGAAGGCGACGGCGATCTCCCAGAGATGCGGCAGGATGCGCTTGTCCAGATTGAAGATGAGCTTAATCAGTTCCCAGGCGATGAGAAGCGCGAGGATGATCAGGACGAGCGAGAGCGCCGGCGAGGGGCGCATCGTCTGTCTCGATATGCGGAGGCTGGCTTTCACTGAGGCTTAAGTGTAGCGGAAATGGAAGGATGTTCAACCAGGGATGCTAGAACACGATAGTGACAGTCGCGCCTGCTTGACCCAACGTAGGCGATGGCGCCGCTGTTGTCCACCTTACTATTACCGGTTGGCAGCTACGCGCTCAACCCAACGCAACGCACCTTACCTCACCCTAATGACTTTCTAGTAGCGTAGGGTCTAAGTGATTCTGAGGGCGAGCTGTCGCGGCCAACTGGAGGCAGCAACGCTCGCCCTCTTGCGTTGCCAATGCCGGTCGTCACGCGCACCCAGCGCCTGCTGACCCCTCCGCCCGATGCGCCTTACACGGCGCAGACGGTCAATTTGCCACCGCTGGCGCTGGACATTCCAGCCGCACTGCTGGCCAGCATTCCCGCGCAACACAGGGCGCAGTTTCAGCAGGCCGCACAGCATGCGCGCCCGCCGGCCACCTGGCTGCGGCCACGAGACTGGAACGGGACAGCCATCCTCTTGATCCACGGCGCGGGCGACAACCGCCACGCCTTCAAGTGGCTGCTCTTCCAGCGCCTGCTAGAGCGCCGGCTGGCCATTCTTACGCTGGACTCGCCCGGCCACGGCGACTTCAGGTTTATCCCCTGCACGGTGGAGAACGCGCGGCGCACCGCGCAAGCGGCGCTGGACTGGCTATGCGCGCAGGCTGATATACGATGGGTTGGCGCGCTTGGCATCAGCTTTGGCGGCTGCCAGGTGGCTGACTTAGCTGCGCGCGACCCGCGCGTCGCTGCCCTGGCCCTCATCTCCACACCGGTGCACCTGCCGCCCGTCACGCGCTGGACGGTGGCCCGCGAGGTGCTCAGCTTGTTTTACATGCCGCGCAACCTGGCCTTGTTGCGCCATCATTCGCTGATCGAGTTATGGGCGGAGTGGCGCAGCGTTCCCGGCGCCTGGTTTGGCGAGAGCCTTTACGAGATGATCGCGCGCTTCGACGTGCTCGGCGCCGTGCGCGCCATGGGCGACCGACCCATGCTCATCATGCACGGGACGCACGACGGGGCTGTGCCGCCGATGGACGCCCGCCTCATCTACGAAGCTGCCCCGGCAAATTGCACGCTGCTCTGGGTGCCTCAGGCCAACCACGTCAGCGTCGCCCTGCGCGACGACGCGATGCGCGCGCTGGCCGGCTGGCTGGCCGATCGGGCGCTGATGAACGTCCAATAGAACGATGAGATGATAATACCCGTCAGGAGGTGAGCATATGGCTGAGCAAAACACAGCGCGTTCGGCCCTGGAGCAAGAGCTGAACAAACTGGGCGAGAACCTGGGCAACCTGGTGCGCGCGCTATGGGAATCTGAGGAGCGCAAAGCGATTGAGCGCGAGCTGAGCGCTAACCTGGAGCGGCTGAACAAGCGCGTGTGCGAGGTTGTCGAGAAAGTGCGCGCCAACGAGGTGGTCGCCGGCGTCCAGCGCAGCGTTAAAGAAGCCTGGGAGACGGCCCACGGCCCGCAGATTCTGAACGAAGTACAAGCCGGCCTGGCCGACACGCTGCGCAAGCTCAACGAGGAGATCGCGCGGCGCATTCAGCCTGCCCAGGAGGTGCAGCCCGACGAGGGCACGCCCAGGCAGACCCGCAATGGCGACCCGATCGGCGTAACGAAACCGGAGTAGCGCTCACACGTTGAACAGAAAGTGCATGATGTCGCCATCGCGCACGACATACTCCTTGCCTTCTGAGCGTAGCTTGCCGGCAGCGCGGATGGCGGCCTCGGTTTTGTAGGTCCGCAGGTCGTCCAGCGTGTAAACCTCGGCGCGGATGAAGCCGCGCTCGAAATCGGAATGAATCACGCCGGCAGCCTGCGGCGCCTTCGCGCCCACGGGGATCGTCCATGCGCGCACCTCTTTAGGGCCAGCGGTAAAGAAGGAATGGAGGCCCAGCAGCCGGTATGCGGCGCGCGCCAGGCGCGCCAGGCCGGATTCCTGCAAGCCCAGGCCAGCCAGGAACTCACGCCGCTCGGCCTCGCTCTCCAGCGCGGCGATCTCGGCCTCGATGGCGCCGGAGATCACCACCAGCTCGGCGTCATGCTCCGCAACCCACGCCCGCAGCCGAGCGACATGTGGGTTAGACCCACCGCTGGGGTCGCGCTCGTCCACGTTCGCCACGTAGAGCACCGGTTTGGCCGTGATGAAGCCGAGCGAACGGGCCAGCTTTTGCATGGCGGCGTCCATGTCCTTCAAGGCTAAGCGCGCCGGCTTGCCCTCTTTCAACAGCGCCACCATCGGCTCCAACACTGCGACGCGCTGGATCGCCTCGGGGTCGCGCTGAGCGGCGGCGCGCTTCTGCTTCTCCAACTGCCGCTCGGCGCTCTCCAGGTCGGCCAAGACCAGCTCGAGTTCGATAATCTCTACATCACGGATCGGGTCCACCGTGCCGCTGACGTGCACGATGTCGGGATTCTCAAAACAGCGCACAACGTGCAGAATGGCGTCCACGGCACGGATGTGGCTGAGGAATTGGTTACCCAACCCCTCGCCTTGCGACGCGCCTTTCACCAGCCCGGCGATGTCCACCACCTCGATCGTGGCCGGCACAATCCGCTCGGTCTTGATGTATTGCGCGATCTCCTCCAGCCGCGGGTCGGGCACGGGCACGATGCCGGTGTTCGGCTCGATGGTGGCAAAAGGGTAGTTTGCGGCCAGCGCGCCAGCCGCCGTCAACGCATTAAAAATCGTGGACTTGCCCACGTTTGGCAACCCCACGATGCCGGTCGAGAGAGACATGTTGTCTTAAATCTTAGGATAGCACAACGGCGATGAGCGGGAGTGGTCCAATTCGGAATGAAAGGCTGCATCGTTGGGCACACGTGTCGGTCATTCGCACGCGCATCGCTCACGTCATCGCTGCGAAGCATCGCGCAGGTCGGTGATGCTTGGCGTATTGAGCGCACCAGGGTCACTAATACCCTGCCTCACCCTGTCATTCCGCGAAGAATCTAAACTCGCGCTCGGGCGAACTGCTGCGGGATCACCAAGGCCGCGCAGCCTTTGTTTCGCGGCACAGCGACATGTGAACCCAATGGGGGCTGGTTGGGCGGGATTTTAGATGCTTCGCTGCCGCTCAGCATGACAGGCTGGCGCGGTGGGTGATTCGTGAACGGGCACGCGCACGTCCGGAAATTAAATATCTTCTCTATTGGACCACTCCCCAGTGAATACACCCCCATAACACTTGCGCTATCATCTGCGATCATCCGTGCGTATCCTGACCTACAGCGAAGCGATCAACGAGGCGCTGCGCGAGGAGATGGCGCGTGATCCGCGCGTGTTCATCCTCGGCGAAGACGTGGGGGTGATGGGGGGGGTGTTCGGCGTCACCGCCGGCTTGCTGGCGCAGTTCGGCGAGGCGCGCGTCATTGACACACCGATCAGCGAGGCCGGCATCGTCGGTGCGGCGCTCGGCGCGGCGATGATGGGCATGCGCCCGGTCGTCGAGATCATGTTCGGCGACTTCCTGGGCTGCGCCGGTGACCAGATCATCAATCAGGTCGCCAAGGCCCGCTACATGAGCGGCGGCAAGGCGCGCGTCCCGCTGACCATTCGGGTCACGACCGGCGCGCCGGGCGCAGCCGCCGCCCAGCATTCACAAAGCCCGGAGTCGTGGTTTCTCAACGTCCCTGGCCTGAAGATCGTCGCGCCGGCCACCCCAGCCGATGCAAAGGGCCTGCTCAAAAGCGCCATTCGTGGCGAAGACCCCGTGCTGTTCTTTGAGCACAAAATGCTCTATGCTTCCAAAGGCGAAGTGCCGGACGGGGATTTCACCATCCCCTTCGGACAAGCCAACGTGGTGCGCCAAGGCTCGGATGTCACGCTGATCGCCATCGGCGGCATGTTGCCGCGAGCAGTGCAGGCCGCCGATGTCCTGGCCAGCGAAGGCATACGCTGCGAGGTAATTGACCCGCGCACCCTCGTGCCCCTGGACGCGCACACCTTATTAACCAGCGTGCGCAAGACCGGCCGCGTCGTCATCGCCCACGAAGCCCACAAGCGCGCCGGCCCAGGCGCAGAGATCGCCGCCCTGATCGCCGAGGAAGCGCTGGATTACCTCGACGCGCCCATCCGCCGAGTGGCCGCCAAAAACGTGCCGCTGCCATACGCGCCGGCGCTGGAGCAGTTTGTCCTGCCGAATGAGCACGACATCATCGCCGCCGTGAAGGATGTGCTGAGATGAGCGAAGCGCCATCTGGATCAGCACGCTACGATGCCCCGATGCGCGTCCTGGTCGTCCTGCCTACTTATAACGAGGCCGAGAACATCGCCCTGCTCTTGCCGGAGCTATTGGCCCTGCCCGTGGACATCTGCGTGGTGGACGACGCCTCGCCCGACGGCACGGGCCAGCTGGCCGAAGCATGGGCGGCCCGCGATTCGCGCGTGCATGTGATCCACCGCGCGGGCAAACTGGGGCTGGGCACGGCCTACGTCGCCGGCTTCCGCTTCGCCTTGGCCCACGGCTACGACGCCGCGCTGACCATGGACGCCGACTTCTCCCATCACCCGCGCTACATCCCAGCCATGCTGGACGCTGCCCGGCGCGCCGACTTGGTGATCGGGTCGCGTTACGTGCCGGGCGGCGACGTGCGCTACCCGTTTCACCGTCGCTGGTTGAGCAAAACGGCCAACCTGGTGGCCCGCACAGCGCTCAACTTAAAACCGCACGATTGCACGGCCGGCTTCCGCCTCTACCGCGCCGCGGTGTTGAGCACGGTGCCGATAGACACGGTGTTCTCCAACGGCTACTCCTTCCTCATCGAGATGTTGAACCTGGTTCAGGGGTTCGGCTTCAGCATCGCCGAGGTCCCCATCGTCTTCGAGGACCGGACGCGCGGGCAATCCAAAATCTCATCCATTGAGATCGGACGGGCGGTGTATACCGTGTCCCGACTCGCTTACCGGCGATGGCGCGACCGGCTGATCGGCCCACCGGCCACGGGCCGCGCGCGCGCCATCCCACACAGCCAAGACCAGCCCTAGCGATGATGAACAGCAACCTGCAGATGACCCACACGCCAAAGCCATTGCCGTTCCTCAAGGTGATGTTCACCTTGATGGAGCCATACACCTGGTTCGCCCCCACGTGGGCATTTGTCGTGGGCTGCGTGGCCAGCCACAGCATCTACTTTGACCCAGCTGGCGACCTGTGGGCCAGCGTCGTGAGCATCGGCAAGATCGCCATCGGCACGCTGATGGCCGGCCCGTTGCTCGTGGGCTTCTCCCAGGTGTGGAACGACTGGTGCGACCGCGACGTGGACGCCATCAATCAGCCGGAGCGCCTCATCCCCTCTGGCCAGGCTACGCGCGGCCAAGTGTTCGCCATCATCGCCCTGTTGGGCATCTCGGCGATGGCCGTGGCGTGGTTCCTCGGCCCGCCGGTGGCCGCTGTGGCCTTCATCGGCATCGTGATCGCGCTGGCGTATTCCGCCGAGCCGATCCGCTTAAAGAAGAACGGCTGGCTGGGCAATTTGGCCATCGGCCTGACCTACGAGACGTGCGCCTGGATCGCCGGCCACCTCACTTTCGACCCACAACTCCAGTCAGCCGGTGCCGGGCGCAGCCTGCTGCTGGCGCTGCTCTACGGCCTGGGCGTGGTGGGGACGATGATCATCAACGACTTCAAGAGTGTGGCCGGCGACCGCAAGATGGGCATCCGTTCGATCCCGGCCATGTACGGCGAATCGCGCGCGGCGCGGCTGGCCGTCGTTATCATCAATGCCGCCCAGCTCATCGCCATCGGCCTACAGGTGGCATGGGGCAGCGTCATCACCGCCGGCGTGTGCTTCCTGCTGCTGCTGGCCCAGCTCCGCAGCCAGCTTCAGCTCATCCGCGAACCCACCCAGCCGATGGCCGTCCGCTACAACCTGATCGGCATCCCGCCTTACACGTGGGCCATGTTAGTCGCTGCGATTGGGCTTGGCAAAACCTCTGTCATGGGCTAAGCTGGGGACAAAGCGAGGAAAGCCATGCCTAAAGTGTTGGTTGTTGGTTCGTCGGTCGGCGGCAGCATCGCAGCAGACACGCTGCGCGACCTCGGCATCGAGACGATCCTGTTGGAGCGCGACCTCAACTACGTGAAGCCCTGCGGCGGGGCTGTGCCGCCCCGCGCGTTCAGCGACTGGAACATCCCCCACGATTTAATTGACCGCAAAGTGACCATCGCCGTCGTGCACTCGCCGCGCCACCATAGCGAATTCCCCGTCCGCAGCAGCCACCCCAACCCAGAGACCGACTTCATCGCCATGGTGCGCCGCGAACGGTTCGACCGCTATCTCCGCGAGCGGGCGGTGAGCAAGGGCGCGGAACTCATCGAAGGCAAGCTCGAACACGTTGACTTTGGGCCGCGCGGCATCAAGGCCATCTACGAGGACAAGCGCAACAAGACTCACGTCATCGAAGCCGACGCCGTGATCGGCGCCGACGGCGCCTACTCGACTGTGGCCAAGGCGCTGGGATTGGCGCGTCTGCCGATGGCGGTGGCGTACCAGGAGCGCATCCGCCTGCCGGAACGGGCGATGGCATACTGGGAGCAGCGCGCCGCGCTCTACCTGGGCGATGACGTTTCGCCTGACCTCTATGCGTGGGTCTTCCCCAAGTGCGACCACGTCGCAGCCGGCATCGGCGCCGGCGCCGGCAAGACCAAAGCCGCGCGCCAACTGCTGGCCAACCTCAAGCACAAGCTGCGCGACCAGTTGGGCGAGGGGCTGAGCGTCAAGTTTGAGGCGCACCACCTGCCCATGCACCCGCGCAAGCATCTCTCCTACGACCGCGCCGCCCTGGTGGGCGACGCTGCCGGCCTGGTGCAACAGACCAGCGGCGAGGGCATCTACTGGGCGATGAAGAGCGGTGAGATGGCCGCGCGCGCAATTGCCAAACACCTGGACGCGCCCACCGCCGCCAACTTGCGCCGAGATTACGATGCACCCTGGTGGCGCGCCTACCGATCCACTTATCTCTTCCTCCGATTCCTCCAGCGCATCAGCTACAACTCCGACCTGCAACGCGAGATCTTCGCCGCCATGTGCGACGACCCCGACGTGCAGCGGTTGACCTTCGACAGTTATCTGAACAAACAGATTGTGCCCGTGCCCTGGTTGGTGCAGTTGCGCATCACCAAACACTGGCTGGAGACTGCCCTGCGTGAATGGCAACAATTGCGCCGCGAGGGCGTGGCCTACAAAGCGGCGTAAGCCGGCGCCGCCCCCTAGACATCGCTGCGCGGCAAGGTAAACCAAAATACGCTACCCTGTCCGGGCTGGCTCTCTACACCTATCTGCCCCCCCATGCCCTCCACCAGCGACTTGGCAATCGCAAGGCCCAACCCGGAGCCGCCACTGCTGCGCGCTCGCGATTTATCGCTGCGATAGAAGCGATCAAACACGTGTGGCAAGTCCTCTGGCGCTATCCCTTCGCCGGTGTCCTGCACCGCCAAGCGAATCACCCCAGCCTGGCGCTGCCCGCTCAGCACCACCTGACCACCCGCCGGCGTGTGACGCAGGGCGTTGCTTAACAGGTTGGTCAACACCTGGATCACGCGATCGGGATCGGCCATCGCGTGCAACGGCTCTGGCGGCAAGTCCAGCGCCAACGCCACACCTTGCAGATCAGCAGCGACCGAGAATCGCTCGTATGCGGTGCGCACCAAGCCGGCGAGGTCCACCGCCCGCAGCGTCAACGGCAACTGGTGCGCCTCGGCCAAGGCAAGTTCGCGCACATCCTCCACCAGCCGGCTCAGCAGCCGCGCCTGGTCATAAAGCGTGGCCACCTCTTTCATGCTCAGCGGATGCACGCCGTCCAGCATGGCGCGCAGCGAACCCTGGATCACCGTCAGCGGCGTGCGCAGCTCGTGGGCGACGTCGGCCATCAAGTTGCGGCGCTGGATCTCCGCTTGCTCCAGGGAATTGGCCATTTGGTTGAACGCCTGGGCCACCTCGTGCACCTCGGCCACATGAGCGGTTGCCTTGAGCGGGACGCGCTGCGACCAATTGCGCGCCGCAAAGGCGCGCGCTGCCTGCGCCAGCAGCGTCAACGGCCGCGACAGGCTGCGGCTGATCAGCAGCCCGGCGCCAGCTCCCAGCACCGCTGACCCAAGCGCGATGACGCCGGCGGATCGCTGAAGGTCTTCCAGAAAGCGGCGCTCCAACGGGCCGATCAGGCTAGCAACCGGCGAGCCGGCCAGCACATAGCCAACCACTGTGTCATCCATCAGCACGGGCTGCGCAGCGGCTAGCTCAAAGCCATCCAGCGTCTGGCCCACCCGTCGCTGATCGGCAATTTCGTCATACACGACCCGCCCTTGGGCATCCGCGATCAGCAGCAAAGGTTGGCGGAGGTCCCGTGGCCGGCGGCGGGGGCGCAGGCGAACGGCGTTCAGCGTTTGCCCGACGTTGGCCCACGAGCCGTAGATCTCGTAGTGCGCTTCGAGCGTCTCCAGCACCCAGCCGCGCGTTAACACGCCGGGCTGCGCCAGATAACCGCGAAATTGCCGGCTGGCGTTCCAGGCAATGGCCAGCGCCGAGGCGCCGGCCACCAACAGCGCCACAAGCACAAACGCCAACGTCAAACGCACCCACAGGCGATTCATCGTTCGCTTCCTTCGCGTCTGCTTTGCGCGGGGCGAAAGCGGTAGCCCACGCCTATCACGGTCTCAATGTATATGGGATTCGCCGGATCTGGTTCGATCTTGCGGCGCAGGTTTTTGATGTGGCTATCAATGGTGCGCTCCAAGCCCTCGTAGTCATAGCCAAGCGCGCGCTCGATAAGCTCGCCGCGCGTAAAGGCATAGTTTGGATTGGCCATGAACGCCCGCAACAGGGCGAATTCGGTCGGCGTCAAGTCCACGGGCTGACCGTTCACCTCGACGACGTGCGCATAGTCATCCAACCGAAGGTCGCCATAGTCGTAGATCGCGCCCGCCGGCGGCTGGGCGTTCCATTGGGCGCGTCGCAGCAGCGCACGCACCCGCGCGACCACTTCCTGCGGGTTAAACGGCTTGGTCACGTAATCGTCGGCCCCCAGCTCCAGGCCGATCAGCTTATCCGTGTCCTCCACGCGCGCCGTTAGCATCAAGATCGGCGTGGTGGCCAGGTGCTCATCACCGCGGATCAAGCGGGTGAGATTCCAGCCGTCGCGCTTTGGCAGCATGAGGTCGAGCACCAGGCAATCCGGCCGCTCGCGGCGCAGGGCGTGCAGCGCCTGCTCGCCATCGTAGGCGACCAGCACCTGAAAGCCGGCCTGCTCCAGATACGACCGCACCAGGCGGGCGATCTGCGGATCGTCATCCACGACCAAAATCCGCGCGGACATCCGGACAACCACAAATGCGCTGTGGGCAGCCGGCGGTCTTGGCTGCCCACAGCACGCTTCTTTAAGCTAGATTACATCGTCGTCGGGCTGACGCCCTCGTTGGATGGCGGCAGCCACCACTTGCCTGGCCAGCCGCGGCCAAAGCCAAACCCACCCTTCAGCGAGAGCAAGGCAGGCAAATTCTCTCTCAGGTTGTTCAGCCAGGCATCGGCCTGTGCTTGCGTCAGGCGACCAGCAGCCACCGCAGCGTTCACCAACCTGGTCTGTTGCTCCATCACGGCGTTGATCACCTTGTCCAGGTCAACGCCCTTTGCTTTGGCCACGTCGGCCACCGACTTGCCGGCGCTCAGCTCAGTCCACAATTCTGCGACGGTGAGGCCGAGGGCCTGGGCGATGGTGTCCATCATCGGCAGCCCGTAGCCGAATCGGCCAAATTTGCCAAACCCAGGCACATACTTCACCTGCAATTGGCCGGGCAGCGTCGCCTTCAAGTTGGCCAGCAGGGTATCCGCTTGCGCCTGAGTCAGGCGACCGGCAGCGACGGCCTGATCCAGGACCTGCTTTTGCTCGGCGACGACGGCGTTGACGATCGCATCGAGCGAGACGCCCTTGGCCGCGGCGACCTCGGCCACCGACTTACCGGCCAGCAACTCGACCTGCAAGTCACCGACCGACATGTTCAGGGCCTGGGCGATGGTGCTGAGATGAGCGCCAGCGCGAAACGCGCCACCCCCCTTCCAACCAAACGTCCCGAACCACACGGGGCCGCCGTGGTGAGCACGGCCAGCGGCGATCGCCGGTGATGCTGTGGCCAACCCGATCACTGCCGCCGACGTGGCCAAGCCGGCGGCTATCCCGATACGAAGCACTTCTCGTCTGTTCATCTCTCATAACCTCCTTGTTCTGGATGACCACGATGCTGTGGCTATGCTCCCAAGGTAAGCCGGCGCCGTGGAGAAGCGATAGAGGTAAGCTGAGAATAAGATGAGAGAATGGTTTGACAGAGTCGGCATGGCAATGCTAAAACACAAGCCTATAGCTGACCAGGAGGTTAATCAAAAAATGAAGCGTCGTCAGTTTCTCTCAACAGCCGCCAAGGTGGCGACCGTCGGGGCGGCATCAACCGTCTTCAGCGCCCCAGCGATCGTGAGCGCCCAGCCGCGCTTGCGCTGGCAAATGGCCACGAGCTGGCCGACGTCGCTGGACACCATCTATGGTGGCGCGGAATACTTTGCTGAGCGCGTCGCGGCGCTCACCGATGGGCGCTTTCAGATTACACCGCAGCCAGCCGGCAAGCTCGCGCCGGCACTCCAAGTTCTGGATGCGGTTCAGCAAGGCTCCGTGCCGATTGGTCACACAGCTTCGTACTATTACGTTGGCAAGAGTCCAGTGACCGCCTTTGGCGCTGCTGTGCCCTTCGGCATGACCTTCCGCCAGCAGAATGCCTGGCTCTACGAGGGCAACGGTCTGAAGCTACTCCAGCAAGTGTACGCTAGGCGCTTTAACGTCATCCAATGGCCAGCCGGCAATACCGGCGCGCAGATGGGCGGCTGGTTCCGCAAGGAGATCAAGACCGTCAAAGATCTGCAGGGCCTAAAGATGCGCATCCCTGGCTTGGGCGGCCGCGTCTTCGAGCGCCTGGGCGTGACGGTGCAGAACATCCCCGGCGGCGAGATCTTCCAAGCGCTGCAGACCGGCACGGTGGACGCTGCCGAATGGGTCGGCCCCTACGACGATGAAAAGCTGGGCTTCTTCAAGGTCGCCAAGTTCTACTATTACCCCGGCTGGTGGGAGGCTGCGCCGACGCTCGAAGTAGAAATCAACCTGAACGAGTGGCGCAAGCTGCCCAAGGCCTATCAAGAGGCGATCAAGAGCGCAGCCGCCGAGGCCAACCAGAACATGATGGCCCGCTACGACGCGCGCAACGCAGCCGCGCTGGCCAAGTTGAGGGCTGCCGGCGTCGAGCTGCGCCAATATAGCCAGGAGATCATTGACGCTGCGCGAAAGGCCGCGCTGGCCATCTACGACGAATTCGCCGCTCAGGATGCCGACTTCAAGCGTGTCTATGAGGACTGGAAGAAGTTCAAGGCGGAGACCGACGCCTGGTTCGGCCTGAACGAGCTGACGATGGAGACGATCTTGTTCGGCAAGAAGTAGCAACAGGTGCGCGCCTCCATCGAACAGGGGATTGGAAGCCAGGCTTCCAGTCCCCTGTTTTGCTTAATCAGAGTGACTACGCCGCGCTAGCCACCGAAGAAAGCACGCACCGGCGCGTTCACCAGCTCGGGCACGGCGATGACCAGGGCGAGCACGATCAACTGGATGATCATAAAGGGGATGGCGCTGCGGTGGATTTCCACCGTGCTTATCTCTTTGGGCGCCACGCTCTGCATGTAGAACAGCGAGAAGCCCACCGGCGGCGAGATGAAGGCCGTCTGTAGGTTGATCGCGAACACCACCGCCAGCCAGACCATCGTGTAGCCCTGGCTGGAGAACGCCCCCAGCTCGTTGGCCGCGTTCAACACCTGCTCGGCGGCGGGCACAAGGATCGGCATGGCGATGTAGGTGATCTCCGGGAACTCCAGGAAGATGCCGAGCAGGAAGATCACGACGTTCGCCACGATGACGAAGGTCCAAAAGCCACCGGGCAGGTTGGTTAGCCAGTCTTCGATTAAGAGGTCGGTGCCCAGGCCGTAGAGCACTTTGGCGAACAGGGTAGAAGCGAAGAGGATCATCAGCACCAGGCCGGTGGTGCGGGCGGTGGAGAGCGCCGCTTCGCGGATGATCTTCCAGCTCATGCGCCGGTTGGCGACGGCCAGCAGGGCCGCACCGATCGCGCCGAACGCGCCGGCCTCGCTGGGGGTGGCCAGGCCGGCGAAGATCGTGCCCAACACAGCCAGGATGAGCACGATCGGCGGCACGAAGGCGCGCAACACGCGGCGCAGCAGCGCACTGCCGCTCAGCGTGCGCGCTTCTGGCGGCAAGGCCGGCGCGCTGCCCGGCCGCAGATAAGCGACAGCCAGGGCGTAGACGGCGTAGGCCGCCGCCAGGATTAATCCCGGCACCAACGCGCCGGCGAACAGGTCGCCGATGGACACGCCGAACTGGTCGCTCAGCAACACCAAGACGATGCTCGGCGGGATCATCTGCGCCATCGTGCCGGAGGCGACGATCACGCCAGTAGCCAACCCCTTGTCGTAGCCATACTTCAGCATCGTGGGCAGCGAGATCAGGCCCATGGCGATGATCGTCGCGGCCACCACGCCGGTGGTCGCTGCCAGCAGCGTGCCGACGATCACCACGGCCAGGGCCACGCCGCCCCTGACCGGCCCCATCAACTGCCCGACTGTATCGAGCAGCTCCTCAGCCAGGCCGGACTTCTCCAGCAGCGCCCCCATGAAGATGAAGAAGGGGATCGCCAGCAAGGTGCTGTCGCTCATGATGCCGAACCAACTGTTCGGCAGCGAAAGCAGCAGGTTAAAGTCGAACGCGCCCATCGCCAGGCCGAGCAGCCCAAACACGATCGAGACGCCGGCGAACGAGAAAGCGACCGGATAGCCCGTCAGCAAAAGGAAGAAGAAGCCGACGAACATCAGGATGCCCAGCCATTGCGGATTGAACTCTTCCACGTCTACGCCTCCTGCTCCTGGCGATGATGTTCGATTTCCTCGCGCAGCTCTGCGGCCAGCTCCTGGGCGATGGCCTGCTCATCTTCCACAACCATCACGGCTGACTCCAGCTCGTGGACGCCGGCCAACACCGCGCCATACTTGACGAGCTGGGCCAGGCCCTGGACGAATAGGCCGAAGAAGCCCACAATAATCAAGGTCTTGAGCGGGGCAAGGGGCAATCCGCCGGCGTCGCCCGAGACCTCCCACGGCCCCCAGCTCCCATCAGGCAGGCGTCCCCACGAGATGAGCACCGGGTTGATGCTGACGTAAATCGCCAGCGCGCTGAAGGGCAACAAGAAGAAGAGCGTGCCCAGAAAGTCCACCAACGCGCGCTGTCGCGGCCCCCAGCGGGAATAGAAGAAGTCCACCCGCACGTTGA
>Ga0197142_1002986_pt1 | contig 14437 bp, 16 predicted proteins | sample GBS60_MetaG_FD_148614 | JGI IMG/M metagenome (GOLD analysis project Ga0197142, IMG submission 148614) | Sediment microbial communities from Great Boiling Springs, Gerlach, Nevada, United States - GBS 60_MetaG | ecosystem: Environmental > Aquatic > Thermal springs > Hot (42-90C) > Sediment... | reverse complement strand
TGAAATATGAAAGGAATAATTTTTCTTTTTATATCATTAAATCCAAAATAAATAACGATGGTCGCTATTCTGTTATAGAAAAAATAGACAGACTATTAGAGGAACATAATTCAGAATATACTTATTTATTCAAATTGATTTATAACAGAGCACAAAAGCAAGATAGCAGTTTAGAAAAAGATTACATTTTCCCAAATGGGATAAGAAAATTTTTAGAAAATTATCTATCATTTAAAGTACCGCTTGGTGGTGTTAGTATTCATAAAAAGTTTGAAAATTTATGTCAAGATTATCCTAATGAAATAGATTCTGAAATAAAAACTCGTATAGAATCTTATTGTCAAGATCAATCCCATCCTTTGTATCAAGATAGCCCAACTGATTTTGATGAAAGACTTTTAGGAGAAATACAATCTGTGTGTTCAGCAATAATTAAATTAATAGAGAAAACCGATCCTAAACATTATCAACATTTATTAAAAGAAATAAATGATTAACTATGCTCTACGAAATTTTTAATTCATTAAAAGAAGTACAAATTATCATAAAAACTTGACAATCAGTTTGTATTGTGATACTATCTGAATATAGTTTTAATTTGTAGTATAATACAATCTAATGAATGAAGAAAAATTAGAAAATTTTTATAAAAATTGGCTTAAAAATCTTCCTAAATTAAGTGAAGGGTATATTTATGACAATAATAAAAATCTTCATCCTACAAGATATATCTTTTCTTATTTTAAAAAACTGATAAATAATTTTCTCACTGATAAAATAAATGAATTTGAAAAAATTGTTTTGCTACCCGGTATTAGAGGCGTAGGAAAAACTACTCTTTTGATGCAAATTTATAGAATTGAAAAATTTTTAAATCCCAATAATGATTGGGATGTTAGGTTGCTTAAAAATTTAAGCAAACTTGATTATAGATTTTATTTTGATGTTAGCAAACTTCATTTTGAACAAATTACTCTAAACGAATTTTTTAAGTTTTTTGAAAAAGTTAATAATTTTAACTTTGTGAGTTTAGATAAAAAAATAATACTTTTGCTTGATGAGGTTCATTTTGATGAGAATTGGAGTTTATTTTTCAAAGTATTATTTGACAATATAAAAGGACATAAAAATCTTTTAGTTATTGCCACTGGTTCTTCAGCGCTTAACTTAAAAATAAGCGCTGATTTAATAAGAAGAGCAACATTGTATGAACTTTTTCCAATGAAATTTAACGAGTATTTAATTTTAAAGCATAGTATCTATCCTGTTAAAAATTTATCTGAGTATTTAAAAGAATCTTTATTTAATTCAAAAAACGCAAAAGAAGTTTTTACAAAACTAAAAAATAAACAATTGGAAGTAGATAGATTTTTTGTGAATTTACCGCCTGATTGTGAAGATGATTTTTTTAAAAATGGCGGTTTTCCTTTTGTGGCAAGATTGCAAAATGAAGTTGAAATAATAGAAAGGATAAAAAATGTAATCAACGGAATAATCACCAAAGATATCTTAACATTAAAAAGATTTAAAACAGAGACAATAAGCAAAATCAATGATTTAATTTATTTATTGGCTAATTCTGATTTAATAAGTTACGAAAAATTACTTAATACTTTGCGGATTGACAATATAAGAACTCTTACTGCTTTAGTTGATGTTTTGATGATGAGCGGAATTTTAATAAAGGTTAAAGGTTATGGAAAAACTTATGGATCAACAAGAAAAACGCCGAAATATCTTTTTATCACTCCCTCTCTTCGCAATGCAGTTTTAGGAGGGATTTTTATTCAAGGCATAGAAGGTAAAAAGTTAGAAGATTATTTTGCTTTAATCTTTGAGAAAGATTTAAATAAAAAATTATCATATAGTTTGTCTTATGATACTGCTGAAGGAGGGGCAGATTTTATTTTAACTTTAAATGATAGAAGTAATATTGTTATTGAAGTTGGTTTTAATAAAGAAGAAGCTAAGCAAGTCGAGTTTACAATGAAAAAAGTCAAAAGTCGTTATGGATTGGTTTTTGGAAGTACTAAGTTAGAGTTGGTTAATAATTCTATTTTAAAAATACCATTGAGATTTTTAATGCTTATCTAACTATGCTCTACGAAATTTTTAATTCATTAAAAGAAGCGCACGGACAAGATTATTTTACATCTTGTGTTAGTGATGATATAGTTTTAAATCTTAATCCAAAATTTGAGTTGCGTAAGTATCAAAAAGAGGCTGATGAGGCTTTAAGAAGACTTATTTGAGAATTGAACTGATTTGATATGATGACAAAAAAAGTTAGTTAAATTTTTTAAAGGAAAGTTAACGCCTTATTTTTTTAATTGTTAAAACATATGGAAAAAAAACCAAACTGGGATGACTATTTTATGGAGATTGCCAAAGTGGTAAAAAGTCGAGCTGATTGTTTAAGGCGGCAAGTTGGGGCAGTTATTGTTAAAGACTTTCGGATTGTTTCAACAGGCTATAATGGTACACCCCACGGGATAAAAAACTGTACCGAAGGCGGTTGTCGCCGTTGCTTACTTCGTACCGAAGGAAAAATTGATTGGTATGAATACGAAGAAAGTTGCATTTGTCTTCATGCAGAACAAAATGCTATTATTCAAGCCGCATACCTTGGTGTTTCTACCAAAGGGGCAACCATTTATATTACCTCCAATCCTTGTTCAACGTGCGCCAAAATGATAATTAATGCCGGAATTGTCCGCGTTGTCTGCTTTAAAAATCATCATGATGAAGAGGGGATAAAACTTCTTAAAAAAGCTAATGTTGAAGTGAGGTTAAAATAAAAATTCAAACTTCAAAATGCAAATCTCAAAATGACAATTCAAAGTCCAAAAAAAATAAAATTTTGCATTTTTAATTGTTATTTTGCATTTATTCAAATATTAATATTTTTTCTTACTTTATTTTTGGTTCCAAAAAAAGTGTTTGCTTTTGAGTCTAATAACAAATTCGGTATTCATTTAGCCCAACCTCATCTAGAAGACTTAAAAAAAGTTTCAGAGCTTGTTAACTCATCTGGTGGTGATTGGGGATATGTGACGTTGGTGATTCAAGAAAACGATAGAAATCGTCAAAAATGGCAGGAAATTTTTGATTTACTTCGAAAATACCATCTTATTCCAATTATTCGTTTAGCAACAATACCAATAGGTGAAAATTGGAAGCGACCTAATCCTTCTGACGCTTACTCTTGGGCCGAGTTTTTAGATTCTTTAAATTGGGTAGTAAAGAATCGTTATGTTATTTTATTTAACGAACCCAATCATGGAAGTGAGTGGGGCGGCCAGGTGGATCCTAAAAGTTATACCCAAGTGGCTTTTTCTTTTGCCAAAACCTTAAAAGAAAAAAATCCTAATTTTTTTGTAATGCTTGCTGGTTTTGATGCCTCAGCCCCTCATTTACCACCAAAGTTTTATGATGAGGAGGTTTTTCTAAGAGAAATGTTAGCGACGGCCAGAGATTTGGTTCATAACAATTACTCCCAAAAAAATAGCAATCAGAGTCAAAGAAAAAGCAATAATCACATTGGTATTAATTTGCCAAAAATCAGTATTGTTCATAAATTTTTTAATTCTAATTTGTATGCAAAGATCAAAAAAAATATACCAAAAAGGAGCGCTGTCAATATAATAAGGTTACCGACTTGTTTGAGATTTGAAAAATTTGGGACAATAAAAATTGCTGCCAACCAAGCTGCCGAAAGATTAATTGAAAGTTCAGATAAAACACGAAAAAGCGCTTTTTTTGATTTTTTAGAAAGTTTTTTCATTAAAAATATTATAGCAGAAGAAAAAAAAAGCGGTCTTTTTGACTATATTGACGGCTGGGCTTCCCATTCTTATCCTAATCCTTCCTTTTCTGGTTCACCTTACGATTTTGGAAGGGGGACGGTGAGAACTTATCAGTGGGAATTGGAGTTGCTTCGTCAACTTGGGGTAGAAAAAAATTTGCCGGTTTTTATCACCGAAACTGGTTGGGATTTAAAAATTCAATCCGCAAACTGGCGGACAAAATTCAAATCTCAAAATTTAGCTGAAGAAACAGTGGCGCAAAATTTCAAAATCGCCTTTGAAAAGATTTGGTTGCCCGATGAAAGAATAATAGCTGTTACACCTTTTGTTTTTGATTATCAGACGGAGCCATTTTTGGGATTTTCTTGGAAGCGGCAGGGAAGTGATGAGTTTTATCAACAATATTATCTTATTCAGTCGATGCCAAAGATAAAAGGAGAACCAGTTCAAGAAGAAAAAGGAGAAATTAATTTTGACTTACCAAAAGAGTTGGTTAACAAATCAACTTATCATTTTAAAATCAAATTGAGAAATCAGGGACAAGGATATTGGGATGAAAGAAGTTATTCGTTATTAGCGATTAGTTATTTAGGGGGTATAAGGACAGAATTTTTAATCGGTAATTTAGGTGAAGTCGCGCCCTACGGAGAAAAAGAAATAGATTTTTATTTAAAAACAAAAAATGAAGGGGAGGAAAAAATAAAATTTGTTTTGCAGAAAAACGGCAAAAATATTTTGGAAAGTAGGGAGTGGAATTTTGAAATTTCGCCGCTGCCAAGCCTTAAAGTTAAAACAGGTCTTTTTCCTAAATTAAACGACTCAGGTAATGATTTTGATCTTCAAATATTTGATGAAAAAGAAAATCTTATTTTTCAAAAAAAGAATTTATCAATTAAGGCAGGTTTTGGAAAGGTGCAAGATATAGAAAATATTGTTTTTGGAAAAAGGTATCGAGTGGTTATTTTAAAGCCTTATTATTTACCACGACAAAACTATTTGATTTTTAAAAAAGGAGAAAATAAAATTAGTTTTAAGCCGATGCTGCCTTTTGATTTTAATCTTGATGGTAAGTTTAGTTTAAAAGACATTTTAGAGTTGATTAAAAAACCTAATTTATTAATTCTACTTTTTCCTTAATTAATACTTATAGTAAAAATTAGAAGATATATAATTTTTTTGAACAATTAAATATTTTTTAATTTTTTTTTATTTAATTTTTATTTTGTATTTTTTTAAAATTAAAAATAAAATTCATGTTTTTTAAATACCATATAAGATTATTAATTTCTCTTTTATAATTTTTTTTATTTTTTAAAGCATAAGTTATTGATCCAGTAATTATTAGAAGAAGGTAAATTTTTATCTTATTGATATTTAATTTTTTTAATCTATTGTTAAAGTAGCCATTTAAAAATGATTTAATAAGTGTTTTTGATTTTAAAAAAGAAAGTTTTATAGTGTAGGCTAAATCCCAATTTTTATCACCAATAAATGCATTTTCAAAGTCCCATAAACTTTTGATTTCAAAATTTTTGTTGTTAAAATCGACAGTAAAATTCTGCGGATGAAAATCATAGTATAAAAAAGAAGGGTTAAAATTAATGTTGTTTTTTAAAAAAGATTGAAAAAGAGACTTAATAATTTTAATTTTTTCAGAAGAAAAATTTAATTTTTTTAAAACTTTAATATCATTTTCAAACCAAGGTTTTAAAAACAAATTACACCATTGATTTTCTTTTAGGTAGACTTCCTTAAAAATATTTATAAAATCACTTTTGTTCAAAAGAGTGTTTACTTGAGAGTGAATATTTTTAAGATTTTTTCCCATAAAAAAAGCAAACTTATCTTTTAAATTTTTTCTTTTTAAAAAATAACTACCAATTTGATTTTCGTCATATCTTTTTATTGTTAAAAAATAATTTTTGTATTGAAAGTAATCAAGGTATTGAGGTGTTTTAAGGTTTAGGTTTTTTTTAAGATAATGGCTTATTTTTATGTCTTTTAATATTTTTTCTTTTTGGTCAATTTGACTTATTTTTAAAATTTTATAGTTAAAACTTTTATCACTGATTTTAAAGACTAAGTTATTAGAGAAGCTAAATAACCTTTTTATAAAGATAGGGTTTTTTATTTTTTTGATGATGATATTATTGATGATTTTTAAATCATCATCATTAATTGAATAAATGTTTTTTTCTTCTGCAATGTTAAAAATAAAATTTACTTTGTTTAAATATACACTGGTTAAACTGGCGTTTTTGATTTTAAAAAGATCTCGTCTTTTAAAAATCTCATAATTTTTATCTTTGAAAATTAAACTTAAGATTATTCTTATTATTTCTTCATGAGAAACAATTAAAATATTTTTTTTGTTTTGTTTTTTTATTTCATTTAAAAATAAAGACAGTCTTTTTATAATATCAATTTTTGCTTCACCTTTTGGCCATGGTGTTTTTAAAGGATTTTTTTGATATAAGATAAAAAATGATTGATATTTTTCTTTAATTTCATCCCAACTTTTTCCTTCAAACTCACCAAAATCTTGATCTTTTAATCTTTCATCGACTTTAAGGGGAGTGTTTTTATTTAAATTGTTTTTGATTATTAATGCTGATTGATAAGCTCTTTTTAGAGGTGAAGTAATAATAAGATTAATTGTTATTTTTTCTTTATTAATAAGATGAGTAATTTTTTTAATTTGATTAATTCCTTTTTTTGTTAAAGGGCTTTCGTCTTTTTGACCATAAATAATATTTTCTTTATCACTTTCAACATTCCCTTCTGATTGACCATGACGAATAAGATAAATAATCATTTTTGGTAAAATATTTGATTGATTATGACTAATAAAAATTTAATCTTACCAGAAAATCAAAATATTTTAGCAGTTTTTGCTCATCCGGATGATGATGTTTTTGGGCCTTCGGGAATGATATTAAGTCTTTGTGAAAAAGAAAATCAGGTTTTTGAAATTTTTATTACCAACGGCAAGGCCGGTATTAATCAAAAGACTGGAAAAAAAGAAAAAGATTTGGGTGAGAAAAGAAAAAAAGAAGCCCAAAAATCAGCTTATTTAATGGGGGTAAAAGACGTTTTCTTTTTAGACTTTGATGATGGATCTTTATCAAACAACATTTATCACCAGGTTTCTGAAAAAATAGAAAAAATAATCAATAAAATTAATCCGTCAGTTTTTTTAACCTATGAGCCAAGAGGTGTTTCGGGACACGTTGACCATTTTTTTACTTCAATGGTGGTTAGTTTTTTGGCTTCAAAATTAAAAAAGAAAGTTTTTTATTATTGTTTATCAAAAGAACAAAGGCAGTTTATCAAAGACTACTTTATATTTTTTCCTGAAGGTTATAGTGAGGAAGAGATTGATTTAAAATTAAATGTAGAAAAATATAGAGAAAAAAAAGAAAAACTTATCAAAATTCATAAGACTCAAGTTAAAGATGGAAAGATGATTTTAAAAAATATGAAAAAACAAAAACCGTTAATTGAAAATTTTTTGGTAAGGGATTTTTTAAATGAGTAACTTAGAGTACTATTTGGGTTTTTCTTATTTTTTGGGGATTGGACCCCAAAGATTTTCTCTTCTTTTGAAAAATTTTGGCAATGTAAAAAATGCGTATTTGGCAAAAAAAGAGGAATTAGCAAAAGTTTTGGGAGAAAAATTAACAGAAAAATTTATTCAATTTCGCAATCAATTTGATCCAAAAAAAGAGTTAGAAAATCTTAAAAAAAAGGAAATTACGGTTTTATCTTTTGAAGATAAAAGATATCCACCATCTTTAAAAGAAATTGCTGATCCGCCAATTTGTCTTTATGTTAAAGGTGATCTTTCAAACTTTGATTTTGAAAAAGACTTTTTTATTGCTATTGTTGGTACAAGAAAACCAACATCATATGGAGAAACATTGGTAAAAAAATTTGCCTCACAGTTAGCATCGATGGGGATTATTATTGTTTCTGGTATGGCTTTGGGGATTGATTCTTTAGCTCATTGGGAAGCCTTGAAATTTGAGGGGAAAACGATTGCCGTTTTGGGATGTGGGGTTGATGTTATCTATCCACCAAGTAATGATAAACTTTATCAGGAGATTTTAAAAAAAGGAGGACTTATTATTTCTGAATTTCCACCAGGAAGAACCGTTTTAAAAGGTCTTTTTGTGGCAAGAAATCGGATTATTTCTGGGATTTCTTCTGGAGTTTTAGTAGTTGAGGGCGCCAAAGATTCTGGAGCTTTAATTACCGCCAAATATGCGGCAGAACAAGGTAAAGAGGTTTTTGCTCCGCCGGCTCCTCTTACTTCACCGATGTCAGAGGCACCAAATTTTTTATTAAAACAAGGAGCAAAACTGGTAACTGATACTTCTGATATTTTAGAAGAGTTTAATTTAAAAATTCCACCAAGAAAGAAAAAAGATTTAGAAAAAGATTTAACTTTTGATGAAAGATTGATTTTTGAGAGTTTAACTTTTAGCCCAAAAACAGTTGATGATTTGATTTTAGAAACAAAAATGCCAATTGATAAAGTTTTAAATATCCTTTCGATTTTGGAGATTAAAGGGGTAGTAGAGAAGAATAAAGAAGGAAAATATCAGGTATCGTGTAACGTATAACGTGTAACGTGAAACATAAATATTTAACATTAAAAATTTTAAAAAATAATAGGTTGCAAACTTGGGTGATATTTGATATTATGGTATATTATTAAAATAATTATAAGTTTTTTTTAAAAATTCTATGAAAGGCTATTTTGGGCACTTGGAAGAGGATGTTAAAAAAAACTCAAATTTTCGAAAGGTTTTATATACTGGTCGTTACAGTCAGTTGGTTTTAATGAGTTTGTTGCCCGGTGAGGAGATTGGTGAAGAAGTTCATTCGCAAAACGATCAATTTTTTCGCTTTGATCAAGGAATAGGAAAGGTGGTTATTGATGGTAATGAGTATGAGGTAAAAGATGGCGATGCGGTTTTGGTGCCGGCTGGCGCAAGTCATAATGTGATTAATACCGGCAGCGAACCGTTGCGTTTTTATACTATTTATTCCCCACCGCATCACAAAGATGGAATTATCCGTCAAACCAAAAAAGAGGCAATGGAACAAGAGGCAGAGTTTGATGGAAAGACTACCGAATAAAATCGGTTGAAACTATTTAAGATTGACTAAGTGAGAAAAATCAAAAAAAATCCGGAAGAATAATATTGATATTGATAAATTAAGATAAATTAAGAGCTTAAACTTAACCTATTTATTGCGACCGCACCAAAATGGTAAAAATTTAGCCTTTTTATTTTTTTTATCTGTTTTTATTTTTAATACAAAGTTTCTTACTTAATTTATAAATTTTTGTTGCTTAATTTATTTTTATAGATTAAAATAATCTTGTTATGTTAAAGGTTGGGATTATTGGTCTTCCCAATGCTGGAAAATCAACCCTTTTTAATGCTTTAGTTGAAAAACCAAAAGCACAAGTGGATGCTTATCCTTTTACAACAATTGATAAGAATTTAGGGACAGTTACGGTTCCTGATGATACTCTTTTTAAACTGGCATCATTAGAAAATATAGGTAAAGTCACCCAAGTAACAATTGAGTTTGTTGATATTGCCGGACTTATTAAAGGTGCTAATTTAGGAGAAGGTTTAGGAAATCAGTTTTTACATCATATAAGAGAAGTTGATCTTATTCTTCATGTTTTGCGTTATTTTAAAGATAAAGATGTTCCCCATGTTCATCCAATAATTGACCCCGAAGAAGATTTTGCTATTGTAAATGAAGAACTGATTTTGGCTGATCTTCAAACATTAGAACGACGTTTAAAAAAGGAAAAAATAACTTTTGAAGAAAAACAAATTATTGAAAAGGTAATCAAAGAAATGAACCAGGGAAAGATGGCCAAAGATTTAAATCTTTTAGAAAAAGAAAAAGAAGTTTTGCGACCCTTAAATCTTTTAACTTTTAAAACCCAACTGATTGTGGCCAATATCGATGAAAAAGATATCACAAATCCTCCAAAAAACGTTTTTGGTTTACCGTTAATTCCAATCTGCGCTAAGCTTGAGGCAGAACTTAATGCTTTACCTTGGGTAGAAAAGCAGCGATTTTTAAAAGCTTATGGTCTTTCAAAAAGTGCCAAAGACACAATAATAATTGAAAGTTATAAGGCGTTAGATGTAATTACTTTTTATACAATTGCAAAAAAGAAAGAAGCCCGGGCTTGGACGTTAAAAAAGGGAAAAACTGCTTTGCAGGCTGCCGCAAAAGTTCACAGTGATTTTGCCAAAAATTTTGTCAAAGTGGAGGTTATTTCGGCTAACGAATTAATTACTTTGGGTGGGTGGCAAAAGGCAAAAGAAAAAGGGAAAATAGTTCTTGAGGGAAGAGATTATCAGGTAAAAGACGGCGATGTTTTGGAGTTTAAGGCAGCAATAAAATAATTTATTATTTATGTGGCATTATCTAAACAATCGTTGGGTAAAAACTAAAGATCTTAAAATCACCGCCTTTGATTTAGCAGTTACCCGCGGATTTGGCGCCTTTGAGTTTCTTCGAACTTACAATAAAAAACCTTTTCGTTTAGAAGAACATCTTAATCGTTTTTTTCATTCGCTTTCAATTTTGCAGATGAAGCCAGCCAAAACTAAAAAAGAAATTAAAAAAATTATTAAAGAAGGAATTAAAAAGAACAAGATGAAGGATTTAAGTATTAGAATTATTCAAACCGGTGGTAAGTCAGATGATGGATTGATTCCAAAAGGAAAATCTAATTTTATCGTTATGTTTAGCGTGGTAAAAATTTATCCTAAAAAATACTATAAACAAGGAATAAAACTACTTACTTATCCTTTTTTACGAAGGTTGGCAAAAGCTAAGTCTTTAGATTATTTAATTGGTGTTTTAGCCGTCAAAAAAGCAAAAAAGCAAAAAGCCGTTGAGGCTTTATATATTGATTCTGAAAAAATATACGAAGGGGTAACAAGCAATTTTTTTGCTGTAATTGAAGAAAAAATTGTTACTCCAAAAGATAATGTGTTACCTGGGATAACAAGACAAGTAGTAATAGAAATTGCTAAAAAATTAGGTTTTTTGGTTGAGGAGCGCGACTTATTTTTAAAAGAAATTCCAAATTTTTCTGAAGCGTTTATTACCGCCACAACCAAAGAAATTATGCCGGCAGTTGTAATAGATAATCTAAAAATTGGGGATGGAAAAGTGGGAAAAATAACAAAAATTTTGATGAAAGAGTTTAAAAGGTTAGTTGCAAAATATTAACTAGACAACTTACAGCTTAAAGGATTTTATCAACACTTTTTGATAAAGCATTAGCTAAAGTTAAAAAACAGGGAAAGAAGTCAGATGATGTAACAGGTGTTTTATTTATATTTTAATGGTATTAAAAATCATGAATTTGTTTATTCTTGCTAATAAATCTCTTCATCAATTTTTTTAATCCTTCGTAAATACTTTTCTTCCATTTTTGGTTGAGTCTCGATAAAAATATCAACAATTTTTTTTGCTTTTTCAAATCCCCAACCATTTTCTTCATCTCCATTTTTAAAATAGTCGGCGGCTAATGCCAAAACATTGATATGATCGTTTTCTTTGGCATGTTTAACTTGTTGTTCAAAAAATCCCAAAGCACAACGAATACCTTTGAAACGGTTGACAACGATTGAGACGCCTACCCCTGATCCACAAATAACAATCCCTAAAAAATCTTTAGGATTTTGTAAAACCGCTTGAGCCACTTTTTTAGCAAAGTCAGGATAGTCATCTTGCGGATCGTATTGATAATTGCCCATATCTTCAACACGAATATTTTTTTCGTGAAGATAGTCAATTAGTTTATTTTTTAAATCAAAACCACGATGATCAGCGGCAATAAAGATAGTCATAAATTAAGTATAAAGTATTAAGTAGTAAGTAGCAAGTATTAAATAAAAAAGGACTGTCCTTGTCAAATGACAGTCCTTTATAAGTCTTTTCTGGGGCTACTGATAAAAATTAAAGACAAAACTACACCAACAACAAAGCCGGTTTCATAGCCTAAAAATAAATATCCCAAAACACCACCAAAAATAAAAAAGAAAACCATCTGTATCAGATTAAATTCACTACCAATATTGACCGCAAAATACATAATCATAATATAAAGAAGAGAAAGGATAGCGTAAGTGGTTACGCTAAAAGAATCAGTTTTTGCTGAAGGAGTGGCGATATTGATAAGTTGGGCTAAAATATAAAAACCCATTTTTTAACCGATAACTTCTAAAAAGTTTTTTTTAAATTTTTCCCAAGAGAAAAATTTAACTCTTTCTTGTGCTTTTTTACCTAATGTTTTTTGTTGTTTTTTATCAAAATAAAGTTCAATGATTTTGTCAGCAATATCGTTTGGGTAATTGGGGTTAGCATATAAAGCATTATCTTTGGCAATCTCTTGAAAAACTTCAATATCGCTTAAGACCGATGGGCAGCCTTGGGATGAAGCTTCAAGATAAGAAAAACCAAAGCCTTCATCGCGTGAGGGCAAAATATTTAAACTAGCTTGTTGATAAAGTTTTATTAAATCTTCATCAGTTACATAGCCTAAAAAAATAAAACGTTTATCATTTTTTGTTATTTCAAAAAACTCTTTTAGTTCTTTTTGCCAAGGATGGTTAAAGTGTAACGTGTAACGTGTAACGTGTAACTTTTTGAAATTTTCAAATATTTTTCCAACAAAAACACAGGTGACATTGGCGATTTTGATGGCGCGAGCTAAGTTGACTAAGTTTTTATTCCAGGTGGCATCACCAACATATAAACAAAAATTCGAAATTCGAAGTTCGAAATTCAAAACAATTTCTGAATTTAATTTTTTTAATGAGTTCATTTTTTTTTCGAATTTCGCGCTTCTTGCTTCGGATTTAAATACTTTTGGTAGACACGGATAGAAAACTTTTATTTTTTCTTCTGGAATCTTTAATATTTGAATAATATCTTTTTTTGAAGCCTCAGAGTCGGTGACAATTAAATCATAATTTTTTAAAGCCAGTTTATTTAAAAAGATATTAAAATTACCGCGCAGTCCTTTGGGAAAATGTTGGGGATATTTTAAGGGGATTAAATCATGAATGACAGCAATTTGTTTTTTGGCGATTTTTTTTAAGGTTATTGGTTTTTGGAGGAAGTTAAAAAAAGGATTGATGAAAACGTGTAACGTGTAACGTGTAACGTGTAACTTATTAGAGAAAATCCAATTAGAAAAGTTTTCTTTTAAAATTTGTAAGTACCTACCAACACCACGCACCTTTGATTGTTTATCGGATGCGGTTGGATCAAAACATAAGATTTGGGTCATAGAAAGATTTTATAAAATTAATCTCAACTTGACAATGATTACAGAATCATTATATAATTCTTTAATATGATAAAACAACTAATCAATGATGAAAAATTTACCAATATTCAAAAAGCCCAAGCCGGTTTAACCCGTCTTTTTTTAGAAGCAAAAAAAACCGGAAGTTTTTATAGAGTTTTAAGAAACGATCAGCCTTTAGGTGTTCTTCTTCCTGAAAATATTTGGCAAAGTTTGATTGAAGATTTAGAGGCTTTGTCTTCGCCAACTTTTAGACAAAAAATTGCCAAAGCAAGAAAAGAAAGAAAAACAATTAAATCAAGTGAAGTTAAAAAACAATTAGGCTTATAAAAATGTATTCTTATGAATTTAAACCACAAGCAATTCGTGATTTAAAAAAACTTCCCAAAGAAATTCAAAAAACAATTATTAAAAAACTTGATTATTTTGTTTCTTTCGAAAACCCTTTAGTCTTTGCTGATCATCTTGTCAACTTTGAAATCGGCACTTACAGGTTTCGTATTGGTGATTATCGAGTGATCTTTGATGTAATAGATGAGAGAATAATTATTCTTACTTTAGGGCATAGAAGGGAAATTTATAGGTGAAAAAGGGTTATTTGTTATTGGTTATTAGTTATTTGGGAAAGGTTGATATAAAAACCGTCTTTGAAAAAGACAGTTTTTTTAAATATGATTTATTTGTTAAATAAATTATTGGTTCTTTATTTTTTTGATGGTACTGCTGTTTTTACGGTGCTTAGTTGTTGTGAGTCTGTTAAGGAGTCTGGTTTTACTACTTCTAATATACCTTTAACGACAGGATCGAAAATAGTAACAGCTTCCACTATTTTTTGTACTAATTCGGGATCTTCAATACTTCCATCTTCTACTTTTTTTCTTAAGCCCATCATTAAACTTTGTATTGCTGAAGCAGCATCTAATGTTCTTTGTCTTGCTAAATCTGAATCTAATACTAGATTTTCACCCGTTTTTGTAATTATATGAGCATGGAATTGCCTCTTACCAAATTCCCTTCCGATTTCTCTTAATTGTTCTTCATATTTTATTAAACCTTTTTCGCTTTTTTCCTCTATTAGTTTTATTATGGAGCTTGCAAGAGATGATGATTTCCCTGGATGATCTTCTTTTGTAGGTCCTTGTGATTCATTTATTTTTTTTGCAGGAGTTTGTTCCATAAGTTTTTTTAAATTTTTAATTTTTTTTCATTTTTCTTCTTCTTCTTCTTGTCAATATGCTATTGACAAAAGCATATTTTATGCTTA
>Ga0197142_1002984_pt1 | contig 14442 bp, 15 predicted proteins | sample GBS60_MetaG_FD_148614 | JGI IMG/M metagenome (GOLD analysis project Ga0197142, IMG submission 148614) | Sediment microbial communities from Great Boiling Springs, Gerlach, Nevada, United States - GBS 60_MetaG | ecosystem: Environmental > Aquatic > Thermal springs > Hot (42-90C) > Sediment... | reverse complement strand
CGCACCAACCGCTGGTGGTGCTGGAGGCGATGAAAATGGAACATATCGTCGCCGCCCCTCACGACGGCATCATCCTGCGTCTGCCCTACGCCGTCGGTGCGCTGGTCGCCAAAGGCGCGACGCTGGTGGAACTGGAGGAGGGGTGATGAGGGATGAGGCGAAGGTTGCAGGTTGCAGGTTGCAGATTGCAGGTTGCAGGTTGCGCGTTGAACGTGGGTGAGGTGGAACGTCCCCGACCCGTGAGGTCTCCGCCGTGGATCTGGCGCCGACCGTCGAACGTCGCTGGTGGAAGGATCCACGCCTGCTCCGAGGACGTCCCAACCCCGAAGGGTCCTGGCGCACGGCGTGAGGAGTGAGGCGCGAGGCGCGGGGCGAGAGGAGTGAGGGGTGGGAGATCTAAGCGGGAGAGGCAGTGGCATGAAAGTGATTGACGGTCGTGGAAAAGATACGCTGATCCGGGCGCAGGTCGAGCGTTATGTTGCTGATGTTCACGCGATGCTGGGCGATCAACTGGTCGGCGTGTATCTACACGGCTCCCTGGCAATGGGGTGCTTTAATCCGGATCAGAGCGATCTTGATCTTCTGGTCGTCACGTATGCGCCGATGTCTGCCTTGACAAAACGTGATGTTGCCGACCACCTGTTGCGTGTGTCGCGCCAGCCGGCGCCGATTGAGGTTAGTTTTCTGGCGCTGACCATGCTGACGCCGTGGCGTCATCCGCCGCTGTTCGATTTCCACTACAGCGAAATGTTGCGCTCCGCATACGCGCGTGACCTGGCGGGGGAAGGGTGGCGCACCTGGAGCGCACGCGATCAGCGCGATCCCGACCTTTCGGCGCATATCACGGTTGTGCGGCGGCGGGGTATTGCGCTCTGCGGACCGCCCCCAACTGAGGTGTTTCCGCCTGTGCCGGAGGAAGACTATATCACCGCAATTATCGGCGACGTCGCCGAGGCGCTGGACCGCATCTACGCCGACCCGATTTACGCCATTCTGAACGCCTGCCGCACGCTGGCATTCCTGCAAACGCGCCGGGTGTACTCCAAGGAGGAAGGTGGTCGGTGGGCGCTCGAACAGTTACCCGCCACATTGCGCCCGCTCGTGCAGACGGCATTGATACACTACCGCGACGCCGGGCACACTGGGGCGTTTCCTGTCGAGCTGCTCGATGCGTTTCGTGATTATGCGCGGCGGGAATTGAAGCGCACGCCGGTTATGGCCTCAACCGAATCGTGAGACAGGGTCCACAGTGGTGCCCACCGTCGCAAGAGTAGGGTTTTTGGAGATACAGAGTTGTGATGCAGTCCGAGGTTTGTATCGCACATATTTTCTATCCACTCTTGAAGGTCACGGGGGCGCACCTGTGATGGCGACGGCAACACAGGTGCTGGTCATCGGATCTACAACAACCGTTCTCCCACTGCAACTGAATCGACGCGGTAGTGGCACCCGCGGCTCTGGCGGTTGTGCCGCGCCGCCTGGGCGATGATCAGCGCCGCTTCGACGGCGTTGCGCAGCCCGATCAGTCCATCGCTCAACTTCGTGGCGCGGTAGAAGGTCTCGATCTCGTTTTGCAGGTGGCGCAGTTCACGGATAGCGCGCGAGAGCCGGTCGCCGGAGCGGATCAGCCCGACATAGTGCCACATGATGTTCTGAATGGTCTGCATATCACCCTGGATGAGCGCCGGGTCGGAGTCCTCGGTCAATCCCGACTCGTCCCACGGCGGGATGTCGCCAGCTGGTGGACGGATGATCGCCGGGTCGTTGTTCAGACGCGCCTCGATGTCGCGCGCGGCGCGCACGCCCCACACCAGACCTTCGAGCAACGAGGTCGATGCCAGGCGGTTGGCGCCGTGCAGTCCGGTGCAGGCGACTTCGCCGACCGCGTACAGGTTGGCGATGCTCGCCCGCCCCCATTCATCGGTCAGCACCCCGCCGCAGGAATAGTGCGCCGCCGGAACGACCGGTATCGGCTCACGGGTGATGTCCACGCCGACCCGCAGGCACTCGGCGTAGATGTTCGGGAAACGGGAACGGATGACGTCCGGTTTCAGCCGCGAGGCGATGTCAAGCAGAACGTGGGAGTAGCCGTGTTCTTCCATTTCGGCGTGGATGGCGCGCGCAACAACGTCACGCGGCGCCAGGTCTTTCCATTCCGGCGCGTATTTGTGCATAAAAGGACGACCTTCGGGGGTGAGCAGAATGCCCCCTTCGCCGCGCACCGCTTCGCTGATCAGGAACCCTTCGGCGCCGGGCACGGCGAGCGCAGTGGGATGGAACTGAATATACTCGGCGTTGACGATGCGCGCACCGGCGCGATGCGCCATTGCCAGCCCGTCGCCGCGCGCGCCGGGCGGATTGGTGGTGTTGCGGTAGAGGCGCCCCAGCCCGCCGGTCGCCAGGATGGTGAAGGTGGCGAGGGTACGGTGGACGGTGCGGCGTTTCCGTTCAAACACATATGCGCCATGGCAGACGACAGGTTCATACGCTGCGAGCGGGTTGTGCGAATGGTGCGGCGAGGTGATCAGATCGACGGCGGTGAGACCGGTCATAACTTCGATGTTGGGGCGCTGACGGATGGCTTCCATCATAGCGCTGATGATTGCCCTGCCGGTTCCATCGCCAACGTGAAGAATGCGGCGGCGCGAATGCGCCGCTTCTTTGCCATACGCCAGATCGCCGTCCGGTGTGCGGTCGAACTCGACCCGCGCCGTGCGGATCAGCACCTCTTCGAGCAGGCGCGGTCCCTCTTCGGCGAGGATCTGCGCGGCGCGGGGTGATGAAGCGCCAGCGCCAGCTGCCAGGATGTCGCGCACCAGCAGATCGGCGGAATCGTCCGGTCCACGCGCAATAATGCCGCCCTGCGCATAGCGGGTGTTCGATTCGCACGGATCGCTCTCGCGTGTCAGCAGCGTAATATGGCGACGCGGGTTGCGCGCCAGTTCGAGCGCCGCAGCCGCGCCAGCGATACCGGCGCCGATGATCAAAACATCGGTGGTTTTCATCGGTTTTCTCTCGTTCCAGTCGCCCCTCGGGCGAAACCACAGTCCGGCGGCTCGATGCGCCGGCTGCCAGAAGAAGTGTCGCTGAAGATCAGACTATGTTCGGGTCTCACCCGATCTGGATCATCCGTTCCACTGCGCGGTACGCGCGCTGGCGGATGTCTTCCGGGATCTCGATGACATACCGGTTGAACAGCAAGGCGTCGCGGGTATCCTCCAGGGTAATCATATTCATGTGCGGGCAACGCACCATGCAGAGACGCAGCATATCCTTCTCCGGGTTGGCAGCGGCGATATTGTCCCCCATTGCGCACTCGGTGAGCAGCAGATAGTGCGGCGCGCGGGTCTGTTGCACATAGCGGATCATGGCATTGGTGCTGCCGGCGAAATCCGCTGCCGCCACCACTTCTGGACTGCACTCCGGATGCGCCAGGATGACCACATCGGGGAACTGCGCGCGCACGCGCCGGATGTCATCGACGGTGAACTTTTCGTGCACCTCGCAGCGTCCGTGCCAGCCGACCAGTTGATAATCGAGCAGCGTGTCGCCATTCACCGGGTGCAGCGTCGGGAAGATGATATGTTTGCCGGTCTCGCGGGCGACATTGCGCGCCAGGTATTCGTCGGGCACAAAGATCACCGTGTCCGCCTTGAGCGATTCGACCACGGCGACCGCGTTGGACGATGTGCAGCAGATGTCGCTTTCGGCTTTGACATCGGCATAGGTGTTGACGTAAGACACGACCGGCGCACCGGGGAAGCGCGCTTTCAAGGCGCGAACGTCTTCAGCCGTGATGCTTGCCGCGAGCGAGCATCCCGCCTTTTCCGACGGCAGCAGCACCGTTTTTGTCGGGTTGAGAATTTTGGCGGTTTCCGCCATAAAGCGCACACCGCAAAACACAATCACATCTTTGTCGGTCGTGGCGGCTTTGCGGCTCAGGTCGAGCGAGTCGCCGGTAAAGTCGGGAATGGAATGGAACAGCGCCGGCTCCATGTAGTTGTGCCCCAGAATGACGGCGTTGCGCTGCCGTTTGAGTTCCAGAATTTCGACTGCCAGTTCCGCCTTGTAGTGCAACTCGAACTCCGGCGCCAGATTGCCGAGTTTCACCTGCAACCGCGTAAACATCTCCTGCGCGTTCATTGTGGTCTCCCTGTAGTTTCCGGCGCTTCATCAGAAGCGTCGGATGCGAGATATTCAAAACTGACATCAAAAACCGGCGCCGAGTGGGTCAACGCACCGATGGAAATATCGTCCACGCCGGTTTCGGCGATCCGCCGGACGGTTTCGAGCGAAACGTTGCCCGACGCCTCGAGGCGCGCGCGACCGGCGACCAGGCGCACCGCCTCCGCCATCGCGTCGAGCGACATGTTATCGAGCATGATGCGTTGCACGCCGAGATCGAGCGCTTCGCGCACATCGGCGAGGGAGCGCGCCTCGACCTCGATCTCCAGGTGCGGCGCGTGCGCCCTGGCGCGTTCCACGGCAGCGCGCAGCGAACCGGCGAAGTCGATATGGTTATCCTTGATCAGCACCATGTCGTACAACCCGATGCGATGGTTGCGCCCGCCGCCGTGCCGGACTGCGAGTTTGTCCACCATGCGTAGTCCGGGGGCGGTTTTGCGCGTATCGAGAATGACGGCGCGCGTTCCGGCGACCGCATCGACAAAGCGACGGGTCAATGTCGCAATGCCCGACATCCGCCCCAGAAAGTTGAGCGCCACCCGCTCGGCGGTCAGCAACGCACGCGCCGGACCGCTGACAAGCGCCAGGGTCTGCCCCCTGGCAACCCGCGCGCCTTCAGCAACGTCGGTCGTGAAGACGACCCGTTCATCGACCATGCGGTACACCGCGTGCGCCACGTCCAGCCCGGCAACAATGCCCTCCTGCTTCGCAACAATCCGCCCGCGCATTGTCGCATCGGGCGGCACAATGCTGTTGGTGGTGACATCGCCGGTTCCCACGTCCTCGGCGAGCGCGCGGCGAATGGCGTCGAGGATGTCGGGGTGGATGGAGAGATTTAGTGTCATTTTTACACTATTCCCGTCTGAAATAAAAATCGGCGTTTCGCCTGTTAGTGTCAATGTTACTCTATTTAGAGATGATTGTCAAGGTGCGCCGGAGGAAAGAAAGCACGGATGGGAGATTCTCCCGCGAGATGGTACATGCCATCGTCCCCATCGTGCGGCGTGGATGCGCCTGGTGCATGCTTCCCCACGACGTCCCGCTATGGCTGACGGTCTATCCTTCCGTTCGTCGCTGGCGGAAGGACACGACCCGGGCGCGGCGCACCGATACGCTCCGAATGGACGTGCGCCGTGCATCGGGGCGAGAGAAAGAGTTGGGCGATCAGGAGACAGGCGCCGGAGAGGCAGGAGAGAAGGTTCTGGGCTTCTGAACAGACAAGGACGGTGTGGAGGCGTTTGGGTTTGCGGGCGCGCGGGGACTGGATAGGCTCAGTGATTTCCCGTCCGAGGACCTCGCAATAGAGGAAAAAGATAGCCTGGAGGACCCGATGTTGGGGAGAGGCAGCGACGTGTTCGTGGAGAGCCAGGTGGGTGAGAAAGGCTTCGATTTCCTGAGCGCCCATTTCTGGGGGGGTTGGCGTTTACCATAAATAAGGATGAAGCGGCATCACCTGGCGTGCCCGGTCCAGGAGTTTCGGGGCGACGGAAGAACTGGCCGGTTTTGGCGGTTTGGGTGGGCTCTAGACGCGGCTGCTCCGCTGTGCTATGCTACACACCCGCCCTGCCCGTATCAGTGTGAGCCGCCGCCACGCGGCGAACCGGTTGCGATGTGGCTGAAAGCAGTGTAATCGAAGGCGGCGAAGCCATCTCCAGACCCGCACAGGAATTGCGTCTCGGATGAGCCTTGACGTAGCCCTTCGGCGGCTCGTGGAGATTGAGAATATAAACCGGTATTCGCCCTTGCCGTGGGGCTAATGGAGATTGAGAATTATAGCAGTTCTCACAAAGATTGGTCTGGTTGGGCAGGGTTGCACCCGCCATCGAAAGCAGACGCCTTGTGCACCATCCCTCCGCGTGCTTCGCGTCTCTGTGTGCATCAGACCGGCTCACGCGGAGGCGCGGAGGCGCGGAGATGGGGAGCGAGCGGAAGCGGGCGTCTCGCGCGACACGGCAGACCCGACCAGGGGTCAATGTATCTGAGAACTGCTATAATCCGCTATCCCGAACGAGCCGTCGGGCTCATGGCGATTGAGAATTTATTCCGCTATCCCGCGCTAGCCGTGGGGCTGAAGCCCTCGGCTAGCCAAGGCGAAGCCCGCCCGCGCGGGCTATGGCGGAATAATTACTCAAAGACCATAAGCCGTCTTGCAATGACCGGAGCAGATCATGGTGGGTCCTGTTGTAGAACCGGATGCCGTAAACGTCAACCCTGGGGAGGGATCTGCGGATTCCGTATATCCCTCCTTTAGAGAGGCAAAAATGGAGTCCGTATAATCAATAGTTAGGCCGCCTTGTTGTATACACCGTGGGATTCCGTTTATCGAGAGACGCCAATGACAAGTTCATTGCTTATTCGAGAGGCAACTGTTGACGATGCGGCCTCTGTTGCGAGAGTGCGGATAGAGACTTGGAGAAATGCTTATGCGGGAATTATTCCCGCTGAATACCTGGCTAACCTCTGTTATGAAGACGACGCCCAACGCTTACGAGAGAGACTCAAGACGATTGAACCCAAATGCTTTCTCTTGGTGGCAGAGATACAAGGAGAGATAGTAGGTTTTGCCAGCGGTGGGCCTGAGCGTGGTGGAGACAAAGTCTACAAAGGTGAGATCTACGCCCTTTATGTCTTGCCTGCCTACCAGGGGCGGGGTATTGGTAAGAAGTTGGTTGGTGCGTCTGCCCGAAGACTTATCCAGGCCGGTATAGGCAACTTGCTTGTCTGGGTACTTTCTGCTAACCCTTTCCGACGATTCTACGAGACACTTGGGGGACAGCTTGTACGAGAGCGAGAAATTGAGATTGGCGGAGTCTTGCTTAAAGCAGTAGGTTATGGGTGGCCCGATCTTGGGGCATTAGCGAGTATCGGTATAGACGAGAAAGCGGACTAACCCCCGCTTCCAGCCGACAGCCGCTTCGCGGTTGCGGCTGAAGCGCAAGCCGTTAGCCCGCCAGATAACGAAATGCAGGTGAAGGTAAAAGCAGTAATTGAAGTGTTGATTGTTTTCAGCCTTACCTTGCTGCTCATAGCGTTGGTAAGCCTGTCGCCCGTTGGCAGGTGGGAAAGGCAAGTATCCAATCGTTTCTTTGTTGAGTATGCTGTGATGATTGCTTTTCCTTTGCTGTTGCTGGTGATCACTCGCCGGAGCCTGGCGTCTTATGGCCTGTCTTTGCGCAACATCCCGTACCACCTGGATGTGATGGCAACCGCATTCGTGCCTGTGGCTATCGGCAGCACCTTTTTCGCGTTTATCAACTATAGGCAATGGAGCGGCTCGCTCATCTTGGCGGGCGTTGAAGTTGTCGTTCTTGTAGCAGTCGGCTGGTTATTGAAGCACAAGCCAACACACGGAGATGGTGTTCTGATTGGTGTCACAATCCCGACAGCCTTTGCGGCTCTCGTTTTCAGGGCCACAGTGGGCAATGCCGTATCTGCGTTTGTCTTCTATGTTTGTTTTCTTGGGTTGGGGGAAGAGCTTCTTTTTCGGGGGTATATCCAATCAAGGCTCAATCTTGCTTTCGGGAGACCTTACCAATTCTTTGGTGTCCATTGGGGTTGGGGGGTTATCATAGCGTCAGCCCTATTTGGGTTGATGCATGTGCTCAACCTTGGCGGTTTGGCTGGCGGTCGTTGGTATCTGGCGTGGTGGTGGGGTTTCTGGACATTCTTTGGTGGCTTAGTTTTTGGTTTTGTGCGCGAGAAGACAGGAAGTATTGTGGCGCCAATGCTTTTACACGGCCTACCGCAAGCGATAGCCTATGCAATTCTTGGTCTCTAAAGCGGCAAATTACAGGCGGTAAAGTATAAGGCGGGCTAACCCGCGCTTCAAGCCGACTGCGCTCCGCTCGCTGCGCTCGCTCCGCGCAGCGGCTTGAGCGCATACCGTTAGCCTGATTCTTTGGAGCATAGTCAATGACCATAAAGCAACGTATCATTTCGTATTTACAGAATCATCCAGAAGGAATTGATGACGATGAACTGGCAAGGGTTTTAGGTCTGAGAGGGCGATCAGAAAACCGGATTTGTGGTATCATGATGGCGACCATGCCGTTCTGATGAGGAGCAATTTCGTATGCCACGACGTGCGCTTCGATCCTATCCAACCAAGGATGCGACCGATCTGACCGATGAACAGTGGGCCGCTATCGCGCCACTCGTCACCGCGCCGTCGCCCAACGGCGGGCGTCCGACCGAAATTGATCGCCGCGCGATCGTCAACGCGCTGCTCTACAAAAATCGTACGGGCTGCCAATGGCGCATGCTTCCGAAAGATTTTCCGCCAATGAGTTCCGTTCGGTACTATTTCGACAAATGGAATCGTGATGGAACATTCATCAAAATCAATGATACGCTGCGGAAACTGGCGCGACAGGCGTTGAATCGCGATCCGGAGCCGTCCATCAGCGTCCTGGACTCCCAATCCGTCAAAACGACCGAAGCAGGCGGAGAACGCGGCTACGATGGGGGAAAAAAAGGTCAACGGGCGCAAACGGCAATTCTGGGTTGATACAAATGGGTTCTTGTTGCGCGTGTTGGTCCATCCCGCCGATATTTCGGATACTGAAGGCGCCGAGTGGCTTCTCGCCGCGCATCATCACTCATTTCCCCGGATGCGCGAGATTCGCGTGGATGAGGGATACAAAAAAGGGTTAGATGAATGGCTGCAACAGAACACGGCGATACGCCTGAATGTTATTGAAAAACCGCCTGGACAAACGGGATTTGCGGTCATTCCGAAGCGATGGGTGGTGGAACGCTCGATTGCGTGGGCGGGACGCAATCGGTTGGCGAGCAAGGAATACAACCGCAACCCAGAATCAAGCGAAGCCTTTCTTTATCTCGGTTCTATTGCAATGCTCCTGAATCGGCTCTATCCGAGATGTTAGTTTTTGATCACGCTCTAAAGCCCTCGGCTATGGAATGCAAAGCCCGCCTGCGCGGGCTAGAGCGGATTATTTCTTCAAAGGCCATAAGCGTCTCGTTCGGCTCCTGTTCCTGCGCTGGCTACCTCTCGTTCACTATCTGCTTCGATAAAGATGGAGCATGATCGCCATCTTCTTCAGCCGGTACGAAAGGTGATCTCGATCCATCTCGCCTGGATAGACCTGAAAGGTTGCAGTCATAGCGCACACATGTGCACTTCCAGGCTGTCACTTCCTGGTACTGCGTATCTCGCACCGGCGTGACAGCTTGCTGAAACAGCACAAAACGCTTTCCCTCGCATCCTGCGTCGAGGCGGACCTCAGGCGTCTCGAGCGTTTCGAGCTTCACCACAGACGACGGACAGCCGAAAGAGCAGGCACTCCTCCCTTTCCTCATACTGAACATTCACAACGGAATGATACCGAGACCCACCACAACCTGTTCCTCAGACTTACCTTATCTCACCAGCATACGAACAATCACCGGAAAAATTTTTAAGTTGACAGACGACATGGATTGTGGTATCATCTTCCCAGCCCGTTGGATTATAAATTACATTTTATTACCTATATCCTCGCCCTGAGGAGACTGAGCCGCTCACAGGCAGGTGGTCATTGCTCATGACAAAAAGCAGAGAGCAAAACAGCGGTCCAATAACAGTCACTGCTTATGTGGTTGATACCCTTCGCAAGGGCATTCTGGCAGGTGACTACCAGATAGGGGAAAAGTTGGATCAAAAGTTGTTGGCGGAGAAATTGGGTGTCAGTATCATTCCCGTTCGTGAAGGACTGAGACAGCTGGAGGCAGAGGGACTGATCCGGTTAGTTCCCCGGCGTGGCGCTTTTGTGGCGGAACTCTCCATCGCTGAGCTCAAGGAAATCTATCTAATCCGAGAGGTTCTGGAAGGGTTAGCGGCTGAACTTGCCGTTCCGAATCTTGATCCGTCCACGTTCCATCAACTGGAAAGTCTCTTGGAGCAGATGGAGGAGGCGACAGCACAACAAGACTTTAGCCGTTTGCTGGAACTTAATCGCGCTTTTCACTTTACTATCTACGAATCTTCCAGATGTCCCCTTCTGCTCCAAATTATTGCAAGTTTGTGGGATCGCTCCTCCTTGTGTCGCCGAGTTTACTTATATCTGCCAGGACGGGCATCTCAGGCTCTTGCTGAGCACAAGGAGATCTATCAGGCATCTAAACAAGGAGATGCTCAGCGGGCTCAGCAAGCGGTGAGGAAAAATGTTCATCAGACAATTGAGGGTATTTTGGCTCGAATTAACCAGGAAAAGATGCTAAAACAAGAAAATGGCTGATGGTCTCAAGTTGCCCAGATTACGTATCTCGCACTGTGGAGCTAATATGCCAACGATAAAGCAAGATCGATGAACTTTAATCCTGTAATATCTTCACTACACGCTTGAGCCGCACACTGACCGGTAATATGCTCTCTCAACGAAAATACATTCAACTACTCACTTTAGTGGCAGGAGTTGATTGTCTATGACCTGGCTCGTTTCGCATCCGCAACCGGCTCTCTAGAAAAATCCACCAACAAAGTTGAAGTGCCCGAAGCTTACGCCGAAACTGTTATTGAACAAATCGTCGCCAATTTGCCAGGTAAGGTGTGTAGTTGCTCGTTTCTGTTGCATTGGTGTCTAGAGTTTAGCGCTATTTATCTGGATTGACGTTCCTAATTCCAGATCTAGTCTGCTCAGGAGGCAATCTAGTGGATCTTAAGCCGGACGACCTGCTACGGATATACAAGACCATGCTGCTCATCCGACGCTTCGAAGAGGAATGTATTCGGCTTTACCAAACTGGACAGATTCGCGGCTCCCTACATCCCTGTATTGGTCAGGAAGCTACGGCAGTAGGTGCATGTTTTGCTTTACGCCGAGATGATTACATGACGTGTACCTATCGAGGTCACGGTCAGGCTATTGCCAAAGGTTTAGATCCCAAGGAAGCCATGGCCGAACTCTTAGGCAGGCGTACCGGCTGCAGTAAAGGAAAAGGCGGCTCCATGCATTTCACAGATTTGTCTGTGGGACTTTTAGGCGAAAATGCCATTGTCGGAGCCGGTATCCCAATTGCTGTAGGTGCAGCCCTAACGGCTAAATTAGATAAAAGCGACCGGGTTGCAATCGCTTTCTTTGGTGATGGGGCAGTAAACCAGGGTATATTCCATGAAGGTTTGAATCTGGCTGCCATCTGGCAAGTCCCTGTTATTTTCTTCTGTGAGAATAACTTATACTCCGAGATGACGCCCATCCGTGCTATGGTTCGTATCGAGCACTTGAGTGATCGAGCGGCTGCTTATGGTATTCCTGCCACACGAGTAGATGGCTATGACGTCTTAGCCGTCTATCAAGTCACGACAGAAGCAGTAGCACGGGCACGAAACGGTGGAGGACCTACCTTTATCGAAGCAATGACCTATCGGCTGGTCGGTCATATGGTAGGGGACAGCGAACCCTATCGAACCCGAGATGAGGTAAATATATGGCGACAGCGAGACCCTCTTATCACTTTTCCCCAACGGCTGGTGAACGACTTCGGTATCGTTCCATCCTCAGTTGAAGCGATCCAGAAAGAGGTAGAGAGTGAGATCCAGGAAATCGTACGCTTTGCCCAAGACAGTCCCTGGCCTTCACCTGAAGAAGCAATGGAGGATGTCTTCGCATAACGAAGTCTCGGGAATAGGAGTTCGGACATGCGCGAACTGACCTATGCACAGGCGTTGCGGGAGGCCCTTATCGAGGAGATGGATCGCAACCCTGATATCATTCTCCTTGGCGAAGATATTGGTGTATACGGTGGTGTCTTCAAAGTAACAGATGGGTTACTGGCTCGCTACGGTCCTGAGCGTGTCCGAGAGACACCTATCTCCGAAGCAGGTTTCACTGGTGTGGCCATCGGCCTGGCTATGACCGGCAAGCATCCCATGGTGGAGATTATGTTCATGGACTTTATTTGGGTAGCTGCCGATCCAGTGTTCAACCAGGCTGCCAAGATGCGCTACATGTCTGGTGGCCGGGTTCAGGTGCCACTGGTCATCCGTACACAACAGGGGGGTGGCCGGGGAAATGGCGCTCAGCACTCCCAGAGTCTGGAAAGTATCTTTACCCATATTCCTGGATTGAAGGTGGCGCTTCCTGCCACTCCATACGATGCAAAGGGTTTGCTGAAGGCAGCGTTTCGGGACCGAAACCCCGTGGTATTTATCGAGCATAAGATGCTCTATACCACCAAAGGGCTTGTCCCTGCCGAAGAGTATATTATTCCTCTCGGTCAAGCCGACATCAAGCGAACCGGCAGCGATGTGACAGTGGTTAGTCTCTCTCGGACGGTGCTTCACGCGCTTGAGGCGGCTGAAGAACTGGCCAGGGAAGGCATTTCAGTTGAGGTCATCGACCTGCGTTGCACGGTGCCGCTTGATTTGGAAACAATTCTGGCATCGGTACGCAAAACCAACCGCCTGGTGATAGCCCATGAATCCCATCGTCGGTTGGGTATCGGCGCTGAGATTGCTGCGCTGGTACAAGAACATGCCTTCGATTGTCTGGACGCACCTGTTGCTCGCGTCGGCGCTATGGATGTACCTATCCCTTGTAGCGCCCCTCTCGAAAGTGCAGTATTGCCAGGGAAGGAGGATATTATCGCTGCCATCAAACGGCTACTGAGATAAGTGAACGCAGAGTTCATACAAGCAGGATCAGCATAACTGGAAGCATCAGGGAAGGTGGTCAAGTGACTGATTTATTTGAACTCGATTATCAACCACTTCTTCCTGCCAAGCGCGATTATGGTATCGCCATCGTGGGTTGTGGCGGCATTGTGAACTACGCCCATCTGCCAGCCTATCGCAAACATAACCTCAACGTGGTAGGTTGCTATGACATCCGTCGTGAAAATGCTGAAAAGGCTGCTCAGACTTATTACATCCCTCGCGTCTATGCCAGCTTAGAGGAGATCCTCTCTGATCCTGAGGTAGTGATTGTGGATATCGCTGTGCAGCCGTGGCATCAGGCAGCTATTGCTCGACAGGCTATTGCCGCCGGTAAACACCTTTTGTGCCAGAAACCTCTTTCGGACACCTTCAGTGAAGCGGTGTCCATTGTTCAGCAGGCTCGTGCTGCTGGTGTAAAACTGGCGGTCAATCAGCAAATGCGCTGGGATCCCGGTATTCGGGCAACCGCTGCTCTTATCCGCAAGGGGTGGATTGGTGAGCCTACCGATGCTACCATTCAGATCAGTGTAGCTACACCTTGGGGAATGTGGCCCTGGCTCGCTAAGGTTCCACGGCTGGAGGTTATGTACCACAGCATCCACTATATCGACAGTATTCGATACCTGTTTGGTGACCCTGCCTGGGTTACCAGTCGACATGCCCGATCACCCTTACAGGGAGATGTAGTCGGTGAGACAAAGACTATCACCGTTCTGGATTATTCATCGGGCCTGCAAGTCTTAATTGCCGTCAACCATTATAACCAGACCGATGATCAGTTTGCTATCTTCCGCTTTATTGGCACGGAAGGTGTGATCAACGGAACAATTGGCCTTATGTACAACTATCCCCATGGTCGACCAGATACCCTTTGCTGGAGTAGTAAGCGTCATTATCCAGATAAACGTTTTGAGGCCAAGTTGGAGGGTCTATGGATACCTGATGCTTTCATCGGACCTATGGCATCGCTCATGCAGGCCATCCAGGAAGATGGTACGCCGGAGACAGATGGTGCAGATAATCTGAACACCCTCCGTATCGTCAATGCGGCTTACCTTTCGGCATCAGAGAATCGGTCTGTTCAGCCTGCAGAAATCATATAGACAGTTTATAGCAGTTCTCACAAAGATTGGTCTTGTTGGATAGGGTTAAACATGCCATCGAAAGCAGACATTTTGTACACATCTCTCCGCGTGCTCCGCGTCTCCGCGTGCATCGAACCGGCTCACGCGGAGGCGCGGAGATAGGGAGCGCAGCGGAAGCGGGCGTCCCGCGCGACAGGCAGACCCGACCAAGGGTCAATGTATCTGAGAACTGCTATAAATTCGCTATCCCGCACGAGCCGTCGGGCTGATGGAGATTGAAAATTAAATCCGCTATACTGCGCTAGCCGTGGGGCTGAAGCCCTCGGCTAACCAGGGCAAAGCCCGCCTGCGCGGGCTATACCGGATTATTTATTCAAAGACCATAAGCCCTCGGCCAGGCGAGGCAAAGCCCGCCTGCGTGGGCTATACCGGATTATTTACTCAAAGACCATAATTTCAGTCTACACTCTGCCGGAAGCGGGCGCCTCGTGCGACGCCGCAGATAGGAACGATATCAAC
>Ga0197142_1002983_pt1 | contig 14443 bp, 12 predicted proteins | sample GBS60_MetaG_FD_148614 | JGI IMG/M metagenome (GOLD analysis project Ga0197142, IMG submission 148614) | Sediment microbial communities from Great Boiling Springs, Gerlach, Nevada, United States - GBS 60_MetaG | ecosystem: Environmental > Aquatic > Thermal springs > Hot (42-90C) > Sediment... | reverse complement strand
ACCGCCGACGAGTTCTGGCAGCTCTGTGCGGACGGCAAGCCGCGCGAACTCATCCGCGGTCAGGTGGTGGAAACGATGCCCGCAGGATTCGAACATGGGCGAATCGCGCAGTGGGTGGCAACCCAACTGACGCTTTATCAGCAGCAAATACGCCAGTATCTGGGCGAGGTGGTCGTCGAGACAGGATTCGTGATTCGCTATCCCGACAGTGAGTCGGTACGCGCCCCTAATGTGGCGTTTATCCGCAAGGAGCGCCTTCCTGACCCGCGCCCGCGCACTTTCGCGGAGTTCATCCCCGACCTTGCCGTCGAGGTGGTCTCGCCCAACGACGCCTACAGCGCGATTCGTGGCAAGGTCGAGGAGTGGCTGCATGCGGGCGTGGCGCTTGTGTGGGTAGTAGACCCGCATCGGCGCACGGTGGAAATCTTTCGAGCCGACGCGCCTCCACAGACGCTACGGGAAGGGGATGTGCTGACCTGCGAGCTGCTACTGCCTGGCTTTGCGCTGCCGCTCACGACGCTTTTTGGCGGGCTACAGGCGCAGTTAGAGTCGCCCAACAACGGTTAGCCGACTGTCTCGAACACGCCCATCGCGCGGAACCGCTGGTAGCGATGTTCACGCAGCGCTTCGGGCGTCATCGTGCGCAACTCCTCCAGCTGCTGCAAGACGGCTGTGCGCACGCTCAGCGCGGTCGTTTGCGGGTCGCGATGCGCCGCGCCCAGCGGCTCTGGGATAATCACATCGATAAGCCCCAACTCGCGTGCGCTCTCGGCAGTTAGTTTCAGCGCGTCTGCCGCTTGTGGAGCCTTGTTCGGATCGCGATACAGAATCGCCGCGCACCCTTCGGGCGGAATGACCGAGTAGATCGCGTGTTCCAGCATTAGCACGCGATTCGTTGCTGCCAGCGCAATCGCGCCACCGCTGCCACCCTCGCCTAAAATCACCGCAACCGTCGGTACAGTTAGCTCGAACAGCGTCTGCATCGACTGAGCAATCGACTCGCTGATTCCGCGCGACTCCGATTCGACGCCTGGGTCGGCGGCGGGCGTGTCGACCAGAGTTAGCACGGGCAGGCGGAACTTCTCGGCGAGGCGGAACATGCGTATCGCCTTGCGGTAGCCTTCGGGCTTCGCCATGCCGAAGTTGCGCTTTTGCCGTTCTTTGAGGTCGCGCCCTTTTTGCTGCCCGACAATCACGAGGTTGTGCCCGCCCACCTTCGCCAGACCCGCCACAATCGCAGGGTCATCAAAGCCCAAGCGGTCGCCGTGCAACTCCAGAAAGCTCTCGCACATTAGGCGGATATAATCCAGCGCGTAGGGGCGTTTCGGGTGGCGCGCCAGCAGCACCTTATCCCACGGGCGTAGGTGCGCGAAAATCTGCTTGAGCAGGCGTTCGCGTTGCGCTTCCAACTCGGCAATCTCGCGCGAGCGATCCAGCCCCTTCTCCGCTGCGATTTGGCGCAGCTCGGCAATCGCGCTCTCCAGCTCGTTAATCGGCTTCTCAAAGTCGAAAATCGTCATCATACCGCCTCACCTCCCCCGTAGGACGCTTGGAACATCTCCAGCAGGTAGCTCAGGGTAGGGCGGATGTTGCGTCGGGGCACGATGAGGTCGATCATGCCGTGTTCGTGCTGGAACTCGGCGGTCTGGAAGTTCGCGGGCGTTTTGCCGACACTGGCTTGCGCGGCGACACGCTGCCCCGCAAAGCCGACCAGCGCGCCTGGCTCCGCTAAAATCACATCTGCCAGCGAGGCGAAGCTCGCCAGCACGCCCGCCATCGTCGGGTCAGTGAATACAGCGATATAAGGCAACCCTGCACGGTGCAACCTACCGACCGCCGCCGTTGTCTTTGCCATCTGCATCAGCGAAATCAGCCCCTCCTGCATCCGCGCTCCGCCCGACGCGCAAAACATCACCACGGGGCGACGCGACACCACCGCTCGCTCAAAGCAACGCACGACCTTCTCGCCCACAACCGACCCCATGCTGCCGCCCATAAAGCCGAAGTCCATCGCGCCTATAAGGATGGGGACTCCATTCAGCGTCGCCTGCCCCGTGATGATTGCTTCGGTCTCGCCTGCCGCAGCCGCCCCCTTGCGCAGTTTATCGGCGTATTCGGGAAAGCCCAGCGGGTCGCCAGAGCGCAGCTCGGCATCTGTTTCCAGAAAGCTGTCGGGGTCTACCGTTAGCAAAATGCGTTCGCGGGCGCGTAGACGGTGGTGATGCCCACAGTGCGGGCACACGCGCAGCGCACGCTCGAAATCGGGACGGAACAGAATCTTTTTGCAGCGAGCGCACTGCACCCACTGCTCCGCATTCGACTGCACGACTGCCCTCTTTTGCATCCCGCCCTCTCCAAAAAATGTGGTGCCGGAGGTGGGACTCGAACCCACACCTGAGTCGCCCCAGACCGATTTTTGAGACCGGCGCGTCTGCCAGTTCCGCCACTCCGGCGCGGACTAATATTATACCCGACGGCTCACCCATTCGCGCCTTACCCCAGCTGCCGACACAAGTTGTCGGAGAGTGTGGCAAGCGATGTCGGAATCTGCGTACATACGCATTCAATATACTGGCGGCAGGATGTGCTTCGGTTGCACGCCTGGCGGGGCAATCAGAAGTACGTCCCACTCGGTATAGTGCGGTGGTTGGGGCGCGCTTGGCTTCCAGCGTAGCGTCAGCCGATACTCGCCTGCTTTTAGGGTCGCCGTGCCCAGTGGCAGCCAGTAGCACTGGTCGGCGTAGCGGGCGACGGCGCGCTCCGCAGACAGAGTCGCTGTGCCTTCCGCGGGGGCAGTCGCTTCCGCCTCGTCTGCAGGCGCAATCTGCCACTCCACGCTGCCCGACGGGACGCCGCGCACTGCCAGCCACAGCGTGTAGGCTTGCATCTCGCGCAGGCTAAACGCATAGATCGCCGACACGCTCTCGATGGGCATCGGCGTGTTCAGCCATAGCGTCGCGCCGCCGCTCACTGCGGGGTCGCGGCGAATCGTGCCAAACTCATGCTGCCGCGCACTCTCCGCCTCCAACCAGCGGTAGGGCTGGAACGCCCGCTCGAACTCGAACCAGTTGGTGCGCAGCAGTGCAAACCCCTGCGACGGGTTGCGCCGATAGAGGCTCAGCGCGCTGTCGAGGTTGAACTTCAGCACCTGCGCGTCCTGCCCCGTCGGGCTGCCCCGTTTGAACAGGTCGGCAATCCGCGCCGTCCACGACTCGACACTCGTCTCGCAAATCGGCTCGGTTTGGAACCCCCGCAGGCGCACGGGCGTTGTGCCCACGCGCAGGCGCACGCGGTCGCCGCGCACCTCCAGCCGAACCGTCTGCCCGTTCAGGTCGAACGCGGTCAGCGGCGCACGGTCAAAACGGCGCAGGGTAATCTCGCGCTCCCCCTCATCCACCCACAGGCACAACTCCAGTTGGCGCGTGATGTTGAGATTGCCCTGCGCGTCCAGCGTGCGCACCTCAGTCGCCTTCTGGAAGCCGTGAATCTCGAAGCCCCACAGCAGCGGCTGCAGGTCGGACTGCGCGCTGGGAACCCACCAGCCACTGCGGTAGCGTCGGATTTCGGTCAGCCCCCATAGCGTCGCAGGGAACGGCTGCAGGGCGGGCGCGTCGGGCGGGGCGTCGGTCTGTGCAAGCGTGCGCCAAGTTGCTTCGGGCAGACTTCCGTGCCAGTAGATGCGCTCAATGCCCATCTCTCGCGCGAAGGTCTGGAACATGCTGGCGCGTTCGGCGTCTTCGCCTGCCCACTCCGCAATCAGCGTTGTGAGAGGTTCCAGCATGCGCTCGCGGCGCTGCATCTCCAGCAGCAGTTGTATCCGCCACAGGTCGCGTCGCGCAGCGGGTAGATACCAGCCGACAGGCGTCTGCGGGTCGGCAAAGGCGTCGGGCGTGGGCAACTCGGCAGGGTTAGGCGCAGTCTGCAACACCGCGAACTCGGCGTTCGGCGTGTAGCGCGTCAGCATCGCGCGTAGCCCAGCCAACAGCACCCGCCACCGCTCCAGCAGGAACGCTCGCCAGTCGTCCCAGAAGCGGCTGCGGTTGGAGTCTAACTCCTGCGGTTTGACCGACCCGTCGGGCGCAATCAGGTAGGGCAGTCCGCGCCCCTCGCGCCAGAGGGGCATCAGGCGCGCGGCTTGCTCATGCTGTTCCAGTTTCGTGCTGGTGTCCCACGCGCGTTCCAGCTCGGTTAGGTCGGGGTAGCGCGTCCTAAGGTACGCCAGCCATTCCGCCTGTGCCAGCGGGCTGGTCGGCAGTGTGCTGACGCTCAGGATATCCCAATCACCCTGCAGCAGCCAGCCACGAAAGCCCTGCTTCGGCACACGGTGCCTCAGCAGGCGCAGCAGCGCGTCGCAGTAGGCGTCCCAGCCCTCCCACAGGTCGGGCAGCGCATCCTTGCGCAGGGGGTACAGCAGAAGCACACTCTCGGCGGTGTCGCCGATGGCGATAACGGCGCGCCCGTTGCTAAGTTCCAGCACCGTGCTGAGGCGCAGGTAGGGCGTCTCGCGGGGCGAAACCGCCAACAGCAGGTGCGTCGCGTCGGGCACAACCAGCGTGTAGACCCCGTCCGCGTTGCCCAACCGCCGATAGCGTTCAGGGGCAACTGTCCAGCCGTCTGCGCGGGGCAAGTTCACCAACCACAGCCGCCAGGCCAGCCCCGACGCCTCCGCCGTCTCCAGCAGCGACTGCCACGCTTCGGGGCTGGGCAGCGTTGCCATGCGGATGACCACCTCCTGCACACCCTGCGCCTTGAGTTGGCTGAGGCGTTCTGCGAGGTCGCTTGCGGGGTAGTCCAGCGCGACGCCAAGCGAATGAGTTTTTGGGGGTTGTGCAGGCGCGTTTCCGATTTGTACGGTTGTGGCTGGTGTGCCCTTGCCTTTTGCAACAAGCAGCATTTTGGAGTGCGGAAGCTCCGCTTCCGCCCAACGCTGAAGCTGCGCTTCAGCACTCCAAAGGGATTGGCGCGTGCAAGTCGCATCGCCCCTCTCCCACACCGTTGGAGAGGGGCTGGAGACAGGGGCAGTCAACATCCCCGCCGTTAGTAGCCAGCCAATTGCCCAGCGCGTCGTAAGTGCGTGCATCAGTCTTCCACTTTTGGCTTCGACGCGCGGGGGGCGATTCCTGTCGGCGGGGGGTCAGTTCAGTTTCCGCTCGAATGCTTCAAGAGTGGGCGCGAGGGCGGCTTCGGTGCTAAGCGCCTCTAACTGCTCGATTGATTCGATTTGTTCGAGGCGTTCGCGCAGGCGCAGGGCGTCCTCGCCGAATCGCGTCTGAAGCAGGCGTAGCGTAGCGCGAATGATACCATCGCGAAGTCCCTGCTGCAGCCCTTGCTGCAGCCCTTGCTGCAGCCCTTGCTGCAGCCCTTGCTGCAACCCTTGCTGTAGCCCTTGCTGTAGCCCTTGCTGTAGCCCTTGCTGCAGCCCCTGCTGCAGCCCCTCCCGCCGTCCCTGCTCAATACCTTGTCGCAGCCCTTTCCTGACCCCTTCCTCGATAGCAAGCTCCTCAAGGCTGGTCAGGGGCATATCCTGTTCTGCCTCCAGCCGCTGAATGAGTTCACGCACCACTTGGTTCTGCAATTTCGTTAGGTTCATCAGATAATCCACCACCCTATAGAGGTCTACGATCTGCCGAGGATTATACCCTCTGGCGTGCATCTGGCGCACGAGGGCAAGTTTCTCGCGCAGTATCAGTTCGGGGTTGCCGCGCGCTTTGAGGGCGCGCAGGTGCGCCAACACGACCAATGCGAACGGGTTCTCCGACTGCTCCAGCGCTGCCTCGTCAAAGTCGAGCAGTTTGACGGTGGGGAAGCGGAAACGCACCTCGCAGCCGCCCAGGGCGCACTCGAAGGTATCAGGACGCCAGTTCGGGTCGTTGTCTGCCAGTATCGCAAGGCTGATAAGTTCGGGAAACTCGTAGGCGTCGAAAACGCGGTAGTAGTAGACGAACATCTGCAGGGGGAAGTTTGATGTGCGTTGGGCTTGGATTTCGATATGAAGTAGCACGACGCGCTCCTTGCCGTCACGAAAGTAGACGCGCACCAGCACATCGACGAAGCGGTGACCTCTGCTGAGGAACGGTACGGGACGCACCAGTTCGGTATTCAAAAACTGGTATCCGCGCGCCCAGTCGATCTGGGCATACAGTTCAGGGAAAAGCAGCTCAAGGCATTCGGGCAGGAACACGCGCAGGGCGTGCTTCCAGCCTGCGTCAAAACGCATCCGTGCGCGAAAGGAACGCATAGTGGGGAATTGATTTACTCCGTGCGGGAAAATTCCCGCTGCTTACACGCGCGCCGCACGCGGCAACCGCCACCCGTGCCACGCATCGAACCCCAAGAGGAACTCGCCCTGCACAATCACCGCCCAGCCGAAGCCGTGCAGCATGCGGTCGGTAGGCTCCCACAGCGTCAGCCCCACCCCGACGGCAATGTAGACCACATCCGGCGCAACATTAAGCCACAGCAGGCGCAACAGCAACTGCTTTTATCATCCGCGCTTGGTACTGCAAAAACGGCACGCCTGTAGTGTACCTTTGCAGGAAACCGCACCTACTAAGTGCCTGTGCGTCGGTTTTTCGACACGCGCCCTCCTAACCTCCTCCGTGGACGGGGGAGAAACCACCGCTCCCTCCCCGCCCGCAGGGAGGGCTGGGGTATGGGCTATGTAATCTCACTGCAAAGATGCTTGTTAGATAGCCGCTTCGCCGCGCTCTTCGGTGCGAATACGAATGGCATCGTGGTAGGGCAGGACGAAGATTTTGCCGTCGTCAGGCTGCCCTGTGTTGGCATGGCGCAGGATGGTCTCGATAATCGGCTCCACCAGCGCGTCGGGCACGACCATCTCGAGGCGCAGGCGGATGGGCAGGCGGATAAGCGTCTCCTCGCCGAGCCAGTCAATTTCGGGTGGGCGACTGCCGCAGCCGCGCACTTCGCTGACAGTCATCCCCGTGATGCCCAGTTCGTTCAGCGCAGTCTTGACCTCTTCCAGTTTATGCGGGCGGATGATACAATCGACTTTTTTCATAGGGGCGTGATGAGGGTTGGGCAAGCGGCAAGTTCCTCGCGCGGTTCTGGGTAGTCCAGCACATAGTGAAGTCCGCGGCTCTCGTTGCGGGCGAGCGCGCTGTAGGTAATCAGCAGGGCGCATGCGGCGAGGTTGCGTGCCTCGCACGATTCGACAGTTGGCGGCATTTGGCGGTAGGCGGTTTCTATCTGCACGGCAAGGGGCTCCAGCGCGTCTCGCGCCTCGCGCAGCCGCGCCACCGTGCGCACGATGCCCACCTGCCGCTGCATGGTCTGGCGAATCTTTAGTCGGAGCGCGTCCCAGTTCTCGGCGTAGGCTGCTTTGCGGGCGTCAGGTGTAGGGGGCGCCAACGGGACTGTGAGGCATGACGGCTTCGGCTGCGGGGGCGGTTCATCCAAGCGGGTCGTCGCATGTTGCGCCGCGCGCTCGCTGAATACCAACGCCTCCAACAGCGAGTTGCTTGCCAAGCGGTTCGCGCCATGTACCCCCGTGTAGGCGACCTCGCCACATGCATACAAGCGCGGGATGGTCGTGCGCCCGTTCAGGTCGGTCCATACGCCGCCGCAGGTGTAGTGCGCTGCTGGCACAACAGGGATCGGCTCCCGCGTGATGTCGATACCGTACTGCAAGCAGGTCTGATATATGGTCGGGAAGCGCCGCCTTACGAAGTCGGGGTCTAAGTGCGTGATGTCGAGGTAGACGCACGGGTCGCCTGTCTTTTTGAGTTCGGCGTCGATGGCACGGGCAACGATGTCACGCGGGGCAAGTTCGGCGCGCGGGTCGTAGTCGGGCATAAAGCGGTAGCCGTCACGCCGCTTGAGCAGTCCGCCCTCGCCGCGCACCGCCTCTGAAATCAGGAACGACGGCGCATCCGTGTGATAGAGCGTTGTCGGATGGAACTGGATGAACTCCATGTTGGCAATCGTTGCGCCCGCGCGCCACGCCATCGCAATCCCGTCGCCCGTAGCAATCAGCGGGTTGCTCGTGTGGAGGTAAACCTGTCCGCAACCGCCTGTCGCCAGCAGCACCGCCCGTGCGCGGATGTCGAACAGGTCGCCTGTCAGTGTGTCCAGCACGCGCACGCCAACGCACACTCCACCCTCCAGCAGTAAGTCCAGCGCTTGGTAATGTTCTAAGATGGTGATCTGCGGAGTTTTGCGGGCAGCGATGAGCAGGGTGCGTTCAATTTCGTAGCCTGTGTGGTCGGCAGCGTGGACGATGCGGTTGCGCGAGTGCCCCCCCTCTTTGCCGAGCGCGAGGCTTCCGTCAGGATTGCGGTCAAACTGCGCACCCTGTTCGATGAGCCAATGGACGAGTCGGGGTCCTTCGCGCACCAGCACTTCGACAGCCTCGCGCACGCATAGCCCTGCGCCGGCAGCAAGCGTGTCGTGCAGGTGCAGTTCCCACGAGTCATCGGCGCCAAGCGCGGCGGCGATACCCCCTTGCGCGTAGTTAGTGTTCGATTCGGAGCGCTGTTTTTTGGTGAGGACGGCGACCGAGCCGTGGAGCGCGGCGTTCAGCGCGAAGGTCAGCCCCGCAATGCCACTACCCAACGCCAGGAAGTCATATACCATCGCGTCCTCCTCGCGACGCCTGACCGTTTACGCAAGGCGGGTCTGCAGCAGCGTGGTACGACAGCACAGCGAGTTCCTGTAGGAACGAGACATTGCGCACATGCACATGTGGAGGGACGCGCAGAATTGTCGGCGCGAAGTTCAGAATGCCTGTGACGCCCGCTGCGACCAGCGCGTCGGCGACCTCTTGCGCTGCAGATGCAGGCACAGCGATAATGCCCAAGCGCGCCCCGATTCTCGCGTTGACCTCGCAAATCCGCGCGATGTCTTCAATCACCAAATCGCCGAACGGGCGCCCAATCTTGACGAAGTTGTTGTCGAACACGGCAGCGATGCGCAACCGGTGCGCCCTGAAGTTCGGATAGCCTACCAGCGCGGAGCCAAGATTGCCCGCGCCAACCAGCAAAATGGGCTGCTCCGCGTCTAAACGCAGGATACGCTCGATGCAGGCAATTAACCCCGCCACCGAGTAGCCGACCCCAGGCTTGCCGAACTCGCCGAAATAGGAGAGGTCTTTGCGAAACTGGGCGGCGCTGATGCCCGAATGCTGCTCCATCTCCTGCGAGGAGATGGTCTGAATGCCCGCTTCGTGGGCGTCCAGCAACACGCGCAGGTAGATGGCTAACCTTTCGAGCGTCGGCACAGGCACGCGCGTTTCCGTCATGGTCGCTTTCAAGAATCGGGCAGGCAACAACCTGCCCGATGGGTGCTACTGATCCACATTAACGAGCGCGAGAGCTTGCTCGAACTCCAGCCCCTGATTGCGCCGCAGGTCTTCGATTTGCTCGCCGATTTGGCGGAGCTTGCGCATGGCGCGCAGTTCGAGCTGGCGCACGCGCTCGCGCGTAATCTTCAGCTCCGCGCCGACCTCTTCGAGTGTGCGCTGATGTCCGTCGTCCAGCCCGAAGCGCAGGCGCACCACATCGCGCTCGCGCGGCTGCAACTTCTCCAAAATCATGTCGATTTGCTCGCGCAGAATAAGCCGCTCCGTAACATCTTCGGGCGTGGGCACGATGTCCTGCGACGGGATGAACTCGCCCAGCGTCGCGTTGTCGCGCTCGCCGACGGGGCTCTCGATGGAGATGGGCTCCACTGCCGCGCGTCGGATCTCGCGCACGCGCTCCACCGACATCTTCGTCTCGGCGGCAATCTCCTCGTCGGTCGGCTCGCGCTGCAGAATCTGTTGCAGCCGCAGCTCGGTCTTGATGACCTTGTTAATCAGTTCCGCCACATAGACGGGGATTCGGATAGTGCGGCTGTTGTTGATGACCGCGCGGGCAATCGCGCGCCGAATCCACCAAGTGGCGTAGGTGCTAAAGCGGAATCCGCGCTCGGGGTCGAACTTTTCGACGGCGCGAATCAGCCCCAGGTTGCCTTCCTGAATCAGGTCGGCGAGTGAGATACCGCGCGAGGCGTACCGCTTGGCAATACTGACCACCAGGCGGAGGTTCGATTCAATTAGGCGGCGCTTCGCTTCTTCCGCCTCCTGAAGGCGCACCGCCAGCTCCCAAGTCGGCAGGTTTGCCGCCTTCGCCCATTCTTCCTCGGTGATGCTTTCGGGGTCTACCCGACGCTTGTCGGCAAGTTGTCGGCGCACCTTATGGAGCCGTTCCCCCTCTTGTACCTGTTGTGAGAAGCGAATTTCCTCTTCTGGGGTGAGCAGTTGCGAGCGGCGGCTTTGCAGCATCCAGAGTTCGACCTCGACGCTGTCATCTTCGTGCGGGGTCTCCTCGCCGACGCCGCCCCAGAAGTCCACCTCTTCCTCGCTCCCCAGCTCATCGCCTAAATCCAAGCTGCCGATGCCCAGCGACGAGAACTCGTCGTCCAAGACATCGAGGTCGTCCAGCTCAGGCGCCTCCATTTCCAGACCCAGCGGGTCGTCATAGAGCGCGTCCCGCCCTGCCTTACCCAGACGGTCCGTTGCCTGCGTGTCCATCAAAATATCCATCTCCTCATCCAATACGGGCACTTCGATAACACCTCCTATAGCGGGGCGTGAGTGTGAAGGGTTTCACAACCTCGCCCACGCGCTTTTTCTTCATAGCGGCGTTCGTACCTGTGAGAGTATACGATTCGCCCCTGCGGCAAGTTCCATGCCCATCGCGCTCAAGTGTTAATTATAGGCAACATGGCGCATTTCCTGCTGTTTCGAACCCTGTTTGCGCCCCAATTCACGGGCAAAACACCCCCTCGGCGTTGCCCCCAAAATTATAGCAACGGTTTTTGCATTTGTCAAGGGGTGTCGCGGATGATCCTCGAGAATAGCCTATGGGACGCCCCGAATCAGAGCGCGGGAACCGCGCCCGTATCGATAGGACGGGTATCCTTAACTAACTGATGAGCGCGATTGGGAAGGTACTGCTTGGGCTGGGCGTAGTGCTTGTGGTAGCAGGGCTGCTGTTGATAGGGCTGGAGCGGCTGGGGGTGCGCAGCTGGCGGTTGCCTGGCGACCTCGTGATTCAGCGCGATGGCTTCTCGTTTTACTTCCCGCTGGGCACGAGTATCCTAATCAGCATCGTGCTGACCCTGCTGCTGACTTTCTGGGCGTGGCTGTCTGCGCGAGGACGATAACGATGGAAGTGAGCCTGTTCGACTACGAGCTGCCCGAATCACTGATTGCGCAGGAGCCTGTCGAGCCGCGCGACCATTCGCGCCTGATGGTGTTGCACCGCGCCACGCAACGGATTGAACACCGCCGCTTCTACGAGTTGCCCGAATACTTACAGGCGGGCGATACGCTGGTGCTGAATAACACGCGCGTATCGGCGTGGCGGCTGCGGGGGCGCAAGCTGACGGGGGGACAGGTGGAGGTGTTTTTGCTGCACCCGCTGGCGGACGGACGCTGGCACGCGCTGGTGCGCCCTGGTCGGCGTCTCCCTGACGGCAGCCGCGTGCTTGTGGATGACCGCTTGGAAGTGGTTCTGGAAGAGCGGCTGGAGGGCGGACTGCGCCTTGTGCGCCTGCACAGCGACGAGCCACTGGAGCAGGTACTCCCCCGCGTCGGGCAAGTGCCCCTCCCACCGTATATCCATAAGCAACTCCCCGACCCTGAACGGTATCAGACAGTGTACGCGCACGCGCCTGGCTCCGCCGCCGCGCCAACCGCAGGCTTGCACTTCACGCCCGCGCTGTTAGAACGGCTCAAGGCACAAGGCGTGCAAATCGCCTTCATCACCTTGCATGTCAGTTTGGACACCTTCCGCCCCTTGCAAACCGCGCAGGTTGAGGCACACAAAATGCACGGCGAATGGTACACCATTAGCCCCAAAGCCGCCGCTGTAATCAACGCCACGCGCGGACGCATCGTGGCAGTGGGCACGACCTGCGTGCGCACGCTGGAGAGCGCGGCAGTCGGACGCCGACAGGTGCGCCCAGGTTCCGCCGAAACGCGCCTCTACATCACGCCTGGCTATGCGTTCCAGGTGGTCGAGGCGCTTATCACCAACTTCCATATGCCACGCACAACGATGCTTGTGCTGGTGAGTGCGTTCGCAGGGCGCGAGTTCGTGCTGCACGCCTACCAAGAGGCGATTCGCGAAAAGTACCGATTCCTCAGCTTCGGCGACGCAATGCTCATCCTATAGGGTACACTATGGCAAGTGGCTACCAATCCCTCAAAAAAGCGGGTGCGCTTGTATACGGACGGCTCGTCGATAGGCAACCCTGGCGCGGCAGGGATTGCCTACCTGCTCAAGGACGAGGCGGGCTATACGCTCGCAGAAGGACGCGAGCCGCTGGGCACAGCGACGAACAACCAGGCGGAGTACCGTGCGTTCCTGCGCGGGCTGGAGCTGGCGCGTCGCTTGGGCGCAGACGAGGTGACTTGGTTCTCGGATAGCGAACTGGTGGTGAAGCAGTGGCAGGGAGTCTATAAGGTCAAAGACGCGGGGCTACGCCAGTTAATGCAGGAGGCGCGTCGGCTCGCGCAAGGAATGCATATCCGTCCGCACGCTGTGCCGCGCAACAGCTCGCCCGAAATGGCGCAGGTAGATCGCTGGGCGCGCGGCGTCGCGTTGGGGGAGCTGGAGCCAATCACGCCGCCCTGCTTGTAAGTGTCTATGCACCCAACCACCCACACGGGGTAAAGGCATATAGCCGAACACCTTTACTTGAGCGAGATGGGCTTGAACATCCACCAGCCTGCCAAGTCGCGCTGGTCAGCGTAGTGGGGCGAGTTGGGGTCTTCACTCTGACCTGGCGGCAGCACCGTCTCGCCGAAAAACTCCGCGCCGAACTGAATAATTTGGATGTACGAGCCGCGGTCGGTGTACGGTACACCCGCAAGCCTGTCGCCCCAGCCCATCCGCGGCGCGCTATAGCGCCAGCGGTTCATTGACTCGCCATACCGACGCTTCATCCGTGTAATCGCGTCCGCCAGCGCAATGGTCAGCACCTCTTCGGGCTTCTTGCCGTTGAAGTAGTCGTACTGGCGTGGCACAGGAGCTTGCCTGCCCATAAGCGCGTAAGCGATGTAGCTCGGCTGAATGGCGAGGCGGAACAGGTCGGGACTGAAGAAGTTGCCAAGGTCATCCGCAAACACGCGCGTGCGCACAGCGTCCAGCCAAGCGTCCCAGAGGGCTTTCGCCGCGCTGCCCTCGCGCTCGTGGCAGTCCCACGCCTCCAGCAGGCGCACGGCGGCGCGCAGCTCGTCGCTAAAATTCCGCTCGTTGCGCTTGACGAGGCGCAGCATCATCGGCAGCAGCCTGCCCGCGTCCTCGTCGTACTCGGCAATATCGCGAATATATGCCTTCACATCGTCCACGGTCAGGCGCGGCTTGCTGCGAATCAGCTCGTTCAGGCGGTAGACGCGGAAAATCGTGCCCCATACGGGCGTGTCGGCGTTCTCCCACCAGACGGCAGGCTTGTTGTTCCAGTTCGCGATGTAGCCTTGTTTCGGGTTCACCACGCGCGGCATCTCGGAGAAGGGGATTGTGCCCTTCCAATCATACTCGCCTGTGCCGAGTGCAGGCAGGCGCGGGTCTACCCCGTCCGCGCGGATGGGCGCGCGCCCGCAGTAGAAGTAGGCAATATCGCCTGTTCGCGTCGCGCAGAAGGCGTTGAACGAAGCGGGAATGTGCGCCGCTGCACGCTCGAAATCTTCCACCGTGCGCGCGGTCAGGAACCCGTAAAACGCGCGGAACGACTCCAGCTCGTTGTTCCAGTAGCTCAGCTTGAGGCTCACGGCGACAGCATTGCGGGCATCTATCGCCACTATAGGACCGTACACGCTGCGATAGACGGTTAGTTCCACAGGCTCACCGCCTTTGACGCGGATAATCTCCGTGCGCTTTTCCAAGTTGCGCCAAGTGCCCTTGTACCAGTAGCGTTCGGGATTCTGCGGGTCAAGTTTCAGGATAAAGGCGTCCACGAAGTCGGCAACGCCTGAGGTGAAAGTCCACGCAAGGTTCTCGTTAGTTCCTATCAGTACGCCTGGCAGTCCAGGAAAGGTCATCCCGCGCGCGTTGATGCCCGCGCCGTTCAGGTGGATCTCGGCGGCGATGTGCGGCAGGCTGAAGCCCATTTGCGGCGCGCCGACCAAGATGGGCAACCCCGTCGCCGACCTCTGCGGGCTAATCAGAATCGCGTAGCTGCCGAACTGGGTATACAGCCCGTGTTCCTGTGCGAACTCGATTTGCGCCTGCCCTGAAGCGAGGCGCAACGCGGGCAGCAGCACATTCAGCCCGATGTCGGGCAACAGCTCCAGATGCTTGCGCATCTGCTGGAGCGTCTGGCGTGGGTCGCGACGGTGCGCCTTGCGCGAATCGTCCTCTGGGGGCACAGTCGTCGGTGAGGTCGGGTCTTGGATCCACAGCAGGTCATTCGCCCAGACCGCCGCGAGGTCTTTATT
>Ga0197142_1002981_pt1 | contig 14450 bp, 18 predicted proteins | sample GBS60_MetaG_FD_148614 | JGI IMG/M metagenome (GOLD analysis project Ga0197142, IMG submission 148614) | Sediment microbial communities from Great Boiling Springs, Gerlach, Nevada, United States - GBS 60_MetaG | ecosystem: Environmental > Aquatic > Thermal springs > Hot (42-90C) > Sediment... | reverse complement strand
GCGGCTCAATTCGGGCAGGTTGACAAAGATAAAGGCTAACATCACCAGGCCATCGAAGATGCGCTCAACGATGATCGTCGCCAGAGAAGCCGAGACCGAGATGCCCTCGCGGCGTTTGAGCACCACAGCCCGCAGCACTTCTCCAGCCCGGGCCGGGTAAATGTTATTGCCCATATAACCGATGGCTACGATGGGAAACATGGTGCGGGTTGGCACGGGCTTGATGCGGCGCAATAAATAGTGCCAGCGCCAGGCGCGGGCCCACACGCCGAGAAAATAAACCGCCACCCCAGGAATAAGCCAGAGATATTGAGCCTGGCGCAGGGATGCCCAAAAGAGTTCGATCTCCGGAAGCAAGTCTCTGAGCACCCAAACCAGAAAAAAAAGGCTGACGAGAACGCCCAGCCAGAAACGCCAACTTTTCATGCGTCAAATTCTATCATGCCTCAGGAGGATGAGGCGGCCAGGATCTCTTTCAAGCGCGGGTGATTGGCATAGACACCGCGATATTCCGGCGGCAGTAGAGCGGCGATGCGACACAGGATTTCGTCGGTGTGGCGTTGGAGCATCTCATCCCGCCGCTCGCGATCCAGCGGTGGAAAGTAAATCGGATCGCCAAAAACGACTCGAATTTTCGGCCGACGCAAAGTCAAAATCTTGAAAATTGCTCCTTCTGTGCCGCTGATTGCCACGGGCACAACCGGCACGCTGGCTTTGTCTGCCAGATAGGCGACGCCAGGTTTGCCGGGTAATAACCCTTTGCTGCGACTGCGCGTGCCTTCCGGAGCGATCCCCAACAATCCCCCTTGTTGCAGGTAGCGAAGGGCATCTTTCAACGCCCCGAAATCTGCCTCCTCGCGATGAATCCAGATTCCCTTTAAGGTGTTGACAAACCAGGGGATAAAGGGATACTTTTGATATTTATCCGCCACCAGAGCCGTTAAGTCATCGCGTTCGATGAGCATAAACAGCAAAGGCGGGTCAAGGCGGCTGAGATGGTTGGTGGCAAGAATACACCCCCCACTCAGGGGCACTTTTTCCAATCCAATGACCTCCACGCGGGTCAGCAGGCGAAACAGAAAGCGGAAGACGGCGCGAAGACGACGTTGGATATTCGCTTTACCCATAATCCCTTCACCAAAAGTGATTTTCCCCGCATTATACTTTTATTTACAAATCTGCAGGTCACCTTTTTGTCTTTAGCTGGATTGCGCATGACGGTGGGCAACCGGGACAGTTTCCATCAGCGCTGCAAACACCCGGCGGTTCAATTCAAAAGCGTGGTTGGCTTCGGCGATAAGCTTTTCAGCCGTAGGTAGATCAATGGGTAGCGAGTCAAGTCTGGCGCGGTATTCGTTCTTAAAGGCAGTGTAATCTGAGATTTGGGGAAAGTCATAAAATGCCAGCCCCTGATCTGAGTCCAAGCGGTACATCTTGGCAACAATCCGCTTTATTGCCTGTCCGCCGGAGAGGTCTCCGAGATAACGGGTATAGTGATGCGCCACCAGCCCAAGCGGCCAGTCTTGTGAAACCGCCCGGATGCGCTGCACGTAGGCGCGCGTCGCTTCTAACAGCGGGATCGCACGCCAGCTATCATCGCCGTAATAAAAATGCAAATCTAGCTCCAGAGCAGCCCGACGAAACAGAGCCGGCAGATGAAAGGACTGCAGGGAAGGGTCGGCTTGGAGAACTGTTGCGCATTCTTCTAAAGCCGAGTAAACCTGATAGAGCTGACACAGGAAAGCGCGGTAGGCAGGCAGGGGCAGGCGGGCGGCAAATAACTCACGCATGAACGGCGAACTTTCTGCCAGGCGATGCGCCTCGCGGGTATTATTGCGCAAAGATAGAGATAGGGGTTGAACAGGTTGAGACTCCATGCTGACCTCGGAAAATGGGGATGTTTGTAAATTCTCGGCAACAATAAACCATCGCCAAGGTTGAAAGGACAGTGATTTTGATTAGCAAGGCCTCTATGCCCTTTGTGGGATGGTTGCTGAAACAGTGTTTTTGCAGAGGATTCATTTATCAGATAATTGGATAAATATTATCCAAAATTATACCATAGTCACCAGTGGGATAAATTGTAACGTCCCGCAGGTTAACCAATGAGCGATTTCGGCAGCAAGACCGAATTTGTAGAGCGCAGAAGTAGGAGTAGGGAAGGATGACTTCCAAAATAGACAAATCCATTCTTCAGTTATAATCTACCCAATGATGCTGTCCACACGCTTTTCGGTTATTTTCACAATTCAGCGCTCCTTATGGCTCAAGATCTTCGTCTGGCTGTGCCTGATCGGGATAGCTGCTTGTTCCCCATCACCCGCAACCTTAGAGCCAACCCCTGAACCCCCGGCGACGCCAACCCAAAGCCCTCCAACGGCAACCAGCGTCCCTTTAGCCGCCAGAGTAAACGGCGAAGCGATTCCCCTGGCCGAGTTCCAGAAGGAGCTTGAACGCTACCAGATGGCCTTTGGCACAGAACTGGCAACCGATGCGCAACAGACGGTCATGAATGATCTGATTGCCAAAGTTTTATTAGCCCAGGCTGCTCAAGAGGCCGGCTATACGGTAGAAGATAAAATGGTCGAAGAACGCCTTCAACAACTGGCAAATCAGCTTGGTGGGGCAGCAGCCTTAGATGATTGGATGGCAAAGGTTGGTTATACTTCGGAGAGCCTGCGCATCGCTTTGAAGCGCGAGCTTGCCGCAACCTGGATGCGCAACCAGATCCTTGCCCAAACGCCACGTCAGGTAGAGCAGGTTCATGCCCGCCAAATTCTGGTTTATTCCGCCGAACGGGCGCAAGCCGTCTATGCCGAATTGCAGAACGGCAAAGACTTTGCCGAACTGGCAGAGCAATTCGATCCCATTACCTTTGGCGATCTGGGCTGGCTTGCTCGCGGCCTGGTGCTTGACCCAAAACTGGAAGAAGTGATCTTTTCGCTTCAGCCCGGTCAATACAGCCAGGTGATTCGCACGGCGGCCGGTTATCATCTGGTTCAAGTGATTGAACGCCAGCCTGATCGGCCGCTGACGGCAGAGGCTTATCGCCTTTACCAGAAGCTGGCTCTGGAACAATGGCTGGCTCAGCGGCGCGCTGCCAGCCAAATTGAAATCTTTTTGAACAATTAATAACCGATCGGGAGGTGGTGGATGGGATCATATGAACTGGAAAACAGACGGAGCTCCCCCCGCAGGTTGCTGACAGCCCTCTGGAATCTCTTAACCGGGTTGGTTCTGTTGATGACCTGCTGCGTGGGGCTGGTGACCGTCGTCATCTACCTCGACCCGTACAGCAGTTTGAATCTGTTTCCTCCTCCCACCCCGATGCAGGTTGCGCAGTTGCCCACTTTTACTCCCACACCGCTCCAGATTCTGCCCCCGACCTGGACGCCTAGTCCAACCGTCACGCCTCGTCCGACCATCACCCCAACCTTCACTCCCACTTCAACACCCACCGAAGCCCCAACTGCAACCGAAGTTCCAACCCCTACTCCCTTACCGCCAGAGATGGTGCAATATGCGTTGAGCCAGGGCAGCCCCAAAGCCATGGCAAGCACCGCCTTTTACCCCGACCTGGGGTGCAAGTGGGCTGGCGTGGCGGGACAAATTTTTGACGTCAACGGTGAGCCTGTGCCGCCGGCTTCGGTGTTGGTTGTGGTTGGGGGCACACTCAACGGAGAAGCCGTCGAACTGCTCAGTCTGAACGGCGCTGCCCCACAATATGGACTTTCGGGCTATGAAGTTGTGCTGGGAGATATGCCCATTGCTTCTCAGGGCAGCCTGTATATTCAACTCTTCGACCTGCAGGGGCAACCGCTTACCGACCGCATTACCTTCGATACCTTTGGGGCGTGTGAGCAAAATTTGATCTTGATTAACTTCAACGCCATCGCCCGTTAGGCAGGCTGAATCCGTTCTCTGCCAGCGCTTTGCACCTTTTATGAGGCTTCGCCGGAGATTTCCATCCACATCTGGCGTAAGAGCAGGGCATCTTCTTCCAGCACCGGACTCTCGCACAAAATGCGCCCGCGACAACCAAAGTCTTTCAAGGCGCGAAAGATGGCTGGAATATCGAGGTCGGCATCTTGAATCTTAAGATGTTCGCGTTCGCCTTTCGGCGAGTATTCGATTCCCGAAAGGTGAATGTGCAGGTCTGTGAGCGCCGCTTCTCCCAGGGCGCGGGCAATTTGCTCTAATACCTGGCACCATTCTGCGTAGCTGTTCATACTGCCGTCTCCGGCGCGAGCGTGCAGGTGAGCGAAATCGATGCAGGGCTTTACTCCCTGAATAGCGTGGCTCATCGCCAGCGTGTCTTGTAACGAACCTAACATAGCCGATTTTCCCATCGTCTCCGGGCGCAAGATGACCGCATTGCCCATCTGGCGCAGTTCGGTTACACAGCCCTGTAACCGCTCTAAAGCGATGAGCAAGACCTCGCCTGGATCTTTGCCAAAATATGAACCTGGATGAAAGACGATATCGGTTGCGCCAGCCAGGTTGCCATAATGGGCAGCATCCATTAGCCTTTGGCGAGATTTCGGCCATTCGGCTTCATCCGCATTGAGATTGATGAAATACGGAGCGTGAACGCTGAGGGAGACATCTTGAGCCTGGGCAGCAGCGCGAATCTCCGCACAGGTGCTTTCAGATACGCGCACAGCCTGCACCCAGCCCAGTTCCAGGGCGTCTAAATCTAACTCCCTGAGCCTTTGGATGGCACCAACCGATCCACCCGGCTTCGCTGGAGTGGATTTGGGCGAACCGACCGTGCCAAACCGAAACGAAAGCGCCATTTAAAAACCCAACCTTTCTAATAACGGTGGGCCAAGGATCAGGAGGCCAACGGCAATCGAGGCGATAGCAGCGATCAAAACCGCCGCTGCACCGACATCCTTACCCACCTTCACTAAAGGGTGTTCTTTTCCGTTCGCAGCCAGCGTTCCAATGGCTTCTAAGGCCGTATTGAGAAACTCCGCTGTCCAGACCAGGGCAATGGTCAAGACGATCACCGCCCAATCGTGCACGTCCAATTGCAACCAGAAGCCCATACCGATGACAACCAGCGTGGCAACGGCATGGATCCAGGCATTTTGTTGCGTGCGGACGACAAACCACCAGCCGGCAAAGGCATATTGAAAGGATTTGGCGCGGGAGCGCAGGAAACGGAGCAGCAAAGCGTTCGCCATCGGTCGCTCTCACCCATTCGAAAGCGGGAGGTGAATCTCTAGCGAGGCAAGGATTGCCTCCTGTAATGCCCACATTTGCGCCTGGTCGGCGGGTTGCTCGTGATCATAGCCGCACAAATGCAAAATTCCATGCACGGTTAGCAAAGCCAGTTCGGCGGTTAGCGGGTGGGCGGCCGAAACAGCTTGCTCCTGGGCGCGTTCCAGAGAAATGATCACATCGCCGAGATATTTCCGCCCGTTTTGCGGGTTGAGCGCGTCGATGTTGAAGGACAAAACGTCGGTCGGTGAATCGAGGCTGCGAAATTGGCGGTTCAAAGCGCGAATCTGGGCATCGTTGCTCAATACCAGCGTGATGTCTCCCTGCGCTTGGGAGGGGATTGCCGCCAGGGTTGCTTTGGCTGCCTGGGTGAGGGTGGTTTTGTAAGTCCGCCAGGCTTGGATTGGGAGAGAGATTGTTTTCTTGACGGTGATCATGCCAGGCTTTCAAGGTTAGTCTATAGCCGTTTCGAGATCGGTTGGGTGATTTCCAGCGGAATCGGAGTTTCTTCAGGGCTGGAGGCATCGGGTGACGAGGCCGTTGCAGGTTGGGATTCCTCTCCGAGTTGTGGATAGACCAGGCGAGGATGATAGACATTGCGCAGGATGGTGGCAAAGGCATCCATCAGGTCGGAGAGGTCGCGTAAGGTCAGGGGGGTTTCGTCCAATTGTCCCATGGCAATGCGGTTATCGAAGACGCTCTTGATCACCTGGCGCAGGGTTTGTTCGTCTTTTGGCATTTCGGCGCGCACCCTTGCCTCACAGCCATCGGCAAGCATCAGGATAGCCGTTTCTCGCGAGCGAGGTTTGGGGCCTGGGTAGCGGAACTGCTCGATGTCGACTTTGCTCTCATCACCGCCGGCTAGTTGGACTGCTCGGGCATATTGGTAGCGAGCGATCATGGTGCCATGGTGCTCGGTGATAAAGTCTTGAATACGCCGCGGCAGGCGATACTTTCGAGCAAGGTTCAAGCCGTCGGTCACATGCTTTATGATGATTTTGGCACTGACCGTGGGGTCTAATTGGTCGTGAGGGTTGACGGCGCCGGCGACCTGATTCTCGATGTAAAAAGCCGGATTAAGGGCTTTGCCAATATCGTGGTAAATGGCACCAACCCGCACCAGAAGGACATCGGCATTAATGCGTTCGGCAGCCTGTTCGGCTAAATTGGCAACTTGCAAGCTGTGCTGATACGTTCCTGGGGCGTTGGTGAGCAACATCCGCAGCAGCGGGTGATCAGGCCGGGAGATATCGATCAGGTGTAAGGCGGTAGAGAACCCTAAATACTGGGCGGAGACAAATTGAAGCAGTAAGGCTAATCCCGCCGAAGCAATCCCGCCAAATAGAACCGCAGCAGTGATGGAGATGATGGAAATGAGATCAGTGAGACCGCTCAATCGGGTAAGGACGATTAAGACCAGGGCGCCGGCCGCGCCGCCGGTCAAACCGGCAATGATAAATGACACAATGCGCCGCGCTTTGCCGAGGGCTAAGACGCTGAATTGACTGCTAATGAGGGTATACATTAAGATATCGAGTGCATTGGGTTGAGCATAAGCAATCAGAATAGCCAGGCCGAGCGAAGTGAGCATGGCAACTTCGCTATTGACTACTAAAGCTGCAATCACCATGCTGAAGGCGGCATAGGGAAAGACATAAGGGAACAGGCTGTCGGTCGGCAAGGCGCGCGCTGCAAAGAGGAACAGCAAGAATAAGGCAATCACCACCGTAAGCAGACGCGCATCGGCAAGGATTGCTTTTTTGCGGCGCAGATATAAAAACAAATAGGTGACCATCAGGAAGGAGACCAGGATGCTTTGTAGCCAGAATCCAACATCCGGTTTAGGTTGCACCAGGCCGAATGCCTGAAGCGCCTCAATGTCCTCCGCTTTGAGCACTTGACCGCGCTGCACAATGGTCTCGCCGGCCTGGAAGGAACGCGTGATTGGCGTTACCGCAGCGGCGGCTTTTTCTCTGGCTGCCTGGGTCAGCTCTTCGTTGTAAAAACTGTTGGCAATCACAAATGGCTCAACCAGTTTGACCACAATGGCCGCCTGCTCTTCGCTTAGGGCTAAGCTGACCATTGTGGGAAGGCTGCGGCGCACTTCGGCAACCTGTTCTTCGCGGATGGCACTGCGCATGGCTTGTTCAAGGACGATAATGGCTTCCTGTTGGATGGCTTGCCAGCGCAGGTCGTTCAGGTTGAGGATAAACCGGGCTTGTTCCGGGGTCAGCGAGAGATCTTCCATCAAAGATAGGTCGGCCAGTTTCTGCTCGGGTGTTGCATAGGCATCGGCGCGGACACTGTTGATATAAGCCAACGCATTGCGCAGTCGCTCGCGTTGGGCGCGGGCAATGGTGGTATCCGGGGCGCTATAAACCGGGGAGGCATTGCGCGCCGCGTCTTGGCGCGCTTGCTCGGTTAAGATGTTGCTTAGATAGGTCAACGCATGGGGCGCCTGAATATCCTGGATCGCCACTTGTCCTTCCTCCAGCAAGGCGGTATTGGTGTTGAGGAAGAAAGGCAAGACCAAAGCTACCGTCACTACCCCGTACAGGAAAATAATGAGTAGAACGGTTGGAACAACACGCCACCAGGGACGTTGATGAACAACACTGGCATTCATCGTCAGGTGCTGATCTCACTGACCATGCGACCGAGCCTGCCTTAGCTGAGCAAGCGCCGCACCATCTGACTGGCTTGTTCGCCGCTCGCGCGGCCTTGCAGGCGGGGCATCAACCACTTCATGACCAGACCCATCTGCTGCAGGTTTTGGGCGCCCACTTCGGCGATTCCCTGACGCACCAGTGCTTCCAGCTCGGCTTCGCTCATCGCTTGCGGTAAATACCCTTCCAGAATAGCCAGTTCTTCGCGACTGGCCGCAGCCAGATCTGCTCGCCCGGCGCGTTCGGCATCGGCGATCGCTTCATGCCGCGCCTTGACTTCTTTCTGTAAGATTCCCAAGACAGCATTATCGTCAAGCTGGACGCCCTTTTCCACTTCTAACAGCCGAACGGCTGCCAGCGCCATGCGTAAGGTGCGTTTCTGCACCTCGTTATTGTTGCGCATCGCCTCTTTGAGGTCGTTTTGGAGTCGATCCTTTAGGTTCATGGTTTCAATTATACCTTATTGGAGATAATCTATCTCCTTAAACCCGCTGTTTCTCCCAACCCCTATCCCATGGGGAAGCGAACTCGCTGACCGCCGATGAGATGAAGATGGATGTGAAAGACGGCCTGCCCGGAATCTGGTCCGGTGTTGATAATCGACCGATAGCCGCTTTCTGCAATCCCATGTTGGGCGGCCAGTTGGCGCGCTAGCCAGAAGAGATGGCCGATGAGCGGCTTGTCTTCTTCGGTCATGGCGTTGATGGATTCGATATGTTTGATTGGCACAATTAAGATATGCACCGGCGCAACCGGATGAATATCCTGAAAGGCAATCGCTTGATCATCGCGATAGTAAACCTTTGCCGGGGCCTGGCCGGCGATGATGCGACAAAAAATGCAGTCTGCCATGCTCCACCTCTCACGAAAGCACTTCGCCGATCATCTCCTCCGCAGCGATAGCCGTCAGGCGCACTTCGCTGATCTGATTGCTCAGGGGCTGGGAGGTTACTGTGCGGACGCGCAGGAAATTATCGCTCAAACCGCTCAGAATCCAGCCTTGCGGGGTTTGCCCGCGCCTGGTCTCCCAAAGGACTTTGACAGTGCGACCCAGAAAGCGCTGCCGAAATGCCTGGGCTGAGATGGAGAGGCTTTCTCGCACCTGCTGGCTGCGCGCCTTGCTAACCGGGGTTGGCACCGCATTGCCCAGCCGCGTGGCGGCTGTGCCGGGACGCGGCGAGAAGACAAACACATGCCCACCGGCAAATTCCATCTGCCGGATGAACGCCAGGCTCTGGGCAAACTCGTTTTCATCTTCGCCGGGGAAGCCTACGATAATGTCGGTGGTGATGGCGAGGTCGGGAATCTGCGCCCGAGCCGTAGCAACCAGATGCGCATATTGTCCCGGAGAGCACTTGCGCGCCATGCGCCGCAAGGTTGCCGCACAGCCAGATTGCAAGGGCAGATGCAAATGGCGACACAGGCGGGGATTCTCCCACAGCCGGAAAAACGCCTCATCCAAATCCCATGGCTCTAAAGAAGAGAGGCGCAGGCGGGGTACATCACTATCCTGCAGGATAGCCTGAATGAGGTGACGCAGATGGAGCGGCGGTGAAAAATCTTTACCCCACGAACCCAGGTGAACCCCGCTCAAGACGATTTCGCGGGCGGCCAACCCCTCACCTGAGCCGTTTTCGCCCAAGGCTGCTTGAATATCCTCGAGCACAGCCTGGATCGGGCGGCTACGGCTTGCACCGCGCGCCAGGCGGGTGACACAGAAGGTACAGTGGTTATCACAGCCATCTTGAACTTTGATAAAGGCCCGCGTGCGATGGCGTAAGCCGGGCAGCGGTTCGCGTTCTAACGGCTCAAGGTCATAAGCTTCGGTAAGCTGGCTGACCAGGCTATCCTTTTGCGTATTGGCGATGACTCGTCTGACGCCTGGCAAAGCCAGCGCCTCGGCAGGATGTAAGGTTGCCCAGCATCCCGTCAGGGCGATCTGCCTTGCGCCGGCGCGATAAGCCTGGCGGGCTTTGGCGCGCGAATCGGCATCGGCGGCCGCCGTGACCGTACAGGTGTTGATGACCACCCAGTCGGCCTGCTCCGGGGTTGCAACGATGGTGTAGCCGGCGGCGCGAAACTGGCGCGCAAAGGTTTCCAGCTCGCTCTGATTTAAACGGCAACCAACCATATCGAGATAAACGCGCTTCATCGCTGACATCCAGCACAATGATTTTACCCGAAATCTCTCCGAATTGGAGTGGCGAGTTGCACATTGCAAGGCAAACTGTCCACGAAATTTTCACAAATGCACGAATAGCGCTGTCATTCGTTTATTCGTAGTCAATTCGTGGACGGTTTTCTCTGCCAATTGTCAACCCAACTTGTGATGGCAAGTTGTTACAGGTTTTCTCTGAAAACGCTTCTGATTTTGTCTCCTTTCACTCCGCTGGCTCTACCAGCTCCGACAATTTCAGGGACGATCCGGCGCGGGTCTCCAGCTCGATTTCCAAAACGATGAGCGTTGGCAGGTAGGTCTTGGTTTCAGGTTGATGGTCTTTCATGGTAATGCTCCTTTCTGGGCAAAATCGAGCGACTACGGCTTCGCCAGGCGCTTTTTGGTGAAGAAGATGGCAATTGCCAGAGCGGCAGGCAACAGCCAGACGAGGGGGGAGGGGGAAGAACTTGCCTGAAAGCTGGTGAGTCTGACCGCAGTCGGCCCGACGTTGTTTCCTACCGCCCGGTCGGAAAAGGCGCTCACGCCGTTGCGGGTGATGGTATTGGCGGTACGAGTTCGCGGCGCAGTCCCAGCCGGAACTGCTCAGGTTGCCGGGATAGCGACAGAGTTTGTCGTTGTCGTCGGGGGTGAAGGTCGTTGGCAGGGTGAGGTTGACGCTGAAGCCCGTGGCATTGGTCTGCTTGTCGCTTTGCAGGCTGCGGATGAGCCAGTATTGCCCGCTCTGGATGCCGGGCGTGGCGTTGGGATGGTTCAGCGCCATCTCGTCCACATAGAGACAAGCAAGATTGGCGGCTGTCACCACCTGGACGCTTACCCCAGACTGATCGCCAAAGGTGTAGGTGTTGCCTGGCATTACGCCGCAGGTCATCGTTCCGGCTTCGTAGGCGTCCCTGTCGCAGGTGAGGTGGCGGGGCTGTTGCCGTCTCCATCGGCAGGGCGCGGCAAGCCGTCCAGGTCAGTAGCGGGGCAGTTGGTGTTAGTGCCGGTTTCTATCGCTGGGCAGCCGAAGCCCAGGCGCAGGTTGCCGCCGGCGGCATCCACGAACAGAGGGTCGGTGTTGACATTGCCCGTGCCAGGATAGCCGCCCTGGATGTCGCTGTAGGAGACGATGGGGGCGCTGTCACTGTTGTGGATTTCTGCTCCGTTAGGGGCGCTATCGACCCACATAATCACGTTTGTTAGTGTCGGCGTGTTACGATGGTTGAACATCGCGCCGCCTCGGTCGTTGGCCTTATTGCCGCTGAAGGTCACGTTGATCAGCGTCGGGTTGCTATGGGCACTGTTGTACATTGCGCCGCCGTAGCCGTTGGCGTAGTTGCCGCTAAAGGTTACGTTCGTCAGCGTGAGACTGCTTATGTAGTTAAACATTGCGCCGCCGAAGCTGGCGGCATTGCCGCTGAAGATAACGTTTATCAGTGTTGGGCTTCTTTCTTCGTTGTACATCCCCCGCCACAATAGGCACTGTTGCCGCTGAAAAAGATGTTCTTCAGCGTCGGGCTGCCAAAGTAGTTGATCATCCCGCCGCCGCTGTATTTGTACTGATAGAAAGTATCATCGACTTTCCCGGCGGTGATGACAAAGCCGTCCAGCACGGCAGTATTGTCTGTGCTGCTTGGCAACAACATGGTAGGCGTTATTCCCCACGACGTCGGCAGTCGTCTCGGCAATGGTGTTGCCATTGGTATTGGTATCGTTGTTTTTCAATATCGCCGCTGAGGATGATGAGGTTAGCCTGCCAGTTGTGCTGATCGCAACTGGTTTCGCTGCCGGCAAAGCCGCCATAGAGCGCCACGCCGTTCTCGAGGGCGAAGGTGACGTTGCGGTTGCCAGCCGGGCCTGGGTAATGCACGCCCATCTTGACCCAAATTTCATCGCCGCTCACCGCCTGAGAGAGCGCCGTTTGCAGGGTATAGGCATTTGTCCACAATGAGCAATCGCCGCTATCCTGGGCGACCGGCGCGGCGTAGCGCACTGAGCCGCCCGCCTGGACATTCAATGGCAAACTAATAAAAAATAAACCCAGGAGCGCCAGGAAAACAATGCAAAAAAAAGCCCATTCGCTGCAGGAAAAATCGCCGCTGTTCCATCTGAGCCTCCAAAAATAAAAAAAACTGGTCTGTCATTTGCTTGGTTACAGACCCGATGAATTGCGTTCAGCTTGCCGATAAAGAAGCGGTGGACAGAAAGGAAAGAGAACTACTTACGCCAGTCCCTTGCCGAGCTTAAATCCGCTAGAAAGGACAGCGCATCCTCAGATCGCAACCCTTAATTGAATACCGGTAAAAGGAGAGCTGAATCCCACCATCAAAAAGTTGTCAACCCGATAAAAGCACTGCCTCCGTATGATGATTGTAATCCCTCTCCTGTCCAAATCGCACCTTTTGAACGCTTGCGGAGGGGTAAGGAAGGGATGATTGGCGACTCGGCAACCCGCTGGTGCGGCTTGATCCTGACGTTCAATCGCGTGTATTGAGGGCGGATGGTAAGAACTGACAGACTACGCTCTTGCCGGGAGATCGAAATAGCGCTCAAAAAGGGCTTTGAGCGGCTGAGAGATAGCCTCGGAGGTTTGAGGCGCAGGTTCAGACATCGAAAGGCAAGAACATACCTTCCTTCTCAGATAGTAAACACACGTCATTATTACAATCAAAGCAGCTTTTGACCGTTAGTCAGGCTTGACTTGATCCAATCCGCAGGCTACAATGTTTTTTCGAGGTGTAAGATGGTTCAAACACTTACTGTTTCAGAGCGACTCTATCAGCAATTAGAGATCACGGCGCGCAACGGGGGGTTCGATAGCCTTGAAGAGTTCATTCAGAAACTCATTGAGGTTTGGCAAGCGCACATTGAAGAACTAGAATGCCGCCAAGATACTGTGCGCCGTATTGATGCTCTGCGCGAACGTCTATCCAGAACTTATGGTGAGATGGAAGATAGCGTCGAGTTAATCCGCGCAGACCGTGAGCGATGAATATGGATAAAATCGTCGTTGATAGCAGTGTAGTCATCAAATGGTTTGTGCCCGAACCATTATCCGCTGAGTCACGGCGAGTATTGGATGGCTATCAATCGGGGTCTTTCACGCTCATTGCGCCCGATCTACTTGCCGCTGAAATTGGTAATATCGTCTGAAAGAAATATCGCTTTCAGGGATTGGCAAAGGCTGACGCCGAGCAAATCATCACTTCGTTTAGAGAAGTGGATATTGAATTTACACCCGCTGCTGAGTTGCTTTCAGAGGCATTACGGATTGCCATGATCCACGAACGCACTGTATATGACTCATTATATATTGCTTTGAGTGAGCGCGAGAATTGTGATTACATAACAGCAGATAAAAGATTGGTCAATGAGATGAGCAAATCGTTTCCAAAAACAGTTTGGATCGCTAATTGGCCATAATTAGTTTGACTATGCTAAACATTTACTTTCCGAAAATCACATAGGAGTTGATCGAATCGATCGTATACAAATGAGTTGGTTTCGGATAGATGGGACGGTAGCGGTAAGCGTTGCGATTTAGTGACTGAGGTTGTCTGCCATTCTTCGGAGTTAAAAGGCATTTCGGGCATTCGTGAATATTCATGGATAGTCTGCCCTGCCAAATAGAGCCTAAGGTGAAGTATTTCGCTGGCAGGCGAAATACAGCTCACTGCACAATCACAACCGCCGAGCTGCTGCGCCCAAAGACCTCAGGGGAATACATCTCTTCGGCTTTGGCTGGCGGCACGACAAACGTGCCAGGCGTTGTGGCGCGGGCAAGATAGCTGTATTCATAGATGCCTTCCCATAGGAGTGAGGCGAAAGCTTCGGCGCGGTTATCGCGCAGGTTCTGGTGTTCGTACCACGGGTGCCACCACCAAAAAGAGGGCAGTTGCGGCATAGAAGGCGCTTGCGGCAGGTTGCCGGTCACCGCCAGAGCAGGGTTGAGGCTTTCCAGGCCGGCCGGCAGATAATCGACCAGCGCCACGTGATAGCGGCGGCTGTCGGCGACCAGGGTTAGCTTCACCCGCACCCTGGCGCCGGCGCGGATATGCCAGCGTCCCTGAGCGTCCTGAAACACATCTGCAGGATCATCCACCGCTTCGTAGCGGCGCGTTACCACAAAACCCATATCCAGCGGGTCTAACTGCAGGGAGGTCGGCGCATAGCGCAACCCCAGGCGGTAGTAGAGGCGACCCTTCCCCTCCTTGCTGAGCAGGAGGTTTTGCATCCCGGATGCCGTTTGCGCAAAGACAAAATCCATCGGCAAGCGAGTCTCGTGAATCTCGGTCGTTCGCCCGCGGAAAGCGCTGTGGCCGGCGTAGGTCTCGCCCAACCAGACGCGGGCGACGAAATCCGGCGTCTGGCTCTCATAGGTCTGGAAATAGCGATCTAAA
>Ga0197142_1002980_pt1 | contig 14451 bp, 12 predicted proteins | sample GBS60_MetaG_FD_148614 | JGI IMG/M metagenome (GOLD analysis project Ga0197142, IMG submission 148614) | Sediment microbial communities from Great Boiling Springs, Gerlach, Nevada, United States - GBS 60_MetaG | ecosystem: Environmental > Aquatic > Thermal springs > Hot (42-90C) > Sediment... | reverse complement strand
AGTCAGATGCTTGAGGTCAGGGATGTAGATGTCTTCAAGGGGGAGGCCCAGGTGCTCTGGAAGGTGAGCATGGAGGTGATGCGTGGAGAGATAGTGACAGTGCTCGGCGCCAACGGAGCGGGCAAGACCACTCTGTTCGAGACCATCTTGGGACTCCACCATCCCAAGCGAGGAAGTATCGAGTTTCTCGGGCAGGAGATAACCCGAGAGCCCACCTATCGCATAGTGCGCATGGGAATGGCTTGCGTTCCCGAGGGGAGGAGAATCTTCCCCGAGATGACAGTCCAGGAAAATTTGGAGATGGGGGCGTATGCTCCCGCTGCGAGAAAGGCCATGAGAGAGAGCATGGATTGGGTCATGGACCTGTTCCCCATACTCAGGGAGAGAAAACACCAGGTGGCTGGAACAATGAGCGGAGGCCAGCAGCAGATGCTGGCCATAGGAAGGGCCCTCATGTCGAGGCCTTCCATGCTCCTTGTAGACGAGCTATCCATGGGGCTAGCCCCGGTTGTGACAAACGAGATTTACTCTGCCATCAAGAAATTGAACTCCCAGGGGATGACAGTCCTTCTGATAGAGCAAAATGCCGCAAGGACCCTCAGGAATAGCCACAGGGGATATGTTCTGGAGACAGGGAGGATAGTGCTTCACGGATCGTCAGGGGATCTCCTCCACAACGATCACGTCAAGAGGGCCTACCTAGGAGGATGAGGGGAGCGATCAACCCAGGATCCTCATCATCAGCTTGCCAACTCCCTGTTCCACCATGTCTAGCTTCTTCGCCAGGCCGTAGGAAAGGTCCACATCCCTTCCCTCTATGTACGGACCCCGGTCCGTCACAACTGCTACGACCCTCTGACCATTGCGGGGGTTTCTGAGCTCCACCTTGGTGCCCAGAGGAAGTTCCTTGTGGGCTATGGTTGGGGCGTACATATTGAAGGGCTTTCCATTGGCCATGGGCTTTCCGTGATGCTCCTTACCATACCAACTAGCCACAACTGGCCTCTCGGAGGAGGGGTAGGTGGGCCGGGTGACCTTCAGGACTTGACCAGCCCGAAGATTCCTGGGGTCAGAGATCCCGTTCTCCTTTGCCAAGGCATGAGGATCCACATGGAACCTGTTCACAGCCAGGTCCCAAATTGTGTCCCCTGATCTCGTCCTGTAGAGAATTGTCTTTGGCCTCGGAGAAGGCTTTTGGGTGCCGAGCAACGTCGAATGGGATCCCCGAATCGCTGGCCCCTGAGCTCTTGAATTGGAATTCGTTTCCCTGGCCTTCACATCCAATGAATGGGAAACTTTCGCCTCTTCAAGAATGGAGGAGAAGGCTGGCATCTTCCTTATAACAGGGCCTGCTGGATTTGAGGCTGCTTGGGCGGCCATGGCCTGGGCCTTGCCTGGAAGGACGAATCTCTTGAACTGCTCCGAGACACTTCCCATGACCCTATGGAAAGAAAGGGGTAAGGCCTTTCTCAGAATTGGGGGTACCATATCTCCCTCCTTCTGCTCGTCTTGGGACTGTGGGTCGTAAACCTCGCTATGGCCAGATCAGCCAAGAGGCTACCTATGGTCTCTATGGTCTTGCGAAATGGAGTGTTCCTCACAGTGGCCCACCTGGGATCCGATGAGTATCGCTCAGGAAGGGTGAGATTGTAGACAATGGGGGGTATCACCTCACCTTCTTCCAATTTGTAACCATGGACTCGCATCCAGGCATCTCCTCCAGGGAGACAATCGGTCACGTAATCAATGAGCACCTGTCCATTGTCGAAGATTTGCGTCACTATCTTGTCACCTCCAGGAAGGCTTCCCAATGTGGCATCGGGAATGACCTCCACGAGATTCCATATCCCGAGGAGGGCGTCATCCACCATGTTCAGGGAAGAATTGGGGATCCCGAAAACAATGTCGTCGAGGATGGCCTCTCCGAAGATCTTCTTCCCAGCGAAGGAGAGCCTCTCCACCAAACCCTTGGGCTCTGGCTCTCCATCTGGCCTGAAATATCCCAAGCTCAGCCCCGAGGCCAGGTCCTTGAAGAACTCAAGCACATTGCCAAGAAGACCCCTTCTCTGACCTGTCAGGATCTGTCCCTCCTCGCCCACATATTTGAAGGTGGACCCGGTGAAAAGGTCCTTGAAGAAATTGGCGAGATTGGCCATGGCATCCTTGATATCCTTTGCCAATCTCTCGAAAAAGGACCCCTGAGATTCAGTGGTATCGAGGGGATTCTCCAAATGGAAGTCCACCTGGTCTCCTCCTGGGTGGGACAGGAGCTGGTCTTCCCTGTACATTCTTATCTGCTCCGCTAGACTTCTTGACTGGGCCTTCAGGTCAATTCCGTTGTACCCGTAAGGTGCAGGCTTGAACCAGGAGACAGGGGGCTCTCCCTCGGGGATGGTGTCAGTTCTGGCTGCAATATTTACCAGCTCCCGGGCAAATTCTTCCCCTCCTCTTTGGGCGTTGACCCCTCGGGGCATTTGAAGGAGTTGAAGCTCCTGTACTGGGTAAGGACCTTCCATTGGAGCAGTTCCCCTGGTCCCCCATTCCCTGGAGGAGGTCTCCTGCTCCAATTGGGATGGAGGACCGAAATGGCACTTCTCGACTCAGGGTCAAGCAATTTCGATGCCAGAAAATAGGATTCCACAAGACCCTTCTCCCCTCTCCAAGGCCAGGCCTTTTTTTCGCCACACTTCCCGGGCCCATCTACGCAAATCTTTTCCATCCTCCAACCCTATTGAGAGAGATCAACTGGATCCTCCCTTTTCGGGGATCCTCTTTCCTCGAGGGCTTGCCTCAAGGTCTGACTCAGTTGCTCAACTCGGAAGGGTTTCTGAAGAACGAGCGTTATGCCTTCCCTCAAGGCATCTCTTGCCTCCTGAGATTGGGGGAGACCCGTCATGAGAACTGTCCTCATAGGCCCCTTTACCCCCTTTAGCCTCCTGTATGTCTCGAGGCCGTCCATGCCCGGCATCCCCAGATCCAGTAAGATCAGGTCAATCTCCTCTTGGCCCTGGGTCAGGATTTCCAGGGCCTCCCTTCCACCAGAGGCCACAAGAACCCTGTATCCCAGGGCCTCGAGCAGAAGCTTAGTAGACGATCTCATGGCGTCTTCGTCCTCAACCAAGAGGATCCTCTCCCCTTTTCCAGACCATATCTTTGCCTCCCTAGCCGGCGCTTCCCCAGTTCCCTCCACCATGGGCAGGTAGACCCTGAATGTCGTTCCGGCCCCGGGTGTACTTTCCACGTCGATGAAGCCCCCGTGCCTTTTCACTATTGCATAGCAAATGCTCAGGCCCAGGCCACTTCTTTCCCTTTCACCCTTGGTGGTGAAGAAAGGATCGAATATCCTGTGCCTCACCTCTGGTGGTATGCCAACCCCAGTGTCCGACACGGATATGACAGCGTAAGCGCCAGCCTGCCACATCTGCAGGCCCCAGGACGTTGGGTCCTCTATCCTTTGGCTTTCCATCCTTATTCGGATCTCCCCTCCTTGGGGCATCGCATCTGCTGCGTTTATGCAGAGGTTCATTATCACTTGCTGGATCTGGGCAGCGTCCATGCGAAAAGGGGGAAGGTCTCTCTCCTCGAGGATCACCCTAATTCTCTTGGGAAGGCTGTGGCGAAGCACCTTGACCACGGGCCTTATCACCCTTGTGAGGTCCTCCTGTCTAGGCTCTTTCGCCTCCTCCATCTTGGATGCGATGAGAATTTGCCTGACAAGATCGCTTCCCCTCTCCACAAGGGCCTGGATCTCCCCGAGGAGATCCATGGTCTCGCTTCCTGGGGAGAGGTGAGCCCTAAGGAGGGTCACGTAGTTGGCCATTGCCCCAAGCAAGTTGTTGAAATCGTGCGCAATTCCCGCAGCGAGCTGCCCTAATGCTTCCATTTTCTGCACCTGCCTGAGCCTTTCCTCCAAGACTGCCCTCTGGGACACATCCCTCAAAAGAAGGATGAGATCCATGGCCTCGACCCCCTGAATCAGGCAGGCCTCGAGTTCCACCTGGATCACATTGCCCGCTGAAGTGCAGAGCCTGAAGAGATGCCCACTTTTCTGCCTCGCTCCCTCGTAGCGCCTCCTGAGCATGGCCTTGAAGGAAGCCTTGTCTTCCGGACAGAACCAATCCACTGGATCAACACCCAAGATCTCCTCCCTCGAAAGTCGAAGCAAGGAACAAAGAGCGGGGTTAGCGTAAACAACCTTCCCGCCCCAGAGGACAGCAACTCCCGTGAGAAACCCACCCAAAAGGGGCTCCAGTCCTTCCATTGTGGTCATCTCTACCCCCTTTTTGGCATGGAGTTAACCCCCAAAGGAATGATCCGAGTTACTCGGGTCACATACTACCACGATCCTCCATGGATATTTCGGATCTGGCACCAAGATACCCCAAGCTGGAGGCATCTCCAAGCCTCGAAAAGGCCTCGGCGATCCTTCCTTGCCTTCCCAAGGTTGATCCTGGAAGGCATCTAGTCTAGCATGAATGAGTTGAAGATTTTAAGGAAAGCAGTATAGGCTGAGGAATGGTCTCGGACCGAGTTCGAAGGGAGAAGGGTTACTGGGTCTTGGCAAAGCTCATCCCTCTCTTGCCTTTACTTGTGGGATGGGGATGCAGCTCCGAGAGCCAGAACCCTCCCCTTTTATCCCAGCCTCTGGGAAAGGTGGAGAAGGTGGAGGGTGATGCCCAGCTTTTCAAACCAGGGGCCCGAGGAGGAGTGCGCCTCCACCTAGGGGATTCCCTTTCAGAAGGGGATGTCCTTAGCACTGAGGGTGGTGGCACGGCGGTTGTCCGATTGGGTGAGGTCGCTGAATTTTCCATCGGCAGCGGCTCCAGGGCATGGATTAACTACAGGATCCTCGGCGAAAAAGAGAATCCGTCTATGGTCTTGCAAAGGGGAAGGTTGTCGGTTCGCTCTTTGGAGGCATCCCAATTGGGAAGTCCCCTTTTAGAGACAGCCATGCTCAGGGTCCAGGCCAAGGAGACGGATTTCGAGGTGGCAGTTGCCGAGGATCTGAGCCTCCTCCTCTGCGTATATAAGGGAAGGGTTGAGATGGCCGGGCCTTTGGATCCCATGGTGGTTCCTGAGAAGTATGAGGCCGAGGTGGATTTTCTGGATGGGGCCTTTGGGATGAGAAAGCTCAAGGAGAGGACAGAGGCCGACTGGGCAGCTTGGATGGCGGCCAGATTCAGGAACCTCTCAGAAAGACTTCCAGAGCTCGCCGCGAGGATGGACAGATGCCTCAGGGAGACAGGGACGAGAAGGCTCGAGACGAGAAAGCGCATGGACGAGAAGGCCCTGGAGCTCCAGAGAATGGCCCAAGGGATGGCCCAGCAGGGAGGCTCCCAGGGAACTTCACCCGGGTCCACAGGAGAGAACACGTTGGATTTGGCGAGGTCCCAGGCGGGACTCATCTTGGAGACCAGGCACCTGGAAAACAGGACCGAGATCCTCCTGGGTGAAGCTGACAGATTGCGGAAAAGAGGCCAAGCCATGAAAAAAGATCTGGGAGAGAGGTTTTCTCCCGTGGATGATCTTCTCAAGCTCATCATCGATGGAGGCAAGGTTTTAAGGGGCTCTATCTCTGAGGAGAGGCAGAAGCTTCTGGAGCATTCCCAGAAGTGGAGAGAGAATCTAGCCATGGCAGGCCTCCTTTCGGTCGCGAGCCTCGAGATCCCAAAGGAGACAAAGCCTGAGCCTGCCCAGGCCTCCAAACCCAAGACCCCACCTCCTCAAGCAAAGGCCTCCCCAAAACCAGGCCAAAAAAAGAAAAACGGCAAGCTTTCCGCACCTAAGGCATCAAAGCCCTCGCAGGGCGTATCCAGAGCTCAGCCATACACAAAGGGAAAGTTGGAAAAGAGAACCAAGGAAAAAGACGTGAAGACCCAACCTCAGAAAAAGGCCGGATCTCCATCTCGAGGTTCTTCGCCAAAGACGAGGAAAGACTCTGGGGGTCAAAGGAGCTCGAAAAAGCAGTGATGCGCCACGAGAGGGGAAAAAAGGGGGCATAGATGGGCAGGGACATTGTCACGGTGGAACAGCACATACTCCAAGGACAGAGGGAGTGGGGAGGAAGGGGAGATTTCTCAGCCATCCTTCACCAGATAATCCTGGCTGCAAAGATTGTCTCGAGAGAGGTGACCAAAGCTGGCCTACTGGATATCCTGGGGCCTACTGGGCACGTGAACGTGACAGGAGATGAGGTCCAAAAGCTGGATGTCTTCGCCAATAGGACCTTCATCCAGGCCTTGAGTTACATAGGAAAGATCTGCGTGATAGCCACAGAAGAAGAGGAGGGACTTGTTCACATTCCAGATCACTATCCACTTGGCGAGTACGCCATTGTCTTCGACCCACTGGATGGATCCTCCAACATAGATGCCAATGTATCCATAGGGACAATCTTCTCCATCTTCAGGAGGGTGAGCCCGAGCGGCACCCCCGGAACGATAGACGATCTCCTCCAGCCCGGGATCAGGCAGGTGGCAGCTGGATACGTGGTCTATGGGTCCTCCACCATGCTAGTCTACACAACGGGAAGGGGTGTAAACGGCTTTACCCTGGATCCGAGCGTAGGGGAATTCTTTCTGTCCCATCCCAATATAAGGATACCCGAGGTGGGCGGGATATATAGCGTCAATGAATCGAGATATCCCTTGTGGAAGCAAGGGACTCGCAAATACATCGATTACCTGAAGGAGCATGACCCCGAGACCGCGAGACCTAAAACCTCGAGGTACATAGGCTCACTGGTTGCGGATTTTCACAGAAATCTCCTAAAGGGCGGGATATTCCTTTATCCCGAAGACAGGAAGAACCCCAATGGCAAGCTCAGGCTCATGTACGAGGCAAACCCCCTTGCCTTTGTGGTGGAGCAGGCGGGAGGACTCGCAACCACGGGTTACGAGAGGATCTTGGAGATCCAACCAAAGGAGCTTCACCAGAGGGTCCCCCTAATCCTCGGCTCAAGAAAGGATGTGGAGACTTACATCTCCTTCGCCAGGGAAAATCTTGAGGACCTCTCCCAATGAAGGGGCGTAAATAGGGGGAAGAGTGCCTAGGCTTTGGCTCAAAAGGGGAAGGGAGAAGAGCATAAAGGAGGGCTACCTCTGGATCCACCCATCCGATGTGGAGAAGATTTCTCCTTCTGCCCAGGACGGTGCTGCGGTGGACATAGTGGACTCCAAGGATAGATTCCTCGCCAGAGCTCTCCTCAACAGAAGATCCCCCATTGTCGCGAGGATCTTCAGCCGGGAGAAGAGGCCGTGGGGTACAGATCTTGTCCTCTCCAGGCTCAAGAGGGCCATTGAAAGGAGGGAGAGATGGGGGATCTCCAAGGAGGCCTTCAGGGTCTGTTACGGAGAATCCGATGGCCTTCCAGGACTAGTTGTGGACAAATACGCGCAGGTCGCCGTGATCCAGATATCGCATCCAGCCCTCGAGCCCATGAAACAGGAGATAGCCAGGGGGCTTCAGGAGATGCTGGATTTGGCCGCTGTTTACGAGAAAAGCGACACACCCGCAAGGGCCCAGGAAGGCCTTTCGGCCTCAAAAGGGGTTCTTTTGGGATCTCTTCCCAGGGAGATAAGGATCAGCGAGGGGGATGTTCAGTTCCTCCTGGACATAGAAGAGGGGCAGAAGACCGGCCATTACTTGGATCAGAGGCCCAACAGGATGAGGGTCGGCGCCATGGCGAGTGGAAGGGAGGTCCTGGATCTCTTCTCATACACTGGTGGATTCGGCCTCCATTGCCTGGCAAAAGGGGCCGGAAGGGTGGTGTTTGTGGACTCCTCGGCCGCTGCTTTGAAGATAGCGAGACTCAATGTGGAGGCATTGAGAGCCGAGGACAAGGCTGAATTCTTGGAGGGAAACTGTTTCGATATCCTCCGCCAAATGGAAAGACAAGGAAGGACCTTCGATATGGTTTGTCTGGACCCACCTGCTTTCGCTCCTTCCAAATCGAGTCTTCCTAACGCCACCAAGGGCTACAAGGAGCTCAATCTGAGAGCCTTGAGGATCCTTCGAAAGGGCGGGATCCTTGTGAGCTGTTCCTGTTCTTCCCATCTGCCTGTGGGTCTCCACCTCGACATAATAGTGGAGGCCTCAGCTGACGCGAGGTGCCAGACCGTGTTGCTTCACCAGTGGGGGCAGGGCCTGGATCATCCCGTCCTTCCCGGACATCCCCCATCCAGATACCTGAAATGTCACGTCCTGGAGCTGGCCGAGACCATCTGACGACTTCGCCTGGAAGACCACTTTCAGGAAATTTCCTGAAAAGCCCTAGCCACCTCGTCCCTTGAGAACATGGGCGCGAGGATCATATCTTTGCCTCGGGAAATGAACACATTGCCCTTTCCCTCCCTCACCTCTCCTATGGGTGTGGCCTTTACTCCCGCTGCAGTTATGGCACCTATGACCTCCTCCACCCCTTCTCGGCCAGCGCAGATGAGAAGAGAGCCTGAAGCCAGAAGGCCCATGGGATCTATTCCCAAAACATGAGCCACTTTCTCGGTCTCCTCCATCACCGGTATCTTTTCCTCATGGACCACTATGTCCAGCCCGCACGCCCTTGCCATCTCCCACAAGGCTGTCATCAATCCACCCTCTGTGGGGTCGTGCATCGCGTGGACTGACCCTGTCTCCGATGCAGCCATGGCCTCCCTCACAACGCTTATCCCAGGAGAAAAAAGGAGCTCTGAACACCTGAGGATCTCATCCTCTGTCAGGGAATCCCTGAGTTTGGGGTGCTCCCTGGCAAGAAGGGATGTTCCCTCTATGGCTATTTGCTTAGTGAGAAGCACTATATCTCCCGGCTTTGCACCATTTGATGGGATGAGCTTCCCTTTTTCCACCTCCCCCACCATCACTCCCACGACCACTGGCCTTCCGAATCCCAGGGAAATCTCCGTGTGCCCCCCACACAGGACACATCCCAGTTCCCCGCATGCCCCTTTTATCTGGGAGAATATCTCCTCCACCAGCTCTTGGGAGGTTGCCTTCTCGGGAAGGAGGAGGTCTGCGAGGAACCACCTGGGCCTTGCCCCAACACACGCCACGTCATTGGCATTTACGTGCACCGCGTACCACCCTATTCTCTCAGTGGCGAATGTTATGGGATCGGTCTTCACCACAACCAGCCTTTCGCCCATCTCTATTACCGTTGCATCCCTTCCTATGCCTGGACCCATAAGGACTCTGGGGTCAGCTCCGCAATATTTATCCAGAAGCCCTTCCAGAATTCCCATGGGCAACTTCCCCACTTGGAACGAGCCTTTCGAGCCAACCCTCCACATGTTTCATCTCTCCTTGGGCAAGGGATCAGACATTCGTGGTGTAAGAAGGCAGCCTCTCCGTTAGGAGGGCCTCGGCAGCGTGGGAGAGATCCTCGTCAGCCGAATGATCGGGGGCCATTAACCGCATCTTTATTATCCTGTAGGGCACATTCTCCAACATCGCTGCCAAGGTCTCCTGCTCCACCCTTCCTGTGTTCTCGTTCAGGACCCAGATGGATTGATTCGGGTCCAGTGGATTATCCGGTCTCGGATCATGGGAGGCCAAGTCCACCACGAATCTGAGCTCCCTCTTGTGGGAAGGGAGTTTTTCCCGGATCATGCCCTCTATCCTCCTTCTATTTTCCGGATCCCTCCTCAGGAAAAGATCAGCGAGAGGGCTACTTTTGTCCCTGGCATCTAGGTAAAAGGTTCTCTCGTAAGAGGTCACCCACTGTCTCTTCCTGTGGAGAACCGCAACCCACGCATCGCCCAGGCTCTTGAGCCTCCTCACCCTGCTTTTGGCCCAAAGCCTCACTGTGTGAAAAAGGGAATACTCGGTGAGCTCCAAGTACGTATCTGGGTCCTCCATTGGGGACCTCGGCATGATCTCCTTCAAGGTCTGAAAAAAAATGGGCTGGATGCTCAAATCCAGAGCGCGGGTCGTCCTGTGATAGTAGATGGCCTGGAAGAGGTTTATCCTCGCCTGAAGAAACTGTTGCAAGGCGGGCAGGCCATAGGAGCTGAATGTGATCCCTTTTTCGCTCACGAAGGTGTAATGGAGAATACGATCGATGTCTATTGGGTCCCTGGAAAGGCCGCTGAAATAAGCATCCCTTCTCACGAAATCGAGACTGTCCACGGTGAATATGCCACTCGAGAACAGCATTCTCAAGATCCTGAGCCATGAAGGAACATCCTTCTCCTTTTCCCCTTTTAAGGGCCTCTTTATGAGGAAGGCGATCCAACTGGGGTCCAGTTCCTCCCCCTCAGCGAACCGTCCCGATGGCGCCCTCTTTATCCCTTTGAGGAGCGAGCCCAGCATTTCTTCGATGATGAACTGGCCCACAATTTCGTGATTTATCCCCCATCTCGGCTCCAGGTATTCGGAATCGAACATGTGGCTGAAAGGGCCGTGTCCGATGTCGTGAAGCAGGCCAGCGAGTCTCATCATGGATTCCACAAAGGGCAAGGAGGGAGTGTCCGGATGATGGATCCTCAACCTCGGCCATAGATGACATGCGAAGCGGCCAGCCACATGCATGGCCCCGAGGGAATGCTGGAAACGGCTGTGCTCAGCTGAAGGATAAACCCAGAACGCGCTCTGGAGCTGGTGGATGTATCTCAGCCTCTGAATCCACGGATTGTCCAGGATCGCTTCCTCTGTAGCTAGCTCACCGGAGCCGGCAAGGGCTCTGCAGTAATGGATGTATCCGTGCACCGCATCTGAGATGATTCCAACTCCACGATAGGGTTGATTCACTAAGGGGTCATCTACCATCCTCGCCAATACCTCCCAGGGGCCTTCTCTCCCCCACTGTGATCAGGCCCTCGAGGCTCGCGAGGGAACTCTTGCTGATCCCTCGAACCCTGCAAAGATCCTCGAGAGACTCAAAGGTCCCTCCCCTGGCCCTCTCCCTCACTATTTTTCGAGCCAAAGCAGGGCCCACTCCAGGAAGCACGACCAGGTCCCTCGTGCCCGCCCTGTTCAGGTCCATGGTGTAGCCCAGAAGGTAGATTTCCCGCTCGGTCATTGTGCCCTTTGAGAAACAAGGGGGTGAGGCCCCTTCTGAGAACTCTAAGGAAGTGAAATCTTCGAGAATCAACCCCTCCACATCTCCCCCTGTTTCCACCCCGAGCCTTTCCAGAAATTCCTTGAGGCTGACCCCCCTGGGTACCAGATGGACTCCGTCTTTTTCACCCAGTCCCCTCACCTGGATATGGATGCAGTGCTCACAAGGACCATCCCTGGGAGCCTGGGCCTTGTCGCCCTCAAGAAGCTTCAACAAGAGGAAAAAGAATGCCAGAGCCAGAGCAAGACAAAGAGCTCCATTTTGAAAAGGACGCTTGAGGTATCCTTCGCCTTCCCGGTCTTTGGCTTCCCGCCCCAATTCTTCGCTCATATCTTTGAGGTGCTACCGCTGATTTGTTAGTGTATGAACCAGGTCGGTACCTCCCACAAAGAGTAGGTAGTTCCCACCACCTGCAGGTACGTGTCGGTACCCATGGACCTAGTTCCCCACATAAAAGCGAAGATGGACCAAGCCACGACCACCGAGAAGATCTCGGCCAAGGCGTGGAAGAGCAAATAGCTCTGAGGCTTGGCCAGGTATAGCCCGAGAAGGATGCCAGCCTCTGGCACTCATGGGACCATCCTTCTTGAAAGGGACTTAGCCACCAGTTGAGCCTTCCCAGGAATCTCAGGCCTCCTGCACTGCTTCCTCTCCCAGACCAAAGGCCTTGTGGAGGACCCTCACGGCCAGTTCCTTGTACTTTGCCTCTATCACGCAAGATATCTTTATCTCCGAGGTGGAGATCATCTGGATATTTATTCCTTCTGATGCGAGTGCTGCAAACATCTTGGATGCAACGCCGGAATGGGTCCTCATGCCGACTCCCACGATGGAGACTTTGGCTATGTTGGGATCAGATGCCACTCCCTTGGCCCCCAATTCTTTCCCCACCTTCTCCACTATCTCCACTGCCCTCGCCATGTCCCCCTTGGGCACGGTGAAGGTGAGGTCAGTGAACCCGTCCTCGCTCACGTTCTGCACTATCATGTCCACTACAATATTGGCCTCGGCCAAGGGGCCAAAAATCTTTGCTGCAACACCTGGGGTGTCCGGGACCTTCTTTATGGTGATCTTCCCCTCGTCTGTCTTGTACGTGATGCCAGTCACCACCACCCTCTCCATTGACTGATCTTCTTCCACAACCATTGTCCCATCCTCCTCGGAAAAACTAGACCTGACATGGATCGGAACATTGTACTTCATGGCGAATTCCACGGATCTTGTCTGGAGCACCTTAGCCCCCAGGGAGGCCATCTCCAGCATCTCCTCATAGGAGATTTTGGGTATTTTCCGTGCCTCCGGGCAGATATTGGGATCCGTAGTGAAAACCCCCTCAACGTCCGTGTAGATCTCGCAAAGATCAGCTCCCAGAGCGGCTGCTATGGCAACTGCCGTGAGATCGGATCCCCCTCTTCCCAGCGTGGTTATGTTCCCCTCCTGATCTATGCCCTGGAAGCCGGCCACCACGACTATCTTCCCCTCTTTCAATTCCCTCTCGAGCCTGCTTCCGTCTATGCTCTGGATCCTAGCCGTGGAATAGTTGCTGTCCGTGAAGATCCTCACCTGATGGCCCAGGAGGGAAACGGCCGGGAAGCCCATATCCTGTAAGGTCATAGCCAAAAGGGAGGATGTCACTTGCTCGCCCGTAGCCAAAAGCACATCCACTTCCCTTTGGGAGGGCCTCGGACTGACCTCCTTGGCGAGAGCAAGAAGTCTGTCTGTCTCGCCAGCCATGGCTGATACGACCACTACTATCTCATTTCCCTGCTCCCTGGTCTTCGCAACCCTCTTCGCCACATTGCGAATCCTTTCCAGATTGGCAACTGAGGTCCCGCCAAATTTCTGGACTATTAGAGCCAACTCCTCACCTCCTCAAATTCTTTGAAGCCGCCTTTGTCCTCGGGGCCGCATAAATCTTTTCCGAGAGCCCCATAAAAACCTCCAGGCCCTAGGGCCTGGAGAAGGCCTCCTTCCCTTTTAGCCTTTCCAGGACCTCCCTGTGCATGGGGCCAAGGGCCCTCAAGACTATTCTCCTTGATTTTGGGCCTTCGATGGAGAGGGTCACCTCCATTCTGTCCGTGGGAAGAAATCCCTCTATCTTCTCTGCCCACTCCATAGCGCAGACCCCCTGGCCTTCCAGGTATTCATCCAGACCCAGTTCGGGGTCCAAATCCCCCTCTTCCATCCTGTAAAGATCGATGTGGTAGAGGGGGAGTCTTCCTCCAACATATTCGTGGATCAGGGAGAAGGTCGGACTCGTTACAGCCTCCCTCTCGGGTATCCCCAATCCCCTTGCCATTCCCTGGACGAATCTCGTCTTTCCGGATCCCAGTTCCCCTTTCAGGCCAACCACTGTTCCGGCCTTAGCAACGCGGCCGAGGCTCTCACCCAGGGACATGGTCTCCCTCTCTGATCTCGTCTTCACTTCTAGAAGATCCGCCTTCTCACATGAAAAGACAACAGGCATCTCTCATCTCTTTGGGCCAGGTTCTAGGGGCCTTGCCTTCCAGTAATGTCTCCAGGGACTCTGGTATCATGCCAATAAGGTCGGTTGCGGCAAGCCCCCTCTTCCCCTTCGTGGCTGCCCACATATCACCCATCCATCCGTGGAGATATGTCCCCAATGAGGCAGCATCCATGGGCTTCAACCCCTGGGCCAGAAGACCTGCTATCATCCCCGTGAGGACATCTCCCATCCCTCCCGATGCCATCGCGGGATTCCCCGTGGGGACGAGCCTCAAATTTCCCTCGGGATCCGCGATGACACTGCCTGCCCCCTTGAGAACCACATAGCACCCGCCGAGCTTTGCAGCCTTCGAGGCTGCGGCCAATCTATCCTCCTGCACTTCTCTCACTGAGCAACCAAGGAGCCTCGACATCTCGCCAGGGTGTGGGGTGATGATTCTATCTGAGGGGGCATCCCTTAGCTCCTCCAGATGCCCGACCAGGGCATTCAGTCCATCTGCGTCTATCACCATGGGAAGGGGAACCCTCCTCGCGATTTCCCTGGCAAGGGCCGGGGTCTCGCCGAGGGTGGAGATGCCTGGCCCAAGGGCCACGCAGTTCTTCCCTCCCAACTCTTCTAAGATCTTGTCAAGGGCTCCAAGGGACAAGCTCTGCTCCTCTCCCTCCGGGAGGGGAAGGGTCATGACCTCAGTGAGTCGGGCCTCCATCGCCAAGTTCAGGCTTTTGGGCACCGCCATGGTGACAAGCCCAGCACCCACCCTCAACGCAGCTTCCGATGCCATCACGCCCGCCCCAGTTTTGCCAGCGGAGCCAGCAATCACAAGGACGTGGCCGAAATTTCCCTTGTGGGAATCGGGTTCCCTTGGCCTCAGCGACCCTTTGAGCATGTGGGGGGTCACCAGAAGGCATTGGGGAGTGAGCTCTTCCGTAGC
>Ga0197142_1002979_pt1 | contig 14452 bp, 13 predicted proteins | sample GBS60_MetaG_FD_148614 | JGI IMG/M metagenome (GOLD analysis project Ga0197142, IMG submission 148614) | Sediment microbial communities from Great Boiling Springs, Gerlach, Nevada, United States - GBS 60_MetaG | ecosystem: Environmental > Aquatic > Thermal springs > Hot (42-90C) > Sediment... | reverse complement strand
AAATGATCTGATGCAACTTTGGTAAGTTTATCTTTGATTACTTTGTGATCGATCAATTCCCAGTAGTTATTGATAAATATTTTGTCAATTCGTATCAATGGTCTGATCGAATATGAAGGAAATGTATAAAAGTGGCTTTTTTTTTGTGTTTTTCTTAATGATAAAAGAAAGGTAGTGTCGTAAAAATCCTTTTTCTTAAAAACTTCATCGACTCTTTCTAATCGATCGTTAGTATCCCCAGTAATTACTATGGGATAGTTTTGCATAATTTGTATAAAAGCAGAATTTAATAGTTGTTCTACTTGCCATATTCTTTCGAAATTGGCTACTTGCCATATTCTTTCGAAATTGGCTAATCCTAAATGTAAATTTAAGACACCAATTTCTTGTACCGAAAATTCTTTCTGATATTTCTGAGATTTTTTTGCCTTTTTTTTGAATTCATTGTACAACATATCACTTTTTAACAAATCGGTAGGAACAATAATCTTTGCCATAAGGCACCCACGTCTTTTTTTGATTGCCCAGGTAAGGTTTAAATTTTCGGAATGAACAATTGGAAACCTACTAAAAATTGCGTTTCCATAAGCACCTTTTTTTAAATAAACGTTTAAACCTAATTGGTAATGATATCCTAAACTTTCTGCAATCTTTAATGCTAAATCATCATGATTAGAACGTGGTACAAGATAATCTACTTCTTGTAAGCATACAATATCTGCTTGACTTTTTTTTAAAATTTCTATAATTCTATCTAAGGAATATTTGCCATCATTCCCAATTGCTTTATGAATATTATAAGTGAGGATTCGCAACATGATTATACACCGTTATATACCATATCAGCCAGAGGATCCTAACCAATGGAATACAGATAAATTAATGTCCCTCCTATCCGAGTTAATTATGCGCTATGACATTCAGCTCGAAGAAGCTTTAAAAGAAATTATTCAGCGTGGTATTCCTGTAAATCTTTTTTTAAAACAAGGTGGATTAGAAGATTTAATTCAAGATTTTATAAAAAAATTAGAGGAACAATTGCAACAACTCCAAAACCAATTTGACATTAGAAATGGAATTCAAGAAACTGAACGAGATATTCAACAACACTATAACAATATTCAAAAAAAACTTACTAAGTTTCCTGATATTCTAAAAAAGGTTCAAGAAGCAGTAAAAAATCGTTCATTTGATCAACTAAGTAAAATCAGATGGGAAATTCTAAAAAATGCAGCCATAGAAAAAGCTCTTACTTCGAAAGAATTCAATGAACTTATAAATGATGTCGAAGATTTAAATATTTTATTGGAAGGATTAAGAAAATATAACTTTAAAGGAAAGATTCAATTAAACAGAAAAGAATCTGTGGAATTAGTCTTAGGACTAAAAGATTTAGAACAACTGATAGAAAACCTAAAAAATGCCTTAGAAAATGGTGATATATATAATTTTGATTTAGAAGCTTTAAGTAAATATCTAGGACCAGAATCCTATCAAGAATTTGTTAAACGAAGAGAAGAAATTTTTAAACAGTTATCAGAATTATTAGAAAAACAAGGAAAAATTATTCGAAATCAAGAGGGTGAATTACAACTATCTCCAGAAAGTATAAGAAAAATAGGAAGAAAATCCTTAGAAGAAATCTTTAAACATCTTAAATCCGATGATGTTGGCGGAAATCTTTATACAAATTATAGTGGCGAAGGAGAACAAGTAACACCAGCAACTAAAGAATACGAGTTAGGCGATAATCTAAATAACATAGACATTACCAATAGTATTATAAATGCATACATTCGAACTGGTAAATCCAAACCCCACTTTCAAGATATAGAAATCTTTAAAAGTCGTGGAATGGCAAAAAGTAGCACAGTCATCTTGTTGGATATGTCTGGTTCCATGTTTCGCGTAGATCGATTTTATTATGCGAAAAAAATGATCTTAGCACTAGAAGCATTAATTCGAGAAGAATATAAAGACGATACCTTATATATCGTAGGATTCGGAACCTTTGCAAAAACATTTTCTATTGCAGAAATACCTCAATTACAACCTTATCCTGTTACATTGTTTGATCCTTATATTCGATTAAGGATCGATTTTTCTAAAAGAAAACATGGTGATTTTCGCGGAATACCAGAATATTTTACGAATCTACAAAGGGGACTAGCATTATCGCGAAGATTATTGGGATCAAAACAAACAAAGAATAAACAAATAATTTTAATAACAGATGGTGTACCTACTGCGCATTTCGAAAAAAATGTTTTACACATTAATTATCCTCCATCACCAGCGGATTTTGATTTTGCTCTTAAAGAAGCAATTCTTTGTAAAGAAGAAGGTATAGTTTTGAATACATTTCTTTTGACGAATGAATGGAACTTGAATTTCTTTGAAGGGCGTTCTTTTATCCATGATTTTGCACGCGTTACCCAAGGAAGAATTTTTTATCCTCATCCTTCCGAGTTGGGAAAATTCGTTCTTGCAGATTTTATCGAAGAAAAGCGAAAACTAATTTCTTGATTTATTGTAATTCTTTAAAATTGTTTGCAATACTAATTTCGGGTGCAAGAGTACGAATATATCGATCGAAATAAAGAAATTGTTTTAATAGTAAGCCAAACTCACGGGGGAAGTGAATTCCATTATTTTTTGCAACATTTACTATTGTTAATAATTTCTTGTTGATTTCTTCTTCTTGTGGTTCCTCAGAAAAAAAGATTTCGTCTTCTAAGGAATCAATTACACGAAATGCTGTTTCTAAATCTTTGGCAAATTTATTTTTATTTACTTTGTGATGTGCTATTCCCGATTGGATTAATCCTTCTGCCATCAATAAATAATTTACTGGTTCTGATTCCATTGCTATTAAGATTTTTTGTAATCCTTCCCATGTAGATTTTTTGATCTGTCCTACAATACCAAAATCAATAAATGCAATACGACCATCATTAAGGAGCATTAAATTTCCTGCATGTACATCCGCGTGAAAAAAATCGCAATATAGTAAACTTAAAAACCAAACATTTAAAGCTTTTGCGATTATTTCCGAAGGATTTTTCGCATATTTTTTGATGGTTTGTGGATCTCTTAAAGAAATCCCATAGAGTCTTTCCATTGTAATTACTCTATTGGTCGTTAAAGAATCATAAATATAAGGAACAACAACATCGTCAATATTAAAATCTTCTAAAAATTTTTTAAAGGCTTTGGTATATTTCGCTTCTAGAAGAAAATCACATTCTTTTAGCATACTTTTTTGAAGATCTTCGACAATTTCCGAAAGAGAAAGACGTTTAGCTTCGGGAATAAGAAGCTCAAAAACCTTCGAGGCAATGTAGACAAAATTCATATCGGTTAAAATAATATCTTGAATACCAGGTTTCTGTACTTTTAAAACAACCTCTGTGCCATCTTTGAGTTTTGCAGCATGAACCTGAGCAATAGATGCACTTGCCAATGCATTTTCTTCTATATATTGAAAAATCTGATTTAGCGGTTTTTTAAATTCTTGCCTTAAAACCTTTTCGATTTCGGAAAATGGAATAGGATTGGTCTGATCCAAACACTTCTGAAATTCTTTTACATATTCTTCGGGAAATAACGAAGGTGCACTTGCGATAAATTGCCCTAATTTAATGTATGTAGTTCCTAGTTCTTCGAAGCTTTCACGAAGTAATTGAGGTGTTGGTTTTTCGTTATTTATCAAAAAAGAAATACCTTTTGAACCAAAAACTGATATAGTTTCTAATATGCGAAATCCATTTTTTAATAGAAAATCTATCACTAATACCAAAAAATTTAAAAAAACCTTTTTGTCATTATATTTTTTGTGGTAATATGAACGGTTATTTTTGTGAGTAAAACGATAGCTATTTTACTATTTTTCTTAAATAAAATTGTTCTAAGGGAATTTTGTCGATCAAATGGATTTGAACAATTTTTAAAGGAATATAGTAATTAGGGTTGGTAGAATTTAAAACATAATAGACTCGATTTGCTAAAAATTTTATTTCAACAGAATATATCCATACATACGATCCAATCAGAAAAAAAAGATGGTTACGAAATTCCTGCTTGTTATAAGGATTAGATAAAAAAGATAGTTGAGAAATTTCTTTGATATTTTTTAATTTTAGAAAAAATTTATCTTGCAAAAAAAAATTGATTTTTTTTAGGTCTATAAAATAGCCTTTAAAGATTTTTTCTTGATAATATAAATTCGCTTTATAGCATAAAAGCTCAAAAGATTGTGTTTTGATCGTTTGTATTTCCGAGAGAGATTCAAAAGGAAAAAATAAATCATAATTAGATTGCTGGTTGAATTCTAACAGAAAAAACCTGATTCGTTTAAAGTTAAATAACAAGTTTTTTTTGATAAAATATTCTTTTATGCTAGAAAGTAAATAATTTAACGGAGGTTGATTTCTAACATAAGCAGCAAAAAGAAAAAATATATAACACCGAAATAAAAAGAATAAGACAGATTTTAATTTATCGGGAAGATGATTTTCGAATAAAAAATCAAAGGTATATTGGTGGATTTTTATATCAATTTTTGTTCCAGTTTTTTGAATCCAGCGATAGAGAAGAGATTTCTTCTGCCAAGATTCAAAAAATTTTAAAAACAATTTATAAGGAATCTTGATTGGTTGATTTTCCATAGAAATACAAATGAATTTTTTTAATAATTTACACGTTTATCAAGTTTATTTTTTTGATAGAATTAACCAAAAATAGTTGATTTTGTAATATTTTGCTTTAAAAGGAATGCTATGGCAGATCAAAATGAATTTCAAGAATCTTCGTTGAGTGAAGAGCAATTAGATCAAATTTTATCTTCGGGAAGTGAAGATGTTTCTACGGATGATTTATTAGGGAATTTGACTAATCAATCCGATAAGACCAAAAAACAAGATCAGGATTTTCAAGAAATTTCTGATTTGTTAAGTAGCTTTGGTGGTACAGAAGAGCAAGTATCAACTACAGGTAGAGAGGACATTAACCTGGATAGTTTAGCGGATGCAAGGATAACGAAATCTTCTGTACAAACAGATCCTTCGGATATACAGAAATCTGGTTTATCAATCAAAGAATTATACGATATAAATGTTAAGTTTACAGTGGAGTTAGCAAGAACATTTATGTTTATCAAAGATATATTATTGTTAGGAGAAGGTTCTATCGTAGAATTGGATAAAAACGTAGGCGATGAGGTAGACATTTTAATCAACGATAGATTGTTTGCAAGAGGCAAACTTGTAGTAGTAGATGAGTTTTATGGGGTTCAGATTACACAAATTCTACATCCAGCATATTTTAGTAATATATAAAAATATATAAAAATTTGTTTATCAAGTAGCAAAAAAATTATTCTCAACTCTAATTTTATTATCCAAAAAACCCGAAGTTATAATTAAATCCTATAAAGAGCATGGATGCTCTTAAATCAAGTTTCATGGAGGAAACGATATGATAATTAACCATAACCTATCAGCTATAAACTCGCATAGAGTTTTAAAATTCCAACAATGGAATGTAGATAAAAACATGGAAAAGCTCTCTTCTGGCTTAAGGATTAACCGCGCAGGAGATGATGCTTCTGGTCTTGCTGTTTCCGAAAAAATGAGGGCTCAAATCAATGGATTACGCCAAGCAGAAAGAAATACTGAAGATGGAATGAGTTTAATACAAACCGCAGAAGGTTATTTACAAGAAATTGCCGATATCCTTCAAAGAATCAGAGTTTTAGCTGTACAATCTTCTAACGGTATATACACAGCTGAAGATAGACAAATGATTCAAGTAGAAGTATCTCAGTTAATTGATGAGGTTGATAGGATTGCATCACAAGCGGAATTCAACAAAATGAATTTGTTTCAGGGAGATTTTGCAAGAGGTTCAAGAATTTCTTCTATGTGGTTCCATATTGGGCCAAATCAACATCAACGCGAAAGAGTATATATTCAAACAATGACGTCTCGTGCATTGAATTTAAAACGTTATGATGGATCGTTATTGACGCTTTCTACGGCGGAGTTCGCGAATGATGCAATTGGAGTTTTGGATGCTGCATTATACAGGGTAAACAAACAACGTGCTGATTTGGGTGCTTATTACAACAGATTAGAGCATGCAGCGAAGGGATTGATGATAGCTTACGAAAATACCCAAGCTTCTGAATCTAGAATTCGAGATGTAGACATGGCAGAAGAATCTGTAGCCTTTACAAAAAATCAAATCTTAGTACAAAGTGGTACAGCTATGCTTGCTCAAGCCAATGTAAGACCTCAATCTGTTCTTCAATTACTCCGATAATAATTTCTATTTGCCCACCTAAGTGGGCTTTTTTTCTTTTCTTTCTAATGAAAAAGGCATATAAAACCAAAAAGAAATCGAATAATTCGAAAAAGTCTGATAAGCACATAATAAAAGAACAAAGTTTGTTTTATGTTCACGAGCTAGAAGAATTTTCCGAATCAAAAAAAAAATTAAGGATCTTTAGTTGGAATGTCAATGGTTTTCGAGCAATTTCTGGCAAAAACTTTTATGAATGGTTAGAAAAAGAAGATGCGGATATTGTATGCTTGCAAGAAACCAAAGCAGATTACGAGCAAATCAAAAATCATCAAACCGCAAAAAAGATTTTTCAATATAAATACCATAGCTATTGGCTTAGTTCAGAAAAAAAGGGTTATTGTGGTGTTGCAACGTTATCAAAAATCAAACCATTAAAGTATCAGTTTGGTTTTGAAAAAGATAAAGACGATTATCGTTTTAACAACGAAGGAAGAATCATCATTACAGAGTTTGAACATTTTATCTTATGGAATGTGTATTTTCCAAATGGTCAAAGAGGTCCAGAAAGAGTAAAATATAAATTAGAATTCTATGAACATTGTTTATCTTATTGGGAAGTTCAAAGAAAAGAAAAATTTTTAATCATTGCAGGAGATTTTAATACAGCCCACAAAGAAATTGATTTAGCACGTCCTAAAGAAAACGAAAATGTTTCTGGTTTTCTCCCAGAAGAAAGAGCTTTTTTAGATAAAATGGTTTCTATGGGGTATGTAGATATCTTTAGAAAGTTTGATTCTTCCCCAGGAAAATATACATATTGGGACCCCATAACTCGAGCAAGAGAAAGAAATGTAGGTTGGCGAATTGATTATTTTTTTGTAACAGAAGAGACTGTACCACTTGTTAAAAATGCATTCATCCAGATGGATGTAATGGGAAGTGATCATTGTCCAGTTGGTTTAGAACTAGAGCTACCTTGATTTTTTTGTAAGATATATCTATGTACTTCTTCTTTGGATTTTAGCTCTTGGATTTTTTTAAAATCGTTTTCGTTCCAAGCTTTTAGGTTATTTTTAATAGCAATTTCTGTAGGATTGCCAATTATAAGAGTATATAAATTTTGTGGTGGAATATTTTCTTGGTTTGAGATTAATTGCACATAACGTAATTGAGGATAATAATTTCGTATGAATGTTAAGATTTCCTTGAATTTATCTATGGGGAAATTTTCTCCTAATGTTAAAACAGCAAATGCATTATGTGTATAAGGTTCGTCGGGGCGATAGATTTCGTATTTAAGACTAAGCTCTTCGAATAAGATCAAAACACTACTAATTTCATCATGATATGTTAATACTACAACAGGGGTATATTCTTTTGGGAAAAATGTTTTAATAGGATTACCTACACAATATAAAAAGAAAAAGAATAATAAAACATATTTTTTCATTCTATACATTTTTATAAAATGTGATTTGTTGCATAGATTTTTTTTAAAAAGACTTTTCGATTAAAAATCCATTTTTTTATTATCTCTATGGAAATAATCGAAATTAAACCAACAACAAAAATGTACGATATAATCAAACATTTTCCTTCTGCTCAGAAGGTTTTATTCAGAAAATACCATATTGGTGGATGTTCCAGTTGTGGTTATTCCCTTGACGAAACATTAGAAGAGGTTTTTATAAAACACAAAAAAGAACATCTAATCCAAGATGCTATTGATTCAATTTATCAGTCCCTAGAAATGGATAAGATGTTTCAGATAACACCGCAAGAATTTGTAGAACTAACAAAAAGCGATGATTGGAAAGTAATTGATGTTCGTGAGCCTTTTGAACGAGAAATTGCCATGATTCCGGGATCAATTTTATTAACAAGAGAATTAGCATTCGAGATTTTACAGAATTGGGATAAAAATACCAAAATGATTTTTTATTGTCATACAGGAATTCGATCTTTAGAAGCTACACATTATTTTTATTCTCATGGGTTTAAGAATGTAAAAAATTTAGATGGCGGAATTGATCGATATGCAAAAGAAATTGATTCCTCTATCCCTTTATATTAATTAAATCTTGAAACGATTTAAAGATGGGAATTTCGTAGTCTTTATAATAGTATTTCCCATCTATTTCTTTTATAAAGTTGCTGAGTTCTTGAAGAACATATTTTCCTAATCTTCCATAAAGATTATTTTTAACAGGATAATAGAGTTGGCTACTTATTTCTACGTATTTAAGGTGGAGAGGATCAAAAAGAAGTTTTAGATCGCCTGCGTATATAAGTTGATCATTTTCGATATTGCGAAACACAATTGGAGTATCTCCACAAGCAATAAAATTCATTTCTTTGCCGCAAGGAGATATATAAGGATAATTTTCGAAATACCCCGTTTTATTATATTGAATTTGTTTATAAAAAAAATTTAAAAAATTTTTATCCGTTAATAAAGAATTTTCGTGAAAGAGATTTCCTTCAAAATCTACGTAATAAAAATAATATCGTTCAAACTTCATGATAAATTTTATTATGATTTAAATCGTCTTAAAAACTCCCTTCGTTCTTTGTTGAGTTTTCCAAATAAATTAAAATAAATAATATAAAAGATTGCATAAATTCCGTCTTTTAGGCCAATTTTCTTTCCTTCTTCGTATGTTCTTCCATAATAAGATATAGGAACTTCGTAAACCCTTACAGGCATTTTTCCAATAGTTGCTGTAATTTCTACTTCCATTCCAAAACCTTTGCTTGTTAACGGCATATCTTTAAAATATTCGCTTCTAAATGCTTTATAACAGGTTTCTATGTCGGTCATGTTTAGGTTTGTAAAAAGATTAGAAAGATGGGTAAGAAATTTGTTTGCAATGTAATGGTAATAATACAATACTCTTGCAGCTTTTTTTACTAAAAATCTACTACCATAAACTACGTCTGCAATATCTCTTTGAATTGGTTCAATCACACTTTCGATTTCATCTGGATCATATTCTAAATCAGCATCTTGAATAATAATAATATCTCCTGTTGCTAATTCTTTGGCACGTCTAATGGCAGCTGTCTTTCCAGAATTCTTGGGTAATTTTTCGTATATAATTTTTTTAGGATATTTTTTTTGATAAGATAATACAATTTCTTCTGTGGAATCCGAAGAACAGTCGTTAATTACAATTATTTCTTTAACAAATTTTAGTTTTAAAAGCTTATCTAATATTATACCGATCGTTTTTTCTTCGTTATATGCTGGAACTAATATACTTACATTGTATTTATGTTTTTGCATTCAGATACTCCTATTTATCAAAGACAAATTTGTCAAAACCAAAATAATTAAATACAATTATAATTGCAATACTTAAAACAGTAGAAACGAGAAAATGGAATCCTAACGTATCGAATATATAAAATGCGATAAAACGTAGAATCAAAGAACCAGCCATTATTGTGTGATACCTAAAAATCTTATAAAAAAAAGATCCTGTGTTATTTTTCCAAGTAAAATTGTCATGAATAAAAAAAGAAATTATGACAATTAGTTCTGTTGTAATGATATTTGCAGTATTGTTTTGAATTTGTGGATTATTAGAGAATGGGATTTTAAATATTAAATAAGCTAATATTAGATTAATTCCAAAAATGATGGAACCATTTATAAGATACAAAAACTTTTTACTCTTAATATAGGGTTGTAATATAATTGTTAATTTAGCCTTTAAGTTTCTCATTTTATATTTCCATGTAAATTTTAAGTTAATCAATATCAAATTATTTTTGCTATTAACATGGATTTTTTTGTGATTTAACCACAGACAACATTTTCTATTTATGACGAAACCATAGGCAAATGCTTTGTCTTATAATATATAAATTTTTTATAAAATATTTGTATAAAATGCGTAGAAATCATTAACCAACTTTAATGCTTAATGCTTGATTGTTAATTGCATTGGATAATAATACAAATTCTTTGTAAAATATTGTTATTAATTGTTATTAAACGCATAAAAAAACTATAATAGAAATTTATTATACTTTCATATACAGATTCATAATTCTTTTTCCAATTAGTTTGAAGATTTTATTATTGCAATTACTCTGTGGCATCTTTTTGTTCTCTGTGGTAAAATACTAAACAATGTATAGAAAAAACATTAAAATTAAATTTTTTTGATTGAAATTTTTTTAATTTTTTTTTAAATGTAAATTACCTTAAAAAAAGGGGGAGTTATGACACAAGTATTGGAAAAAATCGAAGCAACGGAGCTAACACTTGCGAATTTGCCAAAGGAAGAGCCAAGAACCTTTTACGAAATGTATTTAAGAGCAGAAAAGTTAAATCCCAACGTAAAAAGTTTTTTAAGAAGAAGAGGGGATGGAGTTATATACGGGTATACCTTTCCAGAATTAAGAAGAATGGTAGAAGAAATTGCCGCTGGATTTCGAGAAATTGGATTAGAAAAAGGAGATAGAGTTTTGTTTTTATGCGATAACTCAAATCATTGGATGGTAGTCAATACAGGAATTATTACTTCTGGTGGCATATGTGTTCCAAGAGCAACAGATGTTACAGACGAAGATATTAAATACATAGCGAATCATGCCGAAGTAAAGTTTGCCATTGTTCAAAACCAGAAAACCTACAATAAATTGATGGGACTATTAAACGAAACACCTACTCTAAAACGCGAAAATATTTTTATTCTAGAAGACGAAAAGTTCTTTTTGTTAAAAAATAGTCCACTTTCTGTTTATGATAATATCATATTCTAGAAGACGAAAAGTTCTTTCTGTTAAAAAATAGTCCTCTTTCTGTTTACGATAGTATTATGTTAAAAGGTCAGAAGAAGTTAGAAAAAGATCCGAATTATGTAATGTTACTAAACCAAGAATTAAACCCAGAAGAAATGTCTATTATAATCTATACAAGTGGTACGACAGGCACTCCAAAAGGGGTAATGTTAACCCAAAAGGGATGGATTACTTCTGCAAGAAGAAGCTTAGAAAAACTTGATATTCGACCAGGAGATACAGCAATTAGTTTATTACCACCATGGCATGCATTCGAACAAATTGTCGAATATAGTTTTGTTTATTTGCCTATTCCTTTTATGATAACAGATATAAACAACCTAAGACAAGATCTAGTAGATTTTAAACCAGTCATCATGCCCTCTGTTCCAAGAATTTGGGAAAATTTATACAATGGAATTATGTCGAAAATCAAGAAGGAATCTCCTGTAAAACAAAAGATATTCAATTTTTTCTTAAAAGTAGGAGAAATTTGGCATAAAAATCGATGTATTGTAGGAGGTTATGATTTTCAAATCGAAAAGAAAAATTTTATCAAAGATTTATGGGATAGGACAATCGCTTTAATCATTTTAATTTTGATTTCGCCGTTAAAACTACTTTCTTTAAAGGTTTTTCAACCCATTAAAGCAGCATTAGGTGGAAGGTTTAGAGCATCTCTTTCTGGTGGTAGTGCATTGCCAGAGGTAGTAGATCGATTTTTATCTGCTATTGGGTTGGATGTTGCAGAAGGTTATGGTATGACAGAATCTTCTGGCGTGATTTCTGTAAGGGATTTCGATAAGCCAACACCTGGCACGATTGGAACTCCCTTGGCTGGATACGAAATCAAACTAAAAGATGATAAAGGGAATGATGTAAAACATATTCCTGGTGCAAAAGGTACATTGTGGATAAAAGGACCTCAAGTAACATTGGGATATTATAAACGCGAAGATTTAAATAAAGTAGTATTTGATCAAGATGGTTTTTTTGACACTGGCGATTTAATGCGAATTAATTGGAGAGGGCAGTTATTTTTTGCAGGTAGAGCAAAAGATACCATTGTTTTAGCAGGTGGAGAAAATATAGAACCTTTACCCATAGAAGATAAATTATTACAAAGTGAATATATCGATCAAGTTATGGTAGTAGGGGACGAAAAGAAAACCTTAGGAGCATTGATTGTCCCCAACTTCGAATTAGTTAAACAAAAAGTACCGAATGTTCCAGAAGATTTAACCAAATGGAATGATCATCCAGAGATTCGCCAACTTTTCAGAGAAGAAATTGCACGTTTAATCAATCCGAAAAATGGGTTTAAATCTTTTGAATTGATTCCTAAGGATACTTTTTACATTGTTCCAAGGCAATTTGATCTAGAAACAGAAATGACGAGAACATTAAAATTAAAAAGACCTGTGGTAAAAGAACACTTTAAAAAAGAAATCGATGCAATGTATAAATCCTAAACAAAGCGATCTTTAATGATCGCTTTATTTTTTATATTTTAAAATCATATTCTTTTTTTAGTAAGTTTTTTAATACTTTACCCGAATTATTCCGCGGAAGCTCTTTTAAAAAAATCACTTTTCTAGGTAATTTGTAATCTGCTAGATGTTTTTTGCAGTAATTGATTACATCGTTTTCTGTTAAAGCACGATCTTGTTCACGAACAACAAATGCAGTTATTAATGAAATTTCTTCGTTTTTTTGAATTTCGCATACAGCTGCTTCGTGTATAAAGGGATGTTGTTCTAAGATTTTTTCGATTTCTAATGGAGATACTCTATAACCAAAAACTTTCATTAAATCGTTGTTTCTTCCTTGGAACCAATAATATCCATCTTCATCTCTATAAGCTAAATCTCCTCCAATAAACCAATCATCTCGGAAGACCAAAGCTTCTTCTTCTGGACGATTAAGATATCTTATCATAAGTCCAGGATCACTTTTGTGAACTGCAATTAAACCCACTTCTTTTACAGGTAATTCTTCTGTACTAGAAGAATCAACAGAAATAATACGAACATTCCTGCCTTTTTGTGGTTTACCTGGACTTCCAGGTTTTGTAGGTACATTTGAACCAGAACTAATGTATGTCGAGATTTCTGTCATACCTAAGGCTTCGTAGAGAGGTTTTTGGGTAATCTCTGTCCATTGATTCCATAAGTCTGGTTTTAATGCTTCGCCTGCTGTTAAACAATGTCTTAATGTTTTGATGGATTTTAGCTCTTTCGAATGATACTTTAAAATCCTTCTGTATAAACTTGGAACTGTTGCAAATATAGAAACAGGGTAATGATTCATGATCCATGTCCAAATATGTAAATGTTTTCTAGCATTTCCTACTAAGATAGTAGTTCCACAATTAGACCAAACATCCATCACCCCAACACCTAATGTATAGGTCCAGTTTAGTTCTCCAGCATGGAGAAGTATATCTGTTGGTTGAATATCCATCCATTCTTTTTGTATGGGAATTCTTCCAAGAATATTTCTTTGAGCATGGATTACACCTTTGGGTTTGCCTGTTGTTCCAGAGGTATAAATCATAAAAGCAGGATCATTATAAAATGTCGTATAGATTCTTTTATTTATTATATTAATATTATAAATTTGATTTAATAACTCATTTGCTTCGAAGATTATGATGTTTTTATCAATACGTGGTAATTCTAACGATTCATAAATTATTATATCTGGATTTGCATCGTTAATTAAAAATTCAACTTCTTCTTTTGTTAACATACGTGAAATAGGAATGGGGATAAAGCCAGCCAATATACTTCCTAAAAAATAAAAAATCACATTTGGATTCGAAGGCATTCGTAATAGAATATATTGATCTTTATGGGGAATTTTAAATTGCAAAAGATATAAAGAAATTTTATAAAGTATATTAAATATTTCCTCGTAAGTAAAAGTTAAGATTTCTTCTTGACTTTCGATGTATATAAGAGCAGTTTTTTTTAGGTTGGATTGATTTTTTTGTATAATATAGTCTGTTAGGTTAAATTCCATAAAATATAATTTTTTTTATAGAATTTCAGAATCGATCGATTTTTTATTTTGAATCATTTTTAAAAGATTCATACTACAAAAAGCCTGATTGTTTTTTTTTATTTGTTCGATATAGGAAGAATTTTGCACCATGTTTTTAGCAATTTGGAATTCTTTTTCTAAGGAAGTGTTAAAAATACCCGGATCATCTGCACCTAAGCAAACACGAAATTGATGTTTTTCGAAAAAAGGAAGTGGAGAAAATCCAGAAATTGCCATGTTCGATGTGGGACAACTTTCTATAATTGCTGAACTTTTGAGTCTTTCGATACAAAAATTTAAAAAATCCAAATAT